>Ga0206869_1039_pt1 | contig 26590 bp, 25 predicted proteins | sample Alteio_BWOrgCont_35_FD_152618 | JGI IMG/M metagenome (GOLD analysis project Ga0206869, IMG submission 152618) | Enriched cells from forest soil in Barre Woods Harvard Forest LTER site, Petersham, Massachusetts, United States -... | ecosystem: Environmental > Terrestrial > Soil > Temperate forest >... | reverse complement strand
AAATATAGAATCTGAGGATTTGAATTTGGGAATGAATTAAGTGGAAATCGCTTGTTGCAAACGTGCGTCCATGATTTGTTCGGATAAGGTAGCGCGGCTCGCGATTGCTAGATATAAGATCACAGCACTAAAGATAGCAATCACTACAAAATCCCATCCAAAAGGGATAATTTGTTTGCCACCGTAAGCGCCTAGATAAGAAATGAGGACTAAACCGCTTAGGTAAGGGATCATCCATAATCCAGATCGAACATTATAATTGGTGATTTTAATTTGTTTGCGGAGTACAGCAATTCCAAAAAGAAAGGCGCCGATTAAGATGGCGATTGCTAATTTCCAAATGGTGTCCCAGCCACACCAGTAACTCAGTAAGTTACAAAAATAGAAAGCAAGAGGGCAAATGAGGTTAGCTGCAGGTAATCTAAATGCACGCGGATCATTCGGTCTTTCTAAACGTAAACAAATTAAAGAAACGGGACCCATCGCATAAGAGATCACCATACCAGAGACTAAAAAGCTGACCATGGCTTGCCATCCAGGTAATGGTAAAAATAAAAATACGCCAAATATAAAATTAACTAAAATAGCGGCGACTGGAAAATGTTGTTTATTGAGATACTGTAACCATTTTGGCAAGTAACCAATTTGACTCATTGCATATAAGATGCGAGCGGTGGAAGTGACGTAGATGAGACCAGCACCGCCTGGTGAAATGACAGCGTCTATATATAAAAGTTTTAATAACCAAACTAAACCAAGCCCTGCGGCAAGTCCGGCAAAAGGACCGACATCGCCGGCAAAACCTAGTAATGACCAACCATTTTGAAATGCATCTGGATTTAATGCGCCGATAAATGCAACTTGAAGCCCGAGGTAGAGTAGAAGACAGATCAATACGGAACCAACAATCGCAAGTGGGATGGCAATGGCTTGTTGTTTGGTTTCACCAGCCAATTCAACACCGTGTTTGAAACCTGTAAATGCAAATGCAATACCACCTGTTGCGACGGCTGTTAGAATGGCTTGCCAGCCAGAAAATGTTGTGGTGGATCCAAATGTGCCTATGAAATTATTCGAATGAAAGCTGGAATTGATTAACACGAATATGGTTAAAAGGATCACAAAAACTTTGAAGCTAAAAATAACGAAGTTTGAGCGTACGAGGCCATTGTAACTGGCAACATTTACCACACACATAAGCATCATGAGGAGGACCGCGACTATCATTCCCATTCCTGTTAAGACAGGAATGCCATCTTGTAGGTGAGTGAGAGAGCTAAAATAGGTGGAAGCATATTGCAGCATCGCTTGAACTTCGATAGGTGCCATAGTCAAAGCTGATAACCATGCGATCCAACTGACCATAAAACTAGTGAGCACACCATGAGTCACTTGTGGAATTTGTGCCGTTCCGCCAGCCACCGGAAACATGACTGATAATTCTGCGAAGGTGAGTGCAATCACCGCTGTCCCAAGTCCACCAATTAACCATGCCATGATTGCTGCGGGCCCTGCAATTTTGGCTGCATATAACGGTGCAAACAACCATGCTGAACCAACCATGCCATTGATGCTGATCAAGAGTAAATGAAGAGGAGTAAAGCGTCGATTCAGAGACATACTGTCATTCCCTTAAAAGAATTCTTGAGAAATCTGAGACTCTATTAGAACCTGTACTTTAACTTAAATTCAAAGAGCCCGCATCTTGCATTTGTTTCTCATAGAGCAAGACTAAGAGTTGACCCTGTTCTACATGTATCTTGAAGGTTTCATATTGGGTGCGGTTGAAACAAGAATTCTGTCCTGGATAAGCGAGCGTTTGAGATTGTAATTCCCATTTTAATCCGTGAGTCGTCACCACTGCGTTTGGAATGCCAAGCAATGATATTTTACTATCGAGTGGACTCGATAATTCAACGCGAGTATCTGCACGTAGACCAAAACCAATAATAGGTGGCGCGTATAAGATGCTATCGGTTGCGAGAAAAATATTAATATTATTTAAGATGTGATCTAAATAGCCACCGCTTACGCCGGTTATGATTGCGGGTAACAAGTCATGTTCTTTTAGATAAGCTAAACATTTTTGAAAGTCCGAAGTGTTTTGATTGGGTAAATGAAGCACTTCAGTGTGCTGAAATAAATTTGGGTCTGCTCGATCTAAATCACCAATAATGATCGCAGGTGTAATACTCATCTTTGCTAATTGATTTGCAGCGCCATCAGCAGCGATGATGGGAAGTTTATTTTTAATAAAAAATGCGTGATCGGGTAGTTCACCGTCTAAACATAATATTGATCGGTAATTTTGAAAATCAAGCATGTTTTACCTGGGGAACATATGAAGTGTTACGATCGTAATAATGTTTTTGTGCGACTAATAACAATGCACTTGCTAAACCAACAATGTTACTCGCAACGACAAAGCCGGCATGAATAGATGAACCATAGATAATCCAAGCAACTGAACAGACGACATAATTGATTAACATGATCATGGAAATGTCGCTTGTAGAACGTGTTTTGAAGGCTTTATATGCTTGTGGTAACAAGCCAACAAATGATGTGAAAAGTGCAATTGCACCAAAGAATGATTCTATACTCATAACATTTTCCTCCGCTCATATTAGTGAGATCAGGTTCAAGGGTTGGCATCTTGCCTCTCAGCGTTGTTATGTTATGCAAGCGCCGAAGGCGCTTCGTGCCCGTTCCCGTTTGCGTGCCCGTGCCCGGTTTGTTCTATGCTCATAGAAAAAGCCGGGCACGGGCACGCAATCGGGAACGGGCACGAACTCGCTTCGCTCGCACTAACGCACCCCTAATGTTCCTAAATTCTTATTGTGGCGACTTCACCATATTCCTCAGCACATACTGCAAAATCCCACCGTGGCGATAGTATTCGACTTCGTTCTGAGTATCAATACGGCTTAAAGTTTTTATTATTTCCTTTTTGCCATCAGCGCGTTCTATCGTGACTTCGATGTCCGTACTTGCTTTTAAGCCATCTGCAAGGCCTTGAACGTGAATGATTTCACTGCCATCGAGGTTTAAAGTTTTGCGATTTTGCCCGTCTTTAAATTGTAAAGGTAAGATTCCCATACCGATTAAGTTAGAGCGATGAATACGTTCAAAACTTTCAGCAATGACGGCTTTCACACCTTGGAGTTTAGGGCCTTTTGCTGCCCAGTCACGCGATGAACCGGTGCCATATTCTTTGCCGGCAATAATAACAAGCGGAGTGCCTTTCGTTTGATATTTCATACTCGCATCAAAGATAGACATCACTTCGCCAGTTGGGATGTGCTTGGTCATGCCGCCCTCGATACCAGGAACCATTTCATTGCGAATACGAATATTGGCAAACGTACCGCGCATCATTACTTCATGATTGCCGCGACGAGCGCCGTAAGAATTAAAATCTTTCACTGCTACGCCTTTTGATTGCAAATATTTCCCTGCCGGACTATCTGGTTTGATGGAACCTGCGGGTGAAATGTGATCGGTGGTAATGCTATCGCCAAGCAAGGCTAATAGACGTGCGTTTTTTATATTTTCGATTTTGCTAGGCTCCTCAGTCATGTCTGTAAAAAATGGCGGATGTTGAATGTAAGTGGAATCTTTTTGCCAAGTATAAGTTTCGCCTTCAGGTACCGGCATATTTTTCCAATCTTCATTGCCAGTAAAGACATCTGCATATTGTTCGCTAAACATTTTACTACTGACTTTCGCGACTTCTTTTGCGATTTCAACATTGCTAGGCCAAATGTCTTTTAAGAAAACAGGTTGTTGGTTTTGATCAACACCGATAGGATCTTTGGTGAGATCGATGCGAGTCGTGCCTGCTAAAGCAAAGGCCACAACGAGTGGCGGGGATGCTAACCAATTCGCTTTGACTTGTGGATGTACGCGGCCTTCAAAGTTGCGATTGCCTGATAACACGGCGGAAACAATTAAGTCATGATCATTAACCGTTTTTGCAACTGCATCGGGTAATGGTCCTGAGTTACCGATGCAAGTCGTGCATCCATAACCAACAAGATCAAAACCGAGTTCATCAAGCGATTTGTTTAAACCAGAAACTTCTAGATAGCGAGTCACGACTTGAGAACCAGGTGCCAGAGATGATTTCACCCAAGGTTTGCGGGTTAAGCCTTTTTCTAGTGCTTTTTTAGCTAATAAACCTGCTGCCATTAAAACACTGGGATTGGAAGTGTTAGTACAACTGGTAATTGCAGCAATGACAACATCACCATGATGCAAATCGAAACCATCACCGGTAGGATGAGCGATATCTTTTTCTGCAACACGATCAGCATCGAGAAGTAATTTCTCAAAAGAAGTATTCAGCTGATCTAGTTCGACGCGATCTTGTGGACGTTTTGGACCAGCCATGCTGGGTTTAACGGATGATAAATCCAATTCTAAAGTGTCAGTGAATTCAGGTTCAGTTTGTGTGGCTTCATGCCACATGCCTTGTGCTTTTGAATAAGTTTCAACGAGTGCAATGGTGTCTTCATCACGACCTGATAAGCGCAAGTAATCGATTGTTGCTTGATCAATAGGGAAGAAGCCACAAGTTGCGCCATATTCAGGTGCCATATTGGCAATCGTAGCGCGATCAGCGACGGGGAGATCTGCTAAACCTGGGCCGTAGTATTCAACAAATTTACCAACCACACCTTTTTTACGCAGCATTTCCGTGAGTGTTAATACGAGATCGGTTGCAGTGACGCCTTCGCGTAGCTTGCCAGATAATCTGACACCAATGACTTCTGGAATTAACATGGAAATGGGTTGGCCTAACATCGCAGCTTCTGCTTCGATACCACCAACGCCCCAGCCTAAAACGCCTAAACCATTAATCATGGTGGTATGGCTATCAGTCCCAACAAGGGTATCTGGATAGGCAGTTTTTTTACCATGATGGTTACTATGCCAAACGGCTTTTGCTAAATATTCTAAATTGACTTGATGACAAATACCGGTATCTGGTGGTACCACACGGAAATTATCGAATGCTGTTTGACCCCAGCGTAAAAAGATATAGCGTTCATGATTACGCTCCATTTCCATTTTGGAATTGACTTCAATGGCATCCGTGGAAGCAAAAGCATCAACTTGAATAGAGTGATCGATGACTAAATCGACGGGTGAAAGCGGATTAATCAGATTAGGATCACCGCCAAGTTTTTTAATGGCATCACGCATGGCACCTAAATCAACGACCGCTGGCACGCCAGTAAAATCTTGCATGAGGACACGAGCAGGCCGGTAGGCGATTTCACGATCTGATTTTTTGTGTATAAGCCAATCGCAAATAGCTTTGATATCGACGGGAGTGACAGTGGTATTGTCTTCGTATCTTAATAAATTCTCTAATAAAATTTTTAAAGAGTGAGGCATTTTATCGAGAGCAACTAAACCAGCTATTTGCAGCGCTTTGATATTGTAATAGTCGTAAGTGGTTCCATTGACAGTGAGTTGTTGTAATGAGTTGAATGTATTATTTGATATCACTGCGGGGTCTCCAGGTTAAGTTACAAAAATTTGAGGATCACGTATTATATAGCAAGATTTTCGCGAGCGTTACTTCAACAGTCATCTTCAAAGGGTTAAAATTAAATGAATTCTAAAGCAATAACACTGACTTCAACAGTGACCGTAATCAAACCATTTTTACTCGAGTTACAACAGCGTTTTTGTGACATTTTAGAAACCGAAGATGGGCAAGCGACATTTGCAAAAGATGAATGGCAATTTCAAGAAGGCGGTGGTGGCATAACACGTGTGTTAAGTGAAGGACAAGTCATCGAGAAAGCGGGTGTCAATTTTTCACACGTGCGAGGTGCTTCATTGCCACAGGCAGCAACGCAGAAGCGTCCTGAATTAGCAAATTTACCTTTCCAAGCATTGGGTGTTTCAGTTGTCGTGCATCCTCGCAACCCTTATGTTCCCACAGCACATTTCAATGTTAGATTTATTGTAGTTGGCGATGAGCAATCAAATTTGACATGGTGGTTTGGCGGTGGTTTTGATTTAACACCTTATTATCCTTTTGAAGAAGATTGTATTCACTGGCATCGTATAGCAAAACAAGCTTGCGAACCGTTTGGCAACTCAGTGTATTCAGAATATAAACAATGGGCCGATCGCTATTTCTATTTAAAACATCGCCAAGAAGCACGCGGTGTAGGTGGACTTTTTTTTGATGATTTAAATGTATGGGAATTTGATCGCTGTTTTGATTTTATGAAATCGGTTAGTGAACATTTTATGTTGGCGTATCAACCCATCATCGCAAAACGACAATCAGAAGTTTATGGTGAACGCGAACGCGCTTTTCAATTATATAGAAGAGGGCGGTATGTTGAATTTAATTTGTTATACGATCGCGGCACTTTATTTGGATTGCAATCCGGTGGACGCACAGAGTCAATCTTGATGTCTTTACCGCCGTTAGTGGCTTGGCAATATCAATGGCAGGCTGAGGCGGGATCACAAGAAGCGGGTTTGGTGGATTATTATTTGAAACCGAGGGAGTGGGTTTGATTTGCGAGCGAAGCGAGTTCGTGCCCGTGCCCGATTGCGTGCCCGTGCCCGTTTTTTCCCATCATTTTACATTTAACTAATTTAGAAAAAGACGGGCACGGGCACGCAATCGGGCACGGGCACGTACGAGCTTCGCTCGTAATAACTAAGCTTTTTCACCAACCAATTCTCCATCAAGCGCACGCTCTGAGGCTTCCTGCACAGGCATCTGACAATGTGTCTCTTTCAGAAACAGTGATAAAAATATCCCAAGTGCCACACCAAGCGGGACCACACTTAATGCAAATGTATAATCACTGGGTAAGTAAATCGGTAATCCATCGACATCAAGCGTTCCTTGGGCATGAAGGTCAAGTAACATGCCAACGACAGGTTGGAAAATTGCGCCGCCTGCCATGATCAGCATATTAGTGGTGGCCACGGCAGTGCCAGACATGTTTATGGGATTATTTTCTTTACCTAAAGCAAAACAAAGAGGATGAGCGCCACAGCAAAATCCAATAAAGAAGAAAATATATTGCAATGATGAGAGTGTGAGACCTGGCGCATAAAAAACAGTACAGAGTAAAACAGCTGCAAAAAAACCAGTTACAGTTAAAGGCAGGCAGCGACGTTTGATTTTATCAGAAATAATTCCAATTAGTGGTCCAGAGATAATCCACCCGTAAAAAGTATAGGCAGATAAAGTTGTAGCTTGTTCAGCATTTAAATGATAAACACTTTTTAGATAGGGAATTCCCCATAAATCAAGAAACACAGAAGAAGGAAGATAGAGTAAGCAACCAATGATACCGATCAACCACATTTGTTTGCTTCTGAAAATTTGTTTGATGGCATTGAAGAGTTCTCTGAAGCTAACGATGGGTTGCATTACTTGATTGGTCGTCAATATTTCCTGAGGACGATTTTTTACAAGTAACATAATTAATACACACAAAAAGATACCGGCGACTAATGCGGTTTTGAGGGCATTTTGGTAACCAATTTCCATGACGACTGGGGTTAAATATTGTTGAGCGTAAGCGCCAGAAATCATCCCAACAGCAGTGGTTAAGCCTGCAACCGTGGCAAAGCGGTTGGGTGGAAGCCAGATAGAAGCTAGTTTTAAAGTGCCGACATAGGCGAAGGCGCATCCCAGGCCGATTAAAAATCGACCAAGTGCAGCTGAATAGTAACTGTTGGCTGTGATAAAGATGAATAAACCAAGCATTGCTACCGAACAGGCTAGAAATAATACGTATTTGGCCCCAAATTTATCAAAAAGAGCACCGGCTGGTAATTGTACGGGGGTGTAAGCGAGGTAATATAAGCCGACAAGTGTGCCCAGCTGAGTAGAGGTGATATGGAAAGCATGAGTTAATTCATTTTGCATGACACTAGGAGAGACGCGTAAAAAGTAATTGAAGCAATAAAACAGCATGCCGCAGATAACAATGAGCCATGGATAGTTTGCTCTAAAAAATCTAACAGGCATGGCTTGATAAAGTGTGGTCATAATGGCGCCTTATCTTGTGATTGAATATATTAATGAAAATGTGCGCTTGTGAGTTGCTGGTATGCTGATTGTGCTTTATATCAAAACTGATTGAGGTAAGTCAAATCGTTATCAGCTCATAGGTTAATAAAAATAAATAGAAAATAGCATTGCTTCGTATTAGATTATACCTCTGTCAAAATGCTTTCATTTAATTTAGGAGAAACAGCATGAAACTAAATACAATCGTTGTGCTGGCTGTGTCAACATTATTAACAGTCTCGATTGCTTATCCTGTCGCAGCTCAGGCAGAAGATAGCATTAATTTATCACTTTCAGATCAATCGAGTTCAATGTCTACTATTAAGCAAAGTGATGATAATGCCAAAGATGATGAATTACCTTCAGATAATGATGACCTCAATGCGAAAGATAACACCAATTCAAATAATGATGATCAAACGAGCCCAGATACCGCTACAGGTGACGATGATTATTAATTTTTGATGTCGCACTAACGAGCATAAGTTGATGTGTGAAGGAGAATGTACAGCATGGTGACCACGACGACTGCTACCAAGCTTTCAATAGTGATCGCAATTACTTTATGGGCATCAGCATATGCTGGGATACGCTTAGCTTTACTAGCAGGATTTTCTCCTGAAGGTTTAGCATTACTGCGATATTTAATTGCGTCATGCTGTATGGGTATCATTTATTTTCGAATGCCAAAACGCCAAACGTTTTCACTAAAAGAAATGTCGCAATTTTTTTGCGTCGGTATTGTTGGAATTGCAGTTTACAATATTGCTTTGAATTATGGCGAATTAACCGTTTCATCAGGCATGGCAAGTTTTATTATCAGTCAATCACCTGCAGTTGCTGCATTATTTGCTATTATTTTTTTAGGCGAACCATTAAATCGGTATAATTTACTCGGTTTAGCGGTTTGTATGTTTGGGATTTTTGTTATTGCAATGGGTGAAGTCGGCGCAATTGTTTGGAGCGATGGTTTGTTATACGTATTAATTGCAACCATAGCGGGTGGTCTCTATAACGTCATGCAAAAATCATTGCTAAATCGTTTTCATGTGATTGAAGCAATTTCTTTTGTGATTTGGGGCGCAACTTTATTTTTATGTATTTACACCAAGCAACTGCAACATGATCTTGCGCAAGCTTCCTGGTCATCAACACTGATCGTGGTTTATTTAGGAATTTTTCCAGCAGCTATCGCGTATCTTGCGTGGGGTTATGCGTTACGCGAAATGCCAACAGCAAAAGCAGTGAGCTTTTTATATTTTATGCCATTTATTGCGACTATGATTGGATGGATTACTTTAGGCGAAGTACCGGCTATGATGTCCCTTGTTGGAGGCGTCATCGCAATTTTTGGTGTTTGGTTAGTAAATCAATCGTACAGCTCAGGCTCCACAGCCAAATGTTAGCTTTTACAAAGTTCAGCTGATCACACATGATACGTTTAAAAATGTTTAATGAGTTTATTAACAAGTGTAATGCCTTCGTCTTGCGTATAATCTTTTTCAATTTTTTGTGTAATTAATTTCGAAATTGAACTCGGTGTTTGATGATGTAAATGCCCCATAAATTCTGGGGGTGCTACTAAAATAATGTCACGAAACGAGCTGCCATTTTTACGCTCACCTTCAAGGTGATTCATTAATTCTTTCGCGAAGACTTCTGCTTCATGTGTTTTAGGTACGTAAGGTAAAGTAAAAGAACCTGGCCCATAATTTCCCATCTTATCTGTTACAAGGTCAGCATTTTTTTTTCGGCTGTTTTGATGTGTGAAATCCTGAATGAGTGATAAATTATTGGGATGTTGTTCACGCATGAAACGCGCTTTGTGCATTGCATAGAGACGGGCTTTACTAGCATCTGCTATGAGCATCCAAGTAATGCTATTTTCCATGATACACTCCTCATCACTGCATTTTTTATCTTATATCTTAAACATACTCTAGGGACTTAAAGTCTGCAACTTAAGGAAGCAAAAAAATAACTAAAAAGAATTCATTTTCAGATAGTTATAACCATTTTTTTATTTTGAAGTAAACATAAAAAGAGAGCCGCAAGCTAACATTGTCGCCTATGCTGAATTTTCAAAATGCGCAGCAATAACACTCGCAACACAAGCAGTTAATTTTTTGGCTGTCGGGATATGTAAAAATTCATTGGGTCCGTGTGCATTTGATTCAGGACCTAAGACGCCCGTAATTAAAAATTGTGCGCGAGGAAATTTTTCACCAAGCATTCCCATAAAAGGAATGGAACCACCTTCACCCATATAAACCGCATTCTTTCCAAAATAATTTAATGATGCTTGATCGATTGCAGTTGTTAACCAAGGTGTGGTTGCTGGTGCATTCCAACCTGGACCCGTATCTTCTGTCGTAAATGTGACTGCAGCATTGTAAGGCGGATTCGCTTCTAGCGTTGTTTTGAGTGCTAAAGCTGCTTTATCGGGAGAACAAGTTGGCGGTAGTCTCACGGATAACCTCACAGAAAGACTAGGCAGTGTGACGTTGCCTGCATCTGCGATAATCGGTAAGCCATCACAACCAATAACAGAAAGTGCTGGTTTCCAAGTGCGTCTTAAAATTAAGTCGGAAGAGGATGATGATTCCGGTTTAACATTTTGTACGAATGGTAAGTCTTGATAAATCGAATGACCTAAAACATCTGCTGCCTGTTCTGCTTGTTGGAGTCTTTCTTTCGGAATAATTCCATGCAAATCAGCTAAAATAATGTTACCCGTTTGTTGATCTTCAATTCGATCGAGTAATTGTCTCAAGATTCGAAAAGTGGATGGCACGACGCCACTGCCAGAACCAGAATGAATTCCTTGCTTCAAAACATCGATAGTGAGCGTGCCGCCAACGAGCCCCCGTAATGAAGTGGTTGCCCACAATTGATTGTAGTTGCCGCAACCTGAATCTAAACAAATAACCAAACTAGGTTCACCAATGCGTTCTTTTAATGCGTCTATGTAAAATGGAAGATCATAACTTCCGCTTTCTTCACATGCTTCGATCACGATGACACAACGTGCGTGTGGCTTGCCTTGTTTTTGAAGTAATTTAATTGCGCTGAGTGAAGCGAAAATCGCATAACCATCATCTGCACCGCCGCGACCATAAAGTTTATCGTCACGTAAGACTGGTTTAAAAGGACCAAGATCGTCATCCCAACCACTCATTTCGGGTTGTTTATCTAAGTGGCCATATAATAAAACGGTGTCGTTATTACTGCCGGCTATTTCAATGAAAATAATGGGTGTGCGTTCGTTATGTTGTATCACTTCTAATGTCATGCCTGGTAGAGTATGTTTTTCACACCATTGCGATAGTAACTTAACCGCCTGATCCATGTAGCCATGAGCTTGCCAATCTTTATCAAAGTGTGGAGATTTGTTAGGAATTTTAATATATTCCATCAACGTTTGTAGAATATCGTAGTCCCACATTTGATCAATAAAATCTAAGTTGTCAGAAGTCATATGATAATTCCAGGCGAATTGAAAGTGCCGTATTCTACTCTAGTTAAAAATGGATTGTTAGGTCTAACCTCGTAATGGTCTAATGAGCGATACAACAAAAATAAGGAAATAATCGCGTGATAAATCAAAGTTCATATTATTTAATTGGTTTTGCATCAGGATTAGCAGGTGTTGCTGCGAGTGCTGGTGATGGTCCTATTGTCATTCAACAATCTCAGTATCTTGCGAACATTATTAACAGAGGAATTGAAATTAAATGGCATGACATGATTAAGCCGCCAATTGTCACGACTCAGTCATTGAAAGATGTTCTAAAATTAGAATGTACAACTTTAGCCACAGCTGTTAGTCATTTAGTTGGTAAGAAACAACAACTCTGTGTCGTCGGTGGTGATCATGCTGCTGCTCTTGGAACCTGGAGTGGTGTTTATCATTCCATACATGAACAAGGCGATCTTGGTTTAATATGGGTGGATGCGCACATGGACAGTCATACCCCAGAAACCTCGGAATCAGGTAGAATACATGGAATGCCCCTCGCTTGTTTACTAGGTTATGGTTATTCAGAATTTACAACGATCTTAGATGAAAAACCTAAAGTCAAACCTGAGAATATTTGTTTAATCGGCGTGCGCAGTTATGAAGCTGGGGAAGCGGAATTCTTAAAACGTCTAGGCGTGAGAATTTATTTTATGGATGAAATTAAACAACGTGGCTTTAATATAATCTGGGCTGAAGCAGTTGCGCTTGTAAGTAAAAATACATTTGGTTATGGTGTTTCTATCGATGTTGATGCATTTGATCCATCTATTGCGCCAGGGGTAGACGTACCAGAACCTGACGGTCTCTTTTTAGATGATTTCTTACCTGCCTTATCAACAATAACGAATGACCCTAAATTGTTAGCCACAGAAATTGTGGAATTAGACCCATCGCGAGATCAGCAAACGATCACTGAAAAGCTGGTTGTGGCGATACTAGAAGTATTGGCGAAACCAGTCTCTTCGTCATAGATGGAATTGGAGAGAATAATGGAAGATAAAATACACGAATTATTACATACCTGGTTTGGCGATCCAGGATTAGCAGATTTACCTAACAGTGATCGAACAAATTTTTGGTTTGGTGAAGATGATACTGTGCGTCGACAAGTCGTTCAGACTTTTCGTGCTGAATATGAATCAGCTACGAATGGTACTTTAAATCATTGGGCAAAAACACCACGCGGTCGATTAGCATTAATTATTCTTCTCGATCAATTTCCGAGGCTCATCTACAGAAAATCTTCGGAAGCATTTTCTCAAGATCCCGTGGCACAACAATTATGTTTGGATGGTTTAAAAGAAGAAGCGGATCACGCGCTCACACTCATTGAACGAGTGTTTTTTTATATGCCGCTTGTTCATACTGAAGATAAAGAAATTCAAGAGCAATCAATACGTTTGTATCAAAATTTAGTGACTTTATCGTTAACAGAAACAACGCAGATTTATCAATTGTTTCTGGCGTATGCATATGCACATTTCAGAGTCGTTAAAGAATTTGGCCGTTTTCCACAACGTAATGCTGCATTAGGTCGTCAGTCGAGTGAAGCGGAGATTGCTTTTTTGAAAAATTCATAATCTTCTACTTTAAAAATTTTCGCATTTTCAAATGCGGAATCGAGTGTTCTTCAAAAAATTCGCCTTCAGGAATAAACCCATTTTTAAGATAAAAATGAATGGCGACATCTCTCGCGTGACAATAAATTTCATTGAAGCCAAATTTTTTTGCGATCGATTCGCAAAATAAAACCATTTCAGAACCGATGCCTTGCTTTTGAAAAACATTTCGGATAGCAACTTGTCGCATTTGACAAATGGCTCCTTGAGGAACCAATAATGATGTTGCAACCACTTCGTTCTCAATCATGCCAACAATATGAATGTCATTTTTTTCTTGATCTAATTCTTCAGAACTCAAAGCGAGACCTAATGGTTTTCGTAAATTATCATTTCTCAAAGCAACTGCTTTTTCATATTCTTTACTGGCGTGTGGAATGATTTTAAAAATAATTTCTGTTGTCATTTTTTATACCTCGATTGTCATCTCACTTCATGAACGACCCATAATCTATCATAAAGCAAGCTAGTTTATGTTAAATAATAGCTTAAAAACGCGATGCGCAATGAAAGAAATAGAAAAGCATGATGTTTTTATTGATAATTATTCTGGCAAAAATATTTTAGTTATTATTTATAAAATAATGAGAGAACACGAACACTTGCTTTGTGCAGTGTTCTTTAATAATAAAATTTGTATGATTTGCAATTATCCTCTAGATGCCATCGGAACATATTTTCGTTGTTTTGCACCGCGGTATAGTTGACGCGGTCTTCCTAAGCGATAAGGATTGCTAATCATTTCATTCCATTGCGCGACCCAACCGACGGTTCTTGCGAGTGCAAAAATGACAGTGAACATATTTGTAGGGATGCCGATGGCGCTTAATGTAATGCCAGAATAAAAATCCACATTCGGATATAATTTTTTCTGTATGAAATAATCATCTTCTAATGCAATACGTTCTAATTCCATTGCAAGTTTGAAGATGGGATCGTTGTGTGCGCCAACTGCTTCTAAAACTTCATAACAGGTTTCACGCATGACTTTTGCTCTCGGGTCATAATTTTTATAAACCCGATGACCAAATCCCATCAGTCGGAAGCTATCTTTAGGATCTTTCGCGCGAGCAATGTATTTACTAATTCTAGAAACATCACCGATTTCATTTATCATGGTTAACACGGCTTCATTCGCACCACCATGTGCAGGTCCCCAGAGCGCACCAATGCCTGCAGAAATACAAGCAAAAGGATTTGCGCCAGTTGATCCCGCTAAACGCACGGTAGAAGTAGAAGCATTTTGTTCGTGGTCTGCATGCAAAATAAAGATGCGATCTAGTGCACGTGCGAGAATGGGACTAGGATTTACATCTTCACAGGGTGTTCCAAACATCATATATAAGAAATTTTCTGCATAAGACAAACGATTCTTTGGTGGCATGAATGGTTGGCCTATGGAATATTTATAACACATCGCAGCAATCGTTGGCATTTTTGCGATGAGTCGTAATGCTGAAATTTTGCGATGTTCTGGGTTGGTAATATCTAAGGTGTCATGATAGAAAGCGGATAATGCGCCGACAACCCCAACCATAATCGCCATCGGATGTGCATCACGGCGAAAGCCATTATAAAAATTGCGAATCTGTTCGTGGACCATTGTGTGATGAGTGATGTGATCGCAAAAAGATCGATACTCTTCATCATTGGGTAATTCACCATTTAACAATAAATAGCAAACTTCTAAAAAGTTGGAGCTGTTGGCTAATTGTTCAATGGGATAACCGCGATAAAGTAATAAGCCTTTATCACCATCGATGTAAGTGATTTTGGATTCAGTTGAGGCGGTGGAATTAAAACCAATATCGTAGGTAAAGTAACCATCCCTTAGGAGTGGGCTGACATCAATCACATCAGGTCCTAAGCTTCCTGAGAGAATATCTAATTCGATTGCTTTGTTATCTATGGTTAAGATTGCCTTTCGATCGGCCATGCTCATTCTCCAGGTGTTTTGATTACCGAGGGGTTGCTGTTTATTAAAGCATATTTATTGCGCTATCTAAATAGGGCTAGGTGAGGTGCATTCTAAATGAATTATTCTAAGATTAAAGCTTTTCGTGCCCGTGCCCGGTTTTTTCTATGATCGTAGAATAAGCCGGGCACGGGCACGCAATCGGGCGCGGGCACGAATATTACATTGTAAAAAATTAACCTCCGTAACTGTTTGATTTGCCCGCATCTCAAGAATATAATCACAGGCATTTGTGCGATCTTTTTCATTAAGGAATGCGAATCGTGAATCATTCAAGACCAAAAAATCTCAATCTATTTACTATTCATTTTCCGATACCAGCAATAGTATCTATTCTGCATCGAGTGACAGGCGCTTTTTTATTTTTAATGATCCCTGTTGTGATGTATGCGTGGCAGCTTTCCTTAACATACAATGGTTTTGACCGCTTACGATTTTGGATGCATGCAATCCATTTCAAATTACTGATTTGGTTGCTTTTCATTCCGTTCATTTTTCATTTAGTAGCTGGAGTGAGGCATTTGCTCTCAGACATTCATTTCGGTGACTCTCTTAAGTTGGGCCGTTTGATGGCACAATTAACTTTTGTCGTTACAGCATTACTTGTGATCATAGTAGGGATTTGGTTATGGTGAAATCAGTTTGGAGTGTCAGTTCACGTGGACTGCGTGCTTGGATTATTCAACGTTTATCCGCCATTTTTATGGCCTTGTATGTCATCTTTTTTACGATTTATTTATTCTGTCATCCCGATCTGACTTTTGCTGAATGGCATAGCTTGTTTGCAATGTCTTTCATGAAAGTTGCAACCATCTTATTCATACTTGCAGTGTTGTATCATGCTTGGATTGGTATTTGGACGATTTTCACTGATTACGTCAAACCATTTGTGCTGCGCAGCATTTTAAATTCCTTAGTCCTTTTGATGTTATACGCCTGCTTTTTTTGGGGCCTTTTGATTTTATGGAGTGTTTAATCGATGAATCTTGCCACGCATACCTTTGATGCAGTGATTGTTGGTGGTGGAGGTGCAGGGCTCCGTTCCGCCATTGAATTAGCCCAATCAGGCTTAAATACAGCAGTGATCTCTAAAGTATTCCCCACACGTTCTCACACTGTTTCAGCGCAAGGCGGAATTAATGCTGCTTTAGGTAATATTGAACCAGATGATTGGCGCTGGCATATGTATGACACCGTCGTTGGTTCAGATTTCTTAGGCGATCAAGATGCGATCGAATACATGTGTAAGAATGCGCCAGAATCTATTTATGAACTGGAACACATGGGTTTGCCTTTTTCGCGCTTAGAAAATGGTAAAATTTATCAGCGTGCTTTCGGTGGTGCCACACGCGAATATGGTAAAGAACAAGCGCATCGCACAGCCGCTGCGGCTGATCGCACCGGCCACGCCATGTTACACACGTTGTATCAAAAAAATGTACAAGCTAAAACCTGTTTTTTTAATGAATGGTTCGCAATCGATATTGTGAAAGCAAACGGTGCTGTCGCAGGTGTCACAGCCATGTCGATTGAAACGGGTGAAATAGCATTTTTTCATACGCGTGCCGTTATTTTAGCAACAGGTGGAGCAGGTCGTATTTTTCAATCAACAACGAATGCTCATATTAATACGGGTGATGGTTTTGGGATGGCAATGCGAGCGGGTTTTCCGCTTCAAGACATGGAATTTTGGCAATTTCATCCAACGGGTATTTATGGCTCCGGTTCATTAATCAGTGAAAGCGTGCGCGGTGAAGGTGGTTACTTAATTAATAAAAATGGCGAGCGTTTTATGGAACGCTACGCACCCCATCTGAAAGATTTGTCTTGTCGTGATATTGTGTCACGCTGTTCTGCAATAGAAATTCGTGAAGGTAGAGGTGCTGGACCCAAAGGCGATTATCTATTGTTAAAAGCAGATCATCTGGGTGAAGACATTATCAAGACACGATTGCCAGGTATACGTGAGCTTGCTATGACTTTTGCGGGTGTCGATCCTGTGAAAGATCCTATTCCTGTTGTGCCAACTTGTCATTACATCATGGGCGGCATTCCAACAAATTATCATGGCCAAGTGATCACACAAGATGAACAAGGCCAAGATCAAATCATTGAAGGTTTATATGCAGCAGGTGAATGTGCTTGTGTGTCGGTCCACGGCGCAAACCGTTTAGGTGCAAACTCCCTACTTGATTTAATTGTATTTGGACGTGCAGCTGGCAAGCATGTGATTGAGAGCGTACGCCACGGTTTAGCATTTAATAATCCAACGCAAGATGAAATCGAACTAGCTTTAAGTCGTGTCCATCGTTGGAATAAAAATGACAAAGGCGAAAGCGTCGATGAAATTCGCACGGCACTCCAAAAAATTATGCAAGATGATTTTGGAGTTTTTCGAACAGAAGAATATATGAAACCGGGTTTTGTAAAGTTAGAAGAATTAAAAGAACGATTAAATTATGCATTCATTAAAGATAAAAGCATGTGTTTTAATACTGCTCGTGTTGAAGCCTTAGAACTTGATAATTTAATGTCTAGCGCTTTAGCCACAGCTTATTCAGCAGATGCGCGTACAGAAAGTCGTGGCGCACATGCTCGTTCTGATTATCCGGATCGTGATGATCAAAACTGGTTAAAGCATTCTCTCTATTTTGAAGACGGGCGTCTTTCTTTCCGCTCAGTTAATATGAAACCAGAAAGTGTAGAAACAATCACCTTGCGTGCGCGAGAAGAAAACTCACCATCTTAAGCAACTATTTATGAGGGCTTAGACATGCGATTTTCCATTTACCGCTATAATCCAGAGACAGATCAAAAACCATATATGCAGGATTTTGATGTTGATATTAAAGAACACAATTGTGTCATGGTCTTGGATGTGTTGTTAGTCATCAAAAATAAAATAGATGAGTCCCTCACTTTGCGACGTTCTTGTCGAGAGGGGGTTTGTGGTTCCGACGGCATGAACATTAATGGTAAAAATGGTTTGGCATGTATCAGTCATTTATCATTATTGAAAGAACCAGTCGTCATCAGACCATTACCAGGCTTTCCTGTAGTGCGTGATTTGGTAGTCGATATGACTCAGTTTTATGAACAATATGACAAAGTAAAACCATTTTTATTAAACGACAATCCAGCACCTGCAAAAGAACGTTTGCAATCACCTGAAGAGAGAGCCAAGTTGGACGGGTTGTATGAGTGTATATTGTGCGCTTGTTGTACATCTTCATGTCCATCTTATTGGTGGAATCCAGATAAATATTTAGGGCCAGCCGCTTTACTACAATCCTATCGTTTTGTATCAGATAGTCGTGATACTCATAAAGAAGAACGTCTTGCTGATTTAACAGATCCGTATAGTGCGTTTCGTTGTCGTGGTATTATGAACTGTGTTGATGTTTGCCCTAAAGATCTGAACCCGTTAGAAGCCATCAATCATTTGAAAGAAGATATGCTAAAAGAAACAGTTTAATTAATAATGATAACTACTTGAAAATTGAGACATTCAATGACTGCGCATCAAAAGACAATGAACGACTTATGGCAGGATTCTTATCTCGCCTCGGGCAACGAAGGTTATTTAGAAGAACTTTATGAGACTTATTTAAATGATCCAAAATCGCTAGCACCTGAATGGCAACAATATTTTGAGCAACTCGCAAAGCAACTCCCGCGTCAAAATCCTGATCGATCCCATGCTGAAGTTAAACAACAATTTTTAAATGTCTCGCGCAATTTAACTGGGCAGTTTAATAATGGTGCTGCAAGCTATGAATCGCAACGCCAAGAACGGGTTTTTGAGCTCATTTTAGCGTATCGCCGCCTCGGTCATTTACAAGCTAACATCGATCCATTAGGGATATATGAAGGGGTATATGGTCCAACTTTAGATTTAGCCTATTATGGTTTTACTGAAAAAGATTTAACTAAAACTTATAACACCGAATCCTTTGGTGCGATCAATCAACCTAGCGCAACGCTTGCTGATCTTTATCAAGCATTGCGTCAAACTTATTGCTCCTCTATCGGTTTTGAATACATGCATATTAATGCTGTTGAGGAAGTCGATTGGTTGCGTGAACGTATTGAAACTCGTTTTGCAAATTATCAACCAAGCACACAAGAAAAGCTGCGTATTCTTGATCGTTTAGTGGTTGCAGATAGCTTAGAAAAATATCTCGGATTTAAATACGTTGGTCAAAAACGTTTTTCGCTAGAAGGCGGTGATAGTTTAATTTCAATGTTAGATGAAATAATTAGACGTAGTTCCGAAGGCGGTTTAAAAGAAGTTGTGATCGGTATGGCACATCGTGGACGGTTGAATGTGCTGGTGAATATCGTTGGTAAAGATCCGAAAAGTATTTTTGCTGCTTTTGAAGGCAAAGGTGTGTCCAATACGCATTCTGGTGATGTGAAGTATCATTTGGGTTGTTCTTCAAATGTGAAAACGCTCAATGGTTCTATGCATGTTGCTCTATCATTTAATCCATCACATTTAGAAATTGTTTCTCCTGTTGTGCAAGGATCTGTACGTTCAAGACAACGTCGTAGACGTGACTCGGATAAAAAACAAGTTTTACCCGTACAAATTCACGGTGATGCTGCTTTTGCTGGTCAAGGTGTTGTGATGGAAACATTTAACATGTCACAAACACGATGGTTTACAGTTGGTGGTTCCATCCATATTGTGATTAACAATCAAGTCGGTTTTACCACCAGTAATCATACAGACACACGTTCCACAATTTATTGTACTGATGTTGCGAAAATGGTTGATGCGCCTATTTTTCACGTAAACGCAAACGATCCCGAAGCTGTTCATTTTGCTGCGATGTTGGCAATCGATTATCGTAGCCAATTTAAAAAAGATGTGGTGATTGATTTAGTGTGTTACCGCAGGCATGGTCATAATGAGGCAGATGAACCATCTGCAACACAACCACTCATGTATCAAATCATCAAAAATATGCCAGTCGCATACGTCATTTATGCAGATAAGTTACGAGCTGAAGGTGTTATTCAAGAAGGTCATGAAAAATTATTAGCAGATGCTTATCGCAAAGCATTAGATGATGGTCAATTGGTTGTTGAAGTCAATGATGAATCTACTTATGAATACACTGTGAATTGGGCGCCTTACCTCAATAAGAAATGGTCACAACCTTGTGTCACCGCCGTGCCTTTAAAAACCATACAACATTTAGGCAATCAATTAGACGTACTACCTGAAGATTTTGTGTTGCAAACACAGGTGCGAAAAACTTATGAAGCACGCAAAGAGATGTCTACAGGAACCATCCCAATTAATTGGGGTTATGCAGAAATAATGGCTTATGCCACTTTATTAGAAGAAGGTTATCCTATTCGTTTATGCGGTCAAGATGTTGCACGTGGTACTTTTGCCCACAGACATTCTGTGCTTCATGATCAACTCACCGATGCAATTTATATTCCTTTAAGTCATCTTTCACCGAATCAAGCTCAAATCAACATTGTCGATTCATTTTTATCAGAAGAAGCAGTGCTTGCATTTGAATATGGTTATTCTTCTGCAGAACCAAAATTTCTCGTGATTTGGGAAGCTCAATTTGGTGATTTTGCAAATGGTGCACAAGTCGTTATTGATCAATTCATCAGTTCTGGCGAACAAAAATGGAATCGCTTGAGCGGTCTTGTCATGTTGTTACCACACGGTTATGAAGGTCAAGGACCAGAACATTCTTCTGCACGCTTAGAACGTTATCTGCAATTGTGTGCACAAGATAATATGCAAGTGTGTGTACCAACAACACCATCACAAATTTTTCATTTGCTGCGTCGACAAATGTTGCGACCCTATCGTGCGCCGCTCATTGTGATGACCCCTAAGAGTTTATTACGCCATCCATTAGCCACTTCTAATTTATCAGAATTAACTGACGGTGAATTTAATTTAGTGATCCCAGAAATTGACGATCTCGATGTTAAAAAAATAAAACGTGTCATCCTTACTTCAGGCAAAATCTATTACGAAATGCTTACTGCACGACGCGAACAGAAAATAAATGATGTTGCGATTATTCGTTTAGAACAACTCTATCCATTCCCTGAAGAAGTTTTTAAAGAAATCATGGCACCTTATACGAACGTGAAAGAAATTTTTTGGTGTCAAGAAGAGCCGCAAAATCAAGGCGCCTGGACATTTATTTTAAGCTATCTCACTAAGCATTTAAGTAAAACTCAAAAGTTAGAATATGTTGGTCGAAAAGCTTCTGCATCACCTGCGGTTGGTTATCATGCTGTGCATGAACTTGAAGCAACCACAATTATTAACAAGGCTTTAAATTAATTATCTGATTAAAGGAAACTGCCATGGCGATTGAAGTCAAAGTCCCACTCTTGCCGGAATCTATCTCTGATGCCACTGTTTCAACATGGCATAAAAAAGCGGGTGATAAAGTCACGCGTGATGAAAATATTGTCGACTTAGAAACCGATAAAGTGATGTTGGAAGTGCCAGCGCCCGCCGATGGTGTGATTAAAGAAATTATCAAAGACTCGGGTTCAACCGTTCATGCTTCAGAGGTGATTGCAATTATTGAAGCGGCGAGTGAATCAGCTCAAAAGACTGAGAAGAAATCTGAAGCGAAAGACCAAGCTTCCGAACAAAAATCAGAACCAGCGCAAGCACAAAAACAAGCGCAGCCTCAAACTCAAAGTCAAACGAAAGCACAAACGCAAACAAAATCTTCAGCAACAACTTCTGCACCCGCTAGTCCTTCAGTGAGACGCGCAGCTGCCGAACAAGGCGTTGATCTATCACAAGTCGTAGGTTCTGGTAACAGTGGTCGTGTGACTAAAGATAATGTGATATCAGCTGCGAACGCTTCTTCATCTGAAAAACTCGCTCAGCCAGTTGCAGGTTCACGTACAGAACAACGCGTTCCAATGACACGTATACGTACTCGTATTGCAGAACGTTTATTGGAAGTCTCTCAAAATACAGCCATGCTCACGACTTTCAATGAAATTAACATGGCACCCGTGATGGCATTGCGCCAACGTTATCGCGAAAAATTTGAAAAAAAATATAATGTCCGTTTAGGTTTTATGTCGTTTTTTGTTAAAGCAGTAACTGAAGCTTTGCGACGTTCTCCAGTCGTGAATGCCTCAATTGATGGCAATGACATTGTCTATCACGGTTACTTTGATATCGGTGTTGCGGTTTCTACCGATCGTGGATTAGTCGTTCCGGTTTTACGTGATACAGATACCATGAGCATGGCTCAGGTCGAAAGTAAAATTAGTGAATATGCTGAAAAAGCACGTACTGGTAAATTATCACTTGAAGAAATGCAAGGCGGTACTTTTACGATTACCAATGGTGGTGTATTTGGTTCACTCATGGCGACTCCGATTATTAATGCGCCACAATGTGCTATTTTAGGCATGCATAAAATTCAAGAACGACCCGTTGTGGAAAATGGTGAAATTGTCATACGTCCTATGATGTATGTCGCTTTATCTTATGATCATCGTTTAATTGATGGTAAAGAATCAGTAACTTTCTTAGTAGCCATAAAAGAATTACTTGAAGACCCAGCTCGTTTAATATTAGAGGTATAAAATAACAATGAACTTACATGAATACCAATCAAAACAATTATTATCAGAATATGGTTTACCTGTTTCAAAAGGCGAGGTTGCTGCAACCGTTGAAGATGCATTGCATATTGCAAATAAAATGCAAACTGCACGCTGGGTGGTGAAAGCTCAAGTTCATGCAGGTGGTCGAGGTAAAGCAGGTGGTGTGAAACTACTATCAAACAAAGATGAGGTTGTTGAATTTACTCGCTCATTGTTAGGTAAGCATTTAGTAACTTATCAAACGACAGCACAAGGTCAACCGATTAACCAAGTTTTAATTGAAGAGCCCTGTGATATTGAAAAAGAACTTTATTTGGGCGCGGTGATTGATCGCTCTAAACAACGCATTGTGTTTATGGCTTCAACTGAAGGTGGTGTTGAAATTGAAAAAGTTGCAGAAAAATCACCGGAAAAAATTCTGACGACTATCGTTGATCCAATTGTCGGTGTGATGCCATTTCAAGGACGTAAACTTGGTTTTGGTTTAGGTTTGAAAGGCGATCTACTCAAACAATTCGTCAATTTATTAGTAGGCCTTGGTAAATTTTTTGTTGAGTATGATTTAAGTTTATTAGAAATCAATCCACTCGTGATTACGAAGCAAGGCAATTTATTATGTTTAGATGCCAAAATAACAATAGATGATAATGCTTTATATCGTCAGCCTAAATTACGTGCCATGCGCGATCCCTCACAAGAAGATGAGCGTGAAAATCATGCTAGAGATTGGGATCTCAATTATATCGCTTTAGATGGTGATATTGGTTGTATGGTGAATGGTGCCGGTTTAGCAATGGCAACCATGGATATGATTAAATTACAGGGTGGAAATCCTGCAAACTTTTTAGATGTCGGTGGAGGAGCTACGAAAGAACGCGTGTCAGAAGCATTTAAAATTATTCTCTCTGATAGCAATGTCAAATCGATTTTAGTCAATATCTTTGGTGGTATTGTGCGATGTGATTTGATTGCTGAAGGGATAATTGGCGCAGTTGCAGAAGTTGGAACGAAGTTGCCAGTGGTGGTTCGCTTAGAAGGAAATAATGCGGAACTTGGAACAAAACTCTTAAGTGAAAGCGGACTCAACATTATCGCTTCAACTAGTTTTACAGATGCAGCGCAAAAAGTCGTTGCTGCGACTAAAGTATAAAGGTGCCATCTCATGAGTATTCTTATAAATAAAAACACAAAAGTGATTTGCCAAGGTTTTACCGGTAAACAAGGCACTTATCATTCTGAACAAGCAATTGATTATGGCACGAAGTTGGTCGGTGGTGTCACACCAGAAAAGGGTGGACAATCACATCTCGGATTACCTGTTTTTAATACTGTTCAAGAAGCAATAAATGAAACGCAAGCTGATGCGAGTGTCATTTACGTTCCCGCACCTTTTTGCAAAGATTCTATTCTCGAAGCAATCGATGCAGGAATTAAATTAATTGTTTGTATCACTGAAGGCATTCCTGTTCTTGATATGTTAGAAGTGAAAGCTTGTCTCAATGAGCATCCTGATGTTCGCTTAATTGGGCCGAATTGTCCCGGTGTGATTACGCCTGGCGAATGTAAAATTGGTATTATGCCTGGTTATATTCATCAGCCTGGAAAAGTTGGCATTGTGTCACGTTCTGGTACTTTAACTTATGAAGCAGTGAAACAAACTTCCGATTTAAAATTAGGTCAAAGCACTTGTGTCGGTATTGGTGGTGATCCTATTCCTGGAACCAATTTCATTGATGTCTTAGCACTATTCGAAAAAGATCCGCAAACAGAATTGATTGTCATGGTTGGTGAAATTGGCGGCAGCGCTGAAGAAGAAGCTGCAGACTTTATTAAAAACCATGTCACTAAACCAGTCGTTGCCTACATTGCAGGTGTCACTGCGCCTGCTGGCAAACGTATGGGACATGCGGGTGCAATTATTGCGGGTGGTAAAGGCACTGCTGCTGAAAAGTTTAAAGCTTTAGAAGCTGCCGGTGTTCATATTGTTCGTTCGCCAGCTGAAATTGGTAAAAAAGCTGCGGAAGTTTTTAAGGTAACCGTTTAGTTATGTTAGATCCTAAAATTGTCAGATCATCAATTGATAGCGTTGCAACACAACTGAGAAACCGCGGTTTTGTCATGGATGTTGCTAAGTTTAATAGCTTGGAAGAGCAGCGGAAAAATTTGCAAGTCAAAATGCAAGAATTGCAAAATCAACGCAATGTGCGCTCGAAAGAAGTTGGCGTTGCTAAAGCTTCTGGCCAAGATGTTGAAGCCGTTTTTAAAAGTTTGAAAGAATTAAGTGAAAATCTAAAAACAGTTGAAGAACAATTCAATACGGTTCAAAAAGATCTCGATGACTTTCTAGCGCGTCTTCCTAACCTACCAAATGAATCCGTTCCTGTTGGCAAGAGTGAAGAAGATAATCAACTGGTGCGAACTTGGGGCGAACCAACTTCATTTACTTTCACACCAAAAGATCATACTGAATTAGGTGCGCCAAATGGCTGGATAGACTTTGAAACGGCTTCCAAAATATCAGGTGCGCGTTTTGTCGTATTGCGTGGACCACTTGCAAGAATGCAGCGCGCACTCATACAATTGATGCTTGATTTACACACTCGCGAGCATCATTATCAAGAAATTTCAGTACCAGCAATCGTGAATGCAGCCAGTATGTATGGCACGGGTCAATTACCTAACTTGAAAGATGATTCGTTTGCTTTGCATCATGAAAATGAATTGTATTTAATCCCGACCTCTGAAGTACCCGTTACGAATACTGTACGTGATGAAATATTAACAGACCAACAATTACCAATTAAATACGTTTGCTATAGTCCGTGTTTTCGCAGTGAAGCAGGTTCTTATGGCAAAGATATGAAAGGCATGTTGCGGCAACATCAATTTGAAAAAGTAGAATTGGTGCAAATTGTTAAACCTGAAACATCATATCAAAGTCTTGAAGAACTAACGCGTCATGCTGAAACTGTATTACAACGCTTAGAATTACCATATCGTGTCATGGCTTTATGTACGGCTGATTTAGGCTTTTGTTCGGCTAAAACTTATGACTTAGAAGTGTGGTTACCTGGTCAACAACGTTATCGCGAAATTTCTTCTTGCAGTAATATCGAAAGCTTTCAAGCACGACGATTGAAAGCAAGATGGCGTGATGCCGATGGCAAAATAGAACTCGTTCATACCTTGAATGGTTCAGGTCTAGCAATTGGTCGAACCATGATTGCGATCATTGAAAATTATCAAGATGAATTAGGCCGCATTCATATTCCAAAAGCTTTGCAACCTTACATGGATGGGTTGCGAGTGATAGAACCTTAAAAGGAGCTCTTTGTGCGTTTCATCAGTTACTTATTCATACTCATCATTGTTTTATTCGGTGTGACATTTGCAACACTCAATTCAGATTCCGTGACCGTAAACTATTATGTCGATCAGTATACGATTCCGTTATCCTTGTTATTAGTTGCAGTATTTGCAACAGGGTGTCTCGTCGGTATGCTTGCTGCTATTAGCTTATTAATTCGTTCTAAGATTTTAAATTATCGTTTGAACCAGCGTCTTACGCTTGCTGAAAAAGAAATTGATAATCTACGTGCAATACCTTTGCAGGATAAAGTCTAATGACGATCACCTGGCTATTACTTATTCTTCTCTGTATAGCCATTGCGTGGTTGTTAGGTTATCGCACATCCAAAATTCCTAACGCTTTATCGCCCAAAAAATTCAATATTCCGCGTGATTATCTCAAAGGTTTAAACTTTTTACTGAATGAAGAAACT
>Ga0206869_1038_pt1 | contig 26974 bp, 21 predicted proteins | sample Alteio_BWOrgCont_35_FD_152618 | JGI IMG/M metagenome (GOLD analysis project Ga0206869, IMG submission 152618) | Enriched cells from forest soil in Barre Woods Harvard Forest LTER site, Petersham, Massachusetts, United States -... | ecosystem: Environmental > Terrestrial > Soil > Temperate forest >... | reverse complement strand
TGATCGGGCGGCTGATCTTTGTCATCGCCGCAGGCATCATGTCAAGCCGCTGCAGCATGAAGGGAAGCGTCTCACCCATATGGCCGATCACGATCTGTAGTCCCGGATAACGGTCGAAGGTCCCGCCGAGAATAATACGGATCACGTGGATTGCAGTTTCGATGTGCCAGCCCCAACCCGGCCCGGCGAACAACTCCGTTACGATCGGCGAGAAGCCACCGTATGACGCCTCGATCACCGGCTGAGGAGGAGGCGTCGGATGGAGATAAATCGGAACGCTGAGTGCTTCGGCGCGCTCAAAAATGGGCCAGAAGAACTTGTCATCGAGATAACGGCCCTGAATATGGCCATTGATGACCGCCCCTTTGAAACCGTAATCGTGGATCGTTCGCTCGAGCTCCGCAACCGCTGCATCAGGGTCTGCGGTCGGCAACGCGGCAAATCCGCCGAAACGGGTCGGATGGCTCCGTATTGCTTCTGCGAGGAAATCATTCGTTTCACGGGCGAACGACGCCGCCTCAGCAGCTTCGAGCTGCTCTACGCCTGGGGAAGTCAGCGACAGGATTTGCATATCGACCCCGGCAGCATCCATCTCCGCAATCCTGTTGTCGCCAAGATCGCTGAGCTGCTCCAGAAATCTGGCAGCAGGACCCCCGATTTTCGCAGCACGCTCTTTTAGTTTTCGCCCCGGACCATCAAGGAATGCAGGGCTGGCAAAATGTTCTTCGAGGGTGATGGTGCGCATGTTTATTCTTCTCCTGTCAGCATTGCAACACTCCGTTTAATTGCTTCCCAGCAGCTCCAGCAGCTTCGCTTCATCGATGACGGGAACCTTCAACTCCTGCGCCTTATCCAGCTTTGAGCCTGCGTCTTCTCCCGCAACCACATAGCTCGTCTTCTTACTCACGGAACCGGAGACGCGTCCTCCCGCGGTTTCGATCTTCGCTTTCGCATCTTCGCGCGACAGATTCGGCAGCGTGCCGGTCAGCACAAACGTCAGCCCTTCCAACTGCGAAGACTTCTTCCGCTTCTCCGCCGTAAACGTCAGACCCGCTTCACGCAGATGCTCAAGCAGCTGCCGGTTTTTCTCTTCATCGAAGAACTCGCGGATCGCCTGCGAAACACGCGGACCCACCTCATTCACACGCTCCAATTCCTCCTGAGAAGCCGACATCAGCGCATCCATCGAACCGAACTCCTCTGCCAGCAGCTGCGCGGTCCGCTCTCCTACGAAGCGAATCCCCAATCCATACAAAACGCGGTTTAGCGGAGCCTTCTTCGATTGATCGATTTCTTTGAGCAGCGTCCTAGCTGTCTTTTCGCCGATACGTTCCAGTGATAGCAGCGCCGCCTCGTCGAGCTTATATAAATCGGCGATGCTGCCCACGAGCTTGCGGTCGAGCAGTTGGTTGACGACCGCTTCTCCCAGCCCTTCGATATTCATCACGCCGCGCGAAGCATAGTGCAGCAGGCTTTCGCGCATGCGCGACGGGCAATCCACATTCACGCAGCGGTAGTCCGCCTCGCCCTCCGTGCGCACAATCTCGCTCCCGCACTCCGGGCACTGCGTAGGGAAGTGAAATTTCTTGTGACCGCGCGGATGCTCCTCATCTTCGACCACCTCCACAACTTTGGGAATCACATCGCCGCCGCGCTCGACCTTCACCCAGTCTCCGACCTTCAATCCGAGCTCTTCGATAAAGTCCGCGTTATGCAATGTCGCCCGGCTCACCGTCGTGCCGCCAATCAATACGGGCTTCAGCCACGCCACCGGCGTCAACTTACCCGTCCGCCCCACCTGCACCTTGATGTCCTCCACCTGCGTCGTACCCGCGCGCGCGGTGAACTTATACGCGACAGCCCAGCGTGGCGCGCGGCCCGTGTAGCCAAGCCGCGCCTGCAATTCCGTCGAGCTGACCTTGATCACGACGCCATCGATCTCATATCCCAGCTCCGCCCGATGTTTCTCCGCGCGATTGATGAAGTCCATCAGCTTATCGAAGCTGTGGATCGCCTCGCGATGTGGATTCACGCGGAACCCGGCAGCCGTGAGAGCGTCGAGCGCATCGCTTTGTTCGGTGAAGAGATTCTCGCCCATCGCCGTAAGCGCGAAGTACGCATAAAAATCGAGCCTGCGCTGGGCGACGATATTCGGCTCCAGAGTGCGAATCGTACCCGCAGCATAGTTGCGCGGATTCGCAGCCGGCGTCAGCCCCTGCGCTTCGCGCTCTTCATTCGCCTTCAAAAACGCGGCCAGCGGCATCACGATTTCGCCCCGCACCTCGAAGGTCGCAGGCAGTTTCGCCTTGTGCAGCTTCGTTGCAGAAACGGACAGAGGCACCGACCGAATCGTACGCACGTTTCCCGTCACGTCTTCGCCGATGGTGCCGTTGCCGCGCGTCACTCCGCGAGCAAGATGCGCCGCGCCGCCACTGGTTTCCTGATAATGCAGCGCCAGAGATAAGCCATCCAGCTTGTATTCGCAGACGTAGCTGATCTCGGCATCTTTCCCTGCCAGTGCGCGCACGCGGCGATCCCAGTCGCGCAACTCCTCCTCGCTCATCACGTTATCGAGTGAGAGCATCGGGCGCGAGTGCGCCACCTTTGGAAAGCCTTCCTTTGGCTTGCCGCCCACGCGCTGCGTTGGCGAGTCGGGCGTAATCAGCTCGGGATGCTCTTTCTCGAGTTCGATGAGTTGGCGCGTCAACGCGTCATAGTCGGCGTCGGAGATCTTAGGATCATCCAGAACGTAATACAGGTGCTCGTGGTGCCGTATCTCCTCGCGCAGTGCTTCGATACGTTCCGCTGGGGTGCTTTTGGCCATGAGGGAGATTATAGAAAGCCGCGAAGCCCCTTGCTCTGAGAACTGTGGCCCTGAGAACTGTGACCTGAGCCCGTTCCTCTGGTATGTTGGCTTCGAGCCTTGCTTCGCACCTCGAGCCAGCTTCGCACCTATGGACCCACTCACACATTTCCTCACCGGAGCCTGCCTTGGCCGAGCCGGATTCAATCGCAAGGCCGCCTACGCCACGCTCGCGATGACTCTCGCCGCCGAAGCTCCGGACCTCGACGTGCTGTGGGCCTTTCGCGGCCCGGTTGCCGGATTCGAGCATCACCGCGGCATTACCCATACGTTCATTGCGGCTCCGGTCATCGCGCTGGTGACGACCGGTGTCGTCTGGCTCATTCACAAAATCAGAACCGGCCGCTTTCGAAGCAAGCCGACCAAGGCCCCGCCGCGATGGGGTCTGCTGTGGTGCTTTGCCCTCATCGCCGATCTAAGCCATTTGCTGCTCGACTTCACCAATAACTACGGCCTCCGGCCTTTTTTCCCCTTCAATCCCCGCTGGTATGCGTGGGATATCGTCTTCATCATCGAGCCGCTGATCATTGGCGCGCTCCTGCTCGCGCTCATTATGCCTTCGCTCTTTGGGCTGGCTGACCGCGAGATGGGCGTGAAGCGCACCCTGTTTCGCGGTCGCGGATCGGCCATTGCCGCGCTGGTTTTCATCGCCCTGCTCTATGCCGTGCGCAACGCGGAGCACGCCCACGCCATCAACCTGGTACGCAATTCCACCGTAACGAACGCGCCGATTCTTCGCGTCTCCGCCCAGCCCGAGCCGATCAACCCATTCCTCTGGTACGTCCTCATCGAAACGCCCGATTACTACCAGACCGCAACCGTCCACACGCGTTCCGACCAGATTGACACCGACTCAGCCGAGAACGTGATCTACAAGCCGCCCGTCACCACGTCCACGCTCGCAGCCAAACGCTCCTGGCTGGGCAAGGTCTATCTCGACTGGTCGAAGTGGCCGATTGTCGAGGACAAAGGCGCCATCGCACCGCCCGACTATAAGGTCGATTCGCCCGATCCCAACTGGCATACGGTCGAATTCCGCGACCTGCGCTTCGGCTATCCCATTCTCTCTCTCAAACCCAGCGACTCGGCACTGGCTGGCTGGGTATACGTCGGCCCCCAGCAGGAGATCGAAGGCATCTTCATGAGCGGCACCGAACAAAAGAACTAAGGACTGCGCGTCCGGCGATACGCGCCTTCGGCGCCTTTCGTGCCCGTTTTTCGCGGCCTCACTGTTTGTGGACACAAAAATGGTCTTGTTGACATCCCCTGTCTTCGAAATTGTCATTCCGACCGAAGCGGAGGAACCTGCAGTTCCGCATCGACAGGCACGAAAGAGGGTGCCCCATCCTTTCGCGCAATTTGCGAAAGGGTGGGAGGCAACACGCCATCCCCAAGAACGGTTGTCATCCTGAGCGCAGCGTAGCGCAGTCGAAGGACCCGCACCGCAGGTGCGTCTTTTGCCTTGCGCAAGCAAGGCCCACCTTCACGCCAAGCAGCACAAAAACGGGTTCCCCAGCCTGACGCGCAATTCGCGACGGGGTGGGAAAGCAACACGCCATCCCCAAGAACGGTTGTCATCCTGAGCGAAGCGTAGCGCAGTCGAAGGACCCGCACCGCAGGTGCGCCTTTTGCCTTGCGCAAGCAAGGCCCGCCTTCGCGTCGAGCAGCACGAAAACGGGTGCCCCAGCCTGACGAAGTCAGGATCGGAAAGCACAACCCTCACCCCAGAATCGCCATCCCGAGCTGAACGGAGGAACTTATCGTTCTTATCCTCGCCAGGGATGCACCTGCATGAAGGACATCCAATGAAGCCGATCCTTCGTTTTATCTCATCAAGTTTTGCGCAAGCCCCTATGATTCGCCTCTCCGGACGTGGAATAATGGAGGTTCCGAAGTTTCCGAGGTGAAGGATGTCCGCATATCTCCTGATTGTTCTTGCCGTTTTAACCCGCGTCATGCCGCATCCCGGCTGGTTCAATTTCACCGCGGTCGGTGGCTCGCTGCTCTTCTTTGGCGCACGGCGTCCGCTGCGCCAGGCCATTCTGCCTGTCATCGCGCTCATGGCGACCGACTACTACCTCACCGTCTTTGCCTACAACTACCCCTTCCGGGCGCAGGATTACCTGCTTACCTGGACCTGGTATGCAGCCGTTCTGATCCTGGGCCGTCTGCTACTCGCTGACCGCCGCTCCGCGGGACGCGTCGCCGCCGGTGTGGTGTTTTCCTCCACATCGTTCTTTCTGGCGTCGAACTTCGCAGCCTGGTTGACTCTGGGCCTCTATCCCCGCAATGGAGCCGGCCTGATGACGGCATACGCCGCTGGCCTGCCGTTCTACCGCAACGACCTCCTTTCCACCGGACTGGTTGCCGGACTTGCATTCGGCCTGCCCGCGCTCGTACGGCAGTTCCGCCACCACGCCGACATAGAGATGCACGGACGGGCAGCCTAAGAACCCCGCGACAATTCCTCGAAATTGAAAGCGCCTTCTCTTAAAGAGAAGGCGCTTTTTCTTGGTCCCAAGAGATCTGAAGTTCGCATCGCCAGGCACGAAAAAGGGTGCCCCATCCTGTCGCGCAGTTTGCGACAGGATGGGAAAGCACAAATCCAAACGATCCCAGCTCAGCTCGCTGGCTCGACCGTCTTCTTGTTCCGCATACTCTTGCGGATCGCCAGCAGCGCCAGAACGCCCAGCATAATCCCGATACCGATCAGCATGGCGTAAAGGTGTTTTTTCGCCAGATCGTGAACGACCGTGACAATCTCCGGCCCGTAATAGAGCACCAGAAGACCCTCGGCAGTAAACCGGACAACCCTGCCCAGAAAAACGGCGCCGAGAAAATAGCGCAGCCTCATCTCAAAGACACCCGCGCCGAAGACAAAGAGCTTCCATGGCGTCGGAGGCGGCAGCATCGACGGAATAAAGAGAGCCAGGAACTCCTGCCGCTCAAAGCGGTCCCGGAGCTGTTCATAGCGCGTGCGGTCAATGCGCTTCAGCAGAAAAAGCTCGCCGCCTGCGCGCCCTAGGTAGAACGGGAGCAACCCTCCGATGGTGGACCCAGCCGCGGCCATCAGGGCATAAAGGTAGAAGTGCTTTCGATCGGCCCAGATATAGCCCGAAATGATGAGGTCCATCGGCACCGGCATCGTGCTTGAATCGAGCATGGCGATGGCGCCCGCGCCCCAGAAGCCAAGCGGCTTGAGGACGGCAATCAGATAGGCGCTGAACTTCAGAAAAAGGGCTGAGAGGTGTTTCAAAATTGTCGGGTGCTTTCCTGCTTTTTAGAGTGTCTCATCTGGCCGGATGTTGTTCCGTCTCCGGGTGCGGCGTTTCTGTTCCTGCTAACAGTGTCAGGGCATGGGCGATCAGTGGCAAAACCGCCGTCAACGAGGTCACCGCCCCACGCGGGCTGCCCGGCAGGTTCACGATCAGCGACTCGCCCAGCGTTCCACATAAAGCGCGGCTCAGAGCGGCATGGATCGTCTCCTTGCGGCCTTCCGCCCGCATCACCTCCGGCACGCCGTCAAGCAGCCGGTCGCAGACATTGCGGGTCGCCTCCGGCGTCACGTCGCGCACAGCAATCCCCGTTCCTCCCGTAGTGACGACGAGCGCGGCATGCCCAGCGCAATCGCGCAAGGCGCGCTCAATCGCCGGCTGTTCGTCCGGAACCGTACGCTGTTCGACGACCGTAAAGCCCCCAGCGATCAGGACTTCCACCACCGCAGGCCCGGAACGGTCGACACGGGTTCCCGCGTAACAGGAATCGCTGACCGTGATGACGGCTGCCGCAGGCATACATTTTTGATTGTACCGGGGTGAAAATGAAAGGGAAGAGAAAGCGCGGCAGCGGGTCGGTTTTCAGTCTAAGGTTTGTTTTGAATCGGCACGGCTTCAGAAGTCTGGCCTTTAGACCCCAGAGGGATAATTCCTTCCACGCACCCATTACCAAAAGCACCCCTGTTCCTGAACGAAATAAATGACTTCCTCTCCCGCGGCGAAAACTTTTTGGTGCGGGGAACGTCTCAAGGAAATAGGTTTTTCACCGTATATGAGAGAATAAAAGGAATCTCAGAGCCGTAGCCGCGGCCTGAACACCATCCCTGCATGCCCATCACCGAAGTTCCAACCAATCCGGCAGGCGCGCCTCCCGAACCGCCGCGGAAACCCAGAAGCGTACGCTACGAAAGTCTGGAACGCCACGAGCTGCTCGATGTGATGAGCGATCTCGAAGATGAGCGATCCAAAGCGCGGCTGCGTGAGTTTTTCTGGGTCTCGATCATTGTCCATCTGATCATTTTCTGGTTTCTGGCGTATGGGCCGCGGTATGTGTTTCATCACATTCGGGTGGTCGATCCCTCCACGATTCTGAAGCAGCGCGAAAAAGAGCTCACCTACCTCGATCTGCCGCCTGACGTGCTTAAACAGGTAAAACCGAAGCAATCGGACGTCGTTTCCGATAAAAATCGCGTGGCACAGTCTAAGAATCCCACGTTGGACAAAAAGACTCTGCAGCAGCTGCAGGCGATGAAGCGGGCAGGTCCGCCAGCTCCGGCCCCTGAGCCGGCACCGCAAATGGGACAGCAGCCGCAGCAACAGGCACAGGCATCGCCTCCGCCGCCGCAGCCTATGCCGCAGCCGCGGCCTTCACAGCCCTTGCCGCCGAACCAGCAAGCCCAACTGGAAGCGCCAAAACCTGCGCCCACCCAGCCGAATTTCAATACCGGAGCATCGACGGCGGGGCAGGCCGTTCAGCAAGCCGCGCGGAACGCCATGCGCCCCGGACAGGTTGGCGGAGGCGGCGACATGGGTGCGAATGCGCCCTCGGAGCATCCTGGCACCAGCGGTGCCGTCGATGTTCTCTCGGACACCATGGGTGTCGATTTCGGGCCCTATATCCGACGCATCATTTACGATACGGAACGCTCCTGGTGGCCAATCATCCCCGAGTCGGCGCGTCCCCCGCTGCTCAAGCAGGGCAAAGTGGGCATTCGCTTCAAGATTCTGCCCGACGGCAGCGTGAAGCAGATGATCCTCGAATTCCCCTCAGGCGATGTCGCGCTCGACCACGCGGCCTGGGGCGGCATTACCGGAGCGTCGCCCTATCCTCCGCTGCCGAAGCAGTTCAAGGGGCAGTACCTCGAGCTGCGCTTCTACTTCCTCTACAACATCAAGCCTGGAGATGAGTAAGACGCAGGCCAGCAACGCGAAAGAGTTCCGTAAGCGGCAGATATTCGGTCTCCTGCTGGTGGCTGCAGTCATTCTCGTCATCGCCCTGCTGCGCGCACCCGCGCATTCTGTCTTTCCGCATGGGTGGTGGCACGTTTGGTAGAGCCTGCACAGCCTGACCCACTCCTGATCGTACTGGCTGGGCCAACGGCCAGCGGCAAGACAGCGCTTTCGCTTTCCCTCGCAGAGCGCTTCCACGGCGAGATTGTGAGCTGCGACTCCGTTGCCGTCTACCTTGACATGGAGATCGGCACCGCGAAGCCGGACAAGGCGGATCGCGAGCGGCTGCCGCATCACATGATCGACGTCGTCGACCCCACAGAAGCCTTTACCGCAGGCGATTACAGCCGTCAGGCGCGCGCCATCCTCGACGAAATCGCCGCTCGTGGACGCATTCCAATTGTGACCGGCGGAACCGGGCTTTACCTGCGCGCGCTCATCGACGGCCTGTTCGCCGGACCGCAGCGCTCTGAATCGTTGCGCGAGCGATTGAAGCTGAGCGACAAAAAACATGGGCCCGGCTGGCTATTCAATCTTCTGCTGCGGCTCGATGCAAAGTCAGCCGAGCGCATTCATGCGAACGACAAGCCCAAACTCATCCGCGCCCTCGAAATCTGCATCTCCGCGCGGCAGCCCATGTCGCAGGCATGGGAGCAGGGGCGCGAGGCGCTGAAAGGCTTCCGCATCCTGCGCATCGGGCTCGAACCCGACCGAGATTACCTCTACCAGCGCATCAATAAGCGCGCCGCGGCCATGTTCCAGCAGGGCCTGGTGGAAGAAACAAAGCTGCTGCTCGAAAAATACGGCGAGGCCAGGCCCTTCGATTCGCTCGGCTATAAACAGGCGCGCGGCCTCATTCGCGGCACCCTGCGCGAAAGGGATGCAGTTGCCTTGGCACAGCAAGGGCACCGCAACTACGCCAAACGCCAGCTCACCTGGTTCCGCCGCGAAGCAGAGATGTACTGGCTGCACGGCTTCGGCGACGAGCTACGCATCCGAAGAAAAGCCGTCGAGCTGATAGACGAGCAGTTCAATAAGCCAGCAGGTTAGCAAATTGGCATAAAATTTGCAGGCTGTCATCCTGAGCAACGCGAAGGATCTGCTTTTGGCCGCGAAGCGACGTCCGCCCGTGCGGCCAGCACCTGATTTATCCTCAAAGAGATCATGTCGCAAGAAGAAATTCCACCATTAGGCGGCGATGGCAAAGCCATAGTCGAAAAAGCCTTTGCCGAATTGGACAAGGCCTTTGCTGAATTTGACAGCGAGGTCGAAACACTAGCGCAATCGCTCTCGCCCGCAGAAGCCGTCGAACAGTTCCGCCTGCAATGGCTTGGCCGCAAGCAGGGCCGCCTCAAGTCGATCAGCGATGCGTGGCTCAAGTCCGCACCCGCTGAGGCGAAAAAGCTCATCGGCCAGCGCTTCAATCAACTGAAAGCGCAGATCGAAGCGCGTCTCGACAGCGCCGCAGGCGCAGGCAGCCAGAACGCTCTCGACGCCGAAGCCATCGACATCACGCTGCCCGGAACGCACCGCGCCCTCGGAGCCGAGCACCCGCTCATCAAGACCATGCACGAGATGGTCGCCGTCTTCCAGCGCATGGGCTACTCCGTCGGGGTCGGTCCCGAAGTCGAAACCGACTTCTACAACTTCGAATCGCTCAATTTCCCGCCCGGCCATCCCGCGCGCGATACGCAGGACACGCTCGTCGTTGCCAATCAGGACCGCAAGCCGCTGCGCGACCGCCTGCTCATGCGCACGCACACATCTCCGGTGCAGATCCGCACCATGGAGCAGCAGCCGCCTCCGGTCCGCATCGTCATTCCTGGAAAAGTCCACCGCAACGATGCAGCCGACGCCACGCACTCGCCGATTTTTCATCAAATAGAAGGCCTCTGCGTCGACACCAACATCACATTCTCTGACCTCAAGGGCACGCTCGACCACGCCATGAAGGAATTCTTCGGCTCAAGCGTCAAAACGCGCTTCTTCCCGTCGTTCTTCCCCTTCACTGAGCCCAGCGCCGACGTGCAGATCAGCTGCCCCTTCTGCGGCGGCAAAGGCTGCAAGAAGTGCAAGCACTCCGGCTGGATCGAGCTGCTCGGCTGCGGCATGGTCGATCCTGCAGTGTTTGGCTTCGTACAAGGAAAACAACCCGCCTACGACCCGAAGAAGATCAGCGGCTTCGCCTTCGGCATGGGCGTCGACCGCATCGCCATGATGAAGTACGGCATCAGCGACATCGGCCTCTTATATTCCGGTGATGTCCGCTTCCTGGAGCAGTTCGCATGAAGATATTAAGCTCGTGGCTCCGCTCCTATCTGCCGAAACTCGATGTCACCGATCGCCAGCTCGCCGACGACCTCACGCTGCGCGGCATGGCCGTCGAAGGTGTGTTTGATCTCAACCCCAACGGCTCACTCTTCGAGATGGACATCACGACCAACCGCGTCGATGCGATGAATCACTACGGCATCGCCCGCGAAGCCGCGACCATCTACGGTCTTAAGCTTCATCCTCTCTCCTCCGATCTAAATGAATTGTCATCCCGACCGAAGCGTAGCGAAGCGGAGGGAACTGCAGTTTCTATCCGTATCGAAGAACCCACCCTCTGCGGACGCTTCACCGCACGCGTCCTCCGCAACGTAACCATCACGCAATCAAAAGGCATTGTAGCCGAGCGTTTCCGCCTGCTCGAACAGAAGCTCATCTCGAACGCCGTCGATGCCACCAACTTCGTCACGATGGCGATAGGCCAGCCTACGCATGCCTTCGATTTAGACAAGCTCGAAGGAGCCATCGTCGTCCGACGCGCGCGCAAAGGCGAAAAGCTGCGCACATTGGACGGAATCGAGCGCACCCTCGATCCTGATGATTTGGTGGTAGCCGATGAAAAGAAAGCTCTCGGCATCGCCGGAGTGATGGGCGGATGGGACACGATGATCACGCCCGAGACGAAAAACATCCTCGTCGAAGCGGCATGGTTCGACCCCGCCTCCGTGCGCCGCAGCTCCAAGCGCCATCTCCTGCACACCGACGCCTCACACCGTTTCGAGCGCGGAGCCGACTTCAACGCGCCCCCCATAGCCTCGGCCCTCGTCAGCAGCCTCATCCTTGAAGCCGGCGGCGAGATCGAAGGCGACCTTCTCGACGTCATCATTCCTGAAGCCGAGCAGCGCACAGCCAAGCGTCCAGCCATCACCTTCGCCGTCAGCGAAGCGCGCCGCATTCTCGGAGCGACTGAAGACGCAGAAGGCATCACACCAGCCATCGCAGAGAACATCCTGGCTGGACTGGGCTGCGCGCTCAAGAAAAACGGAACACAACCAGCACCAGCCACAGCAAAAGACCTCGACCCATCCCGCGCCGTTTCCGAACCCAGGGCAAACAGCGCAGACTATCAGGTCGCGCTGCCCAGCTGGCGCCTCGATCTCGAACGCGAAATCGATCTCATCGAAGAGATCGCCCGCGTCTACGGCTACAACCGCTTCCAGAACACGCTGCCTGCCTTTGAGGGCGCTGTCATCGAGCTGCCCTGGGCGGAAAAAGAATCGATCCTCCGCACGGCATTGCTCGGCCTTGGCTGGACCGAAACCGTATCGAGCACCTTCTGTTCTGCAACCGATGCAGTTACATTTGCACCGCAGCCAAATTCCGCTGTTCCGCTCGGCAATCCTCTCAGCGAAGAAGCAGGCATGCTTCGCCCCTCGCTCGCCTCGGGAATGCTCGGCATGCTCGCCCTCAATCTCAACCGCGACGTCGAAGACGTGATGCTCTTCGAGCTGGGCACGGTCTTCTCCGGTTCCACAGACAGGGTCGAAGAAAAACCATCGCTCTCGATCGGAGCCACCGGCAAGCTTCCCCTCATAGGCCCGCACCAGCCAGCGCGCGAACTCGATTTCTATGACGTGAAGGGAACCATCGAAGAGTTGCTCGGTAAATTCTCCACTAGGTCTCTCTATTCCGACCGCTTCCCATCCGACTCCGGACTGATGCCCGCATGGCTGCATCCAGGCCGTTCTGCCCGCGCCGTGATCGACGGAACCACCATCGGCTACTTCGGCCAGCTGCATCCGGCCGAAGCCCAGCGCCGCAAGCTGAAACAAACAATCTACGTCGGCGAAATCTACCTCGACCGCCTCTACAGGCAGAACCTGCGCCAACCCGTCGTGCGTGAGCTGTCGCGCTTCCAGGCCGTACGCCGCGACTTCTCGTTCCTTTTGCCGGACACAACACCGTTCGCGCAGATAGCCGGCGCGCTCAACGCCCTCGGCATCCCTGAGCTGCAGCGATTCGAAGCAGTAGAAATCCTGAGCGAAAGAGACTCAAAACTCGTCCCCGCCGGACACATTTCGCTGCTGCTGCGAACCGTCTTCCAGGCACCGGACCACACGCTCCAGGAAGAAGAGCTGCAGCGCTTCACGCAACGCGTCATCGCCGCCATCGAAGCCATCGGAGGCAAACTGCGCAGCTGAATCATTTTCCGCGCGGAGACACAAAACTAAGAAACAATCCCGAATCATCTTTCAGATCAGCCATGTGCCTGATCTGAAAGATGCAACAGCACAAACTGCGTATCAAACTAGTTGCGCCCGCGCATATTCCGCAGCTTTCCATCATTTTCCTCTGTGCAAAAACAGCTATACTGCGCGAAGAACACTTGAATTCCCCCCGCTGAATTGAGGTACCCCGATGTCCACCCTTGCACTGAACGATGCTGAACTGAACGTGACTGCCGACGACTTCAACGCGCTCGAACAACGCGTCCTGCGCACGGTCGAGTTGCTTAAGAAAGAGCGCGAAGCACGCGCCACGGCCGAGCAGAATGCAACCACCCTGCAGCAGCTTCTCGACGAACAATCCACGCAGCTCAACCACGCGCAGGAGCAGGTCAGAGCATTTGAACAGGAGCGTGAGACCGTTCGCCAGCGCGTGGAGCGCCTATTGCACCAGTTGGACGAAATTTCTGCCTGAGAAAAATCGAAACAGGAGTGGTGATCATCCATGGCCGATTCTCAGCATGAAAATACGGACATCGCACAGACCTCCGATGCTACGCAGTTCGTGACCGTAGACATTTACGACCAGACCTATCGCCTGCGCGGGCACGACCCGGCCTATATCCAGCATCTGGCCGAGATCGTCGACACGAAGATGCGTGCCGTCGCCGCGCAGGGCAAGAGCGTCGATTCGCTGCGCGTCGCCGTGCTCGCCGCCCTCAATATTGCCGACGAGCTCTCGACGATGGAGCAGCGCTACAACACGCTCATCGGCGCCGAGAAAGAGATCGTGCGCAGCCGCGCCAACAGGCTCAACGGTTTGCTCGATGCCGTGCTGAGCGAAGACCGGAAAATCAGCTGACCAGCTACCGCCCATCGGGGCGTGGCGACCTTGTCCGCAATTGGCGCCGGCATGGTTTTCCTGGAAAAGCCGTAAGTTGTCTCGCTGCAATAGCGCGTGGGGTATTCAGACCGCCGCCACTTGCAATCTGCGCCGTCTCCCGCTAGCATCCAACTCAGAACCGACCTGCAAAGCAGGTGGTTGCGATAATCGTCGGTTGAACCTACATTCATTGAACAGGGAGCTCGACTCGATAAATCGGCTCGGTGCGCAGTGTCCGCCAGTCCGGAATGCCTAAAGAGCCGCGGAGAGTTCCCACCGTCTTAGGACGGGTTCACCGACGCATCGCTCCACGGCCCCGTGGGTCGGTTTGCTTTTTCTGTGAACTAACCAATGAACCCTAATCCAGCAACAACAGGTATTTCCTTTGGCTGCGCATTTGCTTTGGTTTTATCGTGGACAAAATGGCATTCCTTCGGCTGGGCCATCGTGCACGGCTGCCTCGGATGGTTCTACGTAATCTATTACTGGTTCCGCTATCACCGGGTTGACGGTTGAAGAACCGGATTTGCAACCATCCATCCCCATCAAGCTGTCATCCTTCGCACAGCGAAGGATCTGTCTTTCGGGTCGAGCAGCACGAAAAGGGTGCCCCGTCCTGTCGCGCAATTTGCGAAAGGGTGGGAAAGCAATCACCCTTCCCCACGAACGGTTGTCATCCTGAGCGCAGTCGAAGGACCCGCACCGCAGGTGCGCCTTTTGCCTTGCGCGAGCAAGGCACACGTCTTCGCGTCGAGCAGCACGAAAAGGGTGCCCCATCCTTTCGCGCAGTTTGCGAAAGGGTGGGAAAGCAACCATCCATCCCCATCAAACTGTCTTGCTTTCCCCTCAATCGCCGCTAACCTCCGCTTACAATCTTTAAAAAGCCTTGTATCCACGCCTCTTCCAGTTCGGCCACATCGCCATTCCCACGTACGGCGTCTTCGCAGCCATTGCGCTCGTCGCCGCACTCGCCATCGCAGCACAAACGGCGCGTCGGCTCGCCATGGACCCCAATAAAATCTGGAACCTCAGCCTCACCGGCATCTTCACAGTGTTGCTCGGCTCCCGGCTCCTGCTCATTCTTTTTCATCTGCGAGATTTCCTCGCCCACCCCTTCTGGATGCTCGGCGTGATCGGCATTCGCAGCCGCGGTATTTTTTCCGGCGGCATTCTTCTCGCAATCTGTGCCTGTCTCGGATACATATTCGCGGCCCGCCTGCCCTTGCAGCGCACACTCGATTGCCTTGCGCCCGCAGCCGCCCTCGGCATCGCCTTCAACAGTCTCGGAGAGCTCGCGGCGGGATCAGACTACGGCACGCCCACCACCGCGCCCTGGGGCGTGGTCTACAAACATGGACTCGCCGCACTCTGGTCGGGAACGCCGCTGGGCGTACGCGTGCACCCAGTGCAACTCTATGAAGCTCTCGTAGCCTTCGCGCTGTTTGCTTTTCTATGGTTCTGGCTTCCGCGTCGCAAGCAGGATGGCGAGCTCGCCGGCGCATTTCTCTTCCTCTACGGAGCCTGCCTCTATTTTCTCGATTTCCTGCGCGGCGACCGCGCCCACTCGGAGACCTTCGGCGGCGCGCTCACCATCTCTCAGCTTCTGGCCATTGTCTTCGTGCTTTTCGGCGCCGCGTTCTGGATGCGCCAGTCAACCGCGCCAGCAACCGCCTGATAACCCCTCGCGCCTCGGCTGCATCTTTTTAGAGATGATCCGCAAACTCAAATCCGGAGAATACCGCCTCTATTCGCGCAAGAAAGATGCGTCGACCGGTAAGCGCCGCAATCTCGGCACCTTCTCCTCGATGGAAAAGGCTAAGCAGCACGAGCGTGAGGTGCAGTACTTCAAGAAGCATTAGGGGCATCGATCTATAGATTTAAGAGCCGACTTCTTGTATCTCAAGGAGAGCTGTCATCCTGACCCTGAACGCAGTGAAGGGGAAGGATCTGCTTTTTCAGCCAGTGATGCGCTCAAAATGTAAAACGCCCGTGGATCATAAGATCCACGGGCGCTTACAACTGCGTAGCCCTCCCCCAAGTGCTACTCAATGTCTAAACTTTAACCTCTTCCTGCCCTCCCGCCAATCCCCGATTCGTTTCGCAGACACGCAATGTGGTAATAGCGTTCCGTTACCAGCGTGTAGATTTGACCCCCTCCGGGACAGACACTATAGACTCGAATCCAAGAGCGTCATGGCGCACATCAACAGCTTTGTCCGCATCCCCCTGCTCGCCGCGCGCCAGCGCATCCGCCCGCTGCCGCGTATCGGCGTCCTCGATGTAGACCGCATTCACATGCGCGTCTGGCCCAACGACATCGACTTCAATTTTCACCTGAACAACTCGCGCTATCTCAGTTGCATGGACTACGGCCGCATCCACATGCTGGCCGTCAACGGCATCCTCACACACGCATTGCAGGAACGCTGGATACCGCTCGTCGGCTCGGTCGACGTCACCTACCGCCGGTCGTTGGATTTATTCGCCGCCTTCGAGCTGCGCACGCGCACTCTCTGCTGGGATGAGAAGTGGTTCTACATGGAGCAGAGCTTCCACTCGAAAAGCGGACTCGCTGCCGTTGCCTGGGTCAAAGCTCTCTTCCGCAACAAACAGGGAAACATCCCGCCACAGTCCATCGTCGATCTGGTCGCGCCAGGATTCGCATCCCTTCCCGTATCGGAATCCATCAAGCAATGGAACGAGATCACAAAGCAAAGACTGGACGAGCAGGGCTGAATGTTAAATGACAGTGACGCCATGATCTGCCATGTGATTTATTTCCGAATCGCCTGCTATTCTTGGTTCCTTGCCTGAGGATTCTCGCTGTGTCCCCTGATGGTGGCATCCCCATGGCACTCAACATGAAAGGTGGCGCAAAGTGTCTCATCCGTTGCAACAGAAAGTAGCCTTGGTTACCGGTGGATCGCGCGGTATTGGTGCCGCGATCGCAAAGCGTCTGGCCGCCCATGGAGCGAGCGTGGCGATTACTTACTCGAAGGGCGCGGACGCTGCCGCCGCCGTCGTCAGCGAGATCGAGCAGGCGGGTGGCAAGGCACTCGCGATCCAGGCGGACGCGGCCGATGCCGAAGCAGTGAAGGACTCAGTCGAAAAGACCGTTGCGGCCTTCGGCGGAATCGATGTGCTCGTGAACAACGCCGGTATCGCCATTCCGAAGAAGTTCGAAGAAACCACGCTCGAGGAAATCGACCGTATGTTCGCCATCAACGTTCGTGGCACAATGGCGGCCTCGCAGGCAGCACTTAAGCACATGAAGAGCGGCGGCCGCATCATCATGATCGGCTCGTGCGTGGGCGAGCGCATCCTGACACCGGGGCTGGCAGCCTACTCGGCCACGAAGGGCGCCGTGAAGATGTTTACTCAGGGACTGGCCAGAGAAGCTGGAGGCCGGGGCATCACGGTCAACAACGTGCAGCCCGGTCCGATCGACACGGATTTAAATCCTGCCTCGGGCGACTGGGCGACGCCTCAGAAGGCCGTTACGGCGCTCGATCGCTATGGGCATGTGGATGAGGTCGCTGCATTGGTGGCGTTCGTTGCCGGTCCGGAGTCCTCCTACATTACCGGTGCAAACCTGACGGTGGACGGCGGCACGAACGCCTGACCACAAATCGAAGCGCAACCCGCATCTTTTTGGGATCGAAAAATCGGCAGCGAGCTTGGCGGTAGTCGGATTGATACCGCCAAATTCTCTTACGAGAATTTGACCTGCGGGAATGAATCTGCTGCTTTGATCCCATCAAACTCCACACCCTCCGCAGCATGCGAAAATACAGACGCACTAACAAGCTCAAGTGCTGAGGGGGCATGTGGGTAGAACAGGCTCGAAAACAGGAATCTTCGGGCTGCTGATTGCGTTGGCATCAATCGCCCAGGCAGCGAACAATCAAGAGCCGGCACTATCCGCTGCAGAGAGACACATTGTGGCCCGGGGGATAGCAACGTTGAAAGCGCCTGCAGATCGCACTCTCGCAGCAAACTGGAGCAATGCCAAGAAAGTAGCAGAATGGATATGTCGTCCGGCAGCCCTGCCTGCTGTGAGAAAGCAGGATCAAAGAGCGGGCCGCGTAGTGCTTGGAACCGATGATCTGAAGAGCCTGACGCTTGAGACCAACGGGCGCTTAATTGGGAGCGGCCTATTTCGCACCGTTCATGGTTGGCAGGATTTCAATTTTGCCTGTGAAGTGAATCCAGAAACGGCGAAAGTAACAAGTTTTCAGATCACGCCGCTTCCCGCGCATCCATGACGAGCCGACGGCGAATCATGCATGACAACACAAGCGGATAAAAATCCAGACCCGGACCATTCGCTCTAACCGTTAAAATCAGCTTGTGCGAAAAGTCCTTGTTGTCCTGATTGCCCCCTTCGTTTCTCTGTCTGCCTTCATTCTCACAGGATGCTCGGCCGCGCCCGTAGTAGACCTGTCTTCTCCGGTCACAGTTCTCGGGCAGGCTACACCCGTCTCCGTGCATGTGCGCAGCCAGCATGGCGTCCATAAAGCCGAAGCCTTCGTCGAGCAGAATGGCGCCCGCTACTCCGTCTGGCAGTTGGCGCAGCCTTCGTCCTCTCCGGAAGGCGCGTGGAACTTCACCGCTGGCGTTAAATCCACGCCGCAGCTCAAGGACGGCAAAGCGAAGCTCATTGTCGAAGCCACATCGAACGGCCTCTTTGGCAAGACGGCCCACTGGGAGCAGGACGTCACCGTTGTGACGCAGCCGCCCAGCATCAGCGCTGACTCGGACCAGCACTATCTCTACCTCGGCATGGCCGACCTCGCGACCCTCAACATCTCCGGCGCCTACACTGACGCAGGCATCCGCGTCGGCGACCAGACCTTTCGCGCGTGGCCCATGCCCGGCGGCAAGCCCGGCTTCTTTTCGCTCTTCGCCTTCGCCTGGAACATGCCTCCGGACACGGCCCCCGTTGCCTACGCATCGAACGGCACAGGCAATGACGTGACCGCCCCGCTCGTCTTCCAGTTCCCTAAAAAGGAACAACCGAAGTACACCGTGCACGACCTGCAGATCAATGACGCCTTCATGAACAAGGTGGTCAACGAACTCGACCCCAACGGCACCGGCGACCCGGTTGCGCGTTTCGTCAAGATCAACACTGAAATGCGCAAGGCCAACAACAAGACGCTCTTCGATCTCCGCACGAAAACCGCCGACCACTTCCTCTGGTCGCAGCCTTTCCAAAGACAGTCGCGTGCACAGGCTGAGGCCACCTTCGCCGACACGCGCAACTACATCTATCAGGGCAAGAAGATCGACCAGCAGACTCATCTCGGCTATGACCTCGCCGTCACCCAGCACGTCGGGGTCGAGGCCTCCAACGACGGACGCATCGTCTACGCGGCGCCGCTCGGCATCTACGGCAACTGCATCGTGGTCGACCACGGCTACGGACTGATGACTCTCTACGGCCACCTCAGCCACATCGACGTGCACGAAGGAGACATGGTGAAACGCGGCCAGGTCATGGGCACCAGCGGCCAAACCGGAATGGCCGGCGGCGACCACATCCACTTCGGCATGCTCCTCGACGGCATCCAGATCGACCCGAAAGAATGGTGGGACCCCCACTGGATCAAAGACCACATCGCCAAGCGCGTCGATCTACCCGGATTCAAGGACTAGTGCAGCACGAAAAAGGGTGCCCCATCCTTTCGCGCAGTTTGCGAAAGGGTGGGAAAGCAACAAGCTAACCACAGCGAAGCTACTGCAACAACAGCGGCAAATCACGCCCACCGAACACCACACGCTCAACCCTCACAACTTTGCCTCGAATACGAAAAAGAATCACATACCGGCCGACAATCGCCAGCCGCGCCTCTTCGCCAATCTCCGGACGAAGCCTGTAAATCAAAGGATTTCTGCCAATGCGGCGAATCTCATCGCGTATCTCCCGAAGGAACTCGACCACGCGTATTGGATTGTCTTCTGCGATGTAGTCGACGATAGCTACCAGGTCGCCCTCGACGAAAGTCGAAAACTCGACGCGCACTACTTGCTCATCGCCCGGTATTTCTTCTCAAGCCGTGAAAGCACTTCCTTCGGCGAAGCACCCAGAGTCTCATCCTTGACGGCCTGCTTCCAGACCCGCCGCAGCTCTTTCAACCCCTGCTGATGCAGATTCCGCTTCTGCGTCCACTCCCGCAGCGCATCGCGAACAACCTCGCTGCTCGACGCATATTCCCCGGCTTCGACAGCCTCGCGCACTTCGGCCACCATCTCCGCAGGAAGAGCGATACTGATTTTCTCGACAGAAGCCATATCAGGTCTCGGTAGGAAGAATTCCTACCCACCCATTTTACATAGAGCAGCAGTCTGCAAACGAAATTAATAGACAGAAACGCATGGCAACTCTACCACAGGTGCCCTGCCATTAAATTTCGCCCTCAATTTCTCAATCTCTAAAGGATCCACTGGTCCGATTTGAGACTTTGTGGCAATGGCAACGTGCAGGTCGGGCGTGTCACGTGTCAGTTTTGAGATAATCCCAACAACACTGCCATAGGCTACACGTTCGTCGCCAGCAATCCAAACAAGCCTTTCATATCTAGATTCCATAGCTTTGCTAACGGCTTGTCGAAGAGACGTCTCGTCGAATGACTTATCGTTCAACCAGAGCGCATCGCCGGGTAAAACGCGAATTACGACATTTCTATTTTCGAAAATAACGTCTGTAGGACATGACTTACCCAGCAAAACCTTGAACCCCTTCGCTTGTTGATGCGTATGCGGGGTAAGCAGAAGGACTAATACAACTGACAATAAACCCGCAATGTAAGTCGCAGATCGTTGCACACGAAAACAGACACCGAAATGTTCAAAATAGTTCCAGCACGGAAATGACTTCTACACCTAACTCTTCACTTGAATCGCATCTACGGAATGAGGCGTCAGCTCGCTCTCCCTTAACTCCCGCACCCGATCCCCAATCGCATACTTCAGCGCCTCTACACCCAACCCAGTCACAGCAGAAATCGCATAGAACGGCAGCTTCTTCCGCTTGGCCATCGCCTGCAGCTTCTTGAGCTTCTCCGGATTCGCCACATCGGCCTTCGACGCGATCACGATCATCGGCTTCTCATCGAGTCCATGACCGAAGCTCTTCAACTCGCCCATGATCACCTTGAAATCCTCAACCGGATCGGGCCTGCCGCCCGCGTCCGACACATCCACCAGATGCACCAGGATGCGCGTGCGCTCAATGTGCCGCAAAAACTGCACGCCCAGCCCAGCGCCCAGATGCGCGCCCTCGATCAGCCCGGGAATATCGGCGACCACGTAGCTCTCTTCGTGCGGAGCCTCGCCAATCGACACCACTCCCAGGTTCGGCTGAAGCGTCGTGAAAGGATAATCGGCAATCTTCGGCTTCGCCGCTGAGATGCGCGCGATCAGCGTCGACTTGCCCACATTCGGATAGCCCACGAGTCCGACATCAGCCAGCAGCTTCAGCTCCAGCCGGTAGTGCTTCTCTTCGCCCACACGCCCCAGCTCATGCTCGCGCGGAGCCTGGTGCGTCGACGTGGCAAAGTGCTGGTTGCCGCGTCCGCCGCGTCCGCCGCGCGCAATCACCACGCTCTCGTCCGGACGCTGGAAGTCGTGCACCAGCTCGCCCGTCTCTTCGTCGTAGAGCGCCGTGCCCACCGGCACCTTCAACACGATGCCTTCGCCGTCGCGGCCCGTGCAGTTCGAGCCTTCGCCGTGCCGTCCGCGCTCCGCCTTGTGCTCGGGATTGAAGCGGAAGTGCACCAGCGTGTTGTGGCGTTGGCTCGATTCCATCACGATATCGCCGCCGCGTCCGCCGTCTCCACCGGAGGGGCCGCCGCGCGGCACAAATTTCTCACGGCGAAAAGCCATGCACCCATTACCACCGTCACCGGCTTTTATCCGGATTCTTGCTTCGTCAATAAACATTTCTATTGTTTAGTTTACCGAATCGCGTAATCTCGCATCACGATTCCTAAAATTGGACGGGGTGGGGATGGCCTTCAGCCACAAAGGTTGAAGCAGCTCCGTCATTCTGACTGACCGACGGAAGGAAGAATCTCGGAAAAATCTCAGCAATCGATGCTGGGCAATGTGTTGAGATTTTCTCCCTTCCTTCCTCGGGTCAGAAGGACGTAACTGCCTGTCGACCCAATGACTCGCCTTGATTGCATGGGGCTTTAAGCCCCGGTTTTTTGATTGTTTTGTTTGCCTTGGAGATGGTCTTGAAGCTTCGCTTCGCGGTCGTGTGCCTCTTGCTGCTCTTGTGCGCCCGCTGGCTCGCCGCGCAATCCACCACAGGCGGCGCCATCGCAGGCGCAGTCGTGGATGCCCAGGGCCGCGCCATCCCCAACGCGCATCTGGCTCTTCGCAACCCCGCTACAGGATTTGCACGCAATGTCTCCACCAATGAAACGGGCAGCTTCTATTTCGAAGAGGTCACACCCGGAACCTACACATTAATGGCAGGCGCAGACGGCTTCGCTCCGTGGCTCGCCCAATCCGTCACCGTCGAAATCGGACGCCTCACGCATCTGGTCCCCACGCTGTCCGTAGGCACCGCGGAGATGACCGTCTCCGTCAATGCGCAGGAGCCGGCACTCGATACCACCTCCGCCGTCGTCGCCACCAATATTGACCAGACGCAGGTAGACGAGCTGCCCAGCAACGGCCGCCGCTGGTCGAACTTCGCCCTGCTCGCTCCCGGCGTAACGCCCGACCAGAACGGCTACGGCCTGCTCAGTTTTCGCGGCATCAGCGTCCTGCTCAACAACAACACCATCGACGGCGCAGACAACAACCAGGCATTTTTCTCGGAGGAACGCGGCCGCACCCGCATCGGCTACTCGACTACGCAAGCCGCTGTCAGTGAATTTCAGGTCAACACCTCCAACTTCTCAGCAGAATACGGACGCGCCGCTGGAGGCGTCGTCAACACCGTGACGAAGAGCGGCGGCAACGACGTTCACGGCCAGCTTTTTCTCTACGACCGCGACAGCGCCTGGGGCGCTTCCAATCCGTTCACCACCATCACCACCCGCACCCCCACCGGCGAATTCGTCACCACGCCGCTCAAGCCGTCCGACGTGCGCAAACAATGGGGCTTCAATGCAGGTGGCCCCCTGCGCAAAGACAAGCTCTTCTGGTTCTTCGCATACGATCAGTACCAGCGCGATTTCCCCGGCGTCGCCCGCGCCTACACTCCGGCAACGTTCTTCGCCACTCCGTCAGCGCAGCAAATCCAGACCCTCGCCGGACGCATCCAGCAAAGTCCGGCCCAGGCACTCGTCAGCTACAACAACCTGCTAAATAACCTGAACAGCCTTCTCGGCAACGTTCCCCGCAACGGCAACCAGGTCATCTTCTTCCCCAAAATCGACTGGCAGCTCAGCGAGCGCAATCACCTCATCTTCCAATACAACCGCATGCGCTGGAACTCACTGAACGGCGTGCAGACCGCCGCATCCGATACCTATGGTGTCGCCAGCTTCGGCAACGACTATGTGAAAGAAGACTGGGGCATCGCCCGCTGGCAGTATTTCCTCACCGCAAACATACTCAACGAGGCCCGCTACCAATACGGGCGCGACTCTGAATCCGAATTTGCCCCCGCACCCGCGCCCTTCGAGCAGAGCCTGTCAAAAAACGTCTATGGCCACGCGCCGCAGATCAACGTCGCAGCCGGCAGCTCCGGCTTCCGCTTCGGCAAGCCCGCATTCCTTGACCGTCCCGCCTATCCCGACGAGCGCCGTCACGAGTTCGTCGACATCATCACCTGGATCCATGGCAATCACGCGATCAAGTTCGGCTACGACCTCAACTATGTGACAGATTACAGCGACAATCTCTACGACCAGAACGGCACCTACGACTACACCAACGCGCTCGAGTTCGCCGCCGACTACTACTCCCCCAACCACTGCGACGGATCAACAACCGGAGCCGGCAGCCTTCCCTGCTACACCTATTACCAGCAGGGCATCGGCTCGACGACCTTTCAGTTCCAGACCGCCGACTACTCCGGATTCATCTCCGACGAATGGAAGTTGCGCCACGGCCTGACGCTCTCGCTCGGCATCCGCTACGAATACGAGCAGCTGCCCAACACCAACAAGAATCTCGTCAACCCCGACATCCCCCTTACAGCTACCCTCCCCCATGACCGCAACAACTTCGGCCCGCGCCTGGGCATTGCCTGGGACATCTTCGGCAAAGGCGACACCGTCCTTCGCGCGGGATACGGCATCTACTACGGCCGCATCATCAATTCCACCGCCTTCACCGCGCTCACCGCGACCGGTTCGCCCAACTCCCAGCGAACCTATTTCTACCGTCCAACGGACATCGGCGCGCCGCCCTTCCCCTACGTCTTCAACAGCAATCCCGTCCTCACCGTCGCACCCAACGCTGTCTACTTCGACCCCCGTTTCCAGAACCCGCAGATTCACCAGACGGAGCTTTCTCTCGAACAATCCCTCAGCCACAAAACCAATCTGACCTTCACCTACATGGGAAGCTCCGGGCGCGAGCTGCCCAACTTCATCGACACCAACATCGACCTGACCGGCAACCAGCCCTTCAAGACCATCACCTACACCATCGACGACGCCACCGGTAAAGGCCCGCTCAAGGGCACCTACACGACCAACTTCTTTTCGCAGCGCATCAACCCGAAGTATCAGCAGATCACCGACATCTTCAGCGAAACCAACTCCTATTACCAGGCAGGCGTCGCAAAACTCAGCCACCACTCCCACGTGCTCGACCTCAGCGGCGCCTACACCTACTCTCACGCCATCGACTACAACCAGAACGAGAGCACCTTCGCCGATCTCAACGATGTCCTCGACCCGACCAACTTCAAGCTCGAATACGGCAACTCCAACTTCGACATCCGCCACCGCGTCACCGGCAGCGCAGTCGCGCATGCACCCTGGCGCGTCCATGGGCTCTGGGGCTACCTGGCCAATGGCTACCTCGTAGCGCCCGTCGTCGAGTTACGCACCGGCCTGCCCTACACCATGCACACCACCGGCTCGATTCCCGCGCTCGAATGCTCCTATGAGCAGTTCCTGCTCGGCATCTGTCCGGCCACCAAGGTCAGCGGACTCGGCTCCAGCATCAACGGCTCCGGAGGTGACAACCGCATCCCCGGCGTCGGCAGAAACACCTTCCGCTATCCGCGTGTCTACAGTGTCGACGCCCGCGTCGCCAAAGACACCCGCATCGGCGAACGCTACAACCTCGAAATCGTCGGCGAAGTCTTCAACGTCCTCAACCACCAGAACGCCACCAGCATCGACACCACCGGCTACATCATCGACGACGCCACCACCCCCGGCGGCAACGCCCGCCTCACCTTCCTCAGCGGAGCCAACGGCACCGCCCGCTTCGGCACCATCACCAACGCCAATAGCACCACCCTCTACCGCGAACGCCAGATCCAGCTCGCCCTTCGCCTCCGTTTTTAGCTGGATCAAACTACCGTAATCGTGGTTACCATAAGGCATAGCTATTACGGCCCTCTGTTAATCAATCTGTAAAGCAGGTATGGGAGTCTGACGATGACCGTTTCTGGCCCCCTTGCGCCCGATTCAAACTCGCTGCGCCCAGTGATGGCGGTAAATGTGCTCGCATGGCGGACACTGACCAAATTTGAGTTTCATTTTTTAGGAGAGCCCCAAATGCTGCAACGACAACTGCGAGGACCCCTCGCGGCCCTGTTTATATTTCTATGCGCGTGTACGTGGATGTGCACCGCGCACGCGCAAGGCACAACGCAAGGCGCTATCGCCGGCACCGTCCTCGATTCCAGCGGTTCGGCTGTCGCGAACGCCTCCGTCAATATCCACAACAATGGAACCAACGCCGAAACCACGGTAACCGCCGACCAGAGCGGCTTTTTCAAAGCGCCGCTCCTCACCCCCGGCCTGTATAACGTTACCGTCACTGCCTCCGGATTCAGCGACCTTCACCTCAACTCGGTGGTTGTCGAGGTCGGCCAGCAGACCACCCTGCAACCGCAAATGTCAGTCGGTTCCGTCGCCAATACCGTGACCGTTTCCGGAGCCGCGCCGCTGATCAATACCGAATCGGCCGACTTCGCGTCGAACCTTTCGCTGCAGACCATCAATAGCCTGCCCATCAACGGACGCCGCTGGTCCGATCTCACCCTGCTTACGCCAGGCGTCGTATCGGATGCGAATGGTTTTGGCCTGCTGAGTATTCGTGGCATCAGCCCCTTGCTGAATAACGTCCAGATCGACGGCGCGGACGACAACCAGGCCTTCTTTTCCGAGGAACGCGGCCGCACGCGTGAAGGTTACTCCACCCCGCAGGTCGCTGTGCAGGAGTTCCAGGTCAACACCGGCGTCTACTCGGCCGAATACGGACGCGCATTGGGCGGCGTCATTAACTCCGTCACCAAGAGCGGCACCAATCAGATCCACGGTCAGCTTTACTTCTATGATCGCGACAACGACTGGGGCGCGAAGAATCCCTTCACCAAGCTGACAACCTTCGACCCCTCCACCGACACCACCTCGACCATCCAGTACAAGCCCAAAGACTGGCGCAAGCAATGGGGTTTTGGCGTTGGCGGCCCGCTCATCAAGGACAAGCTCTTCTGGTTCTACTCCTATGATGGATATCGCCGTAACTTCCCCGGCACAGCCGTAGCCTCCAATCCTGGAGCGTTTTTCCAAGCCCCGGCCGCCACCGACCAAGGCTTCGACTGCAACACAATTATCTCGTCACAAGGCAAAACGGGCGTGCCATCGAGTGCTGACGGCCCCGTGGACACTCAGGTTTGCGTCTTGCAGGCGCGTCTCAAGCTGTCCAGCTACGCGGCTGCTGCGAGTCTGTACAACACGGACTTAGGTGCGATCACCACAAATCTGGGCGCGGTGCATCGCACAGGCGATCAGACCATCAACATGCCCAAGATCGACTGGCAGATTAACTCCAGGAACCACGTCAGCTTCATCTTCAACCGCCTCCGCTGGGATTCGCCCGGTGGCGTGCAGACACAGGCGACAAACACCTATGGCATCGATGGTTTCGGCAACGACTTTGTAAAGCTGGACTACGGCCTGGCAAAGCTCGATACGATGATTACTTCCAGCATCGCGAATGAAGTTCGTTATCAGTACGGTCGCGAGCTGAATGACGAAACAGCGCAGCCGCTCAGCGCTTATGATGCTCAGTTTGTGAACTCCTCTTTATTCCCCCCGACAATTTCGTTGCAAAGCACGAATGGCTTTAGCAGTGGCACTCAGTACTACTCGTTCCGCCCGGCATTTCCCGATGAGCGCAAGTGGCAGGTAGCCGACACGTTGAGCTGGGTACGGGGTCAGCACGCCTTCAAGTTTGGCGGCGACGTCGTCCACAACTACGACTTCATTAACACCCTCGGCCTGGCTGCCAGCACTCCGAATGGCAGCTTTAGCTATACCTATCTGGGCAACTTCTTTGCCGATCTCGCCCAGCCCAG
>Ga0206869_1037_pt1 | contig 27458 bp, 30 predicted proteins | sample Alteio_BWOrgCont_35_FD_152618 | JGI IMG/M metagenome (GOLD analysis project Ga0206869, IMG submission 152618) | Enriched cells from forest soil in Barre Woods Harvard Forest LTER site, Petersham, Massachusetts, United States -... | ecosystem: Environmental > Terrestrial > Soil > Temperate forest >... | reverse complement strand
AACGACTTCTCAAAAAAAGCCGGGAATATCAAGACCGCGATGTCGCTGCACTTCGCCCCTCATGCATGAGAGAGAGTGATGAAGATCGCCGTCATCGACACCGTGTATCAAGGCTATGTCGATCATCTTTATCGCGATGGATCACTGATCCGAAAAAGCTGGGAGGAGCAATATCGTGCGACTGTGGAAGGAGGCTTCCCGACCCTGAGTTCATGGGTGGAACCGCTACGAGCCAAAGGCCACCAAGTCATGGACATCTGGGCGGATCATATGCCGCTGCAGTTGCGCTGGTACCGCGATCACAGCGTTCCCACGCCAGAAAACACCGGCGCAAATGCGCCAAACTTTGTCGATATCGTCGCCGAGCAGATCCGACATTTCAAACCAGACGTCATTCTGAGCGGCAATCTATACACTTTCGATTCGGATTTTCTTGAGTCTGTTTCCGATCACTATCGCATTGCCGTAGGGCAGCATGCCGCGCGACTGCCTGAATCCGACTTCTCCAAGTACGATGCCATCATCTCGTCCCTGCCGAATCAGGTCGAGTTCTTCAACCAGCACCACGTCCCGTCATACTTGGTCAAGCTTGCTTTCGACAGCCGCCTGCTTTCGAAAGTGGACTCATCGAGGAAGACTTACGGGTTGGTCTTTGCCGGCTCGGTGAGCGCCGACCACAGGCTGCGTGCCGAAGCCTTAACGGCACTCGGCCGAGAGATGCCCATAGATGTTTTCGGTTCTGTGCCTGACCCGGAAACTCTCTTGGGTAATCCTCAAAACGCGAGCGGTTTCACGCGCTGGTCTCGATGCTTCAGGCAAATCTTTGCGAGACCCGCCGCGACAAAGATTACGATCCATCCTGCGCTCTGGGGACTCGAAATGTATAAGATGATGGGTGGCAGCCGGATAGTCTTCAACCGCCATATCGATGCCGCGGCCTCCTATGCCAACAATCTTCGACTGTATGAGGTGACCGGCAGCGGCTCCCTGCTCTTGACCGACTGGAAGACAAATATGAGTGAGATCTTCTCACCCGGCACCGAGTGCGTAACGTATCACGACACCGACGAATGCGTGCGAATGGCGAAATTCTATCTGCAGAATGACGAGAAACGCGAACAAATCGCCCTGGCCGGCCGCCGTCGCGTGATTGCCGAACATACCTACGAACACAGGATCGGCGACCTTCTCCGTGTCATCGAGAAGCATCTTCACTAGGTCTCCCGGACCACGCTTCGACTTGGTCTAATGATGCAGCTCTATCCAGAGGATTTTGATGTTTTCGTTGTTTCGCCGCTCCAGTTCGTCGCCCGAATCGCAAGTGAAGCGAACTCCTGATCGTCCGGCGGGATATGAGGCATCCCTACTGGTCGATGTTGTCTTTGCGAAGACCGAGGCGCTTCGCCCTGAAGACGTGCCGTCCTACACCGGCGCTGAACGGACCATGTTCGCTGTGTTGCTTGCCGAACGCTTGACCAAGTCGAAACCGCTTCGTGTGCTGGATTTCGGCGGAGCTTGCGGGTTTCACCATATGGCAGCTGATTTGATCGGAGTCCCTCTTCGATGGGCTGTCGTCGAGACCCCTGCCATGGCTGAAAAGGCCAAGACGTTTTCGTCAGCGTCGCTTCAGTTCTTCACCAGCATTGCCGACGCAACGCGGTGGACAGGCAGCATAGACCTGATGTTCTCGTCCAGCGCGTTGCAGTATCTGGATGAGCCTGATGTGTGCCTAAGTGAGCTCGTAGCCCTCCGCGCGCCTCTGATGGTCTGGTCTCGCCTGCCGATGTCGAACGGCGCCGCGCGGCAGGAGCTTCAAACGTCGCGGCTGAGCGAGAACGGTCCAGGTCCGTTGCCTGCCGGCTTTGAGGACTGCGAGGTTAGCTATTCAAAGACTTACCTGTCTGCGGACGCTTTTCTCACGGCGCATATGGGGTACAGGCTGATCTTGAAATCAGGCGATCTCGGATCGGCCGGATACGTGTTCTTGCGGGAAGACTTAAGCCTGTAGTCCCCAGTCATTAGATAACCTCGATGCCGATCTCGCGGGCAATGCGGCGTAAGCCTTCGATTGACCTGGCAGTGGACTCACGAGCGTTTTGCGGACACCGGGTCTCGATGCTGGCAATGATCTCGGGCCTACGTCCGATCAGCGACTCGTGAATGACCGGAGGCCTGATCACATCTTTCAACAGCCGCTCAAGCTCCTTCGCCCAAGGGATCTCGCCGTCGCCGAATGGCACCATCTGGCCGTCGCGGCGATCCTTGAGATGAATGATCTTGATATGAGGCGCGAGGACGGCAATATCCGCGTCACTCGGCGGCTGGTTCATGCTGTAGCTATTGCCAATGTCGGCCAAGGGGAAGATCGGAAAGGCACGCTTGGCATCAAAGAGCGCCAGCATCTCCGGCAGTCGGCGAAAGAAATCGGCCAGCTCGGCAATAGAACCCAGATTACAGGCTGGTTCGTTCTCGAGATGCATTTCGGTCGCATGCCCACCGGAGAGATCCATCAATCGCTCGATGGTATTCAGCAGTACGCCTTCCGGCCTAAATCCGTCGTGACGCAGAAAGCTGAAGAAGCGCATCTTGGGAGCGCCCAGCACGCCCGCGACATCGCAGCCGTATTCGAGGACATCTCCAACAGGGCAGGTCGCGGGGGCGAAGGCGAAAGCGACGTTGCCGACCGCAGGGTTGCTGCCGGGCGACGCCCACTTCAATAAAGGAGAGACGAAGGTCGGCACCAGAAGCTTCGCGCCCCCGATCTTGCCCGAAATCTCGGCAACCTCTTGAAGAGTCATGCCGAGCAAATTGCGACCACCAACCGTGCGCATGTCGAGACGCGTCACTCCGTTTTCGACACAAAACGAAATCATGTCGTCTAGCGAGGACCCTATTTCATCACCGATCACCGTGAGGGCGAGGCACGGAGTTGACGAAGCCGCCAAATTTTCTTGTTTTTGAAGAGATTTCAAGTTGTGGCTCTCTGTTCAGCTACAATAGCCATCCGAACGGCAGCTTAGGGTGACCGTGGGCCGGTAGAAGATGCAACGATTTAGCAGGCAGGTATGAGCTTCTCTGGTGGACCCGTCGCTGCTTTCAATGGATTGCCACCATTACTACACGATTAGGCGCCCGCAACTGGAAAGCGACAAACTGAAGCTCGAGCAGACTACTTACTATGGCGCTATGCTCTAAGGGCCGTCCTGAACATAGCGCTCCCAGCCGATTTTCGAGCGCAGGAGTTAAGCCGATCGAACGGGCTGCGCCATTTATGCTTCAGCAACCGAAGAGCCGGAAGGGTTCTGCATGTGTTGTTTGGAGAGGGGTCGTGCCCCGGAGCGCACGATCACGGGTATATAATGCAAGCGACTACCGCAACTGAGAGGGCAACTGCGTCATCGTGCCGACGGCTTTCGAACACACTCCGAGGCCGCCTTTTTGAGCGCACGACGTTGACCCCGGCATCATCGCTCCTTAATAGGAGGCAGACGCACACGCAGGGCGCGGTGAGATATCGCTTCAAAGTCGGCTATTTAGTTCGATCCCTATCGGGCTCGCCACGGCGTAGGTTAGAGGAGGGTTTATGCCGTCGGTGAACGTTGTCAACGGTAAGAAGATCGTGGTGGTGGACACCGGCCCGATCGAGCGCACGCTCCGCTTTGCGATCACGCCCTTTCTTCACATGTGGCACCACCGCGACCTTGTCCAGGCGATCCTGCGGCGTGAGGTTGCCGAACGCTTCAAGGGCTCCGTGGCGGGCTGGGTGTGGGCCATAGTGTCGCCACTAATGGCGATCGCCGTCTATACCTTTGCCTTCAGCACCAACCTCAAGTTGCCGATGAGCGACAGCGCGATGGGCGGGCGCCTAGGCTACGCGCTCTTTATCTTCAGCGGCATCGTCATCTTCAACTTCTGGTCGGAGATCGCATTTCGGGCGCCGATGCTGCTGCATGAATACTCGCATTTTATAAAGCAGACGATCTTCCCAAGCGACATGCTGGCTCTGATTTCGACCCTGCGCGCCGCGGTCTACACTTTGATCTCGATTGCGGTGATGCTGATTTTTCAACTTGGCGCGGCTGGATCTTTGCCATGGACAGTTCTGCTGCTGCCGTTCTTGTTCGTGCCGTTTTTCGCCTTCATCATCGGCATGTCATGGTTTCTGAGCGCGATAGGCGCGTTCACCCGCGACGCGGGCTACTTGATGATCAACATCGTGCCGCTCTTCATGTTCGCCACACCGGTGTTCTACCCGCAATCCGCGCTGCCGCCGCCGCTGGACTTCTGGATCTACGCGAATGCGCTAACCGGCTACGTGGAGATCATGCGCGACATCGTCCTGTTCGGAAAACTGCCTAACTGGTATGTCTACGCTTGGACGCTGTTCACGTCGGTGGTCAGCTTCTACTTCGGTTACTGGTTCTTCAACAGATATCGGAATATTATCGTCGATGTCCTCTGATATTGTTATCCAAGCCAAACATCTCGGTAAGACGTTCCAGCTTTATGCCCGTAGAAACGACTGGCTGAAGCAAGTGATGTTTGGTTGGCGAAAAAACTACTTCAAGCCGTTCTGGGTGTTGCGGGACATCAACCTCGAAGTGGTGCGCGGCGAGAGCGTCGGCATCCTGGGACGCAACGGATGTGGCAAGTCAACGCTGCTGCAAGTGATCTGCGGCATGACGCTTCCTAGCCATGGCGAACTCAGGGTCAATGGGCGCATCGCCCCCGTTCTAGCTTTGGGGTCGACGTTTGACCTTGAACTTTCGGGCCGCGAGAACGTCATGATTGGTGGCGCCGTGCTGGGGCTAAAGCGGGCGGAAATATTTAAGAAGTTTGCGTCGATCGAAGAGTTCGCCGGCATCGGTGACTACATGGAGCAGCCGGTCAAGCACTACTCGATGGGTATGCGTACTCGACTGGCATTCTCGATCTGCGCTCACGTCGAGGCCGAGATCCTCGTGGTAGACGAGGCGCTGGCAGTGGGTGACGCGGCTTTTCAGCGCAAATGCATGGATTGGATCGATAGCTTCCGCAAGACCGGTACTCTTCTCTTCGTGTCGCACTCCATGGCCGAGGTGCGCCGGCTTTGCAATCGTGTGATCTGGATCGATGATGGGCGCATTCGAGAACAGGGGGATCCTAGCGAGATCGTTCGCTTGTACCACCAAGCCCTGTTGGTCGAGAAAGACGATATTAGCCGGTTCTCGGCAAGCAATTCATCGTCAAGGGACGAGCCGGCACCCGCAACGTCCAACAACTAGAGTCCGGCGCACTCAAGCCGTGAAGGCCGATCGAGACGTGATCGCGTTTGTCGCCAACCGGCTGAGGGAGATCGAGGTCGGCCTCCTGAGCGGGGCAGCGTCATCGAGCCGATACTGTTGCGGGCATGAAAAGGTAGTCATGCACACTTAAAGTTTCGACCAGTCGGTATTCCTTTTGATTCAGAAATCGCTCCAGGCGATTTATATTCCTGCTCTCAACGAGCAGATGTCCAAAAGTATATCGGTCGAAATCTACCCCCTTAAGAACCTCGAGCTCTGCGCCCTCAACATCCAAAGAAAACAGATCGATGAAGCTCGGAGCATTCGCCTCAACGAGAATGCTCGTCAAAGTCTTCGCGACTGCACCGAATGTAAAAGTTACTTCGTGGTCATCAAGAAATTGATGGCCTGTGGCGGCATGTTCGTATGGGCGCTCCAAATCAAGATCGAGTTCCGGCGCCACAGACATAAGATTCGAATAAATTATCTTTACGAATTCATTCTTGTAGTCATCAGATACGCACGCGTTGCAAAAAATGGCGTTTTCCTTCGATCTGTTTTTTTTGCACTCAAGAAAACGATGAGGAATGGGCTCGATCAAAACGCCCTTCCACCCGAGCGCTTTTTCAAAATGTAAGGTGTTAGATTGATTCACGCCGTCATTCGCGCCGATCTCGACATAAAATCCAGAGTGCTTCGAGATTCTTCTACGCAATTTTTTATCAAGCCCGTTCAACGAATAGTAATTTTCACCGAGATTTTCTGCCTTGGCATCGGAACTTTTTTTTCTCTTCCAAGCGAACATGGCCAAACATCCTGGGACAGTTTAGTATGAATTTAACATGTGGACGAGAATTGCGATACTTCTCTAAACTTCATATCTATTCGGCACTCGATCGTGGCCGAGTAGCTAAGCCGTTGGGTTTCGCCCTGGCAGATCTGGGCGGCCGGATTTCCCCTACCCGGCTCCTCCCGAGGGTAAACCGACGTCATGTCAGCGATCCCGTCACGAACCGACGCGGCGACGAACTCCGAGGTGGCTCTGACCCAATTGGTTTTTCCCGATAGAGAACCGTCGATGTGTCGTCATCACGGATCGAGACCTACGTCCTGGCTTTCACCCAATCCGGCGAAGCCGGACTGCTGAGTTGGCGGAGTTTCTGCGTCTATGATTCATTTCTGTACCTATTTCGATAGCGGATATTTGGCACGAGGCATTGCGCTTTATCGTTCTCTCGAACGGCATGTTCCGAAATTTACACTGCACATTCTTTGTTTTGACGACGTTACGTACGATGCGCTTACAAGAGCGCAGCTTGCGTCCGTCAAATTGGCGAGACTTATAGATATAGAAGTGTTCGACCGCGAACTTCTTGCGGCAAAGGGCCGGAGAAGCGTCGCAGAATACTATTTCACGATGACATCGATCTTGCCGCATTTCCTTTTTGAGGCTTATCAGGAGATCGATGCCGTCACTTATATCGATGCGGACTTGTTCTTCTTCTGCGATCCGGCAACGGTTTTTGAAGAGATGGGCGATGCCGCCGTCGGGATCACCCCGCACAGGTTCACTGAACAAAATCAAAGTCACGAAAAGTACGGCGTGTACAACGTGGGGTGGCTCACATGGCGCCGCGAGGTTCGCGCCTATGATTGTCTGCGCTGGTATCGATGCAAATCGCTTGAGTGGTGCTACGACGTAGTAGAAGACGAGCGCTATGCCGACCAGAAGTATTTGAATTTCTGGTCGTCGCAATTTGCCGGCATTCATCTCATCCACCACAAGGGCGCCAATCTTGCCCCCTGGAACGTCGGAAATTATCGAATTTCAACGGCCGGAGAGAAAATCTACGTCGACGATGATCCGCTCATTTTCTACCATTTCCACGGGCTCAAGAACGGCAACGACCTCGAGTCATGGCGGGCTTTGATAAAATTCTATTTGAACCCGGATGCGGCCGAGCCGCAGGCGAAGGCGCGTTTTGCGGCTCTTGTGGATGGGCTGCTTGGTGCAGTGTCACGAATAAAGAACCGAATCTCCAATTCGCCCAAGCCCTTCGACATCGATGTCCTCATGTCTGCGGTGTATCAGCCTTATTTGAGCGCATTGGAAGCCGCGCAGGTAGAGATAGAAACATTATTCCTCGCGCCCATATCGCCGAATCGCCCGCTGCGCTATGTGGACGATCCGCCACTTGCCGCAACCTCGGCCGTGTGGCGCACAGAGCTCGATTGGAAGCGCATCGAAGATCAAGAAGATGTCGTTTGGGGCCCCGCACCGCCATTGTCGACAGACCGATTGAATGCGATCAAGGTTCGCACACTGTCACTGCGCAAGGCCGAGTTTGACGGCGGTCGTCTCGCTCGTTGTGCGCGCATCGAATTGTTGGTCGCTCTTGCAGCTTCTGTCTTGAACAGAGCCCCGGTACTTGTCGATCTGAGCGAGGGCGATGATCTTATTGACCACGCCTTCGAAATTATGCCGCGGATCGCTCATCAGGAATGGATGGTCGTGACCGACCAAACGATCGTGAATGCACTCGATCTTCGTCTACCAGACCTACGCGGAACAGATGATGCCGACCACGCACTAGCGCGTTCGCCCGACATTCTCCTTGCCGGAACCGGCATCAGCCGCACATTTGACTGGTCAAGCGCATTACATCGCCTGGCCGGCTCGGCTCGATGGCTAATTTTAGAAATGCGGACATTTAGTGGAACCCCTACGACATTGACGACCTGCCGAGACGTCGGAGCGACGGCGTCACGTCCCTATTGGATCGTCAACCATGCGGACTTTCTCTCCGCGTTAGAAAGCGAAGCACTCACGATCAAGCGGGAGATCGTCTTACCTGATCCCGTACGCATTCCGGGCATTCCCGAGCTCGCTGACCACCGTCTTTTTCTCATTTCTGGCAATATGCGCGCGAGAGAGCGATGAAGATCGCTGTTATCGACACCGTGTATCAAGGCTATGTTGATCATCTCTATTGGGATGGATCACTGATCGAAAAAGCTGGGAGGAGCAATATCGGGCAACTGTGGAAGGAGGCTTCCCGACGCTGAGCTCATGGGTGGAACCGTTACGATCCAAAGGTCACCAGGTCATGGATATCTGGGCTGATCATATGCCGCTGCAGCTGCGCTGGTGCCGCGATCATGGCGTTGCGACACCAAAGGACGTCAGCGCAAATACGCTAGGTTACGTCGGTATCGTCGCCGAACAAATCCGGCACTTCAAACCTGATGTCATTCTAAGCGGCAATCTCTACCAGATGATCCCGGTTCCGTCAGGCGTGCGAGTGTGGATCGCGGCCGGTCACACGGATATGCGCTGCGGCATGAACTCGCTGGCTCTGCACATCCAGCAGGCGCTGCGGCGCGATCCGCATGCCGGCGATCTGTACGTCTTCCGGGGCAAGAGCGGCAAGCTGATCAAGATCTTCTGGTACGACGGGCTGGGCGCCTCGCTCTACGCCAAGCGCCTGGAGAAGGGACTCTTCGTCTGGCCGGCGACGAAGGATGGCGTGGTGGTAATCACGCCCGGGCAACTCGGCTATCTGCTCGAAGGGATCGACTGGCGGCATCCGCAACACACGTGGCGGCCGGAGGTGGCGGGCTAAGCTGCGACGGATTGAATCGGCACGCATCGAGTTCACCACAAGCCGCCGTGTCTGTGCTCTTGTGTAGCCACGATGACGTCGATCGATCTCCTGCCCGACGATGCCGAGAGCCTGAAGCGGCGGCTGCTGGCGCGCGAGGAGGAGCTGGTCGCGGCACGGGCGGCCCAGGCCGCAGCCGAGGCTGAAGCGGCCCGCGCCTTGGCTCAGGTCTCGAACGCCGAAGCGATGATCGCCCATTACAAACTGGCCATCGAGAAGCTCAGGCGGCCGTTGTACGGACAACGCTCCGAGCGCGGGGAGCGCCTGCTCGGCCAGATGGAGTTACAACTCGAGGAGCTCGAAGCCACGGCGACCGAGGATGCGCTCGCGGCCGAGACGGCCGCGTCAGACGCGGCCCAGGTGGACGCCACAACAGTTCGTTCGTTCACGCGCAAGAAGACAGGACGCAAGCCGTTCCCGGAGCACCTGCCGCGCGAGCGCGTCGTGGTGCCCGGGCCGACGGCCTGCACCTGTTGTGGCTCGGACCGGTTGGCCAAGATCGGCGAGGACGTCACCGAGACGCTGGAGGTCGTGCCCCGGCAGTGGAAGGTGATCCAGACGGTGCGCGAGAAGTTCACCTGCCGGGCCTGCGAGAGCATCGGCCAGGCGCCGGCGCCGTTCCACGTGGTCGCCCGTGGCTGGGCCGGCCCCAACCTGCTGGCGATGATCCTGTTCGAGAAGTACGGCCAGCATCAGCCAATCAATCGCCGGAGTCAGCGCTACGCCCGCGAGGGCGTCGAGCTCAGCCTGTCGACGCTAGCCGACCAGGTCGGGGCCTGCACGATGGTCCTCACGCCGCTCTACGAAGCACTGCGTGTCCATGTGTTCGCGGCCGCCAGGATCCACGGCGACGATACTTCCGTACCGGTGCTGGCGCCGGGCAAGACGCGCACCGGCCGATTGTGGACCTACGTGCGCGACGACCGGCCATTCGCAGGACTGGCACCGCCGGCGGTGCTGTTCTTCTACTCGCCCGATCGCCGCGGCGAGCATCCCGACCGGCATCTCCGAGGCTTCGCTGGGATTCTCCAGGCCGACGCCTATGCCGGCTTCAACAAGCTCTATGATGGCGCGCGGAGGTCGGGCCCGGTCGCCGAAGCGGCATGCTGGGCGCACGGCCGGCGTAAGTTCTTCGAACTGGCCGACCCGGCGTTGCGCAAGAGAAGCCCGCTATCGCCTGTCGCGCTCGAGGCCGTGAAGCGGATCGACGCCGTCTTCGCCATCGAGCGCGAGATCAACGGTCAGCCGGCGGAGGCTCGCCTCGCCGTGCGCCAGCTGCGCATTCTGCCCATGGTCGCCGAGCTCGAAGCCTGGATGTGGGTCGAGCGGGCCCGGCTGTCCCGCCATGCTGACATCGCCAAGGCCTTCGACTACATGCTGACCCGTTGGCCCGCCTTCACCGTCTTCCTGCACGACGGTCGGATCTGCCTCACCAACAATGCTGCCGAGCGGGCGCTACGCGGCATCGCGCTCGGCCGCAAGGCGTGGCTGTTCGCCGGTTCGGACCGTGGTGGCGAGCGCGCCGCCGTCATCTACAGCCTGATCGTCACCGCCAAGCTCAACGGCGTCGATCCCCAGGCTTGGCTCGCCGACGTGCTTGCCCGTATCGCCGACCACCCGATCCGGCGTCTCGACGAGCTGCTGCCCTGGAACTGGCACAAGTCATCATTCGATCACTCCGCCGCGGCTGCGTAAAGGTCGCCGCCGCCCACCGAGGTGCGCAGGCGCTGATCGACGTCGGCGCCGCCCCGGTGACGACTACCGCTCAGGCCTCAAGACCCGGCGGCGTCGACACCATGACGTCACGATTGGATCAGGACGTGCCGTCGTTGGCGCCGTATTCCTCGGCGAGCAGCCGGACCTCTTCCAGTCGCATTTGCAGCATGCTCGGGTGATTCTCGATCCAGTACACGACCATCAGATCGACCAGGTGGCAGATGGGCTTCCCTGTCAGGGCCTTGGCTTCGTACAGTGCGGCGGCCGTCTTCCGACGGACGCTTCGCAGATTCAAGCTGCGGGTATCTTTGTTTCGTTTGACCATGTCTATTCTCCTTTTTTGTTAGACACGGTTATTTAGGGCGCAGGCCTGATTTGGTGTTGAGGTTCAAGACTCGTGGGTTCCGGATGTTGGCGGCCAGCCTTCCAGGAACAGCTCCTCGTACGCTTGGTCGGGCCGATCAGTCGGCGCCGCCGACGGGCTCTTGGCCTTGTCGATGGCACAGACACCCGCGCCGACCTCGCTAGCTGCGTCCAGCCCGGCGATGTCGATCGATCAACCTGGAGGCATCGTCGTAACGGGCTCCGTGGGGTCCCCTAAACGAGATCTCGTCCAGCTCCGCTAACAAGGCGGCCCTCGCCGGAGGGGTACCTTCGAACAGAGGACATGCCGTTTCAGACGGGAGCGGAACGGACGTTGTTTTCTGTCCTTCTTGCAGAGCGCCTTACCAAATCCGATCCGCTCCGCGTACTAGACTTCGGAGGAGCCTGCGGCTTCCACTACAGGGCAGCTGAGTTGATTGGTGTCCCGCTCCGGTGAGCCGTAGTCGAGTCATCCACAATGACCGCGAAGGCCAATTCTCTGTCGTCGACGTCGCCTAACTTTCTCTCCGATATCGCTGGCGCAAGACCATGGACGAGCGGAATCGATCTGATGTCCGTGTCTAGCGCCCCACAATACCTAAATGACCTTGACGCTTACCTACATCAGTTCGTGGCTCTCCGCGCCCTTAATGGGCTGGTCGGCCGTATCGATGTCGAATGGTCGATGCGCGGTGAGAAATTCAAACGTCTCCTTGCCGATGATTCCGGTTTTTTTGGACGAGGATGTCGCGCAAGTCATCAATAGCAGTCATCTGCATTTTCAATGAGTGCTACGCAGCCACGATAAAAACCAATGCATCATATCAACTCGAGGGATATGGAACCCACATATATTGAGCCCAGATTTCTCCCTCATTGCGTTCAATCATTTCAGCCGTGTCGCGAGCGTCCCTCCCGAAGACTTCGCGCAGATCACCGATCGCCCCAAACATGCCCTCGGCCTGGTTCTGATCAAATATCGCCTTGTCTTTTGCGGTCTGAACAGTAAACACGGCCTCTGGTAGGAAGTTATACGTCAATAACAATGCAATCAGACGCCTAACTTTCTCGGGGCTCGGATTCGATGCAAGCAAGATGCGGGGATCGCGAAAAAATACGGCATCGACCTCATTAATGCGATGGGCAATCGGCGGCAGATGCAACTTGGTTCCCAGAACACGCGCAATGCAATCCGCGTCAACGCGCACAGCGTTTCCTAGGAAACGATTGACTCGCAAATCAAATAAAACAAACCCTCTTGCCTCCATAAATTCCAGGTAGTCCTTAAATTCCGAATTCTTCGTGTCATAGGAGCCCACAATCCCAATCTCGCATTCGATCGCGAGTACTTCCTTGAGGCGATCGTCATCGAGCCCCCGTAGGATTTCGAGCTCGCTTCCCTGCGTGTCGAGCTTGATGATGTCAACGTGCTTGAGGTCGATACCATCGAGCGACTGTTGAAGGGATTTGGTGTCGATTTGAACTTTGGAGATGGGATAAAAATAAGAGTTAGTTGGATAATCCCCCAACGAGCCCGGCTTGGGGGGATAAAGAGAACTGCCTGTCGGCGCATTGGTTTTGTAAAGCGTCCGCGGGCCTCCCGAACCCGAGAGCGCCTCATTTAGATATTTGAAATTGTTATATCTTGGATCAGCCTTCTGTCGCTCTATGAGTTCCAAGAAGGAAGCTTCATGTGGTTCATATACAATGAACCGACTGATCCCGACCATTTTATGCCAATGCGGTTGCAAGTTATTTGCGCCGCCAACATCTACAGCTGCTATTGGGTTGTCATCGCCGACGACGAGCCGCCATGCCCCTTCCACATCCACATGTCGGGGGGGCTTTTGCTTTCCCCTGTCGCTCTTTGCTTGGGACCTAAAGTGATTATACCATTTCCGGAACATGGAGGTTGCTTCTCTGATCGAAAGCTAATGCGCACGCCGATCTAAAACACGCTTAAAGGTGGTCGGCAAATTAGACAGTAGATTACTCAAATGCAGTGGCTTTTGAAGGTGCCGACTAAAGAAAGAGACCGGCTTGGGCGGTGATATTGAGACGGGCTGATCGGGTTCGAAAACGATCTGCAAAGCCCACCGTTCACCGCGCGAAACAATGCCACCTCGATGCAAGACATGGGCGCCGCTGAAGAGCGGCATGGTGCCCGCTTCACCCACAAGCTGCTTTTCGGATCCTAGCAGGAACTGACTTCGCGCCGTGCCGTCTATGACGACATCTCCAAAGTGAGAATATTGTCGCAACGATTTCGGCAAGCTCGAAAATACGTCGCGCACGGCGGGGTTGGCGAGAAGTGCATGCTCCCAACCATTAACAGCCTGACTGTAGTCTTTGAGGCTATAGAGAACTTCACGCGCGAAAGCCTGCGCCGCGCATACATTTTCCCACGGTGTCGACCGCGGGATTAGGGAGAAAGGTCCCTGCTCTTCAGACACATCGCGAAGGTAGAGCATTGCTTTTGGAACCGAAAAGCTAAGATCAAAATGCATATTGGCGGTTCGGGGAATCGGCAGCTTCAAATCGTCAAAGGGATGGTACCAGCGATCTTGCGGATGCGAGATGTGGACTGCAAATCCTGCGTGACTATAGGATCGCCCCATAAAGGTCGAAACAGTTTCGAACACTCCGGCGTGACGGCAAAACTCATTCAGCAATGACGTCCCGGCCCCTCCGCTTGGATTCATGGCAAGCTGCTCTTTGGCGTCCGGAATTTTGCTTCTGAGAAGATCGATATCGGGCATCAGCTCTGCGGTGAGGTCCGCAACAATGCTAGACGGCATTTTAAAGAGGGTGTAGCCTCGAGAGTAGAGCGCTCCAGCGCGCGTTTGGGATTCTGGGCTGGATAAATTGCTTTTAGCCAAAAGCTGCGAGCGCTCTTCCAATTCAGAAATTAGTCGCTTCACGCCGTTCCTCATCCCTTCGATGAGATATGGCTTTACGTCTTGCAGAACGAAGCCATCACTGTTCAGCGCCTCTTCAAATTTCTTTTCAATGCGCTCGATATACTGAAGGGTCTTATGTGATGAGGAACTATGCTCTCGAACTGCCTGATCCAGCTCCGCGAAGATATCGCCAAATTCATCCGTGCTTCCGGCAGGCCGGAGGCTAGGCGCGAAAGCAGGATGACGATCGCAGTCCAACTCGTAATTCATGTGCATCCCCAATGTGGCCAGGGTAGGCGATATGGCTCAGCTTAGCACCAGTCCGATATGGTAAAAGACCGCAAAGATGCGCTTGCCGCTGAATGGACTATTGAAGTCTCAGACACTAGCCATCTACAGCTAGGCTGGCCGCTCCTCCTCTGGCTCTCGCCAAGCCAAGGACTAACACGCTCGGAATCGCAGCGCGCCTTCTGCCCGACGAGTGTTCGCCACATATCTGGCGGGCTGGGCCACATATTAAGCTCCGCGCAATGCAGCGCGGAAGTTGAAGCGCACCTCTTGGAAGGACCATAAATGAACCAGCTGGTCGACAGCCAGGTCGTCGAATTGCTTAGTCCCCGCGAATTGATATTCAAGTCGCAGGCCCTTGATTTGAGCAAACTGAACTCACAGTCCGTGGCCGCCAAGACGTTGTACTCAGCTATTTCACCGGGCACCGAACTCGCCGCTTGGCGGGGTGATCCTCCGCTGCGGCCGGGGCCAGCTTATCCGCGCCTAGTCGGGTACTGCAATGTCGCCGAGGTGATCACAGTCGGCGCGGACGTCCAGATGCTCAAAGTGGGCGATCGCATTCTGACGGCGCAATCCCATCGCAGCGCGTTCATCTGCAAGCAGAGTGCAATCTTTGGACGTGTACCCGATGCGCTGAGCTCTATCGAAGCGTCCACGACCTATCTTTTTCACTTGGGCTACAATGCGTTGCTGAAGGGAGATTTTCGTCCCGGCCACGCGGTTGCAGTACTCGGCTTGGGCACTCTCGGGATGGGTAGCGTGCTGCTGGCGCAAGCGCTGGGTGGTCAGGTCTTTGCGCTTTCCAACCATACGGAGAGCTTGCAGCACGCGCAGTCAATGGGTGTGCGCGGCACGTGGCGCAAAGACACACCGGACCTGGCGCGACGGCTCGCGGAATCGACCGGCGGCAGCGGCATCGACTTGGTGGTCAATACCTCGAACTCGTGGGACGACTGGTGGCTCGCGCTCAGTCTGCCGCGTAAGGAAGGCATCATCAGCGTCATCGGATTTCCCGGACGGGGGCAACCACCTCCATCCTTCAACCCGCTCGACTCGCGTTATTTCTACGACAACCAGCTGCGGCTGGTGGCCGCCGGCTATTCACCTGACGTGCCCGCGGCGCCGCATGACATACGCTTCACGCGCGCGCTCAACTGTGCCTACTTGATGCAGTTGCTCGTCTCGGGAAGGCTGATGGCGCGCGCACTGGTCGGCGGCGTAGAGCCGGCGCACCGGATCAAGGCGTGTTACGAGGCGCTTTGCGCAAACCGAGTTTCGGGGCTCACTGTTGTACTCGACTGGACCCAAACATGAGTGAAACCATTTTGAAGGCAGGCTTGGTCGGTTGCGGCCGGATTGGCGCATTCACGCGACCACAATTACGCGACAACTTGCCGGCCGGCTGGTTGCCTCTTAGTCACGCCGATGCGATACGTGCGACACCCGGCTACGCGCTTGTTGCGCTGTGCGACCTGGACGCACAATTGTTGGATAAGGCCGCCGCAGTGCATGACGTTGCGCGCGCCTTTAACGACTATCGCGAGATGGTTCGCGTCGCGCGGCCTGACGTCATTTCTATCGCCACACGCACTGCCGGCCGCTGCGACATGATCGAGTTCGTCGCACGGCACGGAGTGCGTGGCGTGCATGTCGAGAAGCCGATTAGCACCAGCGTCGGCGATTGCCGGCGCGCGCTGGCGGCGCTCCAGCGGAACAAGGTGCAGATCACTTACGGCGCGCTACGCCGGTTCATGGATGTATTCCGCGAAGCGCGGGCGATGGTGAGGGCCGGCGAAATCGGCGAACTCATCCAGATCGAGGCGCAAATGGGCCGGACCTTACTGCTGTGGAACCACCCCCACTCCGTGGATCTGCTCCTGTTTTTTGCGGGCACCGCGGAGGTCGACCACATACAGGCTAACTGTACTTTCCGGGAAGATGCAGTCCAATCACCGGATTTGGTAGATGACGATCCGCTGGTGGAGCATGCGGTGATCCGATTTGCCAATGGCGTTACCGGATGCATCTCCTCCGTGCCCGGCTCCGGCCTAGTATTGTACGGCAGCAAAGGGGCGATGATCGTCGGCGCCAACGGCGCCTGGATCGACCGACGCATCAGTGGGCCTGATCACTCGCCAGAGCCTTCTCAGCGGATCTTTCCGCAGGCAGCCGCCAGCGGCCGGGTACGCGCCTACCAGGAGTTGCGCGATGCCGTTCTATCCGGAGCGCCCTGCTCGATCAGCATGGACGAAATCCTTCAGGGCCAAAGAATCCTGATGACTATCGCTGCGTCGTCACTCCGCGGAGGCGCACGCCTGCGCTTGGATGAAGTGAGCGACGGCTTTGTTGTCAGCGGAAAATTCGGGACCAACTATTCGTAGTGTCTCGCGTCCGAAGTTCGCCGGCGCTCAAAAGTCGATTCAGTTTTCAGGCAATCCCGTGTGCCTTGAGGATTGCCATGGGTCGGTTGCCTGCGCTGGAGTTGGACGAAGCCGAGCGATCGGAGCTAAAAATCCGCAATTTAACATTGGTATCTCTCACGCCATCCGAATCGTCGCGAACCTCCTGAATTGCGATGTAATCGGGCGCTTTAGACAATTGTCATCCGGCAAAATTAAAATCGCTGTCAGCCGCCGTATTTGTTTATGTCCGTGGCACATAGAATTCCTATAGACAGCAGGACGATGCGATCAAGCCTTCCTATTTAAATAGATCAACTGGCATATCGAGCTTGCGGAGATATTTTTTCGCCGCGGCTGCGATCGCGGTATATTCCTCCTCCGAGGAGTTGTGCTCCGTTGCCGCGAGCGCGTCGCAGTAGGCATCCATATGGTTGGCCGTGCGATGCTCGATTGCGTAAGCGAGCCAGTTCGACTGTCGGAGGTGACCTAAGCCTTTCAAATTGAAAAACGTATCTTTAAAAGCCAAGGGCTGGGACTTGGAAACGCCTTTGAGGAGCTCCTTTATCTTGGAGAAAAGACCTCGCGGAGGAGCATTTTGAGATTCAACTTTGCGGCTGTGACCTTCACTATAAGCTTCGCTAATATCTATTGCAGCCACATCGAATTGAAAGGCAAGCCATCGAAATGCGCTGATCACGTTCCCCGATGATCTTCCTGTCCGTAACGCGAGGTCAACTTTTTCAAAATAATCGTCAACAGACTCCGCGCATAGACTTAATTCAATAGGATAATTGATGAGCGTTTCGAGGTCATAGAGAACAACAGGAATTCCAAAGAGCAACAACTCCAAGCCGGCACTCGACGTCGCATTGAGGCCAACATCGGTAATTCTCGCAACGTCATGCAGTGAGAGCGCGTCGTCTGGCCAATTGACTTTTGCATTGGCGGGAAAGTCGACGAAGGTTTTGCGCAACAGAGAGGCTTGGGGAGCCAAAACCTGCTCTCGCTTGTTCGGAAACTCTCTCGGATGAACACGCACAATTAGAAAAAGGTCGTCTCGATCTTTGATCCAGTTAATCAGGCTCTGAATCCAAGCAATCTGCGACGAAAATATCGGCTCTTTCGATGCCAGCGGCTTAGCGTCGGCGAGGGCAAGCGAGAACAACTCGTCCATTGATGACATCGTCGCAAGAAGGACTTTTTGATCCGGACGGATACCGAAAAACGCCCGCAGCTGTTCCGGTGATTTATTTTGCGATTTGATCGAATAGACCCACGAGCTCCGTGCCTCCATCAATTCATCAATGTGTTCCGACACTTTCCGGACGCTCGCTTCGGTCACCGGACTCCCTGAAAATTTCTTCCAGGCGCTGGAACGGTTGCGAAGATAAGTGTTCCTCAGGCCCTGAAAAATCGTCATTTGAGACCGCAGGTGCTTGAGATGCGGCCCGGCATGCAAGGAATAATGCGCAGCGCCTTGCTTTTCGGCAAGACAGCACATGACGTGATTGCATGAATATATATTGTTATAGGCCAGCAGTCGGTCCGCCTTCACGTATTCGAGAATTTTCTGCCCTGCTTCGGCGGTTACGAAAGCATTTCTAACATGAGTTAGAAACCCGCCCCATAAGGCAGGATCAAATGCCGTCGCATTGATCTTTTCGTTGAGAAAGTACTCGGTCGATGCATAGCGCGGAATGGGGATGCCATCATATTCGAGGTTGGCCCAATTCTCCGAATTGACTTCGGCCATCCGCCGATCTACCCGCGCAAGCATTTCGCCCGATACAAAGTCATCGATATAGAGCGTCTCAAAACCGAACTGCTGCTCGATGGCCTCGCGCCGGATGTTACACTCCGCGCAAATGGCGGCTTTTTCAGACGGCGAGGAACGTGGCGTCAAACCCACGGCCGACATGGAAATGCAATAGTCGGCATAAAGCCCCTTGCATCTCACTTGGATCACTCTATGCCCGCGCCGACGAAGTGTGTCGGCAATAATGGCTTCAGGATAAGAATGCACGTTAATGAAGGAATAAGGCGAAAAGGTAAGAACCGTCAGGGACGGCTTTGATGAATCCTTACGACCTGGGTCAATACTCAACGCCATCCAAACCCTCCTCTTCCTTTAGGGCATCAAGCCAATACAGATGTAGGCATAAAAAGGTAGTCGTGTATGCTTAGCGCATCGACCAGTAGATAAGGGAGCGCGAGTCCCAAAACTCTTCCGGCTATTTGAGAAGAGACCAGGACACAGGTGTACCACGCGTAATGCGACTTGTTGCACGTCGGCCGATGACACTGTCCAGATGTTTTGGCAACAAGCCGAAGCCCGGACGAATGGAGCGGACGTGGGAAGGCTTGATGACTTCGCCCTCCTGTACATCTGCCACGAAATAAAGCGAACGCCGGAAAATGGCGCTTCCTGCCTCGCAGCCTTTTTCATCGTAATGAACCCGGCCAAGTGCCGAATAAGCGGTGCGGCAATCCTGAACGAGCGTGCGAAATTCGTCAGGTTCGAGCGAGAATGCCGCGTCAGGCCCTCCATCCGACCTAGCGAGCGTCATGTGTTTTTCGACGAGACAGCTTCCCAAAGCGATTGACGCTACGGCGACCGCGGTCCCATGCGTATGATCTGACAAACCGACTGGAACGCCGAATGTCTCGCGTAAGTTGGCAATGGTTAAAAGATTATAGTCTTCGGCGGGTGCAGGATAAGACGAAATACAATGCAACAGAACAAGATCCCGGCATCCCCCCTCGCGCGCGGCCTGAACGGCCTCCTGAATTTCCCCGAGATTGGCAATGCCGGTTGACATGATCAACGGCTTACCAGTCGCCGCTGCTTTTCGAATCAGTGGAAGATCCACAATCTCGAAGGATGCGATCTTGTAAGCTGGGCACTCGAGCGTTTCAAGGAAGTCAACCGCCGAGGGATCGAACGGTGTTGAGAAAACGGCTAGACCAAGTTGACGGGCCTTGGCGAAAAGAACGGGATGCCATTCCCAGGGCGTCGAAGCCTCCTGGTAAAGGTCGTAAAGTCTTCGGCCATCCCACAGCCCGCCGCTGATCCGAAACTCGGGTCCGGCATGGTCGATTGTAAGCGTATCGGCTGTGAAAGTTTGGAGCTTGACCGCGTCAGCTCCCGCCTGTTTTGCGGCTTCGATCAAGGCTATGGCTCGGTCAATCGAGCCATTGTGATTACCCGAGAGTTCAGCAACCACAAAAGGTGGCCGGCCTGAACCTATTGAAGTTTCTGATATCTGAACCAACGTATTCATGCGTTCGAAGTGTTCCCTGCGCCTATCAACTTATCATCAGTGTCCGGCATTCGAATGTAGTCAAACACACTGTCTAAATCAGTTAATTCGGCTCAATCTTCCTTGAGAGATCGCACAAAATTATAGCCGCACCCATTTGTGGCCGAGGTTTGCAATCCTCATCGAGGGGGTCATCTGTCCTCTGAAACATAATGCATTCGCAGTTTGGCAACTACGCCTTTTGCGAACCATCTCAGTTAAAAGCTAAATTTAGTCAGGCATTCCCAACTCCCAGCGCTGAAAATCGCCATCTTCGCCCAAGCTGAACCCGGCCGCCTTCGCTATTTTCTGAGAAGCAATGTTGCCGCCTTTAATTTGTGCGAAGACCCGCCCGCTCATTGGAAGAGCGAGCCTCACCATCTCCATGCCATAGCCCCGCCCCCGAGCCTCTGGCGCGACGGTCCAACTGAGCTCGGCGCCTTCCGCGCTTTGGTCAATACGTACAGTTCCTACCGGAACGTCCGTTTCAGCTATAAGCAACGTGCGGGTAGGGTTTTCAAATGACGCTCTCAGCCAAACGATGTGCGCATCAAGCGACACAATATCCGTGTTTATGGATGCCTCGCGCGTCGCGGGATCATTGCGCCATCGGAGTAGCATTGCAGCATCTTCAATGGTTGCGCGGCGCAGTTTCACGACGCTTTCTGCTTTCGCTGCATATTTCTCAGCGCCTCGTCAAATTTGTCTCGCTAAGGCCGGCACCAGGGGCCTTGGAGCGGTCGTTGTTCAAAGTGATCTGGCCCTCATGGCCCAACAATAGTGATTTCGCATAAACAGTGGTGCGCTTCCAATGCGAGTGTTGGCAAGACGACATGGGCATCGAACGGCAAGCCGCGAACCACACCAGAAAAATAGACACCTTTCCCGACTCTCTGCTTGCCCAGAACGCGTCCCAACTGAACGGCAATCTCCTCCCTGCGACGGTGTTCGAAACGTTTGGCAAACTTACGTGCATTGCATGGCCTCCGTTACTCTTCGTGTACCCTCCCCATCTACGAGCTGCCTGCCCCGAGCGCTCATATTCACGCGTGGCTTCGCGTTCTGAGTTAAACCCTGATACGTGGTAGCAAAGACAGACTCGTTAATATTTTTATAGCTACCCAAAAGTTGGGCGACGCCTGCGTCCGCAACCGATTGCGCGACTTCAGCTTGATTGTCCGCAAGAATGACTACGGCAGACGGCAGTCCAAGACAGCAACGCTCCCAGATGCTTGTGCCGCTTGCACCGAAGGCAAGATCACTCTCTGCTATCAGCGAAGGCATATCAGCATCTCCATAATGGACGGTGATCGACCTATGCCCTCTCGTAATGTTCTGGACGTTGATCGAATTGGGATTCGACATTCCAACCACGACAACTATCTCTACATCGGAAATCAAGGGGATGATGCCGCGCAGCGCTATTTCCGTCATATGGTGGTCATCTCCACCACCGAAGAAAATAAGAACGCGACGCACAGGACGCGATCTATCAACACATAAGTTATGGCGCCTTAGAACGAAATCATCTTGGAGCAAGGCATAACTCGGCCCTAACAGCTTACGGCAGTTAGCAGAAAGAAGGTGGCCGTAACGATCATCCGAATTCGAAATAAGATTCTGATCCAAAAAAATGTCACAGTCATGTCGGCGATTGGCTAGATCATCAATCACCAGAATTTTTCTGACCGCATTGCGAAGCCGTTTTTCCCACTCATCATCAATTCCATAGTGATCTACAACTAACCAATCATTGTAACCACCAAGTGCATTCAGCGTTTGGTCAGCATCCGTCTGCTGTCGAACGCCGAGCCAAGAGGCATAGGCGAACTGATCTCCATAGGGGACAAGGTCTTCGCTTTGGCTTTTGGACAAGATTATTAGATCGTGTTCGGCAGACCGAGCACGCTCCGCAAGCTGCGATGGTATGTTGCGGCAAATGAACCGAATCTCAGCCCCATTCCGACGCAGACTCTTGGCAAGCGTTAGACAGCGGACTAAATGGCCGGTTCCAATTTGAGATGAAGCATCGACTCGAAACGTAACCTTCAATCGACACTCCTCTTCGAACGTTGCAACACCGAAAAAGCGAGTTCTGCCCGCGCCCAATCTTCAGGAGTGTCAATGTCGTGCACGAGATGACGCGGCAGAATGACAGGCACGGAGTGCGCTGAATACAAAATGTGCTCGTTTAGGAAAGCACTCGTTACGCCCCAATAGAATTGGCCTGCGTCATGGTATGCCGGCTCGAGATCTTGCGATCGGACCATCCTACTTTTCGGCCAGAAGGCATCAACAGAACCGTCGCTCATAATGCGCAAGGCGCGCTGAATTGGGAACTCGAACGATGTCACAGAAAAAGCAAAAGAGCGTCCGCTCACCTTTAACTTTGAAAGTCCGTCTTTAAGGGCTGCCACGCTCAGAAAGGGAGCGGTTGAATATATGCAGCATGCAAACTCGAACGCCTGCCCTTTTGACGATAATTCTCTAAGAGCATGTTTCACCACGTCGGCAGTACCCGTATAATCACCTGAAAGGGATGCCGGACGGAAAAAAGGTATCTCCGCGCCAAAATGGCGGGCCACGGTAGCGATTTCTTCGTCATCCGTTGAAACAATGATTCGATCGAAACACCGACTCTCCATTGCCGCTTCAATCGAATAAGCAATGATCGGCTTACCGTGAAATTCGCGGACGTTTTTCCGCGGGATCCGCTTGCTTCCGCCTCGGGCGGGGATGATGGCGACCGCCGAACTCACTGGACCCTTTTGGCTCTGCCGGCGTGAGCCAGCGCTTCAGCGAGGACCTCGACAACTCGCTTTTGTTCGTCAACCGTCAAGTCAGGGAAAATCGGCAAGGTAAACGACCGAGAATAATAGTCTTCCGCGACCCGAAAGTCGCCAGAACGAAAGCCTAGTTTTTCATAATACGGTTGGCGATGCACGGGTATGTAGTGAACTTGCACTCCAATGCCGCGCGCTCGCATTTCTTCGAAAACTACTCGGCGGATTGAAGGCTCGACTTGCACGACATAGAGGTGCCAGGAGGAGAGAGTGTCAGGATGCTGCCAAGGACGAACCACATCCAAGGGGGAAAGCAACTCCTCGTACCGAGCGACAATAGCGCGCCGTTTCTCGAGGAATTCATTGAGGCGAGGAAACTGAGATTCGCCGAGGGCAGCCTGCAGCTCGGTCATGCGATAATTGTATCCGAGCGATATCTGCCGATAGTCCCAGGGCCCCTCTGGGGGGCAATCGAAATCGTCAATTTCCCTAGTGATACCGTGGCTCCGCCCCAACTTCATATTTCGCGCGAGTTCCGCATCATTGGTTAGGCACATTCCCCCTTCACCAGTTGTAACGATTTTTACGGGGTGGAAGCTGTAGATGGCGATATCCGAATGAGCACAACTTCCGACTGGGGTCCCTTGATAGGTCGCGCCAACAGCATGGGAAGCGTCTTCGATCACACGAAAACCAAAACGAGCGCTCAATACCGCGATGCGTTCCATATCGCAGCTCTGCCCGGCAAAATGAACAGGCACAACTACGTTAGGCACGCGATCTATGGCTTTAGCGGCGATCAACTTGGCTTCGAGCGCATTCATGTCCATAACGTAGGTCTTGGCGTCAATATCGACGAAATCAATATCGGCTCCGCAATATCGCCCTGCATTTGCCGAGGCGACGAAAGTATTTGGCACCGTCCATAGAAGGTCGCCACGCGTTAGGCCAAGAGCGAGGCAGGCAATATGAAGCGCGGAGGTCGCGCTATTGGCGGCAACAGCATGCTGAACGCCGGCGTGCCGTGCGACTAACGCCTCAAAGCGGGGCGCGACGTCCCCCTGGGTCAACATTGTGGAATGAAGAACGCGAATCACCGCATCAATGTCAGATTGGTCAATCGACTGTTTGCCGTAGGGAATCATGACATTTCTCGATCAGCGAATGAAACGAAGGGTTGGTCGAATGGAATTCCACATCGATAGATGCAAGCGAATCCGCCACATCGTCGTCCCGGGCTCGGACAAAAGGAGTAGTTGGGACGACCACACCGCAGCGGTTCCAACTGTTGGTACTTCAAATCCGCTCATTCAATTCCGCGATCTCCTTAACTGTCAGGAAATGATCGTTCTTGTCAGAGCTATATTCGAATCGGTCGGGTGTCGCACCCCCACTCACACCTTCTCGGCTCACGCTATAATCGTTCTTCCGATCGAAGAAAGTGATGGTGGGCCTAATCATAAAATAATCAGGGAACTCTAGTGTCAAATGCGAGTCATCTAGCGGGCACATGACCTCATGCAATTTCTCACCGGGTCTAATTCCGACAACTTTTATGGGCAGGCGGGGAGCGACGGCTGTGGCGAGATCGACCATCCGAATGGACGGGATCTTCGGAACAAAGATTTCACCACCCCACATGCGTTCTATGTTCTTCAGAACAAAATCGGTGCCCTGCTCCAAGGTAATCCAGAACCGCGTCATACGCTCGTCCGTGATCGGGAGGGAATCGACCTTGTCAGCCACCAATTTTCGAAACAACGGCAACACCGACCCCCGCGATCCGACGACATTGCCATAGCGAGTGACAGAAAAGCGAGTTTCTTGGCCGCCGGTGACATTGTTCGCCGCAACGAAGAGTTTGTCGGAGCAGAGTTTCGTCGCTCCATAGAGATTAACGGGATTGACTGCTTTGTCGGTCGATAGAGCCATCACCCTCAAGACTTTGTTCGCCAATGCCGCCGCAATGACGTTTTCGGCGCCATGGACATTCGTCTTGATACATTCCATGGGATTATATTCGGCGGCCGGAACCTGCTTGAGAGCTGCCGCGTGTATGACGTATTCGCAGCCTTTCATTGCCGTCATCAAACGCTCACGATCTCGCACATCCCCGATGAAAAAGCGCAGCCGCGTATCCTGAAACTGTTGCTGCATTTCGTATTGTTTCAACTCATCGCGCGAAAAAATGATCAGCCGCGAGAAATTGGCGTTTGTCTTCAGGAGATGCGTAACGACTTGTTTCCCGAACGATCCTGTACCACCGGTTATCAGGATGGAGCGCTTGTCAAAAAAATCAGTGCCCATTCTACCTCGCTAGCAATTACGTCAGAGCGCATTTAGATTTCTAAGGCGTTCTCAGGAGCCGCACCGCAACTTGCCGATTTCGTGAAGCGAAGCACCGACACTCATGCTAGGCGCCCTCTTCACGTATTCCTACCGCACGTTTAGATATCCTCAGTCGTTTCCCCCCGTAAAGAATGATATTTATCGCATAAAGTGACGTCCAGCGATCGCTCGAAAGGGTTAGCTGCGAAAGCAGACGATTTTGGGCATTATCGCCAATGGGCCGCGGTGGTGATGCGAAGGTGGCTTCACGAGGGTTATGTCGAGTGCCTTTTTTTGGAAATCGAAAATCAAGCCTGATGCTTCTACCCAATCAGGCGAGCTGCCTCATTTTCTGTCGGGCTATGAGGCTTCGACATTCGTTGACGTCGTGTTCGCCAAAACATCCGCATTACACCCCGAAGACATTCCGAGCTTTACCGGCGCCGAGCGGACAATGTTTGCCGTGCTCTTTACCCAACGCCTGACGAAGGCCGAACCGCTTCGCGTCCTGGATTTTGGCGGCGCGTGCGGGTTCCATTATCTCGCGGCATCTCTCCTCAACGTGTCGCTTCAATGGGCCGTCGTCGAATCGCCGGCGATGGTTGCCAAAGCGTAAGCAAGATCTACGGAGAATCTCAACTTCTTTTCAGACATAGACCAGGCCGTCGAATGGCTTTCGCGGATGGATCTCATGTTTTCGTCTTCGGCATTGCAGTATCTAGACGGTCCGGACGACGTATTGCAGAGGCTCCTCGAATTGAAGGCGCCGGTCGTCGTTTGGTCGCGTCTGGCAATGACGGATGGTCCCGCCATACGAGAGATACAGCACTCGCGGCTCGTAGACAATGGACCGGGGCCTCTGCCTCCGGGTTTCGAGGATAGGGAAGTGCAGTATCAAATTACGCATCTTCCCGAGCGCCGCTTTCTAGCTGCTCGCACTGACTACCAGCTCAAGCTTCGCTCCGGGCCGCTATCATCCGCTGCATTTATTTTTGTCCGCAACGACATAGAAATCCAATAGGCAGCAGGCCGGCGCGATTACTCTCTGCTTATCGGCCAAATCCCCATGTTACGGCAAGATATCCCGCCATCGCGTTGGCCCATTAGGGCGTAGCCTCGGCTTTCTGCAATACTGTACCCCCGCGAGCAGCGGATCTGGTCGGCGTAGACGCTTCCCTTCGCGTACCTATAGATATCGCCGAGATCGAACATCGCCATACCGCGGTCGCGCAAGGTCGTTATGCCCTCCACGATCCGGCGATAGCGCGGCCCATAGGAGAGATCTCCGGCGGCCTGATTCTCCCGCTCGGTCGGCTTCTTGTCCCAGCCGAGCACGGGCTGCATGAAATCGCGGTCCTGATGCCGTACTCGCGCGCGATCGCCTCGATGTCGCGCTCATACTTCTAGTAAAGGCAGAACCGCACCTGAAAAAGCTTCTCCGGATCCTTGGCGGAGCCCAGCGGGAAGGCGAACAGGCTGGTCCGCGTCATCTTCGACGAGGTCTGGTCCTTGCACCGCCTCGATGCTGAGGATGATCATCTAGGCGGGGGGGTGCGGCCGACCAGCGGCACGCGCTGAAGCACGCCAGCGACGCGGCCGGTCACCCAGCCGATCGCGGTGTCGCCGAAATTCTCGTCAGTCACTAAGGGATTGACCTAGAGGGTGTTGCTGAGCGGCCGCTCGAGACGCTCCTCCATGCGGGGCTGGAAGAAATACTATTCGTTGAAGCCGCCCAGATAGATCACCCGGTCGACCGAGCCCGAATAGAGCGTGAACATGATGAAGGGGTGCGGCTCCTTCCACGAGCCGTCGCCGCCGTTCAGCACCAGGAACGGCTTGCCGTTGGGGCTGACATAGCGCCTGTTGAGCGCCTCCTAGAGATACCGCTGGGCCGGCGGCTGCAATGGCCGAGCTAAGAGGCGACTGAGCTGCCCACGAGGAGGATGGTGTAGCGGTCCTAGCGCTTCTCGACCAGGAAGTCGTCGCCGAACCCGCCGACATTGTGACCCACGACTTACCGCGGGGCCGGTTGCCGTGATGGACGAAGCCCAGGTACGGATGCGCAAAGAGCGTATCGACGTAGCGACAGTCGGTGTCTTCGTCATGTCGCGCACGTAGATGTTCTGCGTGGCTCTCGAGCAGCTCCTCGGCCGAGGTGTAGTGGCCGTCCTCGAGCATCAGCCATACGGCAGTGCCTCGACCGGCGCATCGAAGACCGGGACATGCTCGCCCACCACGCCTAGGCCACCCGGCGCTTTAGAGCCGCCGATGCCCGCATCGAGCCGAAAAGCCTGTACTCGGCCCTTTAGTTGGGCTGAAATTTTTAAATATTAGACTACATTTGGCGAAGTGACGAAGCGGATCGGCCCTTCGTCGAACCTGTCGGTTTCGTAGAGCACGGAATGGTCGTCGGCGCCGCAGAAAAGGCGGGAAACCGGCTCGAACCGCCA
>Ga0206869_1036_pt1 | contig 27548 bp, 24 predicted proteins | sample Alteio_BWOrgCont_35_FD_152618 | JGI IMG/M metagenome (GOLD analysis project Ga0206869, IMG submission 152618) | Enriched cells from forest soil in Barre Woods Harvard Forest LTER site, Petersham, Massachusetts, United States -... | ecosystem: Environmental > Terrestrial > Soil > Temperate forest >... | reverse complement strand
GATCACGCAATCGGCCTCGGAAAACATCTCGGCTGCGGCAGCCGTCGAGAAAAGGCCGGCAACCCCGGCGTGATAGTCATTCCCGGCAAGGTACCCTTTGGCGAGCACCGTCGTGGCCAGGAGCGCGCCGATTCGTTCCGCAACCTGCAGGATCGTAGTACCGGCATCGGCTGCGATCGCTCCGCGGCCGGCGATGATGACTGGCTTGCGGCTCTCGGCAACGATCTCAACCGCCTCCAACAGCCTCTCCCGCTCAGGTTGAAGCGGCCGAGCCGCCGGATAGAGCGACGTCGAGGTTTCGTAGTCGTCCGGTCCATCGAAGTCCATCATCTGCATATCGATGGGAACCGAGAGGACGATCGGCCGCGACTCGACGCGCGCCATGTAAAAGGCTGTGCGCACCGCGTCGAATGCGGCATCGGGACGGCCCATGCGAACGAAGCCGGCCTCGGTTGCATCGGCGAAGCGGCGCTGTTCGTAGAACTGCGGGTTTTCGGGATCGCTCTCCGCGACCTCACCGGCAAAGACGACGATCGGCGTCAACGAGCGACTCGCGGCGACCAGCGAGGTTGCAGCCTGGGTGAGCCCGGGACCGTGCGTCACCATGCAGACGCCGGGCCGTCCGGAAAAGCGCGCCCATCCGTCGGCCATCATCAGGGCGGCGCCTTCGTGGCGCGCCTCGTACACCTGAACTTCGGGGTATGCCGTGAGCGCCGCTCGCCAATGCATATTCCCGTCGCCCATCATCCCGAAGATAGCCGTCGCACCCTCGGCGGCGAACGCCTTGGCCAGAGCTTCGTAAACTTTCATGGTTGCGTTGTCCTATTCGCGGCGGTAGCTAGGCGGCAAGTTCCGTACGTTTCTATGCACCTGATAATACGGATGCCTGCTGAAGAGCTTTGCGGCCGCCTCACCCTCGCGAATTGACAAGCCTAGGAGATAAGCCCGTGCACACGAAGTCTGGGGCGTGCAACAAGTGAAGACGGAATCGGCCCGAATTCGCGAACGACTCAAGCATCCAATCATTGACGGCGATGGGCATACGGTGGAGTTTCTGCCCGTCGTCCTGGATTATATGCGGGACCTTGGCGGTTCCAAGATCGTCGACGGGTTTATGGCCCGCGTGCCTGGATTCATCCGTCAATACTTCCTCGACGACGGTAACGTGGAGACGCCGGCTCCTATCAGCTGGCACATCATGTCGCCCGAGGAGCGACGCAAGGGGCGAGTGTACAATCCCGGGTTCTGGAATTTTCCGACAGGGAATGCCCTCGACCGCGCCACCGTGATGTTACCGAAACTGCTTCGGGAGCGCCTGGATGAACTTGGGATCGATTTCACGGTCATCTACACTTCCATCGGCCTCGTCGTCATGGCGATCCCGGATGAAGATGTTCGCCGCATAGGTTGCCGTGCGCTCAATACCATGTATGCCGAAACCTTTGGACCATACGCCGACCGAATCACGGTTCCGGCGGCCATTCCCATGTTTACGCCCGAAGAGGCGATCGACGAGCTGGAATTCGCGGTAAACAAGCTGGGGATGAAAGCGGTCACCCTGGGAACCCACGTCCGTCGAACCTCTCAGCGGCAGGGTGGCATTACGTCGCACAGTCCTTTCCAAACCAATGTCACGACGTGGGTCGATCCGATCGTGCTCGATAGCGAATTCGACTACGACCCCGTTTGGGCAAAATGTCTCGAGCTCAAGGTTGTGCCGACGGTCCACAGCCCCGCCATGGGCGTCGGGTCTCGGACCACCTCGAACTACGTCTTCAACCACGTCGGCCACTTTGCGGCGGCGAACGAAGCTTTTTGCAAAGGGCTCGTTCTCAGCGGAGTCGTCGAAAGATTCCCGGCGTTGCGCTTCGCCTTCCTTGAGGGCGGAGTCGGGTGGGCGTGCAACTTGTACAACGACCTGGTCGAACACTGGGAAATCCGGAACGTCGATTACCTCCAACGGAATCTGAATCCGGCTATCCTCGATCGCGGCAAGCTGGGTGAGTTGCTCGATCGGTACGGCGGAAAGCGCTTTCAAGGACGACTGAACGATCATCTGAGCAAGGAAGCGTACCCAGGGGCAGAGGACCTCGATGATTGGCGCGCTCTCAACTTGAGCGATCCGCGCAAGCTTGCGGACATCTTCGGAAGGTTCTTCTTTGGTTGCGAGTCTGAAGATCGCATGACGGCGGTCGCTTTTAATTCTCGGCTCAACCATTTCGGAATCACCCTGCAGCCCGTCTTCAGCTCGGATATGGGCCACTTCGACGTTATCGACATCACGAAGGTGCTTGCGGGCGCTTACGAACTTGTCGAGGACAACCTCTTGACCGAGGACCAGTTTCGCGATTTTACCTTTACGAATGCGGTGAACCTCTATACGTCGATGAACCCTGACTTCTTCAAAGGAACGGTCATCGAAGACAGCGTCAATAAAGCCTTGGCAGTAGGCTGAACGCCTGGTGAAGCAAATGCCCAGATTCATCAAAAGAACCGATCATACAAGCTTCACCGTCTCGTCCCTATCGCAAGCGCTCGAATTTTGGCATGGTGCCTTGGGTCTTGAAATCGTTCGGCAAACCGATTTTCGAGGCGGCGCCTATATCGAGGCGATAACCGGCATCCCCGGAGCCGAGCTGGCGGTCGCGAACGTCGCAGCCCCAGGACACATCATCGAGCTCATCGAGTATCGGGCACCGCCCACTCGTACAAAACTTGAGCCTCGAATCTGCGATGTGGGTTCCAGCCACATTGCCTTTGAAGTCGATGACTTGGATGGCTTGCTGGCAGAGGTCGCGCCCTTGGGTTGGAAGCCCCACGGGTCGCCGCAGCCGATCGCCGGTGGTCCGAGGAAAGGTTACCGCGTTGTCTACGTACGCGGGCCGGACGGGATCGTGTTAGAACTCATTGAACCGGCCGCGTCGCAGTAACCCCGTGGGCCGTTACGGGGCAACCGGTTCCGCGATAGGTACGCGTCGCAGCGTTCGTTTTTCGCTCGGATCGAAATCCGTGCGCCCGTGTTGCAGTGCGCGATTATCCCAAATACATAGATCGTTTACGCGCCATTTATGCGTGTAGGTGACCCTTGGATCGCTAATATACGAAAGCAACTCGCGTAGCAGCGCATCGCCGTCGTCCGGTTCCAGGTCGAGGATTTGCTGCGTCATGAGATCGTTCACGAACAAGACCGGCTTCCCATCTTCCGGGTGCGGCCAAACCACTCGGTGAACGGCTGAGGCCGCACCCGGGCCCATCTCGTCCACACTGAGGCGACGATCGTAAATGGCGATCGAGTAGTCGTGAACGTGCCTCGCTGAAAGGTTGGCGATTCTGCGCTTCAAGGAATCGGGAAGGATCTCGTAAGCTTTCTGCGCGTTGGCGAAAACCGTGTCGCCTCCGTGCGTGGGAACCTCAACCGCATATAGCGCGACGGCTTTCACGATTTGCTCGAAGGCGGTGCAATCCGAGTGGAAAAGCATCGGCTTGTTCGGAGCCCCAGCCCCTTCGACGACGTTCGAGATGTATCTGACGTCGTCTCCGCTCGACACGTATGCCTTGGAGCCCATTCGAAAGACCGGTCCGAAGTGCGTCGTGAAGCGAACTTGTTCTTGCGGGGTGAGCACTTGATCGCGAAAAAGAAGTAACTTGTAGTCCCGCCACGCTCGGTCGATTACCTCGAACGTGGGTTCGTCAAGCTCTCCACGCAGGTCAACTCCCCTAATTTCGGCGCCAAGTGCCAGAGACACCGGATGAACGGTAACGGACATGGTTGACCTCCCGCGGTGACCTCTGCTCTCCGGACGGATCCGTCTCGTACCCGCGCACGAAGCGGTTATGCAAAGGGGCCTAGGGGTCCTCGGCGGAACCTGGCCCCGTTATCGACGTTGCCGGGCTCGTGACCGTTACACTTGGCGAATTGAGGCTATGGTGACAAGGAAACTGTTAAACAGGAAATCTGCAGCGCTCCTTCTCGGTTCGTTGACCTCAACAACGTTAGGGATAACTCGCGCCGGCGCGCAGACCAACCCGTACGTCATCCGTGTCGGAATGGGTGAGTCGGGGACCGCGCCTAGTGTGTTGGCGGCGCTGGAGTTCAAGAGAGCCGTCGAGGCCAACTCGAAGGGCCGGATTCAAGTCCAGGTGTATCCGGCGAACCAACTTGGGACCGCTATCAGCACGATGCAACAGTTGAAGTCCGGCTCGGTGCAGATGACCGGGATAGCAGCCGACTACATGGCCCAATTTTTCCCCGATATGGGGATCTTCGGGTTACTCTTCTTGTTTCCAAACCGGGACCGCGTGTATCGGGCCCTCGACGGCCGGCTCGGCGACGACATCAAGACCCAGATCGTAGCCCGCACCGGCATACGCATGCTCGGAATAGGCGATTTCGGCTATAAGAACGTGTTCTCTCGAAAAGGGGCGGTCCAAACAGTCGCCGATCTGCGCGGGTTGAAACTGCGAGTGATCCCCAATCCGATCGCCATCGAAAGCTTCAAGGCCCTTGGCGTCCTGCCGTCCACCGTCGATTACTCGGAAGTATATACGGCGATTCAACAAGGTGTCATAGACGGCGGAGAGATCCCGTTCTCCACCTTCCTCAACGGCAAGCTCTACGAAGTCGCACCGTACATGTCGAATACGCGCCACGCCCTATCGTTTATGACGTTCTACATGAACGACGCCTTTTACCGTAGCCTCGCGCCCGATCTGCAGAAAATAGTCACCGACGCTGGCACAAAGGCGGCTATATTCGATCGCAAAGCGTCCCTCGATGCGGAGACGTCGGCACGCGCGGACCTTCTCACAAAGGGTACGAAAATTAACGAGGTCGCGCCGGCGGAAATTGCCAAGATGAGAGCCACCCAGCAGCCGGTCTACGACCATGCGAAGACGATCGGGCCGGATGCGGCACGCTGGATTCAGCAGTTCCTCGACTTGAAGTAGACCCGTGAAGACGCCGGTTTCGGACACCGGGCGGCCGGTCGTTGACGCCGTTCGGCGATTGGTCGACATGGTCGATACCGCGGCGGGCGTTATCGTCGTGCTCGCACTTCTCTGCGAGCTCGTCCTCCTGGTTGCAAACATTCTCGACCGCGCGATCACGGGGAGCACGTTTGCCGCGCAAGAGGAGATTGCACAGATCGCCCTCTCCGTCTTGGCATTCATGGGCGGCGCGGTCGCGTATCGCCGGGACTACCACATCTCGGTGCAGCTTGTGGTTCGTTTGGTGCCGCCCGCCTTCCAAGAATTCCTTGGGGCTTTCACCACACTTATGATCGCCCTAGTCTCGGCAGGCGTCGCGGCAATTTCGGTGCCGGCACTGATCGGGAATTGGGCATCGCGTAGCGTGACGCTCCAGATACCCTATAGCTGGTTCATGCTTCCGATCGCGATCGGCGCTGCGCTCACCGCCTTGTACGCGGTTCTGAGGTTATGTGAACTGCGGACCCGGGTGGTGGCGTACGCCGCCGGAGTCGTCGTTCTCACGGCCATACTCTGCGAGCTCACGAGCCGCGCCTGGTTTCCTCTTGGTGGGCCCTCGGCTACGATTCTTATGGTCGCGGGTGTCGGGGTTCTCCTGCTGCTCGGGATGCCGATTGCATTCGTGCTGATGGCAACGTCGCTGTGCTATATCTATGGAAGCGGCTCGGGGCTTTCGTTCGTCGAGCAAATGTACGACGGCACGACGAACTTCATTCTGCTCGCAATCCCCTTTTTCGTCTTCGCCGGACTCATCGTGGCGTACTGTGGACTGGGAGCGAGGATCGGGAGGCTTGCCGATCTTTTGCTTGGGAAGTTGCCGGGCGGACCGCTCCAGGCCATCGTCGCGTCCATGTTCCTGTGCTCGGGCCTTTCCGGCTCCAAAGCCGCCGACATGGCAATGATCGGCACCACGTTGAGCGACATCGCGGAACGCCAGGGCTATAGCCGCGGACAAGCGGCTGCCGTGCTCGCCGCTTCCTCCGTGATGGGCGAAACGATTCCGCCCAGTATCGCGATACTGATCCTCGGTTCCATCACTTCCATTTCGATCGCCGACCTTTTCCTCGCCGGGATCCTGCCTGCGGTAGTGATGGCCGTGTGTCTGATGCTGTTCATCTATTTTCAGTATCGACGACGACCACGCAGTCCCCAGGAACATCCCCCTGAAGGGCTGCGCAGCGCGATAGTCTCAGCGCTCCCCGGCACCCTGCCTGCGGTGCTTTTGCCTATCATCGCCGTCGCATGTTTGCGGCTAGGGATCGCTACGCCGACGGAGATATCGGGACTCGCCGTCGTTTACGCTCTCGCACTCGTCCTGCTCGTCTACCGAGACGTCTCGGCCGCGGTGACTTGGTCGGCGGCAAAAGACACCGCCGCCATGTCGGGGATGATCTTGCTCATCGTAGCGGCCGCGACGACGCTCTCCCGCTGCCTGATCGTCCAGCAAGTCCCGCAAAACATCGGCATCGCACTGGCGAGTCTCGGCAACCATCAATTGGCATTTATGCTAGGGATGGCCGTCGTACTCGTCGTCATGGGAGCGTTCCTCGAAGGGCTGCCGGCGATTCTCATTTTCGGGCCGCTCCTGCTGCCGGCCGCAATCAAAGCCGGCATCGATCCGCTGCACTTCGCGGTCGTCTTGATCGTTGCGATGGCGATCGGGGCATTCATGCCGATCATCGGCGTCGGCTTGTATTCCGCCTGCATTATCGCGAAGGCCGGCATCGACGACGCGAGCAGGGAGCTGGGACCTTACATGGGGGTTCTCGTGTTTTCGCTCATCCTGTTAGCCGCGCTACCGGGAATCACGCTATTCGGTCCGCATCTCTTCCGGGGTCGTTAACCGCCTTACGTACCCGGCAGCTTCCAGTTCCCTTGGGCGTATCCGAGGGTGACCATGTCGACCGTGAGGCCGTTCGGGTCGCTAATCTTGTGTTCCATCTCATCCTCATGCCCTTTGCCCATTAACGGCTTCGTGCCGTGCACTTGCTCGTTGACGGTGGCCGTAACCTCATCGGGAATGAGTTCAGCGACCCCGCTCTCCACGACGCGCTTTTGCATTGCCTCGAGATCGTCCACGATGAAGCCGATATGGTGCAAACCGCGATGGCCCAAATTCAGCACAAGTTTGTCGCTGAGAATTACCAGGCCCACGGTTTCATCCGTCAGCACTTCGGTGTACTGGCCGGCACGAATGCGTCGCATGCCGAAGACATCGACGTAGAAGTCTGCGGTTTTCCGAACATCGTCGTGAGGAACGCTCATTGCGATGTGGCGAAGCTTAGCCATCGTAATCTCCTTCAACCGCCGCTGCATCCGACGGCGATTACGGGTTAGAGGCGTTCGGAAAAGTCCCCTCCCAACGGGACCCCGGGGCCGAGGTGACCGGGGGAGATCGACTCCGCGCGAAAGAAGTGGCCGAAACAAAACGGGAGGACGAACGCAATGAAAGTTTCCGAAGCGCTGGCCGATGCATTTGCCGGAGAAGACGTTTCGGCGATCTTCGCGCTCATGGGCGACGGCAACATGGACTGGCTGTCCGCCTTCGAAAAACACCCCACCGTACGTGTCTACGACGTTCGCCACGAGGGAGCGGGGCTGGCGATGGCCGACGGTTGGTCCCGCGTCACCGGAAAGCCCGGCGTAATGACGGTCACTCACGGCCCGGGCGTCGCTCAACTGCCGACGTCGCTCATCGTTGCGAGCCGCAATCGTTCTCCGGTCGTCATCTTTGCGGGGGATCGGCCCGACGGCGACAGCCATACGCAGACCCTCGACCAACGGAGACTCGTCGAAGCTTCGGAATGCGGCTTCGTGAAGGTTGCCTCGCCTGAGGTGGCGCACGACGCCGTCCGCAAAGCGTTCTATTTAGCGCGGACCCAGTCTCGTCCGATCGTACTCGATGCCCCAGTCGACGTTCAAGAGATGGAATTTGACGGACCCGAAACGTACGAGCCGTCGACTTCCGTCTTGCCGCGGATGCAGCGCATCAGCCCCGATGCAGCCGGCATCGCAGAAGCGGCGAACATCATCATGTCGAGCAAGAAGCCCGTCATCATTGCCGGACGCGGCGCGATCGCGGCCGGAGCGCAAGACGCGATCGTGAGCGTGGCCGAGCGGATCGGCGCGCTGATCTCGACCACGCTTCTCGCCAAAGGCTGGCTTGCGGAGCAACCCTTCCACGCGGGAATATGCGGCCTCTTCGCGAGCGGCGCAGCAGTCGAGCTACTCGCAGGGGCCGATTGCGTGATCGGCGTCGGGGCAAGTCTCAACAAGTTTACGATCGAGGACGGTTACCTCTTTAGTGATGCACGGTTCATTCAGATCGATTGCCAGCCGCAGGTATTGATGGGTACCGGCAAAGCGGCGGATTGCTATCTGCAAGGCGACGCGCGAGTCACTCTCGAGGCGCTGAACGAACTGCTCGCCAAAGCGAACTTCAAAGCGACGGGCCTTCGCACGCCTCCGGTGCAACAGATGCTCCGGCGACCGATCGACACAAAGCACATCGAGCTGGATCCGGGCTGCGTGGATCCGCGGGAAGCCGCACGGCTTCTCGATGCACGCCTGGCCGATGACGTAGGCTTGGTCATCGGCTCCGGAGCGTCGTCGGCCTTCCCGACGATGCTGATGAACCGCCCGCGCTGGCCGATCGTCGCCGGGAAGCCATTCGCCTGTATCGGCCAAGCGATGGGCATAGGGATCGGCGCGACCATTGCGGCGAAGCGCCCCATGTTAGTCACCGACGGCGACGCGAGCTTCATGATGCACATCCAGGAACTGGACACCATCCGCCGTTACAACTTACCGCTGATGTTCGTCATCTTGAACGATGAGGCGCTTGGCGCGGAATACCACAAGATGGGGGCGAAGGGCATGAACAGGAATCTCGCTCTGATCAGCACACCGGATTTTGGAGCGGTCGCACGCAGCTTTGGATGCAACGGCTACCTGGCGCGCTCGATCGAAGAGCTGAGCCTTGCAATCGACGATTTCAACACGAACAGGCGACCGACGTTGGTCGACCTTCGCATCTCGCGCACGGTCCGGAGCCTCCCCTACCGCCGGCTTCACTTCGGAGAGGCAGACGAGGTGCCGGAAGCGGCTGCCTCGGGCGCTGCTGCGTCCTAAGGGTTCCGGCTCTTGGAGGCGCGCTTTATCGCCTCCACTACCTCCATCGAGGAAGCGACCTGTCCGCGCCGCGGGAAGAATTTGTCAAGCAGAAATCGGTGCACTTCCTCATCGGTATCGGAGCACGCATCCCGCAACACGAAAAGCCGGTAGTCTCGATCGGCAGCATCGCAGAGGGTCGAAAGCACGGCGCCCCCGGTCGCGATGCCCGCAAGAATCAGGCTGTCAACTTTCCGCGATCGAAGGATCTGCTCGATATCGGTGCCCGGAAATACGCTACGGCGATGTTTGGTCACGATAGGCTCTTCGGGGCGCGGCTGCACGCGCGGGTCAATCTCAACCTCGGGGCTGCTTAGTAGGAGACTGCCGCTTTCACGCAACGCGACGGCGAACTTGTTCCGGTTGCTGACCTCAGGATAACCATCTCGAAAACCAGGACGAACGAACACGACAAGCATGCCGGCTTGACGAGCCGCTTCGAGTACCGCCGTTGCAGCCGAGAACAGGCCTGCCGGGTCTCCGTGAAAGTGATGCTCGAAAACAAACCGCACGTAGTCAACGATGAGTAGCGCGGTTGTCCGCGGGTCGATCTCGTCCAAATCAGTCAAGCTGTCTCTCCATGAGTTATTTAGGGGCCGGCGTGGTTTGTGCTAAAGCGCGGAATATGAGATAGTGAAGGTCACGCAGTATCTTTACAGTGGGGATTCTTCGCAACGTGGCCGCGTGCCCGTACCCCTTTAGAAAGGAGCCACATGCAAAGAAAGATGAAACGCTCCCGATGGCTGATTGAAGGCGCCGGGACGCTAGGGGCGATCAATGCCGTTCGCGCGCCGGCTCCCGCTGCGGACTTCTCGTACAAGCTGGCACATGGCCTGCCTGTGGACAATCCCATACACGTGCGACTGATTCAGATGGCGAACGCCGTCAAGGCGGAAACCAATGGTCGTGTCGAGATTCACATCTTTCCGAACGGACAACTCGGTTCCTTAGTCTCCGTGCTCGAACAGATTCGTCTGGGCTCGATCCAGCTTGTGGTCGGCGGAGACTCGGCCTATACGGGCCTGCTCCCGGTCTATGCGATCGATAATATCGGTTTCGCTTTTTCGTCGTGGCAGCAGCCGATCGACGTAATGGGCGGGCGGCTCGGATCCTACCTCCGTCGCGAGCTTCTTGCTAAGGGATTCTTCGCCTTCGACAGAGCGTGGTCGACCGGCTTCACGGAGGTGACGACATCGACGAAGCCGATAAAAACCGCCGACGATTTTGTCGGGGTAAAGATCCGCGTCCCGGCATCGGCGATCGTCGTAGAGTTATTTAAGACCCTCGGAGCCCAGCCGGTCGCCCTTGACGGCGGTGCGATCTACACCGGCTTGCAAACGCGACTCGTCGATGCTCAGGAAAATTCGGTGTCGATCATTGAGAGTTACCGATTGTACGAAGTCCAATCGTATCTCAGCTTAACGAATCACCGGTGGGGCGGTCTCACGATGGCCATGAACGGCGACGCGTGGAATGCGCTTGGCCCCGATATCCAGCCGGTCGTCCGCCGCAATGCCATAAAGTATGCGAATCTTTCCAACAACGATACGCGGCTCCTTAATGACTCGCTGGCGGATAAGCTGCGGCGTCAAGGCTTGGCCTTCAACTCAGCCGACACGGGAACGATGCGAGCGCGTCTTGGACCCTACTACGCTCGGTGGAAGAAAGAGTTGGGGAGCACCGCCTGGGATATGTTGGAGGCTTCAGTCGGTAAGTTGGGCTAGCCCCAAACCGATCGGGAGCTAAACCTTAGCAACGAAGGGAACAGTCTTGTGGGTATCGAGCGCGTGCGACGTGACGCTAAGCCGAACAAATCGGACTTTTTCGAGGGCTCCGTATTTTCGCAAAAACTCAACGTCAACGATCAGTTCAGGGTGAATGAAGTAGCGTTTACAACCGGTGCTCGGACCCGGTGGCACACGCATGCTTATCACCAAGTGCTGGTGATTACGAAAGGTCGAGGAATCGTCGCTACAGAGGAGGAGGAGCTGCAGGTAGGCGAGGGCGATGTCGTGCACGTCGAACCCGGAACGAAGCACTGGCACGGAGCTGGGCCCGACTCCGAAATGACCCATCTCGCGATCGGACCTCCGAGCGGCGAGTCTAAGCTCTAACTTACTGTCCCTGTAAGAACATTGCATCGGCTGAAACGAGGGGCGTACCGCGAGGCTTCCGAAGGGGAGCGCGACAGGAGGGGCTTATGATCGGCAGTGATTTTCAGATCCGTCCATTAGATGCTCCATTGGGCGCCGAAGTAATTGGATTTGATGCTCGTAGCGTCCTCACTGAGTCCGCTCGCGCCGAACTGGTTGCCGCATGGCACAGACATTCGCTTCTACTGTTTCGCGGACAAGAACTAACGCCGGAGGAGCAGTACCGCTTCGCGAGCATTTTTGGTGAAGTGCAGCACAAAGATAGGTATGCGCAGATCGGCTGGCTCTTTATTTCTAACGTCAGCCTCCCTGAAGGAGCGTACACCGGCTTCGGCGAGCTGCTTTTGCACTCTGACTCAGCAATGGACGCCGAAATGGAGTCCGGCACGATGTTGTACGCGATCGAGGTGCCGCCGCAAGGGGTCGGAGGCGACACTTTGTTCTCAAACAGCAGATTAGTTTACAACACGCTGCCTGAAGGTCTGCGGTCGAAGCTTCACGGCTTGACGATCCGACACTCTCGAAAGCATTCGGAGATTGAGGTAACGACCGAGCAGGGAATTCAGAAAGCCTCCGGGGGAGCCAACGATCTACGGCAGGCCGATCGTCCGCTCGTTCTACGACACCCGATTACCGGAGATGCGGTCCTTCTCGTTTGCCGGCGTTATTCGACGCGAATCCTCGAGGTTTCTCCTGAAGAAAGCACCGCTTTGGTGCAAGAGCTCCTTAGCTATCAAGATCGCGATGATGTTGTCTACCGCCATTCTTGGCTGCCAGGCGACGTCATTATTTGGGACAATATCGGCTTACAGCACGCTCGCACTGATTTCGATTCGAAATACCGGCGCATATTGCGGCGTATTACCGTTGGTTCTTTTGCTGCGATGGATCCAGCCTGAGGGATAACGCACATTACTTAGCTCTTCGGAGACCACGATGAACGTCGCTCGGTCCAAATTCATCGTACGTGCCGGCGCATTCACGCTCCCTGCAATCGTGCGTTATCCGGCCGGCGCAGCCGAGTTTAGCTACAAGCTCGCTTTCACGTACCCGATTGAGGGGTACCCGCCCCCCATGCGCGCCGCGGCGGCGGCGGACAAAATCAACCTGGAGTCCGGCGGGCGCATGCAAATCAAGGTCTTCCCTAACAGCCAACTCGGCGGAGCTACAGACATCTTGGGCCAACTGCGCCTAGGGGCAGTCGAGATAACGCTGACGCCCAACAGCGATACTGCAACTATCGCCCCGACCATCGGCATGACCGCCCTTCCTTTCATCGTCTCCAACCACAAGGTCGGTGTCGAACTATTCTCGGGCGCCCTTGGCGCATACGTCCACAATACATTAGCCAAAGTTGGGGTATTTCAGCTTCGGGGGTCGTGGGACTCCGACTTCCAACAAGTAGAAAATTCGCTGCGACCGGTAGTGGTCCCAGCTGATTTGCGAGGAATGAAGCTGCGGAGTACGCCGTCGCCGCCCGAAATCGCTGTCCTCAAGGCGTTGGGTGCGACGCCCTCTCCGATCACTTCAGCCGAAGTGTATACGGCAATTCAGACGCACCTCGTTGACGGCGCAACGTTTCCTGTAGAAAATTTTTTGCAACATAAGATCTACGAGATAACGAAGTACGTTTCGCTGACAAACCATAGCTGGTTAGGAACGTCGGTTCTGATGAACGCTGCCGCATGGCAACGTCTCCCGAAGAACCTTCAGGACCTTGTGGCTCGGAACTTTGAGGCCGCCAGGAACCTAAGCAATGCCGATATGGAAGCCTCGGATGCGAGCTCTATCGACCTCTGCAAGCAGCACGGAATGATGGTAAACGCCGTCGACACTCAAGCCTTCCGTAAGGCTATTGCGGAGGCCGGGTTGTACACACAGTGGAAAACCACGTATCCGACCGAAGCGTGGGCACTACTCGAAAAAATGGTCGGGAAACTGGGATGACTATTCAGGGCGCAAATCGCTTCCGCGACTCCGCTCAATGCGACGGACCCGCGATCGTCCACTTGCCTTTGTTACCGACAAGCGCAGGATCGATCGGCCAATGCTTCAACGGATCGAGGCCTAGGGCCGAGAGCTCTCGGATCTGACTCTCCGTCCCGGTGAAGTTGAAAACGTCTTTCCCGGTGACGGGGAAATTCTGTGCGACCTGGTCGCCGCTGAAGGCCTCCCCCAATCGAGCCAGCTGCGTAAGCGTGGCGAGATCGATCCCGGTTTCGACACCGTAGAGCACGGTGAGGGCGGTTGCGACACACGCTAGATCTGCATTCCCGGAACCCGTACAGAACCCGTTCACGGCGACTTCGATCACGTCGGCTCCTGCTCTCGCACTGGCGATCGAGTTTGCGATCGCCAATCCGAACGAGTCGTGCGCATGGACCGCGACGATACAACCCTCCGCTGCCTCCTTGATCATTCCGACCAAATAGGCGAAGGCTTCCGGGCCAACCCCTCCGGGGCTATCGTACAACGCAATCTCGTAACCGCCGGCTTCCCTTACCGCCTTAGAGTAATCGCGGATATATTCTTCGCCCGCGTGAGTCAACCGGTTTATACCTGCCGATACTTTGATCCCGAACTGTGCACCGGCGGAGATGAGCTCGCAAACCCGCTCGATCGATTCCGATCCGCCCGCGACATTCCAAAACTGCACGCCATCGTACCCCGCATCTGCAGCGAGTTTGACGTCGTCCGACGTTCGCGCCCCGCCATGCCACACTAGGCACAAAGGATTGATGCGCTTTACCGTTTGCACTTCGGCGCGCATCCATTCTAGCGTGTGACCTTGTCCAAACGTCGACGTATGGATCTCGGGGACGCAGGTCGCAACGACTTCGCTAAGAAACGTTTCCCTGCGCTCGTCGCTCGAAGGGGTCCCCGAGACGTGTTCCAGCGTCCGAAGGGTAATATCCCGCAGCCTCACAACCGTTGGGAAGTTCCCATTTACGACATCCGAACTTCGGTTGAGTGGGTTGACGCGCCATCTTCCAGGCTCATAGGCCCCTGACTGCTTGTTTGGCAACGTTTCCCTCCGCATATGGTCGGCATTCCACCGCGTGGTATAGGCAGAGCCTTCTGAACTGCGGCTTTCGCTCCTCCGTCACAACTCCAAGCCATTTTGCGGTAACCGCATCCTAAAGGAAGAGGCAGGGAGTATGATGGACACCCTTCGCACTCCCGGTGGCACGCGCTTAAATAGTCACACCCACTTTCAAACGACCGATGGCGTCATTAAAAGCCTTCCCCCTTCCGCATGCGGTGCGCCCACATTCACTTCCGCTCACCGTTAAGCTTCGTGGAAACGTGGAGGTCGCTTTTCCAGGAACGCCTCGACCCCCTCAGCAGCTTCAGCTGCGGTGAACGTCTCAAGAGCTGCGATACGCTCCACGGCGAGGCCACGCGGCAGGTCGCCGTCGTAGCCGTCGTTCAAGCAGGTTTTGATCCAGCGAATGGAGCTAGAAGGCATGAGTGCCAGTCGCTGCGCATAAGCAAACGCAGCACTTCGCGCGTCATCGCATGCGCTCGTGACAAGACCGATGCGTTCCGCCTCATCCGCATCGATCCTTCGCGCAAGCATCATTAAGTCAGCCGCACGCATTCGGCCAACAAGCCGCGCAAGGCGCTGCGTGCCGCCGGCGCCTGGAAGTAGGCCAAGCGCGGCCTCCGGCAAGCCGATGCGCGGTGCTCCGCGCCGCATAAACCGGAAATCCATCGAAAGCAAAAATTCACAGCCGCCGCCAAGAGCATGGCCATCGATCGCAGCGACCGTTGGCTTGCCGAGGCGCTGCAATCGGAGGAAGGCCAAGTTTGCGCGATCCAACCTTTCGGACGTTGCAGCGCGGGTGAAACCGGTGGCCTGCGTCTTCTTGAGATCTGCCCCGGCCACGAAAATTGTTGGATGCTTACTCGCGAACACGACTACGCGAATCTCCGACATGGCCTCGAGCGTATTCACAAGCATGGAGATCTCGCCATACAGTTCTAAATCGAGTGCATTAATTGGAGGACTATCAATCTCGACCAGCCCGACGCCGTCGGCAGCCATTGAAAGGTTTAGCCGGGGCCTCGATAGTTCACCCATTGATACCTTTGCTCTCCGCATCATATTGATAAACGCTATCGCCAGCATTTTCTGATGTCGGACCAAGAGCTCCCGATTGTGTAATCACTCGACCTAAGGGGCGTCAGCGAATACTAGCGCCGTAGGATCGTGATCGCACAGTTTCCGCCAGCACCCATGACATGCGCCAAACCCACCCTCGCCTCCGGCACCTGTCGCACACCTGCCGTTCCGCGCAATTGGGAGACAATCTCAGCGACCTGTCCAAGATGAGAAGCTCCCACCGGTTCGCCCTTACTGATCAGTCCACCACTCATGTTAACCGGCTTGGCACCGCCAAGCTCTGTTACCCCTTCATCGATGAGCTTCCCAGCTTCTCCAAGTCGGCATAGTTGCAGCATTTCATAGATCTCAAGCTCACAAAACGCGTCCGTGTCCTGCACCTCGAAGCAGTCGATGTCGTCTGGGCCCATGCCAGCACGCTCGTATGCTTGTTTGGCCGTTACTTCTGTTGGGCCTAGATTACTTGCCGTTACGCTCATGCTGTCCGCCGGGCAGCGGAAATCCGCTGAATACTTTGCGATGGTATGGCAACTAGCTGCTACACTGACTGCGCCGTTACGCGCGCCAAGCCGGCGGGCGCGCTCCGCCGAAGCGACGACCACAGCAGCCGCACCGTCGTTCGGCGCACAGATCTCAAGCTGGCGAACAGGATCGCAGACCAACGGAGAGTTCAGGATCTGTTCGAGACTGAACGGTTTTCGATACATTGCATGCGGGTTATGGACACTATTGCGATGGTTTTTATATGCGACTTTTGCGATTTGCAGCTCCGTGGTACCGTAGTCGTGCATATGTCGCCGTGCCCGCATCGACCAGTAGGCAGGGTTTAGCGACATTCCCATTTCGACTTGCCAAGGACTGTAGATCATTGATGGATCCATGAAGCCGCGCGGCATCTTTTCGCAGCCAAGCACCAGGGCGAGATCGATCTCGGACGAGCGAATCGCCAGGATGGCCTGACGAAGCGCTACACCACCGCTGGCGCAGGCTGCCTCAATGTCGACGATGGAGATATCCGTACTGCCTAGTCGCCGTAAAATCCGAGCTCCGGATGTTGCAGGCAGATACATCCGTGCGAGGTAGGCGGCCTGGATGTCGGACCACTGTATACCGGCGTCGCGCAGAGCTGCAGCGGCTGCATCAGCACCCATTTCTTCATAACTCTTCTCGTGCCGGCCGAATGCGTGAATTCCGACCCCGATAATGACGACATCAGCCATTTACTGCATCCTTCTCAGCCGGCTCAAATGCGAATACGACGACGTCGTGGTCGGGCTCCGCGCGCAGGTACGGCTTAAAGCGTAGTTTTAAGCCAATGGTAAGGTCATCGATAACACAGTCAACCGGTGACAACACCCGCAGGCCGTCAGGCAGCTCGATGAGCCCCAGGCCAAACGGGCTGAAAGGCTCAATACCCCGGTAGTTACCCGGCGGCCGATGCCGCACAACAGTGAAGCTCCAGAGTGTCCCTCGATCGCTCAGCGAGACATCTTGAACGGTGTCGAGGCCGCAATTGGGGCAGATTAGCCTCGTGCCAAGAGAGGTCTCTCCACACGACGAGCATTTGCAGCCAGCTAACCTCACCGCATCAAGGTCCGAGAGCGGTCCGCAAAATAACCCCTCTCGGATCGGCAACCGTTCCCGTAACGCATCCTCGCTCACCACTTAGGTTTCCTTTCCTCGAAGCATCGGCATTCCAACTCATCCCACAATCCGGGCTTCTCGCAGGCGTTGATATTCTTGCTCATCAAGATCGAGCACGGATGACAGAACCTCCCTCGTATGCGCGCCGAGTTCCGGTGGACCCAAGGGCGTGTCGCTCGACCGATGCATACTCATCCGTATGGGCTGGCCTGCGACTTGGAAGCTCCCCTCAGGGCCATCAATCGTGCGCAGTAACCCCCGGGCCGCGAGATGCGGTTGCCCTAAGAGTGCACCGATGCCCAAGATCGGGCTGGCCGGGACACCGAGAGCATTCAATGCTTCCACCCATTCGTCGGTCTTACGCTCCACAAAGATCGACTGCAACACAGCGTTGCACGCGTCGCGGTTACGTTGACGATCCGGCATACTTTTAAAGCGAGCATCATCGATCAACTCTTCGTGACCTATCGCTCTGCACAAGCGAGACCAGAACGAATCGTAGAACGCTACGACCATGATGGCGCCGTCTGCCGTCGGATATGAAGCGAGCGGAACCATCGACACGTGCTCCGCGCCGACGCGCGGCGGCTCCGTCCCGTTGGCCTGAAAAAGAGTTAGATAATATGTCATGAAGGATACCAACGAATCGAACATCCCGATGTCGATCTCCTGTCCGACACCCGTCTCTCGGCGTTGATAGAGCGCTAGCGCGATTGCTGCGACCGCAAACGTACCGGCAGCTATATCGCCCACCGAAACGCCACAACGAATCGGCGACCCATCGCGCTCGCCGGTTACCGCCATAAATCCAGTCATTGCCTGGATGATTGCATCGAATGCAGGTTTCTCGGCGAGAGGGCCGGATTGTCCGAAACCCGAGATCCCACAGCGGATTATTCGTGGGTTGCGTTCGCGTAGTTCGCTATAACCGAGACCTAGGTCTTCCAGGGTTCCAACCCGAAAATTGTCGATGACGACGTCAGAGTGATCCACCAACCGCAGAAGCAATGCACGTCCTTCGGGATCTTTTAGGTCGATGGCAACGCTGCGTTTCCCCCAGTTGACGGCTGCAAAATAGTGGCTGAAGCCGTTCAAGAAGGGTGGGTTAATGCGGGTCATGTCGCCTTGGTCGGGTTGTTCGATCTTGATAACATCCGCGCCTAAGTCGGCAAGCAACATGGTCGCATATGGACCAGCCAAGACGTGCGTCAAGTCAATTACGCGTATCCCGCGCAGAACCGGACCAATCATCGCCAACCTCGTATCGAGCGAATGCCGGGAAAACACTGCCCGACGGAAGCGTCGGTGGATCTTAACGAGGACCTAATGCGGGGGGCTGTGTCACTCAACGTTTGGGGCTCGAGTGCTCGGCAGCCAGTTTTTCTGGCACGAGTACGACGTACCGGCAAGCGCTTACCCGAACGCAACATCGGTCAAAGTCACATCATACAGTGGACGAGCTCGATGCCGGCAATACCATTGCCGGTCTCGACGATCAATCTCAGGCCTTCGATAGATCCACACGATACAACTTGGCCGCGTTATCCTGAAGCAAGAGGCGCCTGACCTCGGGGTCCGCATTGCCGAACGTCTCGACGATGTGCTTTTGAACATCGGGATATAGGCAAACGGAGTGGGGAATGTCGGTTTCGAACATGACGTTGTTAACGCCGATTAGGTCAAGCATTCTCTCTACCGCCACTTTCTCAAACCAGAAACAACCGTAAACCTGTCGACGGAAATACTCGGACGGCTTCATAGGCAGCACCGGTTGCGCTGAATCCGCGAAACTGTAATCCATCGATTCGAGCATGAATGGAATCCAGCCGATGCCACTCTCCACAGAAACGATCTTCAGTGCGGGGAATCTCTCCAAGACGCCTGCGATAATGAGGTTGGCGATGACTCGGGCGTTGCCCATGAATAGCATCATGCCGGCGACCATCGACTTTTTCAACTGCGTGAGCGAGGGCCAAGGTGCGTCGTCGCCCGACGTCTTCATGGAGCTGTCGCTGGCTCCAATATGGAAACTCACGGGCACGTCGAGTTCGCAGCATTCGTTCCATAGTGGATCCCACACGGACTCCCCAAGGTCGGGGAGGCCGACATCTTGAGGATCGCTACACATCATAATGCCGCGCATGCCCATCTTGACAATTCGGCGAAGCTCGACAATGGAGGCATCGATGTCCCACCATGGGAGCAGGGCCATGGGCAGGAGCCGATTCTCAGAACTTTGTTGAATTTCCGCCATTGCATCGTTGTAAACGGTGGCACTTAACAGGCGGACCAGGGGATCTTTCACCGACAAGAATTTCTGGCTCCCAAACCCAGCCAAATTGGGATAGAGAACTTGCGCCCAGATACCCAAGCGGTCGAGTAATTCGAGTCGAGCCCGCCAGTCGTACGAGGCACGGTGAACTTGATCGGGCATCAAAGCGAACGTGCGTACACCGGATGCTTTTGAACCATCCGGCAAGAGGACGCTGGAGGCTTGCAAATCCCTGAGCACGATGCCGTCGATAACCCATTGTTCGGTACCGTTGACGACCGCTACATGCGGGAGGCGATCTTTGTACCCTTCCGGCGCATGCCGAGTCCATAGATCCGATGGCTCCGAAAAATGGGCGTCGGAGTCGATCACGCGCAATTCGCGCAGCCAATCGGGTATAGCATAAGCCGCTGCATCGGGCGGATTGTCCGACCGCACATCAGTCGTCATATCATTCCCCTTCTTGCGCGGCGTTCGGCGCCGCACCAATGGCCCCTTCCTCAAGTAAAACAGGTAGCTGATTGAACCTTGGTGCCTGCCGTAGCTTCTCGAGACAGCTGCCTTATATGGGGCAGCATGAGCGCCGGCGTGGGAATCGCATGGATTGCGCAGTGAGTTCGCCGGTCTGCATACAGCCACACAAAACCGCGCGATTGAAAACGCCCAAGGGTTTTCCAACGTGAGTTCGTCTGGCACTACCGGCTCGCATCGCGGCCGGCAGGGAGCACGTATTTGGGGCGGGAACCAACTCGTCGTCGTTCGTGCCTGGATAAATACTTAACGAATGCTTTGTAACGAGCGACGAGTCACCAGGATCGATTCGGAGTATTCGTCGTCAGCGCAGAACGCGAGGAGTGAGCAGAATGCGGCGCAATCGCCTGAAAGCAAAAATCGAGGCTGGGACCCTCGCAGTCGGCTTGGTCCATTTTTCGGGAATCTCATCCACGATCGACGTAATGGGCGCTGCGGGCTTGGATTTTGTGACGATCGATACAGAACACGCGTGCAACGACGTCGGCAACCTTCAAGACCTGATCAGGTCGGCTGATGCGGCAGGTATCACCCCAATTATTCGCCTCACGGAAGTAAACCGAACGTTGATCCAGCAGGTTCTCGATGCGGGAGCGGGCGGCGTCATGATTTCCCGTATTTCCTCGCCGGCGCAAGCAGTCGCCGCAGTACAAGCCGCCAAGTACCCTCCTTTAGGCATGCGCGGATCATGCCCAACGGTTCGCGCAGCCGACTTCGGCCCCGAAGTTAACTCAAAATATTATGAGAACTGGTCAGCCTACCAGGAGACGGCGAATCGCGAAGTCCTACTCTCCCTTTTGGTCGAAGAGAAAGCGGGCCACGAGCAAATCGATCAGATTCTTTCCGTTCCCGGCGTCGATATCGTTAGCCTCGGCCTTCTGGACACGTCCATAAGCCTCGGTCTCCCCAAAGATGCGCGGTGGGCGCGATGGGATCACCCGGTCCTCTCAGCGGCGCTCGATAGAGTCATCGCCTCTGCCAAAGAGCACAACGTCTACGTACAGGTCTCCATAGGGCAACCGCCAGAAGCAGACCCTGCGTATACCGCTAGTATCGCTCGACCCGGCGTTAATCTTCTCAGTTGCGGCTCCGATCTGGACATCTTGCTTCACGGGTGCCGTCGCGTTGTCGCGATGCGGCCACAGTTAATCGCAGCGCAATCAACTCCCGCAACACGTGGCGCCTGATTCGGCTCGACTTCAAGCGTACACGGAGGCATGTCGCGGCACCCGATCGCGCCGGCGTCACCGCGAACAAGGCCAAACATTTCCCGGCAAACGGAGCCCTTAGGAGAGCTTCCCTACTCCGGCTTCGAGCAGACTCCAGGGAGTCACGCCAAGTTCCGCCTTCCACGCTGCGTAGTATTGGCCAAGGCGCGGCCTCATACCCGAAGTATCGGTGGTGTTTAGCGCCAAGCCGTTGCGCCGCAGCTTGTCGACTAGGGATGTATAAGCGAGTAACCCGTCGTTTCGCTCGAGCGCCGCGTATTTGGCTTGATTACGAAGCACGATCTCCCGTATATCGGTAGGAAGTGCGTTCCAGGCCTCAGCGTTAGCCGCTTCCCAAGCCCCGCTCCAAATATGATTTGTGATGCTAAGGTAATGCTGGAATTCGTAGAGCTTGAATGTGTCTATTGTCGCGACTGGTGCCTCGACGCTTTCAGCAAGGTGGGTCTGAAGTGAGGTATACCAGTCAGTTGCGGGAAGCGGATCCGGAGCTGCGCCCAATGCGCGAAATAGGTCGACTGCAATCTTTTGGGGCGGGACGATTATTTTGAGCCCAGCTAAATCAGTGACGGTGCGAATCGGTTTGTTGAAGGTTGTGATTTGAAACATCCCCGATTCGTAACGCATCGGAAACGCGAAGAGTCCTCGCTTTGCAAACTCTTCTCCGAGCCAGCGGCCGAGCGGGCCATGCATAACACGCCATGCTTGCTGAGATGAAGAAAATGCATAGCCAACCGCGTCTATTTGACACGGCGGGACGATGGCGGCGAATGATGCGCTGCTTTGGAGCGCGAACTGGATCGCACCGAGCCGAAGCTGCGTGTTGACCTCCTGCGCGGAGCCCAGCACGCTGTTGGGGTAGGTCGTTACGGCGAGCCTACCTGAGGTCTCCCGCTTCACCGCCTCCCACATCTGAATCGTCCGCACGTGGAACGGGTGTTCTATCGGAACGGCGTGCGATTGCTTGTACTCAAATTGCGCAGCTTTTGCGCGCAAGCGCGTCAACGGCAGCGCGGCGGCGGTGCCCGACGCAGCCAAAAGGAGCAGTCGTCGAGATGCCAACTTGCTCATGTCCTGAGATTCTACTCTGGGTTAACTCGCCCTTCCATTGGGCGCGGAGAAACCTAACCGCGATTCACGCCTCAAGCGTCCCACGCGGAACAGGAACGCCTGGAATCTTAAGGCGGATTCTCAGCAAGGTCTTGATGGTTGTTATGTACATGGCGGACCAGTCATCGTCGCCCCAGGCAAGATTCGTCGTACCGTCACCGGTAGGGATCGTGCCCAGGTGTACTCCATCGGGGCTGAAAATCCAGATGCCTCCATGACCGGTGCAGTAGACAGTACCCTCCATATCCACTTTCATGCCATCTGCGGCAGGCGTCCGCGGTCCATTCGAGACGCTGCTAAAGACGCGATCAGTTTCAAGCGCCAAGAGACCTGTGGCCCGAACGTCGAAGGCGCGAATATGGTTACGGTTATAGTCGTTAATGTATAAGACGGTCTCGTCCGGAGAAAAAGCTAGCCCGTTGGGAAATGCAAAATCCCGCACGAGACAGTTTATACTGCCCAGATCGGGAGAGACACGGTAGACGCCGTAGAAGTCGAGTTCGGACTCGACCCCACCGTGGATCGGATCCGTGAAATAGATGCTCCCATCTGACTTAACCACGACATCATTGGGCTGGTTAAGAGGTTGGTTGCGGTAAGAGTTTGCGATCACCGTAACGCTGCCGTCCTGTTCTCTGCGGCTAACCCGCCGTAGCCCCGGCTCGCAAATTACGAGCCGCCCCTGATGGTCCCGGGTCAGGCCGTTCGCGTTGTTGGTGTTTTCCTCGACCACCGAGACCTTCTCAGTTGCCGACCATTTCATTCGGCGGCTGTTGAATACATCACTGAAGAGCAGACAGCTGTCTTCCCGGTGCCAGACCGGCCCTTCGGCGTAACGATAGCCACGGCCCAATTCCTCGATCTCTTGATGCGGTGAGATTACGCGTTCTAAACCTGGCGCCCTTTGTTCTATTTGCACCTTTTTCTGCTCCCTTACATCACGAATGCGTTGGGATAGATCGCGTTAACTTCCTAGCGCCCCTCGAAGTGCGGCGTGCGGCGCTCGCGGAAGGATTGCATTGCTTCTTTAAAGTCTTGCGTGGATTGAACGATCGCTACGTGCGAGGAGATCAGATCGAGGCTGGTTCGTAAGTCGCTGCGCATCGATTGGTAGACCGCACGTTTGATTATGCGCATCGCAATCGGAGAACCAGCGGCTAGGCTCTCCGCAAATGCGCGCGTCTCTTTTGCGAGTTCTGCGTCGGGGTAGACGCGATTCACGATCCCGATTCGTGCGGCCTCAGTCGCATCTATGAAATCGCCGGTCAGCAAGAGCTCGAGCGCCTTAGCCGGCCCAACGAGCCTTGGAAGATAGTAGCAGCCCCCGTCGCCAGGAACCAAGCCGACGCGGATGTAGCCTTCGGAGAACCGAGCTGACTGCGCCGCGAAGCGGATGTCGCACATTAAGGCCATATCCATCCCCGCACCGACTGCAACGCCGTTCACACCGGCGATGACCGGCTTGTCGATTTCCTCGATCGTGAGGGCGATGCGATGTACGTGGTCCGTTAAGATCTTCTTTCGATTGAGGGGCGTCGGGTCGAGCTGGGCAAAGGAGTCCAAATCGACGCCGGAGCAAAAGCCGTCGCCCGCTCCGGTGAGCACGATCACATGGACCGCGTCGTCGGTGCGCGCTACCTCGAGCATTTTTGCCCAAGCATCGATCATCTCCATCGTAAACGCATTCTTGCGAGCGGGTCGATTCAAAAGGATCGTCGCGACGCCGCTCTCGACGCTATACTCAATATCTGCCACTATCTCTCTCCTGTGTGGACATTGGCCGTCAATGATGGCCACAATGCGTCGGCTCCGTTTCTGAGCACGACCCTTCCGAGCCGGCGCGCCCACTCTCCTTCGTTGCCGAACTCGTCGCGCCACGCCCAAAGTCGTGTCGTAAAATAGTGCAACTGGTGCTCTTCGGTAAAACCGATCGCGCCGTGCACTTGGTGCGCAAGAGCGCTTGCTACACCGGCCGCTTGGCCGGCACGCGTTTTCGCAGCCGCGATCGCGAACTCGGCAGTCGGCGTCTCGGCGGCCGCGACCGCATGGTTAACGGCTGACTTCGTTGCCACAACTTCGGCTGCCACGAGCGCGATGTAGTGCTGGATTGCTTGAAACCGCCCGATCGGGCGGCCGAACTGCTCGCGCTCGGTCGCGTATTGAATCGACAGCGCGAGGACGCGTTCGAGTGCGCCGGACATCATGATCGCTCGGGCCAGCGCGCCGCGCAAACGAACCCCATCCCCATCGATCCCTCCGGCCAAGCCGATATCGTTCGCATCGACCGGCACATCGCTAAAGCGCAGGTGGTCTCGGGGTTCGCCGGCGAGATTCGCACCCGGAGTTATCACCGCCGCCCCTGGGTCCAACACGATAACCATGTCGCACCCGGCTTCAACGTTTCTGGCAAGCGCGATGATACGTCCAGCTATTCTGCCGTACGGTACGTGTCGCCCCTCGCCGGAAACGGTGAAGCGGCCGTTCTTCTTGCTCAGCGTGAACTTTTCGCCGGCGACGACCGGCGCCACGGTCAATGGTCCTTTTGGGACGGCTAGCCCCGCGCTCGCGAGAAGCCATCCAGCCAACAAGCCCGTCTCCGCGAGCGGGACGGGTGCTCCGGCCAGCCCCGCTGCACGCAGCAACACGGCGGCGTCACCTAGATCGCCGCCCGCTCCGCCGATCGATTCTGGAACGGCGATCAGGTGAAAATCGGATTGTTCCAGCGTCCGCCACAGGGTCGGACTCCATCCGTCCTTCTTGGCTGCCTCGAGCGTATCGACACCGCAGCGTTCCGCGAATAGCTCAGTAACGGTATCGAAGAGGAGTTGCCGAGTTTCATTCATCGAAGGCCGAGGTTCCGTGCGACGATTCCGCGGAGTATCTCGCTGGTGCCGCCGCGCAGGGTAAAGCCGGGGGCGTGCAAGACCGCTTCCGCGAGGAGACGTCCGAGCAGCGTTTCGGCGTCCAAGGCGGGTTCGACCCCGGCGATTTCTCGAGCGGCATCGATCACCTTGGATTCGAACTGCGTCCCGGCATCTTTCACGAGGGCAGCTTCGATCGCCGGAATCTGCCCTAGCTCGAACAGCGCCGCTACGCCCAACGACATCCTTCGCAAAGCCGAGAGCTGCGCGACGAGCGCACCTACCTTCTCCACCACGTGTTCGCCCGAGTCCTCGCCGACGAACCGCATCAGGGTAACCAAAAGCGGATAGGTGCTCAATATCCGTTCGGGACCGCCGCGTTCGTACGCGAGGTCCGCCGTAATCTGGTGCCATCCTCCGCCGATTTCGCCAAAAACCATCTCGTCGCTGACGAAGACGTCTTCAAATACGACTTCCGCGAACTCATGCTCGCCAGTCAAGAGCGCTATCGGACGTGCGGTGACGCCTTTGGCTGAAAGATCGACGATGAGTTGGCTCAAGCCCGCGTGACGCTCGGCATCCTGCGACGTCCGGCACAGCGTCATGATGAAGTGCGCACGGTGTCCATGAGTTGTCCACACCTTTGTCCCGTTGAGAACCCAGCCGCCGTTGACTCGCTCCGCACGCGTCCGCACTGAGGCAAGATCGGAGCCGATATCCGGTTCGCTCATCCCGACCGAGAAGTACAATTCCCCGCGCGCGATGCCCGGGAGAAAACGTTCTCTTTGGGCTTCGCTCCCGTACCGCAAGAGCGACGGACCGATTTGGCGATCCGACATCCAGTGCGCCGCAACGGGGGCCCCGCAAGCCAATAGTTCTTCCGTGAGAACAAAGCGGTCGAGCATCGACCGTTCCTTGCCGCCGTAACGGCGGGGCCACGTCATCCCGAGCCATCCGCGTTCTCCCAGCTTCCGACTGAACGCGGGATTAAACCCTCCCACCCAGGCATCGCAGCGAGGGACAAAATGACCCTCTGCGGTCTCTTCGCGCAAGAAGCTCCGGACCTCGGCCTGGAGTTCCAGTGCACTCGGAGGAAGGACTACCGACGGTAGGTCTATCGTACTCATACAGGATGCATATCGTTCTTAGGTAAGCGCCTCGGTGACGCCGCCCGAACGCCTTTTGGAACCAGTATCGTACAAGCCTCCCGTACCTAAGCGGAGCCCAACGCCTGCGGCGTCCTCAAGACTTGACCGGACTTCGTTACCAAGTAGTCGCTGCCAACACCGGTCATAGCGGCCATTCCGCAGATCGGCGCGGTAAAAGCTGATGTCTCTTTTTTTACGTCTTCGAAAGATCCAGCCGATACAACTCAGCCGCGTTATCCTGGAGAACGCGCCGCCTGACGTAGGGATCGGTATTGCCGAACATCTCGACAATGTGCTTTTGAACATTGGGATAGAGACAGACGGCATGGGGAATGTCAGTTTCGAACATGACATTGTTCACGCCTATTAAGTCGAGCATTCTATCCACAGCCATCTTCTCGATCCAGAAACAACCATAGACTTGTCGACGGAAGTATTCGGACGGCTTCATCGGTAAGAGCGGTTGTGGATAATCTGCGAAACTGTAATCCATCGACTCAAACATAAACGGTATCCACCCGATCCCACTCTCTACCGAGACGACCTTCAATTCAGGGAACCGCTCCAAGACGCCGGCCATAATGATGTTGGCAATCACCCTGGCATTGCCCAAAAATAGCATTAGCGTAGCGACCACAGTCTTTTGCGGCAGCTTGAGTGAGGGCCAGGGTGTATCGCCGACCCACGTCTTCACAGAGCTATCGCTAGCCCCGATATGAAAGCTTACCGACAGGCCTACCTCGCAGCAAGCCTCCCATAGAGGATTCCATACAGGCTCCCCAAGGTCGGGGAGCCCGACGTCTTGCGGATCGCTACACATCATGACGCCCCGCATCCCCATCTTGGCAACTCGCCGAACTTCCTGAATGGAGGCTTCGATGTCCCACCAAGGGAGTAAGGCGATCGGTAGCAGCCGATCATGAGACCCTTGCTGAATTTCAGCCACCGCATCGTTGTACACCGTAGCGCTCAGCGTACGGACCGAAGGGTCTTTCACGGACATGAACTTCTCACTTCCAAATCCGGCCAGGTTTGGATAAAGAACTTGAGCCCAAATTCCCAAGCGGTCGAGCAACTCGATCCGGGCTCGCCAGTCATACGAGACCGGATGAACCTGATCCGGCGTCAGATCCCAGGTGCGTGCGCCGGCAGCCTTTGAGCCATCGGGTAGGATAACGCTGGAAGCTTTCGCCTCGCAGAGAACTACATCGTCGACAACCCATTGCTTGACGCCCCCAATAGTCACGACGCGCGGCAAGCGATCCTCGTATCCCTTAGGCGCATGCCTGGTCCATAGATCTGCCGGCTCTGAAAAGTGGGC
>Ga0206869_1031_pt2 | contig 27682 bp, 32 predicted proteins | sample Alteio_BWOrgCont_35_FD_152618 | JGI IMG/M metagenome (GOLD analysis project Ga0206869, IMG submission 152618) | Enriched cells from forest soil in Barre Woods Harvard Forest LTER site, Petersham, Massachusetts, United States -... | ecosystem: Environmental > Terrestrial > Soil > Temperate forest >... | reverse complement strand
AGTGCACGCGCACTACACGCACAAGTTCATGTCGAGCTTTGGGATTTCGCAGTTGCCCAGGATTAGCGCGCGGGAAACCGAATATGGAATGTTGAGTGTAGCCACGCGTGCCGACGGGAGCCGTTTTGAAGCGCATTGCTTTATGCCTAACATCCTGTATCGGGAGGTGCCGATCCCACAAGACACGACAAAAATGGCGATCCATCTGGCCTATCGGGTGCCGATCGACGACGTCTCGACGCTGAGTTTCACGGTCAACCGCATCAGTTCCTATGACAAGGAGGCGGCACGCGTCGTTGCTTCGGACGACTACGTTGAACTGACACGCCGTGTGACGAGCGGCGAGATCACGCTCGACGACCTCGATCCTTCGCACCCGCTGCTTCCGGTCATTCAAGATACCGTAAGCATCGGTGGGCAGGGCATCATCGCCGATCGTGAGCACGAGAACCTTGGCCAGTCTGATATCGGTGTGGCCATGTTGCGGCGTATTTGGGCACGTGAGATGAAGGCGGTCAGCAACGGAGAGCCACTTAAGCAGTGGTACCGCCCGCAGGACTTTGCCTTCAACATGCATGCCCTTGAAGTGATCCGGTAGACAGGCGTGCGATAGGCGCATGGCCAATCATGACCATCCTATCAGAGCGAATACATCACCATGCTGGGGCGGATAGCGATCTGCCTCAAAAAATAAAGCGAGACGAGAGATGTCCGAGACAATGCTCACTTGTGCCTCCCATTCTCCTTTGATGTACTGCCGGACGACGAAGCCGCCTCAGGAGGAAGAAATCATTGCTGCTTTTGCATTGAGGGCAGAGGCGGTTCGAAGCTTCGCACCCGAAATCATCTTCTCTTTTGGGCCTGATCACTATACGTCGATGTTCCAGCGCCTTGCGCCGGCCTTTGTGATGGGAACCAAGGCCGAGGCTGTTGGCGACATCGGTGGGCATGCTGGAAAGTTAGACGTACCGTATCAGCTCGCGTTCGATTGTATCGACGCGGTTTACAAAGCGGGCGTCGACGTAGCGGTATCGCACGATCTTAAGATTGACCATGGCAGTTCTCAGGCGTTGCATCGCGTTGCGGGGGGAATTAGTGCTTTTCCGACCATACCCATATTGATTAACATTTTTACTCAACCTTTGCCGCCATTTCGCCGTAGCCGACTACTAGGCGAGGCGATCGGAACGTTCGCAAAGGATAGGGGATTGCGGGCTCTGTTTCTCGGCTCCGGAGGGTTATCTCATAATCCCGAGCCAATCTTTCCGGCTGTTGGAAAGGGGGGTGATATGGTCGACGACTATATGCGGTCGGGACCGGGACTTCAAACCGATCGGGAAGAAGTGTGGCTCAAGCGCCAGAATGACATTCATATTGAGGCGGCCGGTTTGATGGCAGACGGCGCTATCACAGCCGAGGACTGTTGCTTCAATATTGAGCTCGATCGGGAGTGTCTCGACATCATCGCGCGCGGCGAGTTGGAGATTTTCGACGCATGGAGTCCGAAAGATCTAATCGAGGAGGCTGGTATCGGTTCGGTTGAACTTAGCTGCTGGATTGCAGCCGCAGCAGCACATCGCGCGGCGGGTGGAGGTCTGCCACAGATCGACTACTATGATCCGGTCCTTCAGTATGGCGTGGCTGTGGGCATTGCACATGGTTGACGTGAGCCGGGATGCTGCGAGGCGAGAAATCCTGTGCAAGGGACGTCTTGTGGAGGGTCATCCCTTACTGGGCACGTTTGTGAAAAGCGCGTCCCACCAAGGGGTCGAGATCTTGAGGGCGGTGGGCTTTGACTTCATCGTGATTGATCAAGCGCACGCACCTCTAGGGCGAGAGGCGGTCATGATCGGATGTTCTGATCTCGAGGTCTCGCGAGGGGAAGCGTCCGTAGATTCTTCAAATGTGTGTCGAGCCGCACAGCGAGTGTCGCGTGCTGCAATTGCTACCGGTCGCCGGGTGCTTGCCCCAGCGTCTTCGGTTGCGGCGGCAAAATGGTTGTTGGACCTCAGTATAGAAGCCTTGGTGGTTAGTACAGACCAAGGCCTGCTTCGTGGAGGGGCAACAGAGGTCCGTCGCGATTTTTCCCTTCGTCGCACCGAAATCACAGGTACAGCAGCATGAGCAATCAGACTTCTAGCGATCGCCGATCCATCGAGTTTGCACTGGGAATTAAGCGACCCCCGACGATCATCGATGTGAGTGATGCGCCCCCGCAGCGCATTGAGGACAATGGATCTCCGACTTGGATCGTGCGTGGCGCAAATTTCGTCGTCGCGATTACGCGAGCGAAGCCAGGCACGCGGTTGGGCCGCCAGGCGCAAGGGAGCGAGTATATGCTTTTCGTGCCGCCGGGCGTCTTAGCGGATGTCAAGGCGGGCGGAGAGCGTTTGACCGTCGAGTCGGACTCTCTGACGGTCATTCCTCCAGGCGACAGTGAGATCGTCGCTCACGGCGGCGGAGAGATCTATAGGATATTCTCGAGCCGCGCATTTGATCTCACTGCGGAAAGTGCGAATGCTACCGTCTATTCCGACGACTTGGCCGATGTAGCACCTTTAACGGAATGGCCCGAGCCTGTCGGCGGATATCACTTACGAACATACCCGTTGAAGAATGTGGTATCCGGTGAAGCGTTCGGCCGCATCTACCGGTCGACCAACCTGATGGTGAACATCTTCGAGCCCTACGAGGGCTCCCGCGATCAGACCGCACTGTCACCGCACAGCCATACTGATTTCGAGCAAGGCTCTCTCACAATGGCGGGGCGCTTTGAACACTACTTGCGAACGCCGTGGGGCAGAGACCGGAACGAGTGGCGTGAAGACGTCGTTGTCAGTTGCGGTAGCCCGTCCATCACCATTATTCCAGCAGGCATGATTCACACGACGGCTTGGTTCGGTAGCCACGGCCGCATGATCGACATATTTTCCCCGCCTCGTGAGGATTTTTCCAAGCGTGCGGGATGGGTTCGCAATGAAGAAGATTATCCCTCGCCAACATGGATCGAGAGCTCGAAATGACAAAGACATTTATCACCGACGATGGCGGAACCGCTGACATCCTCGCCTTGGATGCGGCTCTGGCTCGCCTGAGCGCCGACTATTGGGATGATGTCGATCACAACGCCGGACGCAATGCGCACGAATACTTTATCGAGCAAAATTCGTTTTACCAAATTCAGGAGCAGATATTTGCGGGACGGGAAGCGATTAAGCAATTTTATGCATGGCGAGCGGGACGAGGGGAGAGGGTCGCGCGACATTGCTTCGTCAACGCGCGCGCCGTTGTTGCCGAAGACGGGGCTGCAAAGATGACTTCGATCCTTCTGCTGTTTGCCGCAGATGGCAGACCGATCCTTCCGACTGCCGCGCCTATTCAGATCGCCGATGTAGAAGACATATGCGTCCTTGTGAATGGTGTTTGGCGATACAAGTCAAAGCGCTTAACAACTCTGTTCGCCGGGGGTGTACCGATAACGCTTCCCTCCTAGTTTTCGTCTGAAAAAGCAGGATTGCGTCCGTATCCACCAGCGTCCGTTGTACCCGAGAGGATGGCAGAGCTGTCATCCACTAACACTGAGAGTGGTAATACTCATGGATTCTCGCCTCGGAGAATCAGCTAATGCGAGCAGCCATAGCTGTGCTGCCTTAATCGCAATCTTTGCGATATAGATTTTCAGAGTGAACTTCTAACATGACTGAGACCACATCTAGAGCAGATATCGTTGTCATCGGCGCAGGTCATGCGGGTGGCGAAGTCGCCTCACGTATTCGTCAGGGCGGCTTTGCCGGTAGCATTGCGCTGATTGGCGAAGAGCCGTATCTGCCTTATCATCGTCCGCCGCTTTCTAAAGCGTTTCTCGCGGGACAAACCTCAGTTGAGCAACTTTTGATTCGCTCTAAGGGAAGCTACGAGAAAGCGAATATTGGCTGGTACCCATCAACAGTGGTTGAGTGTATCGATCGCGAAGCCCACCGACTCCGTTTGGCGTCAGGCATTTGGTTCGAGTACGGCAAACTTGTGCTTGCCACCGGCGGTCGGCCGCGGCGCCTGGCACTCCCGGGTTCGGATTTAAAGGGACTGCACTATATGCGCGGAATTGCGGATGTAGACGCGCTACGGCTGGAGTTCGTCCCGGGGAAACGCCTGATCATTGTCGGCGGCGGGTACATTGGACTGGAAGTCGCATCTGTCGCCATCAACGCTGGACTTGACGTGGAAGTCGTCGAAGTTGCGTCACGCGTGCTGGCTCGAGTGACCGGGCCTGAACTTTCTGCGTTTTATGAGACTACCCATAAGGCTGCGGGTGTTAAGTTTCGCCTGAGCACAGTTGTTGATGGTTTCGAGCCGTCTGCTATCCAATCAGATCGTGTCGGTGCTGTAAGGTGCGCCGACAGTTCGATAATTCCGGCCGATCTTGTGCTCATCGCGGTAGGGTTAATACCCAACGTCGAGCTTGCACAGGCCGCCGGTCTAGCTATCGGTAATGGCATCAAGGTCGATGAGCTCGGGCGGACTTTAGACCCCGACATCTATGCGGTCGGTGACTGCACAGAGTTTCCATTACCTTATAAGAACAGGGAACGCCTACGCCTTGAATCTGTTCCCAACGCCATCGAGCAAGCTCGCGCGGTAGCGTCACTCATCAATGGCGTGCCGACTCCATATGATCTGATACCTTGGTTCTGGTCTGATCAATATAACCTCAAGCTGCAATCTGTTGGCCTGCATCACGGTCATGATCAGGTCGTTATCCGCCAACCAACCAGAGCCGAAGGCTTTATCGCCTTCTACCTTAAGGAGGGGCGCGTGATCGCTGCGGATTGTGTCAACGCTATTCTGGAGTTCAACGTCGCCAAAAGACTGGTCACGGATAATATTCACATCGATGCGAGTCTTCTCGCTAATCCAGAGACAAATTTGAAGATGTTAGCGTCGCAGGTACACCAAGATGGCTAAAAATATCTCGATAAGTGTGCCTATTAAATTCGTTTGAAAGCTGTTAGCTTCCGGTTTTGCCATTACTCCAGGGTACTTGATGAATTGCACCGTAGTCCTGAACAATACCAAAGGAGCCGACTTTGCAGCCGCTGTCGGCGAATCAGCAGCATCGAGACATGCGCATTCGGGTTTTGTCGCGATAAGGTGAGTTGCTATGCCGGTAGCGTATAGGCGAACGCTGTGAGCGATGAAACAGAACCTCAATCGGGTTGTCGCAAAGGTGTTCACGCGCCCGTACTACCCGCTCGAGGTTATCCTGATGTGTGTGCGGTGGTGCGAAGCGTATCAGCTGAGGCAGTGCCATCTTGGACAGATGATGGCCGAGCGCGGGATTGAAATCGATCATTCGACCGCGCACCGCAGGGCCATCAACCTATTGCCAGTCATGGAGAATGCGTGTCGTCGTCACCAGCGGTCGGTCGGCAAAAACCGGCGGGTCAACGAGACTCGACGTCATCCGTGGCGAACTGCAACTGCGCGTGCCCGGCGACGTCGCCGTAATCGGCTTCGACGACGTGCCCTAGGCCGCATGGGGCGCCTACAGCCTGACGAGCGTTCGCCAGAACCTAGAGGCCATGGTCCGCGCCACGGTCTCGCGATGTGCGAGCAGATGCAAGGCACCTTCGCGCCTCGGCACATCGTCATTCCGTGCGAACTGATCGAGCGTTCGACAGTACGCCGGTCACCTTGATCACTATTAACCATCTACTTGCAGAGACGCCCTTTGACTACCGTCCAATTACCGCTCGACACCCGTCTACCCGATATGATGCGTAGCGGACGCCGCCTACGCGGCGTATTCAACTCGCTGCCGAGCCCGGCGATCGTCGAAATGTGTGCGTACGCAGGGTTCGACTTCGTCATCATCGACAACGAACATGGTGGCGCAGATCTCGGTGTGACCGAGCACATGCTGCGCGCCGCCCGTGCGAGTGGCATAGTGCCGGTGATCCGCTGTTTCGAGCATGACCTGCCGCGTTTTCTCGACATGGGCGCCAGCGCCGTGCAGATTCCCATGGTCGAAACCGCGGAACAGGCGCAGCGCCTCGCGGACGCGGTCCGCTATCCGCCGCTCGGCCGGCGCGGCTGCGCCTTCAGTCCGCGCGCGGCGGGTTATGGCGCATTCGGCATCGGCCACACGCAACGGAGCAACGAAGGCATCGCGCTGATCGCGATGATCGAAACGCCCACGGCAATTGCGAACGCGCGCGCGATTGCCGAGGTGGAAGGCGTCGACGCGGTCTTCATCGGGCCGAACGATCTTGCGCATGCCATGGGCCACGGCAGCAACTGGAACGCGCCGGAAGTGCATGCTGCGATCGTTAGCGCGCTGTCCGCGATCGGCGCGGCGAAAAAATGCGCCGGCATCGTCGCGCTGAGCGCCGAGGATGAAGAGCGCTTTGCGGCGCTCGGTGCGCACTACTTCGCGAACGTGACCACGAGCTTGATCACGCGGGCATTCGCCGAAGCGGCGCGCGGGCAGTCGCAATCCGTCCGCTATTAAGCGCCGCGAGAGGTTTGTGAACCGCTCCTGAAATGACGATACCAGTCGGTCAGTTGGTAGTTCAGTTGCTCCCGGACCCCCACAGGCCCCAAAGGGCAGTTAGTTTTGCTTATGCTCTAAAAAAAGATCTAATTGGACCGAAGTTTAGAAAAGCTAAAATTGGCTAGATAGACGCCACAAGGTGGATGCGGGATATGAAGCCTTTTTCTCGACTTTGTGTGGGTGGAGAGCGGGATCTTCATGTGCAAACCACTCGCGACTTTTTGGCAGGCTGCCTTCTAAGTCGTATCCAGCTATGCGCTCGGTGTCGGGCATTCGACGTCACCTTCGCATTAGATCTTGGTTTGAGTTCTTCGGAGCGGCCGAAGAAACACGAAATAGGGAGTTTTACCGGATATTATTGAGATAGTATCCGAGTCAGTAGTCGATGTCGCAATGGTAAAAATTCAACCGCGCTGTAGAGGACGATAATGTTGATTCAGGCAAAGAATAGTGTTCCGGAATTTAAAAAATGGAAGATCGGTGCTGTCACCGTCACGCGGATCACCGAAATTGAGACGTTTGCACTTCCACCTGAGGAATGGTTTCCGATTGACGCAGAACTAATCAAGAAACATGTATGGTTGCGCCCCGATTTTGCAGATGAAGACGGCCGTCTGTTGCTTACCGTTCAAGCCTTTGTCATCGAGTCTGCCGGTCTGAAAATCATGGTAGATCCATGTGTCGGCAACGATAAATCGAGGCAAGGGGATATGTGGAAATATCGCAGCGGCCCCTTTCTCGAACATTTGGCGCTGGCTGGATTTCCATGCGATAGCATTGACGTCGTGCTCTGTACGCACCTTCACTTTGATCATGTCGGCTGGAATACGCGGCTTGTCGACGAAAAATGGATTCCGACTTTTCCGAATGCGCGCTATCTTTTCGCCAAAACTGAATATGAAAACGCAAAGTCGCAGCAGTCATTCAATGCAAAGGCTACTTTCGCCGATTCAATCAAGCCGATCCTGGACGCAGAGCTGGCGGAGCTGGTCGAGACAGATCATCGTCTCAATGAAGAAGTGTGGCTGGAGCCAACTCCTGGGCACACGCCCGGTCATTGTACGATCAACATTTTGTCCGGTGGCGAGAAGGCAGTCATGACCGGAGACATGATCCATAGCCCCTTCCAGGCGAGTGAGCCGGACGTTTCAACGCATTTTTGCGGCGATAAGGAGCAGGCGAATCTAACCCGACGCGCTTTCCTGAACAAGGCCTGCACCGAGAAAGCATTGGTTCTTGGTACGCACTTTCCAGAACCGACGGGTGTACTAATTTGCCAGCACGATACAACCTGGCGCGCATACAAACCTTGAAAGTCCCCAATAACTGCCAAGTCGCGAGGCCGCTTGCGAAGTATGGCACATCGACTTTCAACCCGACGTAAATCAGGCGCGTTCCGACTTGTTGTGTCTATCGATCTCGGATGATGTTGTTTTCATCGAAGACCCAGTGGTGGCTGTAGATGGCGGATTGCGCAAGGTTTATTAAAAGGGTACTTGAAATTCGTCTCACTCTACGGTGGGACATACACGAGACAAGAATACGAAATGACGAATCTAAAAAATCTAATCGATGTCCATTCCCACGCGGTATTTGATTTCCAGATCAAACCTACCGGAACGAAGTGGCAAGGGGCGTCGGCCGGTATACCGGATTGGTCGATGGATGGTGCGCTTGAGCTGATGAACAAGTTCGAGATTTCCACCTCTATAATTTCCTGCCCCAATGCCGCGAACGATATTGTGGGCCACGCAGGCCGAGACATGGCGCGCAGGGTGAACGAAGCGCTTGCGGAGATGATGGTCAAGCATCCGACGCGTTTCGGCGGTATGGCGACCTTGCCGGGTCGTGATATCGACGGTTGCCTCAAGGAAATGGAATATGCGCTCGACGTACTGAAGCTGGACGGCGTCTGTACGTCCACCAACGTCAATGACGTGTATATGGGCGAGGACGTGTATGACCCCTGGTTCGAGGAAATGAACCGCCGCGGGGTGACCTTGTTCATACATCCGACGGTTCACAGCTCCTTTCCGAAGACCAGCCTTGGGCTATTTCCCTCGGTGTTTGAATTCATGTTCGACACGACGCGCATGCTTGCAAACATGGTGATTAGCGGTAAGAAGAAGCGTTACTCGAAGATGAACATGATTACGACCCATGCCGGCGGGACCATGCCGTTTCTGGTGGAACGTTTTCAAACGCTGGAAACTTTCTACGGCGCCGGAAAAGGTCGTGAGACGATTTCGGCCGGGGAAGTGAGGGAGGTACTCGCTTCCTTTTACTACGACTTAACCTCTGGCACCTCGAATGCGCAGCTGCTTGCTCTGCTGGAATTGATTCCGACTTCGCAAATCCTGATGGGCGTCGATATCCCCTTCCTGCCGCACTATACGATCGGCGAAGCGATCAAGGCGGTTGGCAACTATCCGGGATTTGACAATGCGGATCTGGATATGATTGCACATGGCAACGCAGCACGGCTGTATCCGGGGTTGGCGAAGAGATTAGGACTTTAGTCGGACCTTTGTTTGGCGCGGGTTGCCGAACGGGAGGGCGGCAACCGATGCAGCGTATTAGAATTTAAAATTCTAGACGATCGAAGATATAGTTAAAAAACCGACTGGGATAAAAGATTATTGAGTAGTAGTGAAAATTAATGAAAAAATTAAGATTCAAGGAGACTTCAGATGGATGACGTATTTTCACCGCCTTCTCCGCCGGGCGAACCGCTTGCCGGGCATATGACCGGATATAAGACAAAGCCGTATAGGACGTGGGTTCTGTTTATACTGCTTGTGGTGTATACGCTCAGTAACGCTGATAGAAGTCTGTTAACGGTATTTGCTCAGCCGATTATCTCTACGTTTCATCTGACGGATTCACAGTGGGGGTTGTTAAGTGGGCCTCCATTTGCAATGTTCTACGCCGTGATGGGGCTACCTCTTGCGGCGTGGGCTGACCGTTCCAAGCGCGTGGCGATCCTGGTTTTTTGTATCCTCATGTGGTCAATCACGACTGCTTTATGTGGTTTCGCATCTGGATTTGTCATTTTGCTTGTGTGCCGGATGGGAGTTGCTATCGGAGAAGCCGGATGCAGTCCTATTTCAAATTCACTGCTTGGTGATTATTTCATAGCAATAGAACGCCCCAAGGTACTCTCAGTTTGGGCGTTAGGGGTAACCATTGGTATTATTGCCGCCAATATTTTTGGGGGCGTGATCGCCGGATTGTATGGCGCTACCTCCGGTCACGTTGGAAATGGAACGGGATTTTCACATTTGCTTACCGGTGTTTTGGGAACCCATGTGGAAGGATGGCAGCTTGCCTTTATGGTATTGGGGGCATCGGGATTATTGGTGGCTTGCCTGGTTCATTTTTCGGTGAAGGAGCCGCCAAGAGGTTATTCCGATCCACCCACCGCGATGCAGCGGCAAGTACACGGTTTTGCGTCCAGTCTGAAAGAATTATTGAGTAAGCGCTCCTACTGGTGGATGACGCTTGCAAGTTTTCAAACAACTCTGGTCATGTACGGCGTTATCAGCTTCCAGGCGCCGTTGCTTCAGCGCCTCCACGGATTGACCGTAGGGCAGGCGGCACTGCAGTTTGGTTTTCCGATCGCTGTGGCCGGTAGCTTTGGTACTTTTTTCTGCGGATGGTTGATTGAGAAGTTGACGTTAAGGTATTTTTCCTCTGTGGCGTGGGTGCCTGCTATTGGAGTGGCTGTCGCAGTACCCTTTTATCTGATCGCCTTTCGTTCCACGAACCTTGACGAGGTACGCATTTTTTGGCTGTTCGCAGCATTTTTTCATTACTTCGTCATTGGCTCAGCCTACGCGATCGGGCAGGGCGTCGTGAGTAGCCGATCGCGTGCCGTAGCGATTGCGGTACTGCTTTTCATCGTGTCCGGTCTGGGAGGAAGCGCGGGGCCGTATTTGCTTGGTGTGATGAGCGATGCCCTTACTTTGTGGCACTTCGGTGCTTCGAGCGCGGCGGTGGGCCTGACTCCTCATCTTTGCAAAATGCAATTGAATCTGACCGATGCGCAGATTCACGCCTGTCATCTAGCGTCGAGTTATGGCTTGCGTGATGCAATGTCTTTAATGGTCTGCATTTTGATTCCCGGCAGTCTTTGCCTCGTAATTTGCGGCAAAAAGTTAAAAAAGGATTATCTATTGCGAACGTAGGACTACCAGCCGACGCGGACCTGGCTTCTTTGGAGATCTCCAATCTGTTCGGGCTGTGGATTCTCTGCGTTGCACTCGATTCGGGCGGCCGTTCTTCCTGAAGGAGAATTGGGAGATCATTTTTACGCGGTCGGGATTTTGGCTGGTTTTGTCGCAGTAGGAGGCGGGTTCTGTGACGTTCAAGGGAATAAGGCGAACGATGTAGCCGACGAAGCAGATGCTGAGCCCAACGTTGGCACACGTATCCAAACGCCTGCTCTATCCGTTTGATGTGACCCTGACAAGCTTGGGTTGGTACGTTGCGTACGGACTCAGTCTGGGTCAACCGTTTGATTTAAAACCGGACTCTGGCCCTCGACTTTTAGCTTTTGAAGGGCCAATCGAACACTAATCTCCAGGCAATCCCGACATGAACAACATTGTGCATACGATCAGATTCAAGATCAGTCTGGCGTTTGGTGTGTGTGTGATCCTGTTGGCTGCGATCGGGCTGTTTGGAATATCCGGCCTTTCCAAAATGAACGCGAACATGGCCGACGCCTATTCCCGTTGCACCTCTCCGATCGCGGATTTATCGGATCTTCGGTCTGATGTCCTGAATATTGGATTGCAACTGAGACGAATGCAGGTGTTTCACGACACCGGAAAAACGACGGCCGCGATCGGGGTAATTCGTGCCAACCAGATTCAACTTAACAAAGTGTGGAATCATTACTACGCTTCGCACGTGTCCACCGGCACGGAAAACGGTCTTGCAGAAAGAATCGGGAGCGCTTTACTTCCGTTTAAGGAAATAACCGATAGCGCCGTGGCGGCAATCGCCGCGGGCAACTATGATGCCGCAGCGCCGCTGCTCGATCATGTAGGCAAGATCGCATATGACCTGACAGACGCGCTGGATAAGGATGCAGCGCTCAATAAGGCCCACGCACAGCAACTCAGGGAAGACAGCGAATCCACGTTCTGGGTCACCCGCTGGATCGCAATCGCCCTTCTTGGCGTGGGCATTGTTGTAGCCATTGTGGTATCGGCCTACCTGCTGCGCACAATCTCCAGGCCGCTCGGTAAGGCTGTTGACGTAGCAAACCATATCGCAAACGGCAAGCTTGAAAATGAGGTCGTCGTCGACGCTCGAGGCGAGTTCGGCCAACTTCTTGAAGCACTTAGGAAAATGGACCAGCAACTTAGCAATACGGTTCGCGAGATCAAAACGTCGACCGAGTCCGTCACTGTCGCGTCGCGCGAAATTGCAAGCGGCAACCTGGACCTTTCTGCCCGCACCGAGGAACAGGCGGCGTCGCTTGAAGAAACGGCGGCGAGCATGACGCAGTTGACCGAAACGGTAAAGCAGAACGCCGACAATGCCCGCCAGGCGAACGCGCTGGCCACCAGGGCCACCGACATGGCCGATACCGGTAACGCCTCTGTTCAGGCCATGGTCGGGACAATCGGGCAAATCAGCAGTAGCTCGGGCAAGATTTCGGAGATCACCGGTGTAATTGAAGGCATTGCTTTCCAGACGAACATCCTCGCACTGAACGCAGCCGTCGAAGCAGCGCGGGCCGGCGAACAGGGGCGAGGCTTTGCTGTGGTTGCCAGTGAGGTTCGCAGTCTGGCTCAACGGTCCGCGACCGCCGCGAAGGAAATCAAGGAGCTGATCAGCACGTCCGTTACAACGATTCAGGACGGCGCAAAGCAGGCAGCGGAAGTCAGTGCCACGATGGGGCAGGTCAAGCGGGCAATCAAACAGGTTTCCGATATTGTCGGCGAGATCGCGGCGGCATCCGAAGAGCAAAGCCGCGGTATCGAACAGGTGAACCAGGCCGTTGGCCAGATGGACGAAGTCACACAGCACAATGCCGCGCTCGTTGAACAGGCAGCCGCGGCGGCGCAGTCACTTGAAGAGCAGGCAACCAGACTGATGGACGCCGTTTCCGTGTTCAAGCTCGCCGATACAGGGCAATCTGCGTCACGTATGGCGATTCCACAACGCGGGCCTCAGTTGCCTGCTTCCAGGCTTCCCACCACTCGTCGCCTGGAGTCTGCAAAGCCGAGAATTGCGCCGACCACCATCGCGGGCAGATCTACCGCCACGGCAACAGATGCAGTGAAAGCGGACTGGGAAACGTTCTGATCACGCGGGTTATCCTGTCCGAGCATATGTAGCGTGCTCGGCATGGACGTTTGCGGCAAGGCCGAGACCGCCGCGGTATTTCCAGCGCGCGGTTGGTCCAAGATAGGATTGCCGTTTCCGGCAACGCACGCCACGGCTCGAACACCGAAGCGCCGTTCGCTGTTCGCTTGGTCGAAGAATGAAGAATCCAGAACTCGCTTTGAGAGTTTCCCTCGATCAAAGTCGCCGGCCAGAGTACCGAGTGCTCTGCATTAGAGGCAAGGTAGACGGCGAGCGCAGGACACATGGGGGGTCGGCAAAGCGTCTGGTTGGCAGAGCGAGCGGGGCCGCGACCTTTTTCTGCGCTAACTAGACTTGAATTGCGGATCAGGCGCACGCTGCACGGATAAAGTCCAGCACCGGGATTGCTTTTAGCCGGACCATCTGCATCTTCTCGAACGTACATTGCGCGTGTTCGCCGCCCTCCGCAAATGAGGTATCGCTATGCATGATGCGATGACGCTGGATGAATACCTTGGCACGCCGCTCTTCGATTTCCGTATGGACGGCGATGCTCTCGCCATAGGTGACGTATGGAAGCGAGTATGAATGCCAACCAGCGGCGCATCAATGCGCTGCAGCAACTTGTCTAAGGCATGCCACACCGCAAAATCGCCGAAGCGTACCTCGACGTTTAAGATGATTCCTTGCCCATGCGCCTTTGCTACATTTTCCAAATGCGATCATATTCAGGAGTTTAAAATACGAGGACACTGGCCTAAGCAAGCCAACAGTAGCTTATCAGTTTATCTAAACGATTTGACATAAATTAAATAAGCACATTTGATTCGTTATACGAAGTATAAAATTCGAAGAGATTTGAGTGAGCGCTGCTCGATACCGAAATCCTGGCCCGATTTGGTTTTGCATACAAATAAATGGCTGCAGGTGAGGAGGGCGGCTAAGCGACTGTCCGTCTGAAGGCCGCGACCGGCCACGAAGAGCCGTTTGGGTTGCACAATCGAATGGCTGGTTCTTGGCGAACTGCGGCCCATAATTGACACTCAACGTACTCTTATCTGTATAAGCAGGTTCGACCATGCGTGTCACTTCCTGAAAAATTCCAAGCCCGTTTTTTGGAAAAATTCATCCCAACCGGATTTTCGCTTAAATTCCCAAGGCGTCTTCTACAGAAGACGTCCAGGCACATTCCAGGAAAGAATTTCTTCACATGAACTCCCCGCGCTATCACAGTCGACGCGTGGAGTCCGCTAAAACACGGCATTGCCCATAGTCATTTCAACGTGCAGGGGGAAGCGCCACAGCGGCGCTTGCTCGCCTGGCGTGATCGGGTCGGTCATCTTATTGACGTGCTGCCCTCGCGATCTGACCTGGAGAGGCCGCAGGTTGGTGAGCTTGTATTTATTACGGATTGCCAGTCGGACATGATTGTGCTTGAGCGCTCACTGGCCCGGATCTCGACAGACCGAGTACGCGACTTCGTCTTTCACGTGTTCCTGGAGGGCGGGGTCGAGAACGTCGCTGTGCGCATCTCGGGGCGCAGCTCCACGCCTTCGGTCGCAAGCATCCTTGCACTGGATATGAACCAACCCATTCGAATGCAACGCCAAGCATGCAGGGTACTCGCGTTTTTCGTGCCGGGCGAGTTGGTGCAGGAAGTCGTTCCTGATCCGGAGGCCATCCATGCCCGTGTGCTCCATGGTTCGACGCCGCTTGCGCGGCTGATCATCGAACATGTCGCGATGCTCAGTCAGAACATCGCCTGCATGACTGCCAGCGGGCGGACGGCACCATACGCGCGGCGGCCCAGCTCCTTGTCGCAGCGTTTGGACACCAGGCTCACCTGAGCGGCGACACGCGCGCTGCGGCTCGAGCAGCCATGTTCGGTCAGGTACGGCGCTAGATTCAGGCGCACCTGACTGACGATGAACTCTCTCCCGAAAGCGTGCTGCATGCGCTTAAATTTCCTCGCCCGACCATATATCGCCTGTTTCAGCATGAAGGCGGCGTTGGCGCTTATATCGGCCACCCTCAGGCTACGCCATGCGGCCGATGAACTGATCCGGTATCCGCATCTGGCAGTGATAGAGATTGCCTACGGACTCGGCTTCAAAAGCGCGTCTGATTTCACGCGCGCCTTCCGGCGGCCCTACGACATGGCGCCGCAGGATTTTCGGGCTTTAGCCGGCAAGGCGGTTTAGGCGCGGCGATAGGCGTCAGTGCGTGCGCGGCGGCGGTTCAGATTTGGAATCGCTGTTCCTTGAACAACATCAGTGCACAAAAGCTCACCGCACACGCCGGCGCCACATACCAGGCAGCAGACATGGGATCGCCAATCCATTTGATCAATCCCGTCACGATGAATTGAGCGGTCCCGCCGAACAACGCGACGTGCAGTGCATGCGAAACGGCCATGCCGCTGGCGCGCACGCGCGCAGGAAGCGCTTCAAGCACAAGCAGGGTGACGGCGCCGGCGCCGAGCGCGACCATTGTGCTAATGAACGCGACGGCACACAGGACAGGCAGCGCGCTGGTCGCACGGGTAATCATCAGAAAGACCGGATAGACCAGAAGCGCCGTACATCCGGATGCAATGAGGGCCAGTGGCTTGCGGCGAGGTAGACGGTCTATGAGACGGCCGGACAGCGGCGGAATGACAACCAGCAGCAGCGCAGACAACGCGGACGCCATATATCCGATGACGGCGTTCAGGTGCATCACGCGAGTCGCGTAGCTCGGCATGTAGTAGACGATCGCGTAGACCGGTATGGTTTGCCCCATCATCATCAGCATCGCCAGCAGGATCGTCGTCCGATGTTCGCGGCGCAGTTCGGCGAGCGGTGTATCGGCATTTCTGAGGGTGTTGGGGGAAATCGGATCATCGCGAAGCCGGCGGCGAACGTAGAGACCGACTGGCGCGATCAGCAGACCGATCAGGAATGGGATCCGCCAGCCCCAGGAAGCAAGAGCGGCCGGTGACACTGTGCTGGTGAGTAGCATGCCCAAGGTTGCGCCCAGCAACGCAGCCGCGCCCTGGCTAGTGAGCTGCCAACTGACCAGATAGCCACGACGGGACACCGGCCCTGCCTCCATCACGAAGGTCGCGGCAACGCCGATGTCGCCGCCGACGGCAAAACCCTGCAGCGATCGACCGGCGATGACAATGATCGGCGCGATCACGCCTATGCTGGCAAACGGCGGGCACAGGCCGAGTGCGGCCGTCCCCAGTGCCATCATCCAACTGGTCCTCGTCATCGCTGCGCGGCGTCCCACGCGGTCCGCGTAAGCGCCGATCATCATCGCGCCAAGGGGTCGCATGAAAAAGCCGACGCCGAATGTGCCGACTGCCCACAATAACGAAGTCATCGGATCTTTCGCGGGGAAGAACTGGTCTCCGATCATCACCGCGAAGAATCCGAAAACGGTGAAATCGAACATTTCGAGGCCAGTCACAAGCGATGCTGCGACAACGGTTTTGAGAAGCTTGAGGTGATTTTCTTGATTGCCGGACGGCTTGTCGCATGTCGCGACGGGAAGCGTGAACATTTTTTTGTAAGGTCGTCAATAACGGCGCATGAGTTTCACGTTGAAAACGCATTCTGACTGCGCGACGCGTCGCACGATACCACGTGCGCTCGTTCGCTGATCGACTGCGCACACATGGCTCTCACTCCGGGAGTCCAGCCCGTTACATGCGACAGTCGCTGCGTTGCCAGATGAGGATATTCGCTAACGTTTACGCCTTGACAAAGTGAATGTCGAAAGAGGGTGCAAAGCCCTAATCCGCACTACACCGAAGTCGACGGGCAAAGACTGGTATTGGCCTTGAAACGGACCGCTGTGAATCTCGTCCGATCGGCAGATCGGACGAGATTCCGGCAGCTCATCGTCGAGTCTGGTGCGGCCATCAGCACCCGCTCATGGCGTTGCCTGTCGTTTCCATCTTTGGGGCGAACGCGGCCGCGGCATTCTTATAAGAAGCCCGCTGAACGGCAAATGTCAGGGGATGCGACTATAAATTCAGTTCTTAGTCGTCATTGTTGCGCACGTCGTCGTGGATCGCAGGCGCGAGTGCCGATAACATGCGTCTACCTTATCGCGTCACCTTCGCCGGAGTCTGAGTCAAACATGCCACGCCCAAGACAGTCGATTAGCCCAGCGGCGCGCACCCACCTACTTTGTTATTTAGTGACGAGTGCGCTCGCATCGCATGCCTTGACGGAAACATGGCGCGTGGAACACATCGTTGAATCCGCACGCATCTGGCTGGCTAGAAACATGATGTCGGCAAGTTGGCTTGACCGACTGATGCTTGGACAAATGGCGCTAAAGTTGTCCCGCGAGCACCTGAGCGCTTCTCGCGCGGTACGTCAATCGGATGTGCTTACGCTATTCACGAATGAGCTAACGCTGAATTATCAAAGCCCGCTCGTTGGACACATCTGGCAAATGTGCAGCGACGCGCTGGACGCCGGCTCTCTCGGATCCGGCGCATAGCGGCCACGAAGCGAGGTTCAGTCCGGTTGCAGGTTCGACATTCGCACGCCGGCTAAGGCTCAGTTATTGGCCACTCGCATACGGAATAATGCGCTTCGCACCAGCGATATCCGGTCGCCAGATGCATCGACTCTTTCAGAGAACCGCGCTTGGACGATGATCGTGAAACAGCTCGTAGACAAGTGCGCGTAGCCATTGGTGACCTTCGTCGCGTTGGTACCGTTCATGCCAGAACTGAACGATATCGGCTGGCTCGACGGCAACCGGCAGCGCGGACATCGTGCCGGCTCGCCAGCACGCGCGCGAGGCGGCTCGGGATACAGGCGACGAGGTCGCGGCCGAGACAATGAATACTTTAATCGATTCGCCGAGCCTATGTGCACCAGAACCGCATTTCGCTGGGCTGCGTCATTTTCGCAACACTCCGGATCTTGATGTGCGGATCGGCATCGCTTTACGCTGAACTTTGTTATGTTTAGATGGAAGTGGTAAACGAAGGGATTCCAATGGCTCAGAGGCGGTAGCTTGCGCTGCCCGAGCGCAGGCGACGGACATTGCGTCTTGGCGACAGGAGAGATCAATATGCTGCGATGGATAGCGAGATGGGCGGCACGTTACGCGCCTACTGTGGAGCAGCAGGCCGAAAAAGCGCTGCCTGAACTACGTCTGGAGCTTTTTCAAGCTGAGCAACGAATCCTTGATGCACAAGTGCACGCGGACTACTACCGCGCGCGACTAGCATTTTGCGAATCGGTTTTGAAAAATGGCATTGAGCACGTCAGCGACCAGCGAAAGGAGCCGGAAACAGCTGTTACGACGTTGCGGACCGGCCCCAAGCTCACCGCAGCGCAATAGGCTTGATGGCGTCCTCGTCCAAGACCTGAGAGTGTCTTGTTGTATTTCGGCCAGGGCTTCGCAATCGCGCAGTCGAACAAGCCACCGCAGCGGCACACGCGATGGCTCAGCACGCGAAAGGCATACAGAGCGCAGCCGCGGCTTTTAGGTTGTAGGCTGCGATCCAGGAGGCGGGACTTGCGAACTTTCTCGCAGAACCGACGCCGCCGTTTCACCGATACCGCCGGCTGCAGTGGACATCGACCGCGCCACACAGGGCAAGAAGCCGTTCAGGCGCGACGACAAATACACTCAAGAGGGCACGAACGACGCTAACAACACCTGGTTCTCAGCCATGGCCACCAAGGAAATCAAGGTCAGCCGGACGGATCCCGAAAGCGGCTACATGGTTCGCGACGACAAACCGCGCGGGTTCTTCTATCTGGACCGTCGAACCGTCGACGCAAAACATTCCCTGATTACCGATACCCACGTCACGCGGGCTAGGATGCATGACAGCCAGCTTTATCTAGCAAGGCTTGCACGGCAGCACGAGCGCTTCGGGTTTCGAGTCGAGGCGGTGGGCGTTGACGCGGGATACTTCACGCGGGCGGTGGCTCAGGACTTGGAAAACCTGGGTGTTAAGGGCGTGATGGGATGCCGGACGCCCAACCACAAGCCGGGTTATTTTACAAACACAACTATGAGTACGACGCGTATCGTGATGAATAGCCACGGACGCCAACGGTTTAATGCGGCCGTGGGGATCCCGCGCGCGCTCTGGCTTCGGGAGGTTAGCGACGCCTTTCGAGTTTCCACGGATACCCCTGTTCGCGCACGATTCAGGCCCATATTATTTAACATTGCCCCTTTTTTTTATATATGTAGCAATTGACGTCGCCTCATGGGCCTTCACGCCCATTGATCTGTAGGCTCTAAAAGGCCGCGATTGCCCGCGGTTGTCGATGCCCGGATAATGAGCCTCGATCAACGGCAACCGTAGAGACTGCATGACCGATAAACTGCCCAACGATTCGTGGGACGACGACTACAGACGCTGGCTTGCTGAACTTAAAACAGAGGGTCGAGCGAACCCGACTTCGCGTGGTCACCAGCGTGAACCGCGAACTCGTGACGCTGTACTGGCAGATTGGCCGGGAAATCTTGGATCGTCAGCAGCGGCAGGGGTGGGGTGCCGGAGTAGTTGACCGACTTGCCCGGGACTTGAAAGCAGCGTTTCCCGACATGCGAGGTTTTTCTCCGCGGAACCTGAAATATATGCGCTCGCTCGCGCAGGCCTGGCCAGACGCAGAATTTGTGCAGCAGCCTGCTGCACAATTGCCCTGGTTTCATCTCTGTACCTTGCTAGACAAGATCAAGGATCCGGAGCAACGGAGCTGGTATGCCGGCAAGACGCTTGAGCACGGCTGGTCGCGGCAGGTGCTGACGATGCAGATCGAGACAGGGGCCTATACGCGGGCCGGCAGTGCCGTGACGAATTTCAGGGAAATTTTACCTCCGCAACAGTCCGATCTCGCTCGAGATGCGCTGAAGGACCCGTACATTTTCGATTTTCTCGGCCTCACTGAAGATGCACAGGAGCGGGATATCGAGCGGGCGCTCACCCGTCACATCACCCGGTTCCTTCTTGAGTTGGGAGCGGGATTCGCGTTTGTCGGGCGGCAATACCGGCTGGACGTCGGAGGTGACGAATTTTTCATAGATCTCCTGTTCTACCATCTGAAGCTGCGCTGCTACGTGGTCGTTGAACTGAAAACGACCCCATTCCGTCCAGAGTATGCGGGCCAGCTTAACTTTTACCTTTCTGCGATCGATGCGCAGGTGAAAGCGCCGGATGATCAACCCACGATCGGCTTACTGCTGTGCAAGGAAAAGAATCGGCTGGTTGCGGAATATGCGCTGCGAGGCGTCGCCAATCCAATGGGTGTGGCCGAGTATCAGTTGCTTCGACAGGTGCCCGAATCACTGGGAACAACGCTGCCGTCGATCGACCAGATCGAAGCAGAGCTTCGGCCAGATTTGCCCGACATTTAATACAGGCGCACCAGCAGGTGCGCGAATCCGTGAATATTCCAGATTCATCCGATCTTAATTTGACGTAAGGTTATTGGTCGTTCGGATAACAATTCGATTCGATTTGATAGCACTCGCAGTCCTAAATATTGACCTTTACCTGAGTTGAAACCGGTTGCTATTTCTTGCCAACCCCTATCAAGCAAACCGACCGAGACCATCGGGTCCGAAGCCTTTCAACGCGAACTCCCGTTAGACATCCTTACACAATATGAGCTGTTAAAAAACAAGAATCAACGGTGGTTCATCGCTGCGCAGCGCCGTCCTCAAGCCTCTCTTCGCTGGTAGTTTCGTCGACGGCTTCGGTCTGAGCAGCGCCCGCCGCTGCACGCGCGAGCAAGGTCTTGGCAATTCGGCTGCCCCGGTCGATGTTCAGTGCCTTTCGGGCGTTGATTGATACACAAGTCCATTCTTCCGCATCCCCACAGGCGAGCGCTTGCCGTATAAGCCGGTTCCTCCGGCTTTCTAATCTGAGCACATCTGCTTGCACCGCCAGAAAGTCGCCGAGCGATTTTCCGCCGGGAGAAACTTGACTTAGCATGTTGCGCGCGGCGCTAAGGTCCCTGTCGTTAAATGCTCGATGAGCGCTTGAGATGTTGGTGCTGTCAGGTTCGATAACGCTCACAGTGATGGGCGACACATGCGCCTTGCTGGATAGCATGGCGTCAGCATCCTCAAGTGGTGTGGAAGCCACTGGTCGAGAGACAGCTTGTAACTCCGCTGCGTTGCCGCCGCTTTTAGAAACAGAACCCTCGACAACTGTACGGCGTGCAGGGGAGACCGACAGATCGTGATCTCCAAAACCCCGGTAGGCGGTGGGTCGTGGTAAAAACGCAGCAGCCACAAACAACGCAACCGCACATAGTGCCAGCCCCGCCCGGCGACTATTGCGAGGGATGCGCACGCCGCTGTCTCCGACTCCCCGGCGAGCCGACCCAGTTTTTGCGTCCGTTTGTTTCGACGGTAAAGCAGAGAACGTGCGTTCCGAAGTATCGATTTGTGTTGAGGCACCGCAGCGAGGACACGAAGAACTGTGTTCGTAGCATTCGTTACCACACCGTGCGCATATCAAATTCGATTTCTGCCGGCTATGCATTTCGATCTCGTCTGGCAGTTTGCTGTTAGCTAGGGAAAGCGCCGGAGCATTGCAAAAGAAAGCGGGAGATGAGCAAGCCTACCCGTGCAGCCCTCAGGATTTTCGACAACTTCTTAGCCTGCATATAGGGTCTTGATAACATAGCCGCGCAAGAAGCCGCCGAAGACGACGACGCGCTTTCGCGCGTATCGATTGCGATGAACGACTGCGCATGACGCATGCTGATCATCGCCGCTGCAAAATTGCGTATTCCGGTGATCGTGACCGCTCATTCCGGCTGAACGTGACCGTTGCGCATGAGATGGTGCTACGCGACTAGATCGTAATATCTGCGGTCACGATGGGTCGATAGTTTGCTCCTTTTTGCTGGTTGTCGGGCGTTCCGAGCGCAGCGAGTCGCCGGTCAGCGTAAATCGATGATGGCGCTGCATGATCCGGTCGAGAATGGCGTCGGCAATGGTGGCGTCGCCGATCCAGGCATGCCAATGCTCAACGGGTAATTGACTCGTAATGATCGTGGCTTTGTTGGCAGCGCGATCGTCAATGACTTCCAGGAGGTCGGATCGGGTCGTGCTGTCGATTGCGCCCATGCCCCAGTCGTCCAGGACCAGCACATCGGTTTTGGCCAACTGGAGCAGCCATTTGCCGAAGGCTCCGCTGCCGTGCCGAATGCGTAGTTCTTCCTGCAGGCGGGGTACACGCTGATAGATGGCGGAGTACCCTCGACGACAGGCGTGTTGCGCCAGTGCGCAGGCGAGCCAGGATTTTCCGGCGCCAGTCGGACCGGTGATCAAGACACTGTGGCCGGCACTAACCCAGTCTCCCAATGCCAGGCTCATTACCTCGCGCCGGTCGATCCCGCGGCCCGAGCGAGCGTCGACGTCCTCGATGGCCGCCTGCGCATATTTCAGATGCGCGTTCTTCAGCAAACGCAGCAACTTGCGGTCGTTGCGGCAATGTACTTCGCGGTCAACCAGCAGCGCCACGCGTTCCTCGAAGCTCATCGCAGCCATGCCGGGCTGGGTCAGTTGTTCTTCCAGGCCCGTCGCCAGGCCGTCCAGTTTCAATGTACGCAGTTGCGCCAAGGTGGTGTGCATCATCATTGCAGAATTCCTCATTGGTAGTAGCCGGGGCCGCGGACGTGGGCATGGTTGGGGCTGACCCAGTCGCCGGCTGTTGCTGGCGCGCTTTGATCACGGTTGTTGACCAGGATGTCGCGTACGTGGCGGTACTGGCAGGCGCCGATCTGCAATGCCAGCGTGCAGCCCGCTTCAAGCCTGGGCTTGCCGAAGCGCTTAGCCAGCGACAGCAAACCCAGGCAGGCGCGGTAGCCGTGCTCGGGATGCTTGTTCTCCTGCATTAGTCGCGTCACCGCCTCCGCAGTAACCGGGCCGATACTTTGACCCCAGTGGATCAGTCGCTGCGGCGTCCACTCCATGTGGGCGCGATGCGCAGCGGGCATGTGTGCGGCGGTGGTGGTGAAGCCGCCGTGCCGGGTGCTACGCGCATGGCTGGCCACTCGCTGCCCGCGATGCATGAGCTCGACCACCGCGATCGTAATGCGCGCTTCCAGCACTTGCCCGACCAGTGCGTGCGGCACGCTGTAGCGATGCTGCTCGACCTCGACGTGATAGTCGATGTGGGCCTTGACGGTCTTGAAGTGCGCCATCTCATAGCGCTGCAACGGCAAGGGCAGCAAGGCCGGCGCGTCGAGTGCGGCAAAGGTGCTTGCACGGCTACCCGGCAGCTTCTGGAACGGCTTCTCGTTGAGCCGCGTCAGCAACGGCGCGACAGCCTGGTTCACTTCATGCACGCTGGCGAACTGCTGATGACGCAGGCGCGCCATGATCCAGCGTTCGACGATCTGCACCGCCGACTCCGCCTTCGCCTTCTCGTAAGTCAACAACTGTCTGTCATGAGGAACAACGCGTAGTCAAAGGCGGGTTGTTCGAGATCACCCATCCGTTTCACCCGCTTCACGGAAATAGCTTCGTTTTGGTCAGCCGGCGGCTGAACTGGGGCGAGGATCGGGTGATGTATTTCGACGCCAACAAGCGCCTGCGTTCGGTTTTGGCATCCTGGACAGACGTGCCGGAACCGGATTTGTTCGCGCAAGCTTCGGGAGTTCGATCCTCGTTTAGAACGGACGACTTGCTTCGATTGCGTGCGCTTATCGACGATTTGCTAGGTGCTCGCGATGTCAAATAAATTTCGCCGCTCGTGTAAGGATAAATACGCCGTCATTACGATGCTGAAGCATCTGATTGAACACGACGTCTTATGCCTATCCGGCTCTAAATTGCCGTTATTTCAGAATAAATCAATCATAGAGATCCTTGACAGCTTGATTTGTATGTCATATTTTAGTTGTCATTTTAACAATGACGGATCCTCAAATGACCAAGCCTCCGTCAAAGCGCGATCGACTACGCGAACTCGGCGGCCTCAATCCTCATCCCGATCGAATACAAGCGCCCTGGTTCCGATCGGGCGATTTCTTCGATCCCGACGACATGGTTCAGGTCAAGTACGAGATGTTGCGTCATGTTCAGGTCGACGGTGCCTCCAAGGCCGAGGCGGCCGCATTGTTCGGAATGTCCAGGCCAACGTTCTATCAAGCAGAGAGTGCCTTTGCGAGCGAGGGGTTGCCGGGGCTGCTCCCGAAACAGCGTGGGCCCAAAGGCGCACACAAACTCAACTCGACGGTTATGGCGTTCATCGAAGAGCGCTTACAGCACGACAGCACCATCCCCGCTCGCGCGCTCGCTCAGGAGATAGAAACCGCGCTGGATCTATCGGTCCACCCACGCAGTATCGAACGCGCGCTGGCGCGCAAAAAAAAACCGTAGACGATTCGGCTCAATTTACTTCGCCATCGTCGGCGCTTGGACGCTACGAAGCTCTGCGTGCCGACTTCTTCGGCACAGGTCCTCACTCCGAAGGCCACGCCGCAATACGCTTTCATGGTGTATTGAACGGCCTCGCGATCAAACTCTCGCACGCTCTGTGCACCGAAGTTGCCGTCCCAGCCGTGTTTGATTCCAACTCAGTGCGGGATAACGGTGCGCTCGTACGCGTGCTGGCCAACCTCGTGCTGCGCGCCCACGAGGAGCTTGCCCATGTCTACTAACTCCGCTCAGAAGGTCACCTCGGAACATCTTCGGCGAGATGCCTTTCTTTATGTTCGCCAATCGTCGATTCGACAGGTGTTCGAGAATACCGAGAGTACGAAGCGGCAATATGCACTGCGCGATCGTGCCGTTTCGCTCGGCTGGCCAATTGAGCGTATTCACGTCGTCGATAACGATCTCGGTATGTCCGGATCCAGTGCTAAGGAACGAGACGGCTTTCAGCACTTGGTTGCCGAGGTGGCCAACGGTCACGCCGGCATCGTGCTGGGATTGGAAGTGTCCCGTCTTGCGCGCAATAATGCGGACTGGCATCGCCTGATCGAGCTTGCATCGCTCACGCAAACTTTGATTTTGGACGAAGATGGAATTTACGATCCGGGTCAATTTAACGACCGTCTTCTACTGGGGTTGAAGGGCGCCATGAGTGAGGCTGAACTTCATATTCTCAAGGGTCGTCTGCAAGGCGGGATCAAGAACAAGGCACGCCGGGGCGAACTGGAAGTGCCTTTGCCGATCGGCCTTGTTTATCACCCGAATGGCTCAGTGGCGCTCGATCCTGATCAACAAGTACGGGGAGCGCTGCAGTTGCTCTTCGACACGTTTCGGCAAGCTGCATCCGCTACCGCGACGGTCAGGCGATTTCGCCAGGAAGGCTGGCTGTTTCCGCGTCGCATCCGCCGCGGAATCGGGAAGGGAGACCTGCTTTGGGGCCCCCTGGAGCACTGCCGAGTCATTCAGATTCTGCATAACCCTCGTTACGCCGGTGCGTTCGTGTACGGGCGCACCCGCGGAGCATACCGTCCCGGTCGCAAATCCACATCGCTGAAGGTTGCTCGCGAGAACTGGCAAGTGCTGATTCAGAATTCTCATCCGGGTTTTATCGATTGGGACGAGTTCGAACGTAACCAGGCTACGCTTAAGCAGAACCTAACCGGATTCAGCCTCGATCGACGTGGCAGCATGCCACGTGAGGGTGTCGGCCTCCTGCAGGGGCGTGTCGTGTGCGGTGCCTGTGGAGCACGCATGCGCGTACGATATCAAGAGGTCGATAATAAACTTCAGCCCTACTATATGTGCACGGAGAATTCGGTACGTCGCGCAGGCAAACCCTGCCAATCGGTTCGCGGAAGCGCCATCGATGACGCTATCGGCTCGCTGCTTTTGGAGAGCGTTGCGCCAGCTGTGCTCGAGGTCGCGCTAGCGGTCGAAGATGAGATATCGGGGCGCGTCAAACAGGCCGCGGCGCAGCGTCAGAAGCAACTAGTTCGAGCGCGTTACGACGCCGAGCTTGCGCGCCGTCGTTATATGAGTGTCGATCCAACGAACCGGCTCGTCGCCGACTCACTCGAAGCAGACTGGAATGAACGTCTGCGCGTACTGGATGCATTACAGCAAGAGAACGAACGACTTCAGCATGCCGATCACAAGCTTCTGAGCAGCGACGCGCGGACCCAGATTCGCGCGCTTGCCGAAGACTTCCCTCGTGTCTGGAATGACCAGCGCGTGGTGCCGGTCGAACGCAAACGAATGATCGCCTTACTCATTGAAGACGTAACCCTGGTCAAGGCAGAACGCATCGCTATCCATGTACGTTTTCGTGGCGGTCGAACGACATCGTTGGAAATCGACAAGCCCAAGCCTATCGCGCTGATTCGTAAGACGTTGCCTGAAGTCGTCGCAAAGGTCGATGAACTCCTCGAATCCTGCTCGGATAGGCAAGTCGCCGAACAACTTAATGCGCTGGGTTATACAAACTGGAAAGGCGAATCGTTCACGCATAAGAAGGTATCTATTGTTCGCACCGCCTACCGACTCAAGAGCCGGTTCGAACGCCTGCGCGCACGCGGCATGGTGACAGCCAACGAGCTCGCCAAACAACTCGGAGTCTGCCCGACTACCATTTACCTGTGGGGCCAGCGCGGGGTGGTGCACCAGCATCGATACGGAAACCTGCATCGCTGCCTCTACGAGCCCCTCGGCGACGTCGTCTTGATCAAAGGGCAAGGAGGCCGCTACAGTTCGACAGAACCGACTTTTATCCCTGTTCCACCAACCACACAAGGTGCAGTATGAAGCGTAAGCCTTGTCTTGCGGATGATAGGGACGCGCCGGCAGAATCGAGGTGCCGTAGTGGCGCGCGAAGTCGAGCACCGTGTCGTTGCTGCGTGGTTCGTATCGATTGGCATCCGAGATCAGCGCACGTGGGTTGTCGGGCACGATGAGCTGGGTCACGCCGCCGTAAAAGCTCAGTGCGCGCGCCGTCGATTCGAGCCAGTCGGCCATCGTCTCGCGCGGCGTGGCAAAGGCGAATGTATAGCTGGAGGCACCCATCGCGGCGACGAAGATGTGGGCCCGGCTGCCGTCGGTCAATGCGATGGTGGGGCCGGCGTAATCGATGAACAGCTTCTCGCCTGCGCGGTGAATCTGCCGCATCGAGCGCTTGAGCTGCCTGGCGAAGCGCCGATAGTTGTCGCAGAACTGGGAGTAGGCGTAGGTCTGGCGGTCCGCGTGCTCGGCCCGGTATTCCTCCCACAACAACATCAACGTCATGCCCTTGCGGCGCAACTCCTGGTGGAGGCGACCATAGTCCGGCTGGACATGATTACGCGGCTTCTGGGGCGCCACCAGCAGTCGCCGCTCAAGCGTGATCTCGTCAGCATCTTGCACCCCAGGCCAGTCCAGGCCCGCTGCCGCGGCGAGCCCCACATACTTGGTGACGACGCCTTTGGAGATGCCCAGCGTGCCAGCAATCTGCTCGTGCGAAAGTTTGGCGTCCAGCTTTAAACGCAATACCTCTTTTATCTTACGCATATTGATCCTTGGTGCGGGCACGCTGTCTCCAGACGAAAAACCTGGAAGCGTACCCACTCAGTTGCTCATATGCGTAACATCATTCCTGCGCCGTACAACGCCATTCCGGCATCGTGACCGATGATTCCGGTATCGTGACCAGCGATTCCGGAAGCCCTCCGAAATCGGTCACGTTCGCCCGGAATGGGCGGTCACGATGAACCAGAATGGTCGGTCACGTTCGTCCGGAATCATCGGTCACGATGCTCCGGAATACCCAAAAATGATTGGCGACAAAGCAATTTCGATTTTTTTGGTTGGCTCATGTTATGCGACAGATTTGGCAACGTGACCGTGTGATCAACGCGG
>Ga0206869_1035_pt1 | contig 27729 bp, 23 predicted proteins | sample Alteio_BWOrgCont_35_FD_152618 | JGI IMG/M metagenome (GOLD analysis project Ga0206869, IMG submission 152618) | Enriched cells from forest soil in Barre Woods Harvard Forest LTER site, Petersham, Massachusetts, United States -... | ecosystem: Environmental > Terrestrial > Soil > Temperate forest >... | reverse complement strand
TGAAGTCGCTGGCGGAGATGCAGGCGCGTGTGAAGGCCGCTGCCAAGGCTGCGGATCCTGGCGCATGGCTGACCGGAGGCGGATGGGATCACACGCTTTGGGGGTCGAAGACGTTACCTTCCAAGGCTGATCTCGACGCAGCGGCGGATGGGCACCCGACATTTCTGGTGCGTGTCGATGGGCATATTGCTATCGCCAATTCTGCGGCGCTGGCTGCGGCCGGCATTACGAAGACGACGCCCGATCCGCAGGGCGGCAAGATTGACCGCGATGCGAATGGCGAGGCCACGGGCATCATTCGCGAAACGGCGCAGGCGCTGATCGATCAACATATTCCGCCGCCGACTCCGGAGCTGCGGAGGCGCGGCATCGAGCTTGCTCTCGCGGATGCGGTTGAGCATGGCGTGACCTCGGTACAGGACAACTCGGATTGGGAGGATTTTCTCGTCTACGAGCAGCTGGAGCATGAAGGTAAGCTGCCTGCGCGCATCAGTGAGTGGCTGCCTTTCAATGCCTCTGTCGATCAACTCAAGCAAATGCGCGCGCACCATCCTGCCGATGACCCGATGCTGCATACGACGATGCTGAAGGGCTTTATGGATGGCTCGCTCGGGTCGCGCACGGCTGCGCTCAAGGCTCCTTATAGCGATGATCCGGGCAATTCGGGGATTCCCCGCTACGAACAGCAGAAGCTGAACCAGATGGCGATGGAACGCGCACAGGCCGGCTTCCAGATGGGATTTCACGCCATCGGCGACCGCGCCGTGAGCATGGCGCTCGACGCTTTTGCAGCCGCGCAAAATGCAGGGCCTTTGAAAGCAGACATGCAGACGATGCGGGCGCCGAACGGACGCAGGATCGTTCATGCAAGTCTCACCGGCCCGCGCAATCGTATCGAACATTCGCAGGTGGTCGACCCTGCCGACTTTGCCCGCTACAAGCAGTTGGGCGTGATTGCGTCGATGCAGCCGAACCATCTGCTGACCGATATGAGCTGGGCGGAGCAACGGCTTGGTCCGGAGCGAGCGAAGTATGCGTATGCGTGGAAATCATTTCTCGACGCGGGCGTGCCGCTGGCCTTCGGCACCGATTATCCCGTTGAACCGATCACGCCTTTTCGCGGCGTCTATGCAGCTGTCACTCGGATGAACGAGACGGGGACGCAAACGTATTATCCGGAAGAAAAGCTGACGATCTGGCAGACGATCTATGCCTATACGCAGGGGTCGGCGTATGCGGAGTTTGCCGAAGCGAAGAAAGGCAAGCTGGCGAATGGGTACTATGCGGATTTCGTCGTGCTTGACCGCGATATTACTGCTGTTGCTCAGCCGGAGATTCTGAAGACGCTGGTGCTTAGAACGGTTGTTGGAGGTAAGACGGTGTATGCAGCGGGGATGCATGCTCGTTGAGCTGATCATCGGTTCGCCACCGGTACATACTCTGGACGAAATCGGAGTTCTGCCGACGGAAACCTCTTCCGCGCTTCCGGGGTCAGTTGCACCGTCAAGGAGTGCCGTTTGCCATCGAGATCTAACGGTTTGAAGCCGATGGTGTATCGAAGGTGGAGCTGGGTGAGAATGTAATCCAGAGCGGCAGAGTATAGTTTTGGGTCGACAGTGGAGTAGACCTCGCCACCCGTTTCACCGCTGTAGTAGTGAACGAGATAGGAAATCTGCCCCGCTCCTGGCCCAACTCCGATAGCAGGCATCATCCGGTGCGGATCGAATGGCCATGCGCCGTCGTTCATGCCATAAACCATACCTGACGTCTCAAGCAGATCCGTGACAATGCTGTTGGCCTCGGCGACATAAGTCGCGCAGTGATCTCCATACAGAAACAAGAAGATCGGCAGCCGCTGTGGCACAGTCTCATGTGTGTTTTTGAGCACCATGCGTATCATGCCCTGCATTGCCAATTCTCCCGGGCGATTTTTACCCGTAATCGGCTTCTCGCTGAGAACCTCTTCAACTTTTGCCAACGCCGCGTCCGAGTCATGTTCTGGCAGCAGATCGAGTTCTGCGTTCCCGTCGTCGCACCAATGCGCAACTCCAATCGAGTCGTTTGCACCAAGGTGCTCAAGCGCAGGCTTGAGAAATTGCGTCTTGCCGCGCATAAACATCGAGTGGAAGCCTAACGGTTTCTTTTGGTCACACTGCACAATCAGCCACAGTGCAATGGGCCGGGTTGTATACTCCGCACCGATATCGAAGCTCTCGATCGGCATCTCGCGGCCGTTGTCGAAAATCTGAAAGTCTTCCTGCTTCAAAGTCGTAAGCAACTCGCGCGTGCGAAGGCCGGTCTTCCTGTTCTCGGCGATCACATCAACTAGAGTGAGCGAGCTGTCTATGCGAAAGACAGGCGTCGTGGAATGTTCTTGCGCTTGCACGATGGGAAGAAGAGTGAGCACAGCCAGAGCAGAAACCAGCAAAGCGGCTCGCATAATTCGACCATTCTATCCTGCTTTCAATTGACTTATTCTTATGAGTGCCTAAGCATGCGCCTTCCCGGAAGGGCCTATTTCCAGCCTTCAAATGCTACGAAGACTGTTTCTAGTGTAGGATCGCTGAGATTCTTCCTCCCTATGGTCGTCAGAATGACGACTGGTTTGAGTTCCTGCGATTCTTTTCTTCGGTTTTTGCCGGGGTGACAATCCTGGGGTAAGGTTTGTGCTTTCCCACCTTAGCGCCCAAAAACGGGTGCGAAGATGGGGCACCCCTTTTCGTGCCTGCCGATGCGAATTCGGGACAGGCCTTCCCGGTCTTCAGGGTGATGGCTGGTCTATGGCTACTTGAAAAGCTGATCCTGGAAACAAGCGATTGTCCCATTCATAAAAGTTTCTAATTATTGTTGACAAACATCCTGGATACCCGCGTACTATGGCGCTGATTCGAGCTCAACGATACAGCGCTTAGTCCGAACCAAGCTGGCATCGCGCGGTCTGGCCCCAAACCTGAGGAAAGGCTACAGCTGAGAATCTCTATATAGCAGTGGCACCACTGAACCGACGTAACCACCCCCACGCGTTTGGAGACCTGACGATGCCCGCGTACCGCACTGTATCGAACTCCTGTTTTTCCCGCCAACAAAATGTATTGACCACCGCCATCACGGCACTCGTGATTGGCTTGAGCTGCTGCGGTGCAAGCCGCGCTGCGTTTTCACAAACAACTTCTTCAGTATCGGCCGACAACTCGTCTGCGTTCCATGATGACGACTCCTGGCGCCATCATGAAAGACCTTTGCTGGTGGGCTATTTGCCTGACTATGACGGAAGCTATGCGGACTTTGCCCAGACACTCGATTTCAGAAAGATGACGCATCTCTACCTGGCCTTTGGGGTGCCTCCATTCTGCAACGGGACATGCACGGCGAGCAGCGACATGACCTTCTCGCTTGGGCAGACCGATGCGGATATCAAGACGCTCGTCGACAAGGCACATTCAGAGCATGTGAAAGTGGTGCTCTCGATTGGCGGCGGCGGCGGCGATCAGCAGATCCTGCAGTTTTACAACGCGGGACTCTCAAAGCCATTAGTCAAGTCGCTCAACAAGTACATCCACGAGCACAACCTCGATGGCGTGGACCTCGACATCGAGGACCCCAACAATATGGGCGAACCCTATGCCGTGTTTACGCAGACGTTGATCGATGAATTCCATCCGCAGGGCAAGATTGTTACGGCTGCCGTGGCGGAGTATCTTCAGGACTCGATGCCTGACAGTGCTCTTCATATGTTCGATTTCATCAATGTGATGAATTACTCGAATCTGTCGGATGCGGAAACGGCTATGCAGTACTACTCGGAGCAGAAGCATGTGCCGAAGGACCGCATGACCCTTGGTGTTCCCTTCTTCGCCCAAAGCGCGGACGGCAATATTGAAGAAACGTATAGTACGGTTCTGGCTGCTTATCCCGATGCCTGGCAGACGGACGTAGTGAGCGGCGGCTCGCTGGATGGCGGGATCGCTCTCTACTATGTGGGCGAAGCAACGATGGCGAAAGAGACGAAGCTGGGCAAAAAGTATGGCGGCATCATGATCTGGGAGCTTTCCCAGGATGGCTTGCCTCCGCATTCTTTGTTGAATGTGATTCAGAACAATCTCTGACGAGAAATATTCGCAGAGACTGGAAGTGAAGCAGGGTATATCGGCGTATCCCGATATGCCCTGTTATTGCGTTTGCCGCGCCTTGCGTGTGACCAGGAGAGCCAACAGCAGCGAAATAAAAACTAACGCTGCCGCGAGATAAAACGGGATTCCCGGAATATGCCAGCGACCTCCGGGGCGAATGGCAAAGGCAAAGCTGAAAGTGAAGATTGCCGGGCCGATCAGACCGGCGAGGCCGCGAATGCTGCTGACCGCGCCTTGCAGCTGGCCCTGCTGATCGGCATGCACGTATTGCGTCATGAGGCTTTGCGCGGTGGGGCCGGAGAGTCCCCAGAGGCACATGATGGGGATTCCAAACCAGAAAACGACTCCGGTTCGCGACAGGCCGAAGAGTGCGAAACCCGCAGTCGCAAATACCAATCCAAGCAGAAGAGCGTTGCGGTCCCCCAATAATTTCACTGCGGGCTTTACGAGCACGGCACCCGCGATGGCCGAGCAGATGCCGACTGCGGCCAGCGAGAGGCCGACGGTGCGGTCGGTCCAGTGATAGCGATAGTCGGCGTAGAGAACGTAGGTGCTGGTGAGCACCTGGTGCGCAAGATAGCCAAGAAATATGACCGCGGCGAGGCCGAGCAACTCGACATGCGAACGCAGCAGCACGAGCGAGCCCATAGGATTGGCGCGGGCCCACGAAAAACTTCCGCGCCGCCCAGGCGGCAGCGATTCCGGCAGGATGAATAAGCCATACACGGCATTAAGCAGGCTCAAGCCGCCGGCTACATAAAACGGCAACCGCGTGTTGATGTTGCCCAGCACGCCGCCCAGAGCCGGCCCCAGTACAAATCCCACGCCAAAGGCGGCGCTGATCAGGCCAAAGGCCTGCGCGCGCTTCGCGGGCGGAGTGACGTCCGCGATGTACGCCATGGCTGTAGGAACGCTGGCAGAGGTGATACCGGAGACGATGCGTCCGGCAAAGAGCCAGCCCAGAGTCGGCGCAAGGGCCATCACAAGATAATCGATGCCGAGGCCGAAGTTAGAGAGCAGCACGACGGGACGACGTCCGAAGCGGTCAGAGAGCGATCCGAGCACTGGCGAAAAGAAGAACTGCCCCAACGCCCAGACGGTTGCGAAGATGCCATACATTTCGGCGGCACGGGTCTGATTGCCGCCGAGAAATTGCGTCACCAGGCGCGGCAGCACGGGGGCGATCATGCCCATCGCCAGCATGTCGAGCGTGACGGTGATCAGGATGAAAAGGACGGCAGCGCGCCGCGGTGCGGTACTGGGTTGCGGCTCTTGCGGGATGACGATTGTGTCAGCGTCCATTCGATGATCTCCTTCAATCCCGGGATGAACGCGATTGTCTCCTAATGGATGAAAGCGCGGCTTGTAAAAAATTGACCCTATGGCGAGTGCCTTATTTGACTCCTTTAGCTGGATTCCAGGAGCCCTGCTCCTTGCGGACATAGATGATTTGCCCGATATGGTAGGCGTTGTGCGCGCCGACGTGCGCGATCAATGAGGCCGATTCAGCTACCTTTTGATCGTCTGCAGCTTCGACCGCCTTTTCCCAATCGGTTAAAACTTCATCGAGCTGCTTTACCAAGGCTGGCCAGCTTTTGCTGTCAAAGTTATTGAAGGTCTCATCGTTGTTGCCGCTGAATTTCGGCAGTGGCTCTCCTTTGAACTGCGCCAGAGCGTGCTTATCCCAGAAGACCAGGTGATAGGTGAGCTGGCCGACGGAGTGGTTTCCACTGCTGTCTTTCCAGCTGGCCTGCTCCGGCGTCAATCCTTCGACGGCGATATTTGCGGGCACAAACCAGTCTTCCTGATTGTGCGTGGTGCGAAGCTGCTCCAGCAGAACGCCTCGGAGCGTCGTTGGCTTTGGGCTGGGCGGAGTCTGCGCGTAGGTGTGCAAGGCCAGCGATACAACGAAGAGGGCAAGAACTTTTCTCATCTCGGTCACGTCTCCTTATCTCGACTGGCTGCGAGAGTAGGGCCATCCAGGAAAAGTGTCAGCGCATTTTGGATAGAGCGTTTGCGGCAGATGGATGAGTCGCTGGTTTCGGGCTACGATCCGGTATCGAACGAACGTGATAACTTCTTTTTTGAGAAAAATTTACAGCTTTGGGAAAGGTTTTCTGGATGCGGGTGGTTTTGATAAGTGCAGCGTTCGCGTGCCTGGCTATGGCCAGCGCCACACTATTTGCCGCAGATGCACCGACGGTAAAGACCGATAAAGGCAAAGTGCAAGGGTATGTGAGTACCGATGGACAGATTCGTATCTTCAAAGGGGTTCCCTATGCTGCTCCGCCGGTAGGGCCGCTGCGCTGGAAGCCTCCGCAACCTGCGGCGAAGTGGAGCGGAACGAAGGCGGCGACGAGCTATGGCTCACACTGCATGCAGCCGGACATCTATGACGATATGATCTTTCACGATCCAGGCAGGAGCGAAGACTGCCTGACGCTGAACATCTGGAGCCCCGCAAAAGACAAGCACGCCAAGCTGCCGGTGATGGTGTGGATCTACGGCGGAGGATTCACGGCCGGCTCTACGTCTGAAGCGAGGCAGGATGGCGAGAACCTTGCGCACAAGGGCGTGATCGTCGTCTCGATGAACTATCGCCTCAATGTCTTCGGATTCTTCGTGCATCCGGAGCTGACGGCTGAGTCGCCGCAACATGCTTCGGGCAACTATGGCTTGATGGACCAGGCGGCTGCGATTCAGTGGGTGCATCAGAACATCAAGAATTTTGGCGGCGATCCTGACAAGGTGACTATTTTCGGCGAATCGGCGGGATCGTTTTCTGTGAGCGCGCAGATGGCTTCACCGATGGCAAAGGATCTTTTCCAGCGCGCGATTGGCGAGAGCGGCGGCGCCTTCAGCCAGCGCGAACCCTTCAAGACGCGCGAGCAGCGTGAAAAAACGGATCCGGAGAGGATGCAGCAGGTATTCGGGACAAGCAAGCTCAGCGATCTGAGGGCGCTCAGCGCAGAGGACGTCCTCAAGGTCGTGACACCTCGTCCGGGATTTGTGCCGGGACATTTCTGGCCGGATGTCGATGGCTACTTCCTGCCGGAGAGCGTTCCCGCGATTTATGCCGCGGGCAAACAGGCGCATGTTCCCCTGATGGCTGGTTGGAATGCGGACGAAGGAGGGATTCCGGAGAAAACGCTAACCGTTGCTGAATTCCATGAAACGGCACAGAAGGATTTTGGCGCGCAGGCCGATAAATTTCTGGCAGCCTATGCTGCGACGACCGATGACGAAGCCTTACGCGCGGCGAAGGATTATGCCGGCGACCACTTCATTGCCTTCTCCACCTGGCGGTGGATTGAGGCCCATGTAGCCACGGGAGGCCAGCCGGTGTATCGCTATCACTTTGAGCTGCCGTCGCCGGGGGATAAATTTCATCCTGCGGGCACGACCTTCCATTCCGATGACATCGAATACGTCTTTGGTAATCTCGATTCGCGGCAGGGTATGACCGTGCGGCCTGAGGATCGCAAGATGTCGGAGGTGATCCAGAGTTACTGGACCAACTTTGCCAAGACCGGCGATCCGAATGGCGGCGATTTGCCGAAATGGGCCACGTATAACGCGGCCGGAGGATGGCAGGTGATGCATCTGAATGAGACGCCGGAGTCGCGTTCGGATGCGCTGCGGGCTCGCTATGCGTTTCTTGCGCAGGCTTGGAGTGAATCGACGGAAGACGCTGCGCACTAACTCTTCAAAAAAAAATAAAAGCAGATTCTTCGACGCCGTCTTTGCGTAGCAAAGACGGCGCTCAACTTTGGATCTAAGACGACTTAGGCTGCGCTCGCGCGCAGCCTCGGCCTGACAAGACAGAGAAGAAACGATCAGTTCTGAATGGAGTGCGCCGCTGCGAGCGTGTTGGCTTCTGCTACTGCAGAATTTGCTGGCGCTGAAGGTGCGTCCAATGATTTGTTTGCCGATGGCAGAACGCCCGTATGATCTGGTCCCAGCCCAAGCTTGATCAGGGCGCGGGAATCAGGAGTGAGCTTGGTTTGCCAGCCGTGGTCGGACTGGAACTTCTGCATGGCGGCTTGCGTTTGATCGTCCCACTGTCCAGAAGGCTCACCATTCAGGTAATTCTGCTTGATGAGGGCTGTCTGGATTTCGCGGGCGCGATCCGGGTCAATGGTGCGCTGACCCTGGACTTTATGTGATACGGTTTTCTTCTTGCTGTGGCCGGAGGTAGGAGTGCGATGGCTGCGTCCTGCAAATGCGGGGGTGGCAACTAACGCGGCGGTCAAAAGGACTGTCGAGCAGGCTCGAACAAAAAGCATGCAGTAAAAACCTCGCTGGGGGAAACTTAAGTCGACCTTTTTGTGAGGGTAAAGGCGATCCCTATGAATTGCAAGTAAAACTGAACCGGCGCCTCATGACTTTTGAGGCGCCAGTACCAGTTTGGTTCATGGTTTGATTATGGCAATGTGCCGCCGAGCAACGTGCCGCCGTCCTTTGGATGCTGCGGATCGACAACATTGAAGACCACATCCGAACCGGACTTGAGGCCGGAGATGATCGCGTTGTACTCGGATTTGTTATGCACGGGCTGCTTGTTGACCGAGGTGATGACACCGCCTTCAAGGCCGGAGATGCCAATCTCATCGGCAAATGAGCCTGGCTTCACGCTCTGAATCAACACGCCGTGCAGCGAGGACGGTGCATTCTGCGGCAGGTCGGCAACGGTAATGCCAAGCTTGCTCTGCGAGGCATCGACACCGTTATCTGGCGCATTCTCTTCTTCTTCCCCGCTACCGCTGCCGAGAGCTGCTTCCATCTTGCTGCGGTCGATGATGGAAACCGTCGCGGTGGACTGCTTGCCGTCGCGGATATAGCCGAGTTGCACGGTGCTGCCTGGCTTGCGGGCAGAGATATCGCCAACGAGATCGTCGCCGTCCTTGACGGGGCGGCCGTTGATGGACGTGATGATGTCACCCGGCTTGAGACCGGCCTTGTCGGCAGGCATACCGGCTTGCACGCCGCGGATAATGACGCCATTCTTGACGCCATACACGCGCTGTACTGCGCTCGATACCGCCGGCTGGAAGGTAATGCCAATCGAGCCACGGACCACCTTGTGCTCGGGACCGATAATGGCGTTGTAGACATCGACAACGGTGTTTGCCGGCATGGCAAAACCGATGCCCTGGTAGCCAGCGGACTGCGTGAAGATGGCGGTGTTGACGCCGATGACTTCACCCGCCATGTTGAGCAGCGGGCCACCCGAGTTGCCCGGGTTAATGGCCGCATCGGTTTGAATAAAGTGCTGGAACTGTCCCCGAGCGCCGCCCTCGATCGTACGGTTCTTTGCCGAAACGATACCGGCAGTAACCGTCTGGTTGAGGCTGAACGGGCTGCCAATGGCAATCGCCCAATCGCCAACCTGTGCGCTATCGGAATTGCCGAGCTTTACGGTGGGCAGCGGACGATCCACGTCGATCTTGACGACGGCCAGATCGGTGGCCTTGTCGACGCCAACAACCTTGCCCGGATGGCCCGGACCGTTGCCGTCGGGGTCGCTTGCGAGCTTCACATAAATGCGGTCCGCTTTCTCGACCACGTGATTGTTGGTGATGATGTAACCCTTCGGATCGACGATGAAGCCGGATCCTAGCGCGGCATGCGCCTGATCATCGGGCTGCTGCTGGTCTGGTCCCATGCCGAAGAAGCGGTTGAAGAAATCCTGCATACCGCCCTGCCCGCCCTGGCCACCTTGCCCGCCATTCTGATCCTGATCGTCGTTGTCGTCGCCATCAGGATTGTCAGGGGCCTGTTGCTGCGGCGGTCCCTGCTTGAAGGTCTTGCCTCCGCGACGGCGCGACTGCTGTTGTTCTTTTGGCAGCGTCTCAGTATTGATGTTCACAACTGCCGGACCGACTTCCTTGGCTATCCTCGTGAAGTCGGTGGAAAGATCTTTCGGTGAAGGAACTTTCAGCGGAGTGGCATCGGAACTGTCGACCTTCGATTCCTGTCCCTTCACTCCATGCGCAACCACGGAACCAATCAGGATCCCTGCGGAGAGTGTGGCCAAAATCGTAAAGGTGGAAGCGAGACGGCGAATACGGAGCCGTTCAAGCAGCGATTTCATTCAGGTCTAACCTCATGTCTTGGTTGGGGGGGCTAACATATAGAACTGCCGGTGAATGCGCCTGTCCCACACTTCAGTATACCGAGGAAAATGAAGCAGATGGCGACTGGATCGGCAAGTTTCACTTTCTCTTCTCATTTCTTTAGACGTCACAAACGGTAAATCTGTCGCATCATCTGTTGCACGTCTACTTCCTAATTAAGTGGAACCGCTTCATGCGCTGTGGGTTGCATGCGGTTCGGCAGGAATTCTGTACAGGCGATTCCGGCGAGAACCAGCAACGCTCCCATCGACGCACGAGAACTGAGGCGCTCGCCCAATACAACGAAAGACGTGATCCAGGCAAAGACCGGTTCGAGGGCAAGGATGAGCGCAGTGTGTGTTGCGGGTAGAAACTGCTGCGCCCAGGACTGAATCGTGAAGGCCGCCGCCGTCGCCAGTAATGCTGCGATCAGCAGCGCAAATACTACGCGCGGTGTCCAGCGGATCGAAGGGTGCTCGAAGAGCGGCCCCGTGATGGCCATAAACGCGGCGCAGAAGCCAATCTGCAGCAGCGCCAGCTGTGTGTACGGCACCCGCGGTAGAGTATGGGCGAGCGCCAGCACGTGCAGCGCAAATCCTAATGCGCAGCCCAAGGTCAAAACATCGCCACGATTGATTGTCGTGAAGTCGAACCCGACGTGGGCAGGTGTGGTGAGCAAGACGATGCCAACGAAGGCCAGCGCCGCTCCACCATAAGCATTCCAGTGGGGCGCGTGCGCCGTTTTCGGGCGCAGAAAAGGAAACGCCGAAAGCAGGGGCACCAGCACTACGACGAGACCCGTGATGAAGGCTGACTTCGACGGCGTCGTCAGCCGCAGTCCCGCAGTCTGGAATTGATAACCCATTGCGAGGCAGAAGCCCACCACGGCTCCGCTGACGAGGGCGCGCTTCGTCATGTGCTGCCAATGCGACCGGTAGACAATCGACAGACAGACAAATGCGATGACCATGCGGATGAAGTTAAAGAGCAGGGGCGAGACATCCCGCAATGCATCTTTGATCAGAACAAAGGTCGCTCCCCAGATAAAGACCACCGCGATGAGAAGCAGATGAGCGCGCAGGGTGCGGGACATGAGGGAAGAGTAGCAGAGCCGTTCTTCCCCAAAGTTGCGAAGCAGCGAAAAGATTGCACGTCGTGACGATGATTCCGGATGCGGAGGCTATATCTGTCACTACATCTGTTCGGGGGCCAGCAGGTCGTCCATGGTCTCGCGGCGGCGAATTACGCGTGCGCGCTTGCCTTCGACCAGCACCTCCGCTGGCCGTGGGCGCGAGTTGTAATTCGAGCTGAGCGACAGACCGTAGGCCCCTGTGTCGAGAATGGCGACGAGATCGCCTGCTTTCAGCTCGGGCAGTTCCCTGTCGCGGGCGAAAAAGTCTCCCGTCTCGCAGACGGGCCCGACAACATCCACCGTTTTCTTGCGTGAGCCTTTGCGTCGAACCACCGGCACAATATCGTGGTGAGCTTGATAGAGTGCTGGACGAATCAAATCGTTCATCGCGGCGTCTGTCACGACGAATGTCTTTTCGCCGTTCTTCTTCACGTAGAGCACGCGCGTCAGAAGCGCTCCGGCCTGGGCTACGATGAAGCGTCCCGGCTCAAGCAATAGCTGCAAGTCATCAATCGACCCAAGCGCTTTCAACAAGGCCGCGGCATATTGGTGAGTCTTTTCTTCGGGGTTGAAGCTGTGGTCTGCGTGGTACTCGATTCCAAGTCCGCCGCCGACGTCGACGGAGCGAATGGGCAATCCATCGGCGCGCAGGTCGCGCACCAGCTGCGCTACGCGCTCAGCCGCTGCGCCAAAGGGGTCCGTGCTGCGAATCTGCGAGCCGATATGCACGCTTACGCCGTGGGGGGCGAGAAATTTGTGCTTTGCCGCTGTCTTATAGACGGCTCGTGCCTGGCGGATATCGATGCCGAACTTATGCTCGCGCAGGCCTGTCGAGATGTAAGGGTGGGTCTCAGCGAACACATCGGGATTGACACGCAGGGCGAACCGCGTGCGCTTCCGCAGCTTGCTGGCGCGTTCGGCAAGCAGCTCCAGCTCTCCTGCGCTCTCTACGTTGAAGATCAGGATTTCGGATCGTAGCGCAAGGTCGATCTCTGCCGCTGTCTTCCCTACTCCGGAGAAAACGACCCGTTGTGCCGCTTTGCTGTTCACGCGCAGGACGCGCTCCAACTCACCGCCAGAAACAATGTCGAAGCCTGCACCGTTTTCGTCCAGCAGCTTCAGAATGGCAAGCGCGGAATTCGCTTTCACCGAGTAGCAGACGAGATGCGAGATGGGTGCGAATGCTTTGGTGAAGAGTTGGAGGCGCTGGAGAGTCTGATTCGCGGAATAGACGTAGAGCGGCGTGCCGTATTTTTTTGCCAGCGTATCGAGGCCAACGCCATCGCAGGCTAGTGGAGATTGAGCATCAGGATGAGCAAACGGACGTGTAGAAATCAAGCGGCCTCAAAAAATCAAAGGGAAGTTGATTCGAGCCTAACGATCTTTCGATTTCACGTCCAGCTTTCAAGCCTTTTGGATCACAAGCAACGCTTCACCGCATCGGTGGAGGCGGCGGCATTGGATATGCCGGGTATCTCCTGCGGCGGAAGAGCGAGACGATTCCGTAAATGAGCGCGGCCAGAAAAATGAACGGCAGCATGATCACGATGAGCGGGAAATTCACCGTATCGCCGCCGATGGTTGTGCTTCCACTGCGGTGGAGCGGGCCGCCGAAGACGACGCAGTCTCCGCCGATGCGGGATTGGTCACCCATCGCCACATCACCGAGAAACGAAACGACGTCTCCGCTGATTTCGCCATTCAGATGAATGCTGCCGAGAAACGCTACTGCGTCGCCATTGATTTTTCCGTTCACACGAATCGAGCAGAGAAAGCAGACCGCGTCATCGGCATCTTCTCCGTCGTCGATCACAATGTCATGCATGAAAGAAACGCGGTCGGCCGACGCATGGGCGCGGGGTACATAGATGGCTGCCAGGAAAAGTGCAAAACAGAGATAGAGCCAACGACGTGACATGACTACTCCTCAAGTGTGCTCTACGCAATCACTTAGGTCGAAGTTCCCTAAAAGCTTACCGCTGTCCTAGCCAACCACGGAATCGAAGAAGCGCAACAGGATCGGTCCTACGGTTTCCGGCTGATCCCATGGTGCATAGTGGCCTGCGTCATGGAGCACATGAAAGTCTGCCCCATAGCCGCCGTTGCGAATTTGCTCGGCGAGCAGTTTCATATCCTCGACGGTGCTGCCGCTGTCTTCTGCCGCGCCTACCACACAGCAAGGCACGCGAATCGTCTTTGCCGTGGCGACGGAATCAGGCCGTGCCGCCAACCCCTGCTGGACGGCGATCACCGCAGCGGGAGACATGGCCTGCATCATTTCGCGCGCTTCGGCTATCTTGTGCGGAAAGCGCCTGCGCGCTGTTGGCCCGATCAGGCTGTTGAGCATCTGCTCAAAAAAATCGCCTGTGCCGCGCACCTTGAGCCCTTCGATCCACTCCTGCCGCTTGGCGCGATTGGCATCGGCATCGGCCTGCGGTTTGCAGTTGCAAAAGGCCAATGCGGTGATGCGCTCGGGCATGCGGCGCCATAGCTCGTAGAGGGTATAGCCGCCGATCGAGCATCCGGCAAAAAGAGCTTTGCCAATATCAAGCTCGTTCAGTAACCGCTCGATGTCCTTGCCCAGCGTTTCGACCGTGATGGGCCCGTCGCCTGCCTCGGACTGTCCATGGCCGCGCAGGTCCGGCAGGATGACCCGGTACCGCTGCGCCAGCATCTCGGCTACAGGCGACCAGAAGGCGTGGTGCATAGGAGTGGGGTGGAGCAGGATGACATCCTGCCCCTCGCCGACCGTTTCTACAAAGAGCTTTGTCCCGCCGGAGGTGTAGAACACAATCCTAGCTGCCGCTCGTGGGCGTGTATGTCGTCGTCACCGGCGGCAGGGCGAGCTGCTCTTCCGGCATGACCAGCCAGAAGACAATATACGCAATCAGCCCGGCGCCGCTCGAAAAGATCGTCGCCAGCACAGTAATGACGCGCACCCAGACCACGTCCCAGTGATAGTTGTTGGCCAGCCCCTGGCAGACACCGGCGATCATGCGCCCTTCGCGCGGACGAACCATCCGCGTCTGCACATATGCCGGAGGGGTTGCATAGACCGGACGTCCGCATGCAGAACAAAACCGTGCATCATCACCAAGTGACTTGCCGCAGTTGCTACAGAAAACTGCCATTGCCTGCTCCTTTTCCCGCCTCCTGAATTCTACGCAAAATCGAGCTGCAGGGTTCCATTTGTGCCCACCTTTGGCGGAGGCTACTTCCCCACATAAGCCGATTTTATGTACTTGCGCGCCTGGTCGGCCTGGGCAGTGTCACTGCCTGCGTCGATGACCGCCTGATACTGCTGTTTTGCCTTATCGTGGTCGTGCATCAGGTCGTAGACCTGACCGGCAGCCAGGATGCAACGGCGTTTCAGCTCAGGACTCGTGGTCGGCTGGTGGGCTGCCTCAAGATAAGCTCCGACGGCATCGGCATACAAGCGCTGCCCGCGCAGGCTATCGGCCAATCCGAAGTACACCAGCTCCAGGTGCATCGTTGCAAAGTAGCCCGGTTTCTTCGACAGATCGACCACCTCGCGGTAACTCGAGATCGCCTTCAGTCCCAGCCCTGCATCTTTCTGTAGATTGGCCACTTCCAGGCGGAAGAGGAAATCGCGCGGATACTCCGTCACAAGGCCTTCGGCAATCAGCTCCGCATCCTGGTACTTCGCCTCGCGGCGTAAAAAAAGCATCATGCAGGTGCGCGCCTCGACGGAGGTGATGACGCCCCTCGCCCCAGCGTCTTGCAGCATCTCCAGGCCGGTCGCCTTCGAGCCATGAATCCCGGCAAAGCCGATGAGAATTTTGAAGGGAAACGCAAGCGCGCCCACCACATATTCATAGGTGCCGACTACCAGCTTTGCATCGACGTAGTTCGGGTTCAGCTGCAGGACGCGCGCATGGTCGCTACGCGCCTGCAATGCCAGATGCAATGCAGGACTGAAGCTGCGTTCGACCATGGCGAGATAGGTCGCCTGTAAGCTTTTGGCCCATCCACGGGCAAAGAGCGCGTTCACGTCGTTTTGATTTGTTTTTAACTCGACATTGGCCTGATCGACTGCCTGGTCCGAAAGGCCCATGATCTGATCGCGCGCCTGCGGATCTTCGACGACCGTGTGCTTGCCGGTGAGGAATCCGTCGTTGGCGTAGAACGTCGTGTCGAGCAGGTCGAGGCGGTAGAGCTCTTTGAAAAGCGTCGTGTAGAGCAGGTAATCCGTTGCGAGGGGGTCGTTCCGGTGCTCAGCCTGGACGGTCTCAAACCGCGAAATCGCCCCGTTGTAATCCATGATGTAGAAGCGCAGGAAGGCATCGCGAACCTGGGGATCGCGGTTCAATGGATTTGTGTCCACGGTGTCGGCAAATGCCGGATGCACGTGGAAAAAGGGAGAAAGAAAAAGCCCGGTGAACAGGGCAAGATACAGGTGCGCTCGTGTCCGCATCATTCGTCTGTCATCTTAGACGACTGAACACGTCCTTTCGGACGCCTTACCCGAAGCCCCTGAATCCTTCAGCCCACCTTGGCGGCAAAGCGCTCGCGCCGGCGATCCCATTCTTCCGTCGAGAAGACGCGTGGCCCGACGTCGATCAGCCGCGGCAGCATGTTGAAGACGGTCACTGGACTCCACAGCTTTCGGTCGCGCGTCCGATAGCCTTTTTCGTTCAGATCGCTGGACACGCTCGAAAAAGCGAAGTCCTGTACCAGAAGCTCCATCATCTGCATGAGGACTCGATTTTCTTCCTGATCGACTTCGAGGCGCAGGCAGTCTTCCGATAGCCGCAGACCATAGGGAACGTCTTCCGTGTCGATGCTGCCCGCCGGAGCATCCCCCGGCAGCTCACGCCGCCATTCAATCGATATGACCTGCCAGCCTGCATCGGCTCTTTGCCGCATCAACTGCTCGCTCAAAGGCCCATGAATCACATCACGAATCCGTTCAAAGTGCGCCATTGCGTCCCTCCTGAAATACACAAACCCGCTGTGATTGGAGCAATTTTGTGGCCGTCACGGAGGAATGGGGAGATGTTCGTAAGATTTTGATCTATATAAGGTCGAGCGTGCATTTTCTTCTTCCCGAGTGTCCGGATTTGCCAAGCGCCTGTCCAAAGGCGAACACAGTTTCGCTACGCCTTACTCGATGACATTTGGGCTATTGGAGTAGTGCTGGTAAGGCTCGATGTCAACCCGGTCGCTTGACACATCGGCGGAAGGATCGGGGCTCACCCTTAATATCCACATCCCTTTTGAACCTTGGGAAACGATCATGTTCGCGATTTCCTCGGTGCTTGCCGATGAAGGCACTTGCGCGGTCAGTTGCTCATCGTTGGTCGACCCGAGAATGCTTCCACCGAAACCTTGGATTTCTGGATTCGCCGTGACCAACATTAACATCGTCAGCGACACGCCCAGTTTGACCATTGTGCTGGAGCCATCTAGCTTGAATTCGGGATAGCGTTGCGTGAGCAGCAGGTTCTGACGGGAAGTAAGATCGTTTGCTGTGAGTACCCATACGGGTCCTTCCTGATTCAGCGTGTAGCCGGTATTTTGCACGGCCTCTCTTAACGCTGATTCCGCTGCCGCGTTTTTAAGATCGTAGGATCGCCGTTCCTTCAAAAGTGCGTCGGTTTCTCGCCCTAAAACGACTCCTATCGGAATGCGTGTCTGCCTGCCGATGGCTTGAATCAGATCAAAGGGAGTCGCCTGACTGCACTTGAACGTGACGTTGAGATCAGGGTTGTCAACCAGAACAGGCGCGAATTCTTGTGCAGTCGAACATCTAGCTGCCTGCTGGCTTTGCGCATTCAATCCGGCAAAACCGCAACTCAGCAAAAGAACGCAAACGGCAGGTTTCCACATCCCATCGCTCCTGCGAATTGGACTGCCGAATCGTCTGTTTGTATTTCGAAAGAAGAGAAATAACAACCCTTATAATCATGTTTTGAACGAGACCACTTCACAAAAAACATTCTCGGCCCGGGCTTCGGCGCTGGCGGTCGCTGCGGGTATTCTGCTCAGCCGCCTGGTTGGGCTGGTCCGCGATCGTGTCTTTGCCCACTACTTCGGCAACTCCGATGCTGCGGACGCTTTTCGAGCAGCTTTCCGCATTCCCAACTTTCTGCAAAACCTCTTTGGCGAAGGCGTCCTTTCGGCGTCGTTCATTCCGATCTATGCCCGTCTGCGTGCCGAGGAGCGCCACGAAGAGGCCTCGCAGCTGGCGGAAGCTATCTTCGCGCTGCTCTTTCTTGTCACGTCGGTCCTTGTTGTCGCAGGAGTTTTTGCCGCGCCCTGGCTTATCGACGCCATTGCGCCTGGATTCCACGGCCCCAAGCGGCTGCTGACCATTCACCTTGTTCAGATCCTCTTTCCCGGCGCCGCGCTGCTGGTCTTCTCCGCCTGGTGTCTCGGGATTCTCAACAGCCACCGTAAATTCTTCCTGTCCTATGCCGCTCCGGTGGTCTGGAATCTTGCGATTATTGCAGCATTTTGGTGGAAGGGTGGCCATCAGAGCGAAGAAAATCTCGCGGTCACGGTCGCCATTGGCTCAGTCGTCGGCAGCGGGCTCCAATTTGCGATTCAGCTGCCTACGGTCCTGCGCTTTCTCTGGCCGATGCGGCTGCAGCTCGGCTTCCACACGGAGCAGGTCCGCACGGTTGTCCGGAATTTCCTTCCGGTCTTCGTCAGCCGGGGCGTCGTGCAGATCAGCGCCTACGTCGATTCCCTGCTGGCCAGTTTTCTGCCGACTGGAGCCGTCTCCGCCCTGGCCTATGCGCAGACGCTGAATTCGCTCCCGGTCAGCCTTTTCGGCATGGCGATTTCGGCGGCGGAGCTGCCGGCTATGTCGAGTGAACTGGGCACGCAGGAGGAGATTGCCACTGCGCTGCGCCAGCGTCTAGCTGCAGGTCTGCAAAACATCGCTTTTTTCGTGGTTCCCTCGGCGGTAGCGTTTATCGTTCTTGGCGACATGATCGTCGCGACGGTCTACCGCTCAGGCCATTTTGGAGGAAGCGACGTCACCTTCGTCTGGCGGGTGCTGGCTGGTTCCGGGGTTGGGCTGCTGGCTTCTACGTCCGGACGCCTTTATTCGTCTGCTTTCTATGCCCTGCGCAATACGCGCACGCCGCTGAACTTCGCGTTGATTCGTGTAGCGCTGACATTAGGGCTGGGATATTTCTTCGCGCTGCCACTGCCCAGGCTGCTTGGAATCGATCATCGCTGGGGCGTGCCGGGATTGACGCTCTCCGCCGGCATTGCCGGGTGGGTTGAGTTCACGCTGCTGCGGCGCGCGCTGCATGCGCGGATTGGGGCAATCCCTTCGCTGGCTTCGCGGATTGCGCGGTTGTGGCTGGCTGCGCTTGTCGCCGCTGGAGCTGGATACGGCGTCAAGCGCATCTTTTCCCCATTTGTGGATCACGCATTTCCCAGCCACGCGTCTCTGGTGATCGGTCCGATCGTGCTTGTCTTCTATGGGGTCTGCTATCTGGGGCTGGCAATGCTCATGGGCATCGCGTTACCGGGAACCCTGCGGCGATTGTTGCGGAGATAGCGGTTAACCAACTCTGGTCTGTTACTCGGTGAAAGCAATCACCTCAGGGGCCAGGTAGTGTCTGGCGAATCCATACTGGAGAAACCCAGGGCTAAAGCCCCCTTGATTTGCCTGCTTTTCACCGGCCTGAAGGCCGGTGCTTCTACCAAACCCCGCCGCTGCGGGTTCATCAGACGCTGCCTCCTTGGAAATCGAGCTTCCTGGAAGCATTTCTCAGACTGCTCTTGCGCTAACCATTGAAAGCACAGGCCGAATCCGTCGGGGTCGCGCAGATAAAGCTGTTTCATGCCATAGGGCGCGACCTTCGGCGGCCGAGCATCGACACCCCGCGAAAGCAGGTAGGCGTATACCGCGTCTACATCGGGGCAGCCGAAATACAGGCAGGTGTCGTCGTGCGTGCCGGTGCGCGTCGCGTCCGGGGATGGCGGCCTGTACTCCTTTTCGTAGGCGGTATTGAGCATGAGGTCCACGCCATTGAGCTTGAGCCATGCCCAATCGCAATGGGGCACCGGCGCGGACGAGTTGAAAACTTCAAAGCCGAGCACCTCGCAATAGAACGCGAGAGATGTGGGCATGTCGAAGACCTGAAGCAACGGCGTCATGCCTTGAATTTGGATGGCCATGTAAGCCTCCTTTTGTGAAAAGTTATTTGGGCCGTGACCCCGAAGCATCGGGATCGAACTCCGCTGCAGATTCCCGATGTCATTCCGGCAGGCACGCTGCTCCGTATTTTCTTCTGAAATCGTCCAAAGAAACAGAATGCCTTCAAATCCAATTTTTCCATTCGTTCTGTTTACGTTGGCTTTGTATGGGTTTACCTATGCTCAGGCGCAGCAGGTGACGATCCCTGCGGGCGTGCCGTTGCGTGTGCAAATCGACAAGCGCTACCCGATCGCGACTGGAACCAAAGTGGAAGGCCATCTGATTGCTCCGATCTTTCTTGTCGATCATGAAGTTCTGCCGGCCAACACGCGGGTCTCCGGCTCGGTGATCGCTACCCATCCGGTGAAAGGAGGCGCGCGCGCCGATGCGCTGCTGAATGGCGACTTCACTCCTCTGGCAACGCCGGAACTGCGCTTCGATCAAATCACCCTGCCCAACGGGACGGTCGAGCCCATTTCTACCCATGTTTCGCAACGCGACGGGGCGGTCGTCCGCATGAAGTCCTCCGCCAAGAAGCCTTCGCTCACGCAGCAAACTGAAGACCAGGTCAAGCAACGCGAGCACGACACGCTCGATCAGTTCACCAAACCGGGCAAGTCGGACCGCCTGCTGCGCATGCTTTATGGCCAACTCCCCTATCATCCGCAGAGAATCTGGCCCGGTACGCAGTTCGACGCGGATCTGACGGAACCCCTTGTTCTGCCGCAAAATAATGCTCCTGCTCCGCTACCCATGCAACCTGTTTCGGAGAAAGGCCTTAGCGGGGTGATCGAGGCACGCCTGACCGAGAACCTTACTTCGGCAACTGCGAAACAGGGCCAGCTGGTCGATGCGGTTCTCACCAAGCCGCTGCTCGATGGGACGAAAAAGCAGGTGATTTTGCCAGAAGGCACGCATCTGGAAGGAGTTATTTTACAGGCGAAGCCAGCGCGCTGGTTTGCCCGCAACGGGAAACTCCGATTCACCTTCCGGAGCGTCCAACTGCCTCCTACGATGGCGGCCGAGGCATCGAAACAGCTACAGGTCCAGGAGCCGGCTGCAACGGGAACGACGGCGACCGATCATGTGATCCATGGACGCATGATCTCTTCAGAAGCCAACCGGAATCAAAATGTGCAGATTGATTCAGAAGGCGGCGCCAAAGCCACCGGAGGGCCGGACAAGTATGTCGCGCCGCTGGTGCTGGGCCTTTTCGCGGCCTCGGCGGCGCTGGGCGACGACGACGACGTGGTGCAACATGGGGTGGTCAGCAACGGCTTTGGAGTGATGGCTCGGTTGGCCACGCTCATCGCTGCCAACCAAGACGTGGCCCGGGGTTTTGCCTACTTTGCGTTGAGTAAATCTGTTTATAAACACTGGATCGCCCGGGGCAATGAGCTGACCTTTCCCAAGGACACGCGTTTACAGATCGAGCTTTCGGAGCGTTAAGAAACTATCCCAAAAAGATGATGCATCGGACCTTTACCCCCGCCTATCGGATAGGCAGCTTTTAATGCGCCGGTAACATAGGCTTTCGTGGCCTCGACTGCCTGCTTTGGCTTTGCACCCTTTAGAAGCTGGCAGAGCAGGGCCGAGGAAAAGGCGCACCCTGTGCCGTGGGTTGAACTGGTTTCGACGCGCTCTCCGGGAAGCCAAGCTTCTTCGCCGTCGGGCGTCCGCAGAAAGTCATCCGGACGATCGAGATGTCCTCCAGTCACAACCACATGCAGTTCCGGCTTCCCTGCCTGCCGCGCGATCTGCTGAAGTTTTGACGCGGCTGCAGGGATGTCTTGCCTGCGAAGAGGCTCACTTTCGATCAGGATCGCCAGTTCGTCCAGATTCGGGGTGATCCAGCCAACGCGGGCCAATAACTCGGCGCGCAGGCGGTTCACTCCTGCGGCATTGAGCAATTCCCTTCCCGAGCTCGACCGCAGGACTGGGTCGAGCACGACCTGTTGCCGGTCCATTTTTGTATCGCTCAGAAATGCCGCTACCTGACCGACGGTTTCGGCCGTCGCCAGCATGCCGATTTTGACTCCGGACGGGATCACGTCCTCGCGCAGGCAGGCGAGCGTCTCCCTAAGTGTAGTCGCCGCAATCGGTTCGACCCGCCGCACTCCGAGTGTCGATTGCACCGTCAGTGCCGTGATGCAGGCCATCCCATAGATATCGTGCGCGGCAAAAACCTTGAGGTCGGCGGTGATGCCCGCCCCCGACGAAGGATCGAATCCGGCGATTGTCAGCGCAATCGGCCTTCCAGAAACCGGTTGAGATGCTGTTTTTGCAGGCTGAGCGGCGGCCTTTGTCATCGTGTTTTCATCTTAGCGGCGGCTGACGCGTTCGTCATGGGCGGATAAATCGGCTGGAAGTTGCTACCACACGCGTTACGATATGGCAAGCATAAAATAAAACTAACCGCTTACTTTGGTTTGACTTAGGCTATCCGGCTCCCTACAATTCTAGAGGGAGGACTATGAACGCTATCGCAACTGTAAAAAGCAGACGAATTCCAAAGCTCTCGACTTACACCGGAGTTGTCCTCGCGGCCATGCTTGGCCTCTTCGGTATGAAGGCTGCTACACCTGCCGCCGCCACCCTTAACCCCCAGCCGCCTGTGCTTCCGGACCATAATAGTGCCGGGAAGAAGACCGATGCCAAAGCCGACGCCGAAAAGAAGCGTCACTGGTATCAGATTGGGAGCGCCTCCTGGTATGGCGATGATTTCCAGGGACAGAAGACGGCCAGCGGTGAAGATTTTGATGAAAATCAGTTGACGTGCGCTCACCGCAGCCTTCCGCTCGGCTCGCTCATTCGCGTCACAAATTTGCGCAACCACAAAACAGTTGTGGTGCGTGTGAACGACCGCGGCCCGATGCCCGAAAGCCGCGTGATCGATCTCTCTTATGCCGCTGCGCGCTTCCTTGGTTTCAGCAGCAGAGGGACGGCGCCCGTGCGCCTGGACCTGGTGAATTCGAAGACAGAATTGGCACAGTTGAGCTATCCGCTGACGCCTGCAGCCGTTAAGCCGTAAAATCGTCTTCGTCATGACCCCCTCTGAACAAGTACCTCTGGAGGCCCCTGCGCGCTCTACCGCGCAGGGCCGCCCCGATCCAAACCGGACTCCGGCCGATAAACTGATCGTCGCTCTCGACTTCCCCGATGCCCATCAGGCGCTCGCGCTTGTTGACGGGCTGGATGGGTTATGCCGCTGGTTCAAAGTAGGGCTTGAGCTTTATCTTGCAGCGGGAAACAGCATCGTCGAGACGCTGAAACAGCGTGGATTCTCAGTTTTTCTTGACCTCAAACTGCATGACATTCCGAATACCGTGGCGGGGGCTGTGCGTTCTGTTTCCGGCCTTGGGGTAGACATGCTGACCGTTCATGCCGGCGGTGGGCCGGTCATGCTGGCTGCTGCCGCGGACGCCGCGGCTGGGCAGTCAGCCGCTCCTCGACTACTCGCTGTGACCGTTCTGACCAGCATGGACCAGGCCCAACTATCAGCTGTGGGCATCGACGCCTCGCCATCCGAGCAGGCGCTTCGGTTAGCTAAGGTTGCGCATGCTGCTGGAATCCAAGGCCTGGTATGCAGCCCTGAAGAGGCTGGGGAGATGCGTCGTGAATTGCCTGCATCCGTGCTGGTGACGCCGGGTATCCGCCCTGCAGGCGCTGCGATTGGCGACCAGAAACGCATCGCCACTCCCGCGGCTGCTCTCGCGTCAGGGGCCGATTACCTGGTGATTGGAAGGCCCGTCACGCACGCCTCAGAACCGGCAACGGCTGCAATCGATATCCTGCAGCAGATGCTTTGATCCTGAAACTATCTTCTTTGCCATTCCGTGAAATTGGCCTCGGTTATGCGGGAATGTGTCAATACAAGCGAGCCGTTTCATTGTTCACCTAATCAAATGTATGTGTCATTGCATAGATAAAAGTTAACGATTCTATGGAAATCCGAAGATTCCCTGCAAGAGTCACATAACTATTGAGTTAACTAAAGATCGGCAGGTATTACTTAAAGGATAACTCGGCGCTTTTGTCGAAGCAGGAACCAACATTGTCTGGATCATCGAGATAGAGATCAGACAAATAAACCAAACTTCGTCTTCACTCCTCACGCCTCGCAGGTCAAATCAACATTGGAATAAAAATTGCACGTATGGGGGCATTCGCCTCAAGTCATTCCTGACTCGCCAGGGCATACACCTCCAGTCATTCCTGACCCGCCAGGGCATACTCTTTCGCCCACAATGACACTGGCGTAAATCAACAATCCGGGAGAGAAAACATGACGTTATCATGGCATCATGTTGCAAGCATTTTCACGATAATGCTTCTGTCTGGCGCGGTTGGTTTCGCTCAAGTTGACACTGGACAGATTGCCGGAACGGTCACGGACCAGTCCGGTGCAGTGGTAGCGGGTGCGACGGTCACAATCACGAATGCGGCCACGAATGCTGAGCGCACTGCCAAGACTTCTGAGGCTGGAGCCTACCAGATCATCAGCCTGGAACCGGCGACCTATCAGCTCACGGTGACCTCCAGCAACTTCCAACCTTTCAAGGCGGAAGTTGAAGTAACTGTAGGCGGCCACGTAACACTTGATGCCAAGCTCTCGGTCAGTTCCAGCACTACCGAAGTCCGAGTCGTTGGCGCGGGCGGGATCCAGGTAAATACTCAAACTCAGGAAATGGCCCAGGTTATTAACACGCAGCAAATTATGGCTCTGCCGAGCCTCACGCGCAACCCCTATGACTTTGTTGCTCTTTCGGGAAATGTCAGCGCGGGAGACAACACCACCAACAGTTCGAACAGCGGCCAGAACCTCACCAGCCGTGGCGTAGGAGTTTCGATTAACGGGCAGCGCCAATCGGGCACGGAAATTCTGATGGACGGGGCCGAAAACGTTGCAATATTCAATGCCGATATCGGCCAGGCGATTCCGGTCGATGCCGTACAGGAATATAGCATTCTCACGAACAACTTCTCGGCGGAGTATGGGCGCGCCTCGGGAGGAGTTGTCAACCTCACGACGAAGTCAGGAACCAACTCATTCCACGGTTCAGGATGGGAATTCAACCGCCTGTCAGCTTACACCGCCAACACCTATGCAAACGACGCTGCGAATGCATTTGCCGGCGCAGAGGTAGCGCCAAAGGGTATCTATACAAGAAATCAGTTTGGCTTCGCAGCGGGCGGTCCAATCTTCAAGAACAAACTGTTCGTCTTTGGGAGCACCGAGTGGACCCGTGTCCGAAGCCAGGCAACGGAGACGCAGGAGATTCTTGACCCAGGTTTTATTTCCATGCTGCCAGGGAACGCCCAAGCCTATTTCAGCCAGTACGGCACCGGAGCAGCTCCTGCTTCTGGCACGGTCACCACAGCCGGCGACTTGGCAGGCGCGGGTGTCACGGTTGGTCCGATTAACGGTACCACGCCGGTACCGAGTTCGACCCCAGTCTTCGATGTCGTCAATTTCAAAGCACCGTTCGATGCTGGCGGTGACGTTCCGCAGAACAGCTACACCCTGGCGGGGCGGCTGGACTATACGCTGAATGAGAACACTTCGATGTTCTTCCGTGTTGCAAGACAAAGTCTGGACGAATTTAACGGGTCAAACACCTACAGCGCTTACTCACAATATGACACTGGCACAACCGAGGTGAATGAGAGTTATCTCTACTCGATCACTCACACGTTCAGTCCGGCTCTCCTGGACAGTGCAAAGGCCAGTTACACCCGTTTCAACACCAACACTTCGTTCAATACGGCGCTGACCTACACGCCGAACTTGATGATTACTCCACCCACGGACCCCGTGACCAGCAATGTTATCCAGATGCCAGGCTTGCAGAACCTTGGAGAACCGGGCCTGGGTGGTGTGCCAGTGGGCGGTCCGCAGAACACCGTCCAATTGCAGGACGATGTGTCATGGAACAAAGGAAGGCACTCCATGCGCTTCGGAGGAGGGTGGACCTACATCCAGCTCGACTATGCGTATGGCGCTTATGCACAGGCAGTAGAACAGCTTGGGGCCACGGTGCAGGACAGCTTTAACGATCTCACCAACATTGCAGGAAATCCTAACGGAAGCCAGTTGACCTCGTTTCAGGCAAGGGTCGACCCGCAAGGCAAGCTCCCTTGCGTGGCCAATCCGGGCTTTTGGCTGACAGGAGCCACCAGCGATCTGAACACCAACGCAAACTGTGCTGTGACGCCGCCGCTTAGCCCGGCTAACTATGCCCGCAGTTATCGGTACGGCGATTGGGATCTTTACGCCATGGACAGCTTCCGGATCACGCCGCGGTTCACGTTCAACTATGGAATTCGCTATGAGCATTATGGCGTGCAACGCAACAACCACCAGGACTTAGACTCCAACTTCTACTACGGTGCGGGATCCGATATTCCTGAGCAGGTGCGAAACGGCGGCGTTCAGCTCACCCAGCAGAGTTCAGTTGGCGCGTTCTGGGGACCGCGGTGGGGCACCATTGCGCCACGCGTCGGCTTTGCCTATGACATCTTCGGGGATGGCAAGACCAGCCTGCGCGGTGGCTTTGGCATGAGCTATGAGCGGAACTTTGGGAATGTGACTTACAACGCGAGCTTCAATCCCCCTGCGAGCGCCGTAGTCAATTCAGTTTGCGGTCCTGCAGTCGTCACCTGCTCCACATTAATTACCAATGCTCCTCTTGGCCCGCTGGGGAATCCAGGTCCGCCAAGTTTTCTGCCCCCAGCAGAACTGCGCATGCCTGATCCCAGGATCAACACAGCACAGACGCAGTTCTGGAGCCTCGCACTGCAACGAGGTCTGATGCAAAACACAGTTGTTGAACTGAGTTATAGCGGCGCCCGCGGCGTGCACCTTTATGACATCGAGAACATCAATCTGCTCGGGGGCGGGCAGGTTTATCTAGGAGATCCGTTGACGTTCCCGCAGTCTCCTGACTGCCCTGCACCATGCCTGAACCGGCCGAATGCTCAATATTCAAATATCAACCTGCGCGGGAGCAATGGCGGTAGCAGTTATGCCGCCCTCAACATCAAGCTGGAGACACAAAATCTGCATAATACCGGCCTGGGTATTGTTGCGAATTACACCTATGCGCATTCACTGGATGACATCAGCTCAACCTTCAGTGACAGCTTGCAGGGCGGTTCTGGATATATTGGCTCTCTTGGCTATACCGACTTTAGAAACCCAGGACTCGATTGGGGCAGCTCCGATTACGACATACGGAACCGCATAGCGATTGCTCCCATCTGGCAAACCCCATGGTTCAAGAGCGGAGGAAGCGAGTTGGAGCGCCAAGCGCTGGGAGGTTGGTTAGCTTCCGGTATCATCACCGCTCGCAATGGCATCCCGTTCTCGGTGTATGACTACACCAATGACTTCAACTTTTATACGATCCCTCGCTTGTCGCCCGCCACGACGATCACAAACTACAGTGCCAACTCACATCAGGCAGCCGGCCCGAATCTTTTCAATGCGCTGAGCGTGCCCGTTCCCGCCAGTTTTGCACCTCTTAACCCCGCCCTTGGTATTTCGGACTTCGGACCGTTCCCAGGAAACATGACCCGCCGCAACTCCTTCAGGGGTCCCGGTGCGTGGAATTTTGATATGGCCGTTGGTAAGAGTTTTCCCCTCACTGAACGGACCAAACTCGAGTTCCGCGCCGAAGGATTTGATCTTTTCAACCACCACAACTTCTACATCAATACGACCCAGCTTTTGTATGACGGGCCAACAACTACACCGTTGGAAGTCGTCGCGCTAAAGGGTGGCCTCGGCTCGCTCGCTACGGGTGGCAACCATGATGAGCGGCGCTTTGGTCAATTCTCTTTGAGGGTCAGCTTCTAATAGATACACCTGCACAAGGCTCAAATTGAAAAGCCCGGCACATATTGCCGGGCTTTTCGCTGCTGATTGAAATTTGTCTTAAAGCTTTTCGTAGAAGTCGCAGGCTGAGCAGGAGATGTACACGCCGCCGGGGATGCCGCGTTCGCGGTCCTTGACCCGCTTCACGATGCGGGTCGGCTTGCTGCACTTGGGACAATCGGTGCTTTTGGTCGTGTCCATTACCTTCTTGCGGTCTGCTGTCTTGGCGATTTTAGCCATGGAAATTCTGTCTCCTCATCAATATCGTTGCTATGTTTTTGGAGCTTTCCTATCCA
>Ga0206869_1033_pt2 | contig 27807 bp, 18 predicted proteins | sample Alteio_BWOrgCont_35_FD_152618 | JGI IMG/M metagenome (GOLD analysis project Ga0206869, IMG submission 152618) | Enriched cells from forest soil in Barre Woods Harvard Forest LTER site, Petersham, Massachusetts, United States -... | ecosystem: Environmental > Terrestrial > Soil > Temperate forest >... | reverse complement strand
ATTAGGTAGATGATGAATGATGACATGGCCCTGGTGCGCGAATATGCCGCCAGCCGATCCGAACAGGCCTTTGAAACGCTGGTCACCCGCCACGTCAATCTTGTGTACTCGGCGGCCATCCGGCAGGTGCATGACTCGCATCTGGCCGAGGATGTCACCCAGACCGTTTTCGTCATCCTGGCGCGAAAAGCCGCATCGCTCTCCCACAAAACCGTTCTCGCCGGCTGGCTTTACAAAACCGCCCGCTTCGTCGCCGCCGACGCCCTGAAAACCAAACACCGGCGCGAACAGCGCGAACAGGAGGCCCAAATGGAATCCTCTAATGACCCCATGCAATTCGATGCCACCTGGCAACAACTTTCCCTCGTCCTCGACGAGGCCATGGCCCGTTTGCGCGACCAGGACCGCGACGCCGTCGTACTCCGATTTTTCGAAGGCCGCAACTTGCGCGATGTCGGCGCAGCCCTCGGCTTGAGCGAAGACGCCGCCAAGAAACGCGTGGCCCGCGCCCTCGAAAAACTACGCAAATCTCTCGCCCGGCGCGGAGTCGATTCCACCGCCGCCGCCATCGGTGAAACCATCGCCGCCAATTCCATCCAGGCCGCACCCTTTGTCCTGTCCAAATCCATAACCGCCATGGCCGCTACCAAAGGCGCCACCGCTTCCGCCTCAACCACAACCCTCATTAAAGGAGCACTAAAAATTATGGCTTGGTCACAAACGAAAACAGCAATCATCGCGGCCGCAGTGGTGATTATGGCGGCAGGAACTTCGCTTGTTGTCGTCAGACAGGCGAGCCTCATTCGGGGGAAGACTGAAAGTGAATGGATAAACAGCATCGTTTATTTCGGGGATGACAACCAAATGAGACTTTGGCACTCCCTCGGTCCCAAGGGCATTCAAATGCTGGTTCATGCCTTGAAGCCTCCACCGAATGAACTCACTCAAGAGCAGGCGCACCTCAGCCGTGTTAACCGCATGAAAGCTGCCAGTGTCCTCTGCCAGCTTGAGGACAACAACCTTGGAAACGATGCCCAAAGCGCACTTCCAGAAATCATCAATGATATTAAGGCCGAAAAAGATGATGGTGTTCTCGGCATTGAGCTTGGAATGTTTGAAATGCCCATCCAAAGCATGTCTGAAACGGAAAAGGCCGCGCTATTTCCTGAATTGCTTCGCGACATTCAGCATAATAATTCCTCTGTCAGAAATAATGCATTGGTTGCGCTCCAGTACTATCCCGATCAAGCCGATGCTGTCATTCCGTTGATGGTTAAATCATTACAAGATCCTATTCCTGGAGTTCGATTGATGGCTGTCCAGGCATTGATTAAAATTGACCCGCAAAACGCCGCCAGTTCGAGCTTCGTGAAGATAGTGGCAGGATGCATCACCGGTCCCCAGGGCGACATGCCGGGAGCGTTGAATGAAGCCGTGATAATGTTAGGTCAATTGCATCGCGAACCAGATGTTGCCGTCCCAGTTCTCATCCAAAGCCTGCAGAATCCAGATGCATATGTCCGCGGCAACGCCGCGGCGGCCTTGGGCAGATTTGGGGGCCAAGCCAGGTCCGCCGTGCCTGCGCTGACACGATCGCTCGAAGACTCCGACCATGGTATCCGCCGCCAAGCCGCCGCCGCGCTTAAACGGATTAACTCCAGCGCCCTGGCACAATAGATACGCATTCTTTTCCGATGGTGATTGGGCTTTTATATGCGCCTGTTGATATGCCCGTCCAAATGCTCATCGTAGAAAAGGCGAAATAAAAATTTCTTTGTCCCGTTTTGCATTTCATGGACATCATGGGGTAGATGCCCGAACAGGATGACCATCAATTGCTCGCCGAATTCGTTCGCGAGGGATCGGAAAGCGCCTTTTCCGAACTCGTGCGGCGCTATGTCGCCCTGGTCTATTCCACCGCTCTCCGTTTCAGCAGCAACTCTCATCACGCGGAGGAGATCACCCAGGCCGTGTTCATCATCCTGGCGCGTAAGGCCGGCACACTGTCATCGCGCGTGGTGCTTTCCGGCTGGCTCTACCAGGCCGCGCGGCTGACCGCATCTAATTTTGTCAAAGGCGAAATCCGGCGCGCCCGCCGCGAACAGGAGGTCTATATGCAATCCACCCTGCCAAACTCCGAAGCGGCCGACTGGGACAAAATCGCGCCCCTGCTCGATGAAGCCATGGGCAAACTCGGTGAAACCGATCGCAACGCGCTTATCCTGCGCTTCTTTGAAAACCGCACCTCGGCGGAGATCGGCTCGGCTTTGCGGATGGATGAAGACACCGCCCGCCGCCGTGTGAATCGCGCCCTCGAAAAGCTGCGGAAAATGTTCAGCCGACACGGCGTCAATTCCACCACCGAAACCATCGCCGGGGCTATCTCCGCCAATTCCATCCAGGCTGTGCCGGCAACAGTGGCCAAATCCGTGACTACAGCCGCCGTCGTCAAAGGAACCGCCGTCTCAACCTCAACCCTAACCCTCATCAAAGGAGCATTGAAAATTATGGCATGGTCACAAACAAAAACCGTCATCGCCGTCGGCGCGGGAATCGTCCTGGTCGCAGCGACTTCCACCGTCACGCTCAAAACCATTGCGTCTCATGGCCGCTCGAATCAATCCGACATTTCGGCATCCACGTCGCCCTTCCGCGACCGGGCCAAATACGTCTCGCCGTTCACCCAGGTGCACTTTGATTCGTTGGATAGCAACGTCGTCACCGTGGCTTATAACCAGTCGCAATACCAGCTGGCGGCCATTGACGGAATCTCGATCACTGACATGATGAATTTCTGCCGTCGCCAGTATGGCCAACCGCCTTTTGGAGAACCCTGGGCGGAAAAACGGTTTGCCGAAGACCTGGTGATCGTCATGTCCGACATGGGCCACCCTGCCCGCCCGGACAACACCGTGAGCCTCACTTTGATCGACCCGAAAACAGGTGAGCAACAAGAGGTGTCCCACGCATTGATGACGGGACAAAACCGTGGAGCCATCGTCCAGGATCGCGGCGAAGCCAATACCCGCCTCCTGAAACCATACCGCGCTCAAGTTCAGTAAATCGTTAACGACAAACGCGGCAAAAATAATCGTCCAAATTTCCGTCGCGGCGGCCAATAATCAGTAGATGGCCAACCCAGACGACAATGCCCTGCTGCGGGAATTTGCCGACCAACGATCGGAAACCGCGTTCGCCGAATTGGTGCAGCGCCACCTGAATCTCGTCTTTTCCGTGGCGATGCGCTACGCCGGGAATCCTGCGGACGCTCAAGACATCGCCCAGGCCGTTTTTCTCATCCTGGCCAAAAAAGCCGGGAACCTGCGTCAGCGGACCACCCTCACGGGATGGCTCTACGAAACCACCCGGCTCACCGCCGGTCAACTCTGCCGCGCGCGCAGGCGTCAACAAATCCGCGACCAGGAGGCCTATATGCAATCCACTCTCGACCAAGCCGGCAGTAATGAAATCTGGCGCCAGATAGCGCCACACCTGGAAGATGCGATGTCGCGGCTGAATGAACGCGACCGGGCTTTACTGGCGTTGCGCTTTTACGAAAACAAGACCGGCACGGAAGCAGCCCGGCTCCTGGGCATCGAGGCCGAAGCCGCCCACAAACGCACCACGCGCGCCCTGGAAAAATTGCGCAAAATTTTTGCAAAACACGGCGTGACCTCCACCTCCGCCGCCATCGGTGAATCCATCGCCGCCAATTCCATCCAAGCTGCGCCAACCATCCTGGCCAAATCTATCACCGCCATGGCCGTTCCCAAAAGCGCCACCGCTTCCACTTCAACCCTCACCCTCATTAAAGGAACACTGAAAATTATGGCATGGTCCAAAACTCAAACCGTCATCGTTGCTGGTGTGGTCGTGTTGCTCGCCGCCGGAACCGCCGCCGTGACAGTTAAACAAATCCAAAAAGCACATAACCCGGATAGTGCATGGCGATATCCGAATATCGATTCACCCGTCGTTGACAAATTGCCCCCCGGAAGTAAATGTTTTGCCGACTATTTTCCCGGGCGGAGGCAATTATCAGGAAGGAAACAATTCTTTGAAGTGCGTCGGAATCGGGCAATCGGTCCCCACTCTGATTTCTGCCGCCTATCGTTGGCCGCAAGCCAGAATGATTTTTTCGGGCGATGTGCCACCGGGTAGATATGATTTCATTTCGACCCTTGCACAAGGTGACCGCCAGGCCTTGCAGGATGAAGTGAAGAACAAATTGGGATTGGTGGGTCATCCCGAGACGAAAAATGAGGATGCTTTGCTGCTCGTCCTGCAAAACCCGAATGCTCCGGGACTTCATCCACCAAAACAGGATAGTTACTCCTATATGGGAAACCACGGCTCCCGCGTCAAAATAACATGGGCAAACAAACCTATTTCCGAAATCAATGGGTTTCTCCAAAGCGCTTCCCCCCTGCCGATCATTGATGAGACCGGCAATACCAACCGTTATAGCATCGATCTCAGGTGGACCGAAGATCTTGCGGATCCAGAACATACCGCCCTGCAAAAGGCCATGCGCGACCAACTCGGCCTGGTGCTGGTCCCCACCAATATGCCCGTCGAAATGCTCGTGATTGAGAAAGTGAAGTAGCATTCTCCTGGAGAGGTTTCGCAAATCAATGCGGGCTGTATGCGAATTTGGCGATAGGGAATGTTTCCCCCCCCGTGTCACGGGGCCGAAAAAATTTAAAAATTTAATGCCTGATTTTGCCTCTCATCGGCAATAAATAGTCAGATGCCCGATGAGAGTGACATGGAATTATTGCGGAATTACACCACGCATGGCACAGAAGCCGCCTTTGCCGGACTGGTGGAGCGGCATGTCGGACTGGTTTATTCCGCGGCGCTACGCCAGGTCGGGATTGCCGCCCATGCCGAGGAAATCACCCAGGCAGTCTTTGTCATCCTCGCGCGCAAAGCCGCCGGCTTGCGCCCGGACTCTGTTCTTGAAGCATGGCTTTATGAAACCACGCGACTGGCCTCGTTAAACTTTCTGCGCGGAGAACGGCGGAGGCAAAGCCGTGAACAGGAGGCTTACATGCATTCAAATTTTCTAGAACACACCGATGATTCCGTTTGGAACCAGCTCTCACCGTTCCTTGACGAAGCAATGGCGCGGCTCGGAAAAGAAGACCGCGAAGCCGTCATCTTGCGGTTTTTCAAGGAGAAGAAACTGGCCGAAGTTGCGGAAGCTTTGAGCATAACGGAAGCGGCGGCGCAAAGCCGGGTGCATCGCGCCCTGGAAAAACTGCGCAAAAATTTTGCAAAACACGGTGTGACCTCCACCACCGCCGCCATTGGCGAAACCATCGCCGCTAATTCCATCCAGGCCGCACCCGCCGGGCTTGCCTCGACTATTTCCTATGCCGCCCTTTCAGCCAAAACAACCGCGACGGCGCTCACCGCCACCAAAACCATGACTATCCTACAAAAAGCATTTGCGACCACTGCCACTATCGCCGCCGCCGGCGCAATCATTTACGCGGCGCATTTGAATAGCCAACTTCGCCTGCTTCAGGCGCAAAACGCATCGCTTGCAGGTCAAATCCAGCGACTGCAACAACAACTCTCCGATGCCAACAGCCAAATATCCTCCCTCAACGACCAAATAGCCTCTTCCGATAGGAATGCAGACGAATTGCTGCGCCTACGCGCCGAAGTCACCCAATTACATCGGAACGAAAGCTTACCTCAGGCAATCGCCACTCATCCTCCGAAAGCACCCGGTCCGTTGGTTCAGATTCATCTCAAAACACGATTTTATTCCATACCCGATGGAGATTTGCAAAGCATGGGGATTGCATGGACGGCTGATTCCCAGGGCGGACAAATGGGTTATCTGGGTGAGCCCCAACTCAAAAATATCCTCGAAGCCATGCGCGGTGCCAGCGATATCACGGTGTTGGCTGAACCGGAAGTGGTACAATCGAATGGACGAGAAACTGAAATGTTTGAAGGGACGACAACCAACCCTGAGGAGATATTCGATGCTACCTCTTATTATTCAACCAATTCATCAACATTTAATATGAGGTTTGAAGCAGTAGTAAGCCAACTAAGCGGCGACGCTTCTCAACCGACCGTCCAAACCATCCAAATAACTAATCAGGTGACGTTCGCTTACGGTAAGACGCTCGTGCTGGAACAACCCATTCCAACCGGCAGTTGGCTGCCGGGAATGACAAATATTCCGTCTGGGCTGCAAGACCTTGCGCTATTCGTGACGGCTACACCTGTGGATTCCGCGGGCAACCCGATTCGCCCCCAATAACGCAATTAATTCCTTGTCTCCTTTTGGCCGCGATGGACATTGTTCAATGGATAATGAATGTGACATCGTATCGGCACAGGAATATGATGCCGGGCGAATAGCCCATGGCCTCAGTCCATTTCATTGATTCGCGAGCCATCCAAAAGAGGCTTCTTGTAATGATTGCCACTGTCTGGGTATTGACTGCGCTCAATCTTGCCGCCCAACAAATCTACCTTGGACCAGGAGGCTCTGGAGCCTCCAGCGGTGGCGCGGACTGGCTCACAGGGGCGAACGGCGGCGGAACCACCACGCTCGATTACGATGATCCGCCCCACGATGGTTTCGATTTCACCATCAGCAACACCGTGGACGGCAAAGGCAACACTGGAGACTGGCGTTGCCCGCCTTTTCCACTCGGGCCGGCCGCCGGCGGCGCAAGACCCATCACATTTTCCTTCGCATACAAGCTGGCGGATCCCGTAGCCAAAGGAAACAATATCCATGTCCAACTTCGTTTCTTCGATGCCTCGGGCACAAATTTCATTTCCGAAATCGTCCTTCCCGTTGGCGCTCATACCGGCGATTCCCAAATGACTGATTACAAAACCTGGACCATCGGTAATATCGTCGCCCCGCGCAGAGCCAGAACAGCCGATATCTGGGTGGACGCCAATATTTTCGAGCCGTGGATTTCCGGTATCGGGCGTTTCGGCGATTTTTCCGTCACCACCGCGCCGCGCTCGTTGACATTTAAAGCGGGTGTTGCCTTTGGCCTCCTGCTCGGGCTGGGCGCTTTGTTCTGGCTGGCCATCTATTTTTGGCAGCGCTCCCAGCCTTCCTGATTATGAAAGGCCAGAGAGCTTTCACTCTGATCGAATTGCTGGTGGTCATTGCCATCATCGCCATCCTTGCCGCCTTGCTCCTGCCCGTCCTGAGCAGTTCCAAACAAAAAGCGTGGCAGACCGCCTGCCAAAATAACATCCGCCAGCTTCAACTCGCCTGGATGACTTATGCCAACGATTTCACCGATCATCTGCCCCATAATTCCAGTGGCGACCAGGCCGGTGAATCGCTCGAAAATCCCGGATGGGTCGCTGGAGACATGTGGATGGACTCCGACGCCGGACAGGATCTTACCCAGAGCACCAACATTCAACTCCTGGTTGGACCTCAATACGCGCAGTTCGGTTCCATCGGCGCCTATGTCAAAAATCCGGCCGTCTATCACTGCCCGGCGGATAAGAGCACAGTCACGATCAGTGGCCAGGCGCTGCCCCGGGTGCGCAGCATGTCCATGAACAATTACATGGGCGCACAGGAATTGCCGGGTTATCGCTATTTCATGAGATTACAGGACATCATCACCCCCGGCCCGAGCGATGCCTGGGTGTTTATGGATGAACGCGCCGATTCCATCAACGACGGCCTGTTCGCCGTTGATGCCGCGGCGCAATACGCCATCATCGATTACCCTTCCTGTTACCATGACGGCGGTTCGTCCCTTTCCTTCGCCGACGGTCATACGGAGTATCACCGTTGGATCGAGCCAACGACCGATCCACCGATGGATCTCAACCAACACCTTCCCGGCGGTTCAAAACCGACTTCGCCTGATGATCTTGACATGCAGTGGCTCGTCTCGCACACGACCAGCAAATTATGAGCATCGGCCAACCCGAAATAATTTCTTGTCTCCCTTTGCCATCGGCGCACATATAACTGTGAATGACCGAAACCTCTGATGCCGAACTGCTGCGCCGATACGCCCGTGAAAATTCCGGCGAAGCCTTTGCCGCCATCGTCGAGCGGCATATCAGCCTCGTTCATTCCGTCGCCTTGCGGCACACCAGCGATCAACAGCATGCCGAAGACATCACCCAGGCAGTGTTCATCCTCCTCGCGCGCAAAGCCTCCGCGCTCGGCCCCAAAACCGTCCTGCCCGGCTGGCTCTATCATGCCGCCCGCCTGACCGCCGCCAATTTCCGCCGCTCCGAAATCCGCCGCATCCACCGTGAACAGGAGGCCTGTATGCAATCCACTCTCGATGAATCCATGCCCGACGTTTTGTGGCCCGAACTCCTTCCGCTGCTCGACGACGCCATGTCGCGGCTGGGCGCTCATGACCGCGACGCCCTCGTGCTCCGCTTTTTCCAGAACAAAAGCCTGGCCGAAGTAGGCGCGGCCATGGGCCTGGAACAGCGCACCGCCCAAAAACGCATCCTCCGCGCCCTCGAAAAGCTGCGGAAAATTTTTGGCAAACATGGCGTCCAATCCACTGCCGAGAATATCGCCGCGGCGATTTCCGCCAACTCCATCCAGGCCGTTCCGGCGGCCCTGGCCAAATCCGTGGCCGCCGTCGCGATTTACAAAGGCGCCACCGCTACCTCCTCCACCCTCGCGCTGGTCAAAGCAACTCTAAGACATATGACATTCCAAAAATTAAAGATCGTCGCCGTCGCCGCGGTCGCGGTGATGTTCGCTGCGGGCACCACCGCCATGGCTGTGGACCATGATTCGCAAAAATCTCAAAATGACAACTCCTTCCCCTACCGGATGGCGGATGATTTCTGGCAGGTCCTCAGCAACGTGGATACAAACAAGCTCATTATCCGCGTGGCTCTCACGTCAAACAACAAGGCCGCGAGGCCGGAGGATGTTTACCTGACCATCCATAGCCCCACCAAAGGCCCCATCCCCGTGCGGCTCGCCACGAACGGGCTGTTGCTTGATTTTCCACATGACGAAGCATTGCGCCGGGAAAATCCCAACGTCACATTCAGCCAGCCTCACGGCAACGTTACTTTCTGGTGCACCATTCCCCCGCCCCACGGTCTTACGTTTCAATACAGCCAGCTCTATGACGGAGTCACGGAGATAAACAAAGCGATCGCGAAACTGAACAAATTGATGACGCCGTCGGATTTGGGATGGATCAACTACATCGAATGGCTCTTCTCGCCGGGATGGAAGGTAAAAAGCATCACCATTGATTTCCCAAAATCAGGCGCGCGCAAAGCAACCCTTCAGATCATGGCTGCTTCGGGCACAAGGACCTATACCGCGAATGCCGCGGGCACGATAAAGCTAAAATTCGATGATGCCCTCCTGCGGGAAAATCCCGAAGTCCAGCTCTCTGAAAAACCGCGATACGTCTTCCCGGATATATCGCGGTGATCCATGGGGTCCTGAGATTTCTATTGAGTTCTCTAGCCCCGACGCCATCATTTCGAGGCTATGGCGCATAGCAACGCAGAAGATACCCTCGTCATCCTCAAACCCGATTCTTTTTGGCGCAACTTGAATCAACAAGTTGTCAGTCGTGTAAAATCTTTGGGATTACAGGTCGTCGCCGAACGCGTCCTCAAAGGCGGCGAGAACCTTCCCGAGGAAAAATGGCGCGAATTCTACTTCCCCGCCATCGGCAGCCGTCCACCCTGTCTGGATGGCACCTCCAAGTACATGGCTTACGGCCCCGTACAGGTCATCCATCTGCGGGGCGAAAACGCCATCCAAAAAGTCCGCCAAACCATCGGCGCCACCTACCCGTCCAAGGCCGCTCCCGGCACCATCCGTGGCGATTTCTGGCCCGGCGCCAATGAAGCCAATGCTTCCTACCGACTCAAATTCCAGCAACCCGGCGACGACCAATTCCTCTTCAACATGATCCACGCCTCCGATTCGCCCCAAAGCTTCGCCCGCGAGATTCAGTTTTTTAAGTTGTAATCCGGTGGGGCGAGACTCCGTCGAGCCCTGATTTTGTGCTCCTTGGAAATTGAATATTGAGCATTGAATGTGCTTTGTGGAAACCATTTCATTAACACCGCGTTTTAACGCGGTACCTGTCGGCGGTGCTGAAAGAAAAACCGTTTAAACGGTTTTACTCAGTGGGTTGCCTGGCCACCCGGCTGAAGCCGGGTGTTAATGGGATGTATTCTACAAAGCGCGTTGAATACTGAATGCTTTCCCATACATCAAAAAATCATGTCCAATTCCCTCCCCCGCGGACATCATTTGGTAGATGCCTGAATCAGATGACCATGAATTGCTCCAGGAGTTCGCCCGGACCGGCTCCGAAGCCGCTTTTGGCGCACTGGTTGGGCGATATGTGAACCTGGTTTATTCCGCCGCCATGCGTTCCACCGGCAACCCGCATGACGCGGAAGAGATCACCCAGGCTGTCTTCATCATCCTGGCGCGCAAGGCGGATAAACTCTCGCCCCGCACCGTCTTGTCCGGTTGGCTTTACCAAACCACCCGGCTCACCGCGGCAAACTTCAACAAAGGCGAAGGCCGCCGCCAACGTCGCGAACAGGAGGCCTATATGCAATCCACCCTCGAACAACCCCAACCCGTTCACTGGGAACAACTCGCCCCGCTCCTCGAAGAGGCCATGGGCCGCCTCGATGAAACCGACCGCACCGCCATCGTCCTCCACTTCTTCGAAAAGAAAACCGCCGCCCAAACCGCCGTTGCCTTGCGCACCACCGAAGCCGCCGTTTATAAACGCACCCACCGGGCGCTGGACAAACTCAGGAACTATTTTGCAAAGCGCGGCGTCACCTCCACCGACACTGGCATCGCTGAAGCGATCTCCACCAACTCCATCCAACTCGCGCCCGCCGCGTTGGCCAAATCCGTGACTGCCATGGTCGTTGTCAAAGGCGCATCCGTTTCCGCTTCAACCTTAACCCTCATCAAAGAAACTTTACAAGCCATGGCATGGATAAAACTTAAATTCGCGATCGGCGTAGGCGCATCTATGTTGCTGGTGGCTGGCGTGACAATGATAGCGGTTTCCCAAACCGGCAACGGTGTCAAATTGACAGCGCAGAAAATTATCAATCAAGTGAAAGTTGCCGATGACTCGCCCTCAAGCCAGAACAACGCAGGCACAAATATTCCCCCTGCCGACAATCCGATTGTCTCCACCACAGCCACTGTAAAAACAGAGAGCACGAATTTATTTTGGGCTGGCTCAGACCGGGATGAACAATTACAAAAATCATTCCTTCAATTTCCGCTTTTGACATCCCTAACGGACAGCAATGGAGAGCCTGCCTTTCAAACGCTCGCATTGGAAAATCCGGCTGTGTATGACGGCATACAATATTATGGGTTTAGGTTCAAGGTGCCTCCCCGAGAGAACCATGAAGACTTTGTCTGGTCGTTTGTGCAGCCGGCAACTCCGGATTTCATTGGTTGGTATATCTTGCCTCAAACGGGAGACATGGAGACGATCCCCAACCCAGGACCCGGGCAGGGCTTTACTAATTATTTTTATCGCCCAAAAGACATTTATCCGCGTGCGGACGGTTTGCTACCGCTGGATGGACGAAGGTTGATACTCCAGAGCCTTTCAGGCTACAACCTTAATGATGGCCAGACATACCTGATTTGGTTCGGCTTTAACAGAAACCATCCAGCGCAAATATCCTTGGCATTTACGTTTGCAAATTCGCAAACAAATCGACTCAGAGCCATCGCAAAGGTATTGGCGCTATACACCCAGAATCATATCGAATATCCGATCAGCCCGCCTATTGTTAACCCCGGCAATCATCATCTCTACATCCTGTTGCGCGCAGCCAACTGGGAAAGATCTGAAGCGCAAGCGGTGGCACTTGGTGGACATCTGGCCACCGTCCGCAACCAGGCCGAGGAAGATTGGATTTTCAAAACGTTCGGCAATTATGGGGGCGCGCAACGCCTTTTATGGATTGGGCTGAGCGACCGGGTTAAAAAGTTTCACTTCAGTTGGAGTAGTGGAGAATCTGCCTCATACACAGCGTGGGCAAAAGGCGAACCCAACAACGCCGGACGCGGAGAGGATTATGTTTCCATCTACTACCCAAATCATAGTCAAGCAAACAAGTGGAACGATTGGAGTGATAGAGACGTGGACCCTATTGGATTGCCGATTGACGGCGTGGTGGAAATAATTCCGAAGGAAACGAATAATCTCGCAAACGCCGCGACCTCTTCCGGCAGTGTTCCCGCAAGTGCTGCTTTGATGCAAATCAATCCCGATATCGTCATCGCCAGCGACAGCGGCAGTATCAAATTACAATGGCCGGTCTCTGAGTCCGGTTATATGCTGGAAGCCACCACCAATTTGTCTGAACAATTCACAATGTTTGGCTATTCAGAACTGACAAATGCCGAGACAGGGATTATTTATGTGATAATCACCAATCCTGTGCCACAAATGTTCTTCAAATTAAAAGAAGCCCAGCCCTAATTGCCATTTAGTAGCTCTGAAAGGAAATGTTAAAATATTCTGTTACCTTTCCGCTTTGGCGTAAATATATGGGTGATGAACGACGATTTGGCGCTGTTGCGCGAGTATGCCCGGAACCATTCCGAAGATGCGTTTGCCGCGCTCGCTTCGCGTTATGTTCACCTCGTGTACTCCGTCGCCTTGCGGCAAGTGCGTGACACCCATCTCGCGGAGGAGATCACCCAGGCCGTTTTCATCATTTTGGCGCGAAAGGCCGGTTCCCTCGGCGACAAAACCATCTTGAGTGGCTGGCTCTGTTGCACCGCGCGCTATGCCGCCGCGAATGCGCTGAAAATCCAAACCCGCCGCCAACACCGCGAACAGGAGGCGTATATGCAAAACATTCTGAATGAACCCGCGCCAGACCAAACCTGGGACCAAATCTCCCCATTACTCGATGATGCCATGGGCCAACTCGGCCAAAAGGACCACGATGCCCTCGTGCTGCGGTTCTTCGAAAATCGCAACTTCGCCGAAGTCGGCGCCGCCCTCGGCGCCAGCGAAGACGCAGCCAAAATGCGCGTAAGCCGCGCCTTGGAAAAGCTCCGCAAACTTTTCACCCGCCGCGGCGTCACTTCCACCGCCGCCACCATCGGCGAAACCATTTCCACCCATTCCGTTCAAATCGCGCCCGAAACACTGGCCGCGACCATTTCCGTATCCGTCGCCAAAGGGTCGGCGGCAGCGGCATCCACCCTCACCCTCGTAAAATCAACTCTTAAAATTATGACCTACGCTAAACTTAAAATATCCCTTGGCATCGCCGTCGCGATCCTGCTTGTCGCCGGCACCGCTACCGTCGCGATCTCCCAAATTGATAATAACACTCAATTGACACCGCAGGAAATTTTCAAGAAAGCGCAAGATACTTACGCCTCGCTTTCCAGTTACAGCGACAACGGCCAAACCGTTGCCGTCATCAACGGCATGACTCTCACCACCACTTTCTCCATAAAAATGGCCAAACCAAATCTGTACAAGATTGACTGGCAACAGGCGGTTTTTGCAGGTTATACCAATATGGGTGCCATTTGGTCGGCAGGTCGGAGAGATAATTTGATAATGGGTAGTAGAACGAGTGGTGGAGAAACGGAAAATAAACAGAATTCCGGCAGCGCGGAAGCCGCCATGGGTACCGCCGCCGGCATTTCCAGCGGAGCCACCACATACGTGCCGGAAACATTTTTTAACATGAAAGGCAATTCGCTTGCAGGTGCGATCCTGAATGCAAAACGCTCTGCCGACGATCATGTTGGCGGCGAAGATTGCTATGTTCTTACCAGCGAATTGAAAGGAAGGACCACAACTCTCTGGATCGACAAAAGTGATTTTCTGCTCCGGCAAGTAAAGACCGTAACGAGCGCCGAAGCCTTGAAAGCCGCGTTGGCCCAGGCCGCAAAATTTACTAAAGTTATCGAAGCGCCGCACCCCGCTGTTACCGGAGGTATCGTTTCCACCGAAACCCACCAAAACATCGTCGTGAACCAAACCTTCTCCCCCGCGGATTTCCAAGAGTCGAATTGAGGCCATACAACTGCCCTCGCACCTCTATCATTCGTAAAGATTTACACCCCTCCCATCTATCGTATAATGTCCCGCTGTGAATTCGCAAAAGCGCCCGCGCGTCGTCTGTGGCATGAGTGGAGGAGTTGATTCCTCCGCCACCGCCGCGCTTTTGCTCGAGCAAGGCTATGATGTCATCGGCATCACCCTCAAACTCTGGCCGCAGGACTGCGTGAACCGCGCCGAAGACCGCTGCTGCGGACCGCAAGCCGTCACCGACGCCCGCTCCGTCTGCCACACCCTCGGCATCCCGTACTACCTCATTGATGAGGCCGGCGAATTCCAAAAACACGTCATCCAGTATTTTGCCGATGAATATAAAGCCGGCCGCACCCCCAACCCGTGCGTCATGTGCAACCAGAACCTCAAGTTCGGCCGCCTCATTGACCGCGCCCGCCAACTCGGCGCCGATTACATCGCCACCGGCCACTTCGCGCGCATTGAAAAGAACGAGGACAGCTCGCGTTATTTATTAAAGCGCGGACTCGACCTCCGCAAAGACCAAAGCTATTTCCTGTTCTCTCTCCGTCAGGACCAACTCGCCCGCGCCCTCTTTCCGCTCGGCGAAAAGACCAAGAGCGATACCCGCGAAGTCGCCCGCCACTGCAACCTCAAGACCGCCGACAAGGAAGAGAGCATGGAGATCTGTTTCGTGCCGGACAACAACTACGGCGGCTTCCTCCAATCCGCCAACCTCGTCCAAAAACATCGTGGCGACATCATCGATGTCCGCGGAGCTGTTCTCGGTCAACACGACGGCATCGAATTTTATACCATCGGCCAGCGCAAAGGCCTCGGCATCACTACTCCAAAACCCGTCTATGTCATTGACCTCGATGTGGAGAACAACCGCGTCGTCGTCGGCGACGATTCCGCGCTAGACCGCGATGAATTTATCGCCAACAACTGCAATTGGCATCCGTTCGATAAACTGGAAGGCCCCGTCGAAGTCACCGCCAAGATCCGCTACAACCATCCCGGCACCCCGGCCACCATCACACCCAATGGTAACGGCTCCGTGCGCGTAAAACTGCATACCCCCCAACGCGCCATTACCCCCGGCCAGGCCGCGGTCTTTTACCAGGATGATCTCGTCGTCGGCGGCGGCTGGATCACAAGATAGGATTTTGTGTTGTAGGAGCCGAGGTAATGAGGCTCTAACCTTCTCCGCATCTTTACAACTCCGCGATAAATTTGACCCCGCTACCTGCTAAAATTTGTAGCAGCCGACGTGAGCCGGCTCTGACGTCTTTTCGATTCTCTATCCGCCATCCTCCATCCTCGCTTCATTTGTCCCCCACTACCACTGCCCAATCGCCCTCTGCATCCGCGGCAAATCCGTATCTCCTATCGCCGGCGCATTGGCCTCCTGCTCCTCCGTGATATCCCTCCAATGCCATAACTCCGCGTGCCCGTCCGCAAACGACATCGTCGCCCCGTCGGAATGCCGCGCCGTCGGGGAATTTTGCCACGTGCTTGTGCTCGGATCGATCTGTATCACAAAGAAACAGTCGTCCACCGTCTCCAAACTCTCATCAACGAACACCAGCGCATTGACCGCCGAAGGCGCCATGATCGCCGACACCTTTCGCATCGGCGGATTCGTTCCTCCAAACATCTGCGAAGTATCCCAAACCTCTCCCCCGGTTGACGTGTCCCCGGGCAACGCCCCTCCCATGCGTCCGTTCATGGACACCGACCGCACCAACTGGTTGGCTTGCACCCCCACCGGCGCCTCGCCCATCAATGAAGGACAAACATACACCCCTGGCGATTTGATATAATTATAAAGCTTCCCGTTCTGGATATATGTCGCGTTGGTCGCCTGCTCCAACACTGTGTCATTGCCCGTCACCCACGATTCCGGGGCCGACGTCCAAGGCGTCCGAATCACCCAATTCAGCGCCAGACTCTGACTATTATCGTCCGCGTAAATTCCCCAACCCAGGACCAACTGCTTCATATTACTCATGCACCGCGTCGCCTGTCCCCGCGCCTTTGCCAATCCCAGCACCGGCAATAACAACGCCGCCAGAATGCCAATGATCGCAATGACCACCAGCAGTTCGATCAGCGTAAAACCAATGGCCCTTGTGGACGGGGGTTTCATTTGACTGAAATTATTCTATCAAACACCAACCCCCAATACATCGCCAATTCTGGCGGGATAGGCCTCACGCCAAATGCAAAATGAAACAGGGCGGCGCTTTCGCACCGCCCTCTAAAGCAGCTTTGGTTTTATTTATTGGTGATTAATGATTATCGGCGTCGCCATCGAAATCGATTGGCGGCGTCAGGCCGGTGTAATCACCGACCACTTTGGCGTCATATGGCGAATACAGCCCATCCTGCGTGCTGAACAGACTGTATCCAACGTTGTTCCCAATCGACCCGCCTCCGGCCAGTGGCAATCCGTAACTCGCCACAATCACACCTTCCGGATTCACCCGGATGACGCGATTATTGAACTGGTCACTGATAAGCGTGTCCCCATCGCGCAACCGGATGGCGCGGGTTGGAGCCGGCGCTGAAACACTTAACGGATCCGTATCGGTGTAATATTGCCAGACGATACCGTCCTCGGGGTTCACTTCCACCGCGCGTGAGTTGCCGGCGTCTGTCAATAACGTATCGCCATCCGGAAGCCGGCTGGCAAATGCCACCGCACCCAACGTTCCGCCCGCGGTAAAGGTCTTCACGATATGGTCGTCGCGGGTGACCTCGATCGCGCGGTTATTGTTTTCGTCGGAGATGAGGATATGCCCGTTCTCTAACAACTCGGCGGAATTCGGGCTGTTTAGCTGATCGGCGGCATTCGTATTCAAGCCGGGATACGACCAGACGATTTTTTTCTCCAGGGTCACCTCGATGATCCGGTCGTTACCCTGGTCCGTGATCAGTACATGCCCGTCGGGAAGCCATGTGCTCTGCACCGGTGCGCTCAACAGGTTGAAACCCGAACCGGTTTGACCGAACTGTCCATATTGCCAGACAACTCTGCCGAAGGGATCAACCAGGATTACCCGGTTGTCCACTGCGCCATTTGGCGCTTGTGGAATGACTCCCGGAGGTGTGCCGGTGCCGGCCATCAGCGTGAAAGGCCCCACGCGCTGGGCGTCGTTGCAACCGATGATTGATTGGGGCGAAAAATCATTCGGGCCCAACCCAAATTGCCAGACGATGCGGCCGTCAGGATCGGCCTCGATCACACGATTGTTGAATTGGTCTGCGATCAAAATATCGCCCGGTTGATTGAAATGACGATCCAGATCAAAGGCGTTCGCCGGAACGGCTGCCATGATCAAAAGACCGATTGATGTGAGAACAGAGCACGAAGCTCCCTTGAATTTCCTAATCATAAACTACTCCTTTTGTTACTCGTTTACCGAACTACTTTCCACCAGTTAAGAGCAACAATTTATAAAAATGTTCCTCGAAAAGAATTTCGTTCGATGGGGCGAAGACCCTATAGAACTCTGTTTGCAGCCCACTCACGCCAGCGTCTTGGACTGCGCCAGTCCTCTAACGTTTTCAATAATCCGCATATTTTCCGCGTCTCTCTTTCCAATTCAACCACAACAAAACCGCCAGCATTACGGCAGTGATACCAGTGCAAACCGGCGACAGGCATCTATCCGGCGGTAACAAACCTCGCACCGGTATTTGAAATCTTGCTGACATCACTTCCCCTTGCTTGTCAAAGTGAGTTTGCATAATCACGTTCCCAAAACCATCCACGGCCTGTGAAATCCCCGAACTGGCCAGCCGAAAAATCGGGACGCCGTACTCCGCCGCCCGCACCGGCGCCACGCGGGAGTGAAGTTCATGCTGATGTCGGCCCCACTCTGAAACATCCATTGTCGGCACAATCAATAACTGTGCCCCCTGCCGAATTAGCTCATCCGTCACTCGTGTGTAACTCAAATCATAACAGATGCAGATACCGATCTTTCCGTATGGAGAATCCCAAACCTGTTGTGTTTTGGCCGGTAACCCATCATCAAAGAATTGGATCGGCACACTCTTGGGCTGCTTAAATACCACCTCACCATTCGTCCCGATAACAAACGCCGTATTATAATAAATATGGTTGGTCACATAATCCTTCCCGCCCACAACCAAATAGCGGCTGTTCTTGCGGCACCACCTTATCAAAGAATCAGGCGGAGAGCCGTCCAGGGTATATTCGCTGAGAACAAAAATTTCCGCGTTCGTATTCTTCTTCAACGCCGCATCGAGCGCATCCGGCAGGATTCCTACCGGGGGAAATTCCATCTGGATGCCGGCCACAGTAATCTTCGGGGAAGCGGCACGCTCCTGGGCTACCCGATGAAATGCAAACCACATAGACGCGAAGACCGTCAGTACCAGCAAAATTGCCACATACTCAAAGGCTTGTATGATAGGTTTCGCAAAGAAAATGGAGACAGCCAAAAACACAATAAACCCGATGCCATACATCCCCAGGACATCCGGCGGCACAACTGAAAAATTTGGAAAGCCATACCCAATATTCAACCACGAAAACTTCAAGTAGTACAATTCGCTGCGAAAATACTCTATCCCCGTCCAGATGATTGGAATCAGCCACATCGCCCTGGTTTTCCCCCAGCACCGGATGCTTCCACAAACGATTGCTACGAATAATCCGATCCAAAAACCGAACACGATCCAAAGAACGATCGCTGGAGGCCCAAACACGCTCCAAAAGAAAAACAACTGTGGCGCCGCGCAAAGAAATCCCGTTACCAATCCAAAATAGAATGCCCGGCGAACCGTCGGCTGATCGGTCAGGCATACCAGGGCATATGCATATCCAATGAGAAGCAAACCCGCCGCAGGAACCTTGATCGATGCATAAGCCGCCTGAAAACATGCAACCGCTAAAACGACCAATAAAATGGACATTTTCCAATTCAGGGGTGTTAACAATTTATTCTGACTGGTTGATGTCAAGTTATCCATTATAAAGCCGCTAAATTGACGGTATTTATAGTTTGGACGGAATCAGTGGGGAAATACTCCTCTGAATTGATTCTGACAAGGACTTTTAACACCAATGAGCATGATGATCTTCATTCGTACCAGCGTCTTGGAGTGCGGCGGGAAGCGTAGCGCCACGCCGCTTTCGCTATTCGTAGGAGCCGAGGTCACGAGGCTCTGAGTAAAATCCACGGCACATCCCATTCCGCGCCTTTGCCGCTTTGCATCTTTGCGTTAAAGATCCTTTTCGTGTCATTTCGTGTCTTTCGTGGTTAAAATTCATTTTCTCCAATCATCCACCAATCCATTTTCTTTCGCCCTCAATTTCGCTTGCGCCCTTCCCCCTCCTTGCTACAGTCATTCCATAATTCTCCGCCGGTCGCGGCGGTTTTCTTTTTTAACCATAATTTTACAGAGTGAAAATTTTTAGCGGCACAGCAAACGAACCTTTGGCCCGCGCCATCTGCAAATCCGTCGGCGTCGAACTCGGCAATTGCACCATCAAACCCTTTCCCGATGGCGAGACCTTTGTGAAAGTCGAGGAGAACGTCCGCGGCGAGGAAGTCTTCGTCATCCAGCCCACCTCACCGCCGACCAACCACAATCTGATGGAACTCTTCATCATGATCGATGCCCTGCGCCGCGCCAGCGCCAAGCGTATCACCGCCGTGTTGCCCTTTTACGGCTATGCCCGCCAGGACCGCAAAGACCAGCCCCGCGTGCCCATCACTGCCAAGCTCATCGCCAACCTCCTCGTCGCCGCCGGTACCAACCGCGTCCTGACCATCGACCTCCATGCTCAGCAGATCCAGGGCTTTTTTGACATCCCCGTCGATCATCTGTACGCCGCCCCGGTCATGTACGATTACCTGCGCCGCAAGAACCTGAAAGACCTCGTCGTCGTCAGCCCGGACGTCGGCGGCCTTAAAATGGCCCATGCCTATTCCCAAGTCCTCGAAGCCGGCCTGGCCATCGTCGCCAAACGCCGCAAAAGCGCTTCCGAAGTCGAAAGCATGGCTGTCATCGGCGAAATTAAGGGAAAAAATGTCCTTTTGGTTGATGACCTCACCGAAACCGCCGGCACCCTCACCGAAGCCGCCAAATTATTGAAGAAAAAGGGCGCCAACCAGATTCTCGCCTGTGTTTCCCATGCCATTTTAGGTGAAACAGGCATCTCCAGATTAAAAAGTTCTGCCATCGACGAATTGATCACCACCGACACCGTCCAACGCCCGCCGATTGACGGTGTGAAAATCACCACGCTGTCCGTCGCGGGACTTTTGGGCGAGGCCATCAAACGGATCCACAGTAATTCATCGGTCAATTCGCTCTTTGAATTCAAAGGCGGACGCACCAGTTGATTTAATCGCAGCAGGCGTCCCGCCTGCATCGGTAGGACGCGCACTCCGCTGCGCGCCGCCTTCGGAGGGACGAGCTATGCGAGTCCCTGATTGAAGCGCCGGATAACTGCGAAGGACTTTAAGATTAGGACATTACCGCTCAATGCCCCCTGAGAGCTATGAACACAAGCCCGTTGGAAAAAATCAAACCGGCCCGATTCGCCGCCACTTTGGCGCGGTGGGCGATGGCCGGTTGCGCGCTGGCTCTTCTGCTGCAAACCGTTTCTGCCCAGCAACCCGCCGCCCCTGCGAACCTCGCCCTCGTGGCCACTCCATCCAGTTCTCACCTATCCGGCGACACCGCGCTCACCGCGCTCAACGACGGCTCCATTCTCCGCAATTCGCGTGACAACCAGCACGGTTCCTATGGCAACTGGCCCAACACCGGCACGCAATGGGTGGAATACGATTGGTCCCAGCCCATCAGCACCCGGGAAATCCAGGTCTATTGGTGGAATGACCGCCGCGGCGTGCGCCTGCCCGTAACAAGCCGCTTGAAATATTGGGACGGAAACAATTTTGTCCCGGTGAATAGCGCCAGCGGCCTGGGTGTTGCTGGCGATCAGTTCAACGACACCACGTTCGATGAGATCACCACCACCAAACTGCGGCTGGAGATGGACGGCTACGGGAATTTCTCCACCGGTATTCTGCAGTGGCGCGTTTTGGATTCGGGAAATACCCCGCCCTTTCCCCCGGTCGTTTCCGCCGGCCTGGATCGTGACGTGGTGCTGGACGGAAAAACGTATCTGTCCGGTACGGTGAAATCTCTCCAGCCAAATGCGCCCGCGAAAACGGTTTGGAGCATGGATTCCGGTCCGGGCCGCGTGACCTTTGCCGACTCGCATACAAACATCACCACCGCCACGTTTTCCCGGCCCGGGGATTATGTCCTCAAACTGACGGCGGGCGATGGCGATCTGAGCGCCTCCTCCACCGTGCATGTGCACGTCACGCTCCCACCCCCGCCGCAGCGTCTCGATGTCGTTTATACCACGCGTTACAAGATTGATAGTCCGCTGTGGAACGCGCGGCTAAAGGCGCTCATTGTGAATTGGATACCCCACTGCATTGACCAGATCAACCGCACTAACATTCCGCCCGGCCAGGGCGATGGCGGTATTGACAATTTCGTCGAGGCCGCCAAGGCGTTGCGCGGCGAACCGCACGACCCTCACAAAGGTTACGTTTTCGCCAATGCCTGGGTCCACCAAACCGTCGAGTCCATGTGCCTCGCGCTCATGGTGGACCCTCAGGGCGACCCGGATATCATCGCAGCTCAGGACAAAATGAAAGCCACCCTCGACGATTGGATCCCAAAAATCCTCGCCGCGCAGGAGCCCGATGGTTATCTCCAAACGGCGTGGACGCTTCGTGACACCAACCGCTGGCGCGAGCGATGGTCGCCCGAAGACCGCGGCAACCACGAAGGCTACACCGCCGGTTATTTCATCGAGTCAGCCATCAACGATTACACCCTCACCGGCGGCACCGATACGCGCCTTTACAACGCCGCCAAAAAGCTCGCCGACTGCTGGGTCGCCAACATTGGGCCCGGCAAAAAAGAATGGTATGATGGCCACGAAGAAATGGAGCAGGCGCTGGTGCGGTTCGGCCGCTTCGTGAACGACGTTGAGGGCAACGGTCACGGGGACAAATATATCGCCCTCGCCAAATACCTACTCGATTGCCGCGGCCAGGAAGGTGGAACCGATTACGACCAAACCCAGGCGCCGGTCACCCGTCAATACGAGGCTGTCGGCCACGCCGTGCGCGCCGCCTACCTGTACTCCGGAATGGCCGATATCGCCGCCGAGACCCACGATCCGGACTATCAAAGCGCGGTCCTCTCCCTTTGGGATGATCTCGTCAATAAAAAGTATTACCTCACCGGCGGCATTGGCAGCGGTGAAACCTCGGAGGGTTTCGGCGCGGATTATTCGCTCCCCAATCGCTCCTACTGCGAGGCCTGCTCCAGTTGCGGCGAAATTTTCTTCCAATACAAAATGAACCTCGCCTATCACGACGCCAAATACGCCGACCTTTACGAGGAAACCATGTACAACGCGCTGCTCGGCGCGGTCGATTTGGATGGCAAAAACTATTATTACGACAATCCTCTCACGGCCTCCCGGGCGCGTTATTCCTGGCATTCCTGTCCCTGCTGCGTCGGCAACATCCCCCGCACTCTCCTCATGATCCCCACCTGGACCTATGCCAAAAGTGACGATGGCCTCTATGTCAACCTCTTCATCGGCAGCACGATCAACGTCGGCAAAGTCGACGGCACCGCCGTGGAAATGGTGCAGAAAACCGATTATCCCTGGAACGGCAGCATCGCCATCACCGTCAATCCGAAGGAATCAAAAAAATTCACCGTCTATGTCCGCGTGCCCAACCGCGCCACCAGCGCGCTTTACACTCCCACACCGCAAGTCAGCGGCCTCAATTCCCTCGCCGTGAACGGAGAAAAAATATCTCCGCGGATTGTGAACGGCTATGCCGTCATTACCCGCACGTGGCAGGCCGGCGACACCATCCACCTCGAACTGCCCATGAAGGTCCAGGTCATCAAGGCCAATGACAAAGTCGCGGCGGACCGCGGCCTTGTCGCGCTGCGCTATGGCCCGTTGATTTTCAATGTCGAACGCGCCGACCAATCCAATATCAATCTGGCCCTCGGTTCCGCGCCGCTCGTCCCTGAATGGCGCGGCGATTTGCTCGATGGCGTCATCATCATCAACGGCCAGTGGGCTGACGACAGTCCTCTAACGGCCATCCCCAACTATGCCCGCGAAAATCGCATTGCGCAGGAAGCCGACCGCGCACCCGGCCCGGACTCAGTCGTATGGCTCAAGGCGAATTAAACTTTTAAGCCCCGAAGAGGCATCAGAACCTTCCCACTGCAAGTCGGCGCCTGGACTGCGGCGGTTCACCGCCGCTTTCAGTATTTCCATAAAACTTCCTTCAGAAAATTCTCATTAGAATAAAACCCCATAGCGGTTGTCGGATTGTTGGTGCATCGTAGGGTTGCATGAGTTCAAAATAATTTTTTCGCCATCCTTGCTGGAACTATTCAAACGATCGTATGAACAATATCAAGATATCCAATGACATTGCCAACGAACTCCAATTATCAAGCATTTCGATTAAGAGAACCGCGATTTTTTTGAATATAGGACCCATTGATGTCCATATTGTCGATTTCTGCAACTTAAAAGACGGGGTGAAATATTGGAGAGAAGTCGGCGCATTCTTTGGCGGCATGTTGGGAATCGCTTGTGGTTTCGCATTGAGTTATATGACGTATCTTGGGTCGTTGCAGATATATGATATCCTGCTATGTTGGGTTACCATGTGCCTGGCAGGTGCGATAGTTGTGGGAGGCTTGAGTTCGCTTTGTTTCAGACTTTTACAATTTAAGATTTCTACAATGACCTTCTTTAACCCAAAAAAACCAGCGAATCTTAGCGATCTTGTGATCGCCCGTGTAAGTACCGTTCGCATGTTGGAACACACAGATGATTAATTTCAGCAGTTATAAACCTTCAGTTCGACGAAATGTTCGCGGCGGTCATCCACCAAGGGGACGGTTTTTACGGCAAGTTCTTCGCCATCAAGAAAGAGTCGATTTATCCCGGCTGCATCGGCAGCAAATCGGGTGATGGTGATGTGATAAACGGTTTGGCGATAGCGGTAATGGATTTTGTAGGTCGTCCAGCTTTTAGGCAGCCGGGGAGCTAGATGCAATTGATCGCCTTCGAGGTTCACCCCCAACAGAGTTTCAATCAGCAGCCGATACGTCCAACCGGCGGAACCGGAATACCACGTCCAGCCACCCCGACCCGTGTGTGGTGCGACGGCATAGACATCCGCTGCGACAACGTAAGGCTCAACTTTATAAGTGGCAATTTGTTTGGAAGTACCGCCGTGATGGACGGGGTTGAGCAATGCGAAGAGTTCCCACGCGCGTTCGTTTTCTCCCATGAGCGCAAAGGCCATGATGGCCCAGATTGCGCCATGCGTGTATTGGCCGCCATTCTCACGCACGCCTGGAATGTAGCCCTTGATGTACCCTGGATTGAGCGCCGATTTGTCGAATGGCGGATCGAACAACTGGATTAGTCCGGCTTGGCGGCGAATGAGGCGCTGATCAACCGAGTTCATCGCCTGGCGGGAATATTGCGGCTCACCAGCCCCGCTGATCACCGCCCAGCTTTGCGGCAGGGAATCTATCTGACATTCAGGATTGGTTGCGGAACCGAGCGGTTCGCCGTTGTCAAAGTAGGCGCGGCGGTACCATTCACCATCCCAGGCATGCAGATTGATGTTCGTTTTTAGTTGCTCCGCTTGCATGTCGCAACGGTCGGCGAAGGCAACGTCATTGCGTGAACGTGCCAGTTTGGCGAATTGCGTGAGCACATCGTAGAGAAAGAAAGCGAGCCAGACACTTTCGCCGCGACCGTCCTTGCCGACAAGGTTCATGCCGTCATTCCAGTCGCCGCAGCCCATCAGCGGCAGGCCGTGTTCACCGAATTTCAGCCCACGCTCGATGGCGCGCACGCAGTGTTGATAAAGTGTGGCGGACTCTTCGGAGTGATTCGGCAAATCATAGTATGACTCCTCGTCCGGTTTGACGGGGCGGCCTTCCAGAAACGAAATCTCTTCGTCAAGCACACCGGTGTCCGCGATGCATGAAACATAGCGGCAGGTCGCATACGGCAACCACAGAAAGTCGTCAGAAAAATGTGTTCTTACGCCGCGTCCGGACGGCGGATGCCACCAGTGTTGCACATCGCCTTCGCGGAATTGGCGCGCGGCGGCGCGGAGCAAATGCTCGCGGGTCAATGCCGGTTCGGCATGAACCAGCGCCATGACATCCTGCAACTGGTCGCGGAAACCGTAGGCGCCGCCGGATTGATAAAATCCCGTGCGGCCCCAGAGCCGGCAGCTCAAGGTTTGATACAACAGCCAGCCGTTCGCCATCACGTTCACGGCAGGATCGGGCGTATCCACATTCACCGCGCCGAGAGTTCTGTTCCAATAACCCCAGACGCCTTCAAGGACGGTGCGGCTGGCATCGGCCCGGCGAAAACGACGGATGAGAATCTGCACGTCCGCCAGACTGCGGCCAACGCCGAGGCGAAAACTTGTTTCACGTTCCTCGCCATCCGACAAATTAATGGCCACCTGCACCGCCCCGCACGGATCCAGTCCAGCACCGACTTTGCCTGACAGGCATTGGCGCTTCATTGCCGCCGGTCGCGACAGGTTTCCGTTCCGGCCGATGAATTCTTTCCGATCACCGGTCAGTGTGCGCGTGACGTCGTTCACATCCAGGTACGCAATACGGTCAGGGAATTCGGCATTAAAATAATTACGCGCCAGCAATGCGCCGGTTTTGAGGTCCACTTCGGTTTGCACATGTAACAGGCTTTTGGAGCGCAAGTCGCCCAACACCCATTCCATGTAACCCGTGACAGATAACCGGCGTGGGCGGCCTGACACGTTGCGTAATTTCAAAACTGAAAATTTCACCGGGGCGTCCATCGCCACATAGACCCATAACTCGGAGGCGATGCCAAATTCAGTATGCTCAAACACGGTGTAACCGAAGCCATGACGGATAACATAGGGTGTCGTTCCACGCGCAGGCAACGGAGTGGGCGACCAAAATTGTCCAGTTTGGTCATCACGAATATAGAAGGCCTCGCCGGTGGTGTCCTGCACGGGGTCATTGCTCCAGGGCGTCAGGCGAAACTCGTGAGAGTTTTCCACCCAGGTATAAGCTGCGCCACTCTCGGAAATCATCGTTCCGAAGAAAGGATTGGCCAGCACATTGACCCACGGCGCGGGTGTCATTTGGCCGGGTTGAAGGGTGATGACATATTCGTGGCCGTCGCGGGTAAAGCCGCCCAGACCATTGTCAAAAATCAACTCGCGTGGCGGCAACGGTGCGGACAAATCGGCGGATCGAAAGCGGTTGGTGCGCAGGGCGGGAACTGATGGCTCCAAAATACTGCGATGCTCCAATTGTTCTGCCAGTGTTCCTTTCTCATCATCGAGGACAATGCGCGCCGCCGCTTGCAGCAGCATGCGGTCGTCGTTGGGAATTTGTTCAAGTCGCCGGACGAAGATGCCACCCGGTTTGTCGAGCATTTGCGCTTCGATCCCGGAAGAAATCAGTGTGGTGATCTCATCCTGCAATGACTGGCGGTATACCGAAACGTCCTCGTTCAAGATAACGAGGTCAACGGTCAGTCCTTTCATGCGCCAATAGGAGTGTGCCTGGATGAGTTGCCGGACAATCTCGATTTTTTCGGTGTCGCTGATGCGCAGCAGAACAATGGGCGAGTCGCCGGAAATGCCGTAGCTCCAAAGACCATTTTGTCCGCGCCGGTTGTTGAGCAATACGCCGGGGTTCGCGCGGCGCCCGGGGTCGGCATAGATCAACGCACTGGCGAGCCGGCCGTAAAGTTGCGCTTCCGCCTCGGTGATGTCGAGCTGATGCAAAGTTACCTGGCTGTGCGTCCACGCGAGATCAAAAACGCGGTCGGTCATGCGCGAGCTTTGATATTTTTCCACCTGCGCCAGCGCGGTTTCACGGTTTTCGGTCACGCCTAAAACCAGATCAACGATGACCGTGCCAAAGGGGGGCAAAGTGACCTTGTGCCGCAGGGCAATGATGGGATCAAGCACCGATCCGACAGTGTTCGACAGCGGCGAAACGGTTTGCATCGCGGCCGGATTAGCGAGGCTGCCGCCGCGACCGACGAATTGAGAGCGGTCAGTTTCGCAGGAAATTTCTCCCTTGTCATCGCCCTGAACTTGCATCAGATGGAGCAGCCACGGCGGCCTTTCGTCCTGGGATCGGGCGCGGCGCGTACAAAGAACAGCAGAAGATTTGCGCGCGAATTCGGTTTGCATGAAGAGATTGCTGAACGCGGGGTGGGCCGCATCCGCCGCCGGCATCGCGAGCACGACTTCCGAGTAACTCGTCAGTTCAATCTCCCGCGCCACCGGTGAGCGATTGGTGATCGTGATGCGACGCAACTCCACGTCGTCTTCCGGCGACACGCTGATTTCGGTGTGAACTTCGAGACCGGCATGACGATGGCGAAACTCCGCGCGTGCCTGCGTAAAGATGGCTTCATAACCTTTCACCATCTGTAAGGTCGGCTGATATGCAGTGGACCAGAATTCTCCGGTGCCGATGTCGCGCAGATAGACAAACGTCCCCCAGCAATCGCGCGTGGCATCTTCCTGCCAGCGCGTGACCGCCATTTCGCGCCAGCGACTGTAGCCGCCGCCTGCGC
>Ga0206869_1027_pt1 | contig 27878 bp, 23 predicted proteins | sample Alteio_BWOrgCont_35_FD_152618 | JGI IMG/M metagenome (GOLD analysis project Ga0206869, IMG submission 152618) | Enriched cells from forest soil in Barre Woods Harvard Forest LTER site, Petersham, Massachusetts, United States -... | ecosystem: Environmental > Terrestrial > Soil > Temperate forest >... | reverse complement strand
GTCAACTGCCAGCGACAAAAAGGTCGAAGAGTGCGCAGCGAAGCTGCGCCAAAGGGGCATCGAATTTCTCCCTCTCGACGGCGAGCAACTTTCCGAGCGGCTGAAGCGCTTCCCCCAAATCGTCTACGATTTTTTCGGGCTCGCGTGGGTCGAACGCTTCTGTGGCAAGGAAGCCGCGCGATCGGTCGAGAAACGTTTAACCCCAGCTGAATTTCGCGACCTCAAAGACCGACTCTCCGCGTGTTACACGGCGCATTTCTCAAGCGTGGACCCGGGTGTTCTGAGCTTGGCGGCCACCAAGACGGGCGCGCGGCGCCAGCTTCCATTGGCCGAACGATTTGTTTCCCCCGATTTGACGGAATCGACGGACATCGAAGAAGAGGAGCCGGCCGCAGGGGCGACCTCAAGCTTTCCGCAATATGACCCCGAAACTGGCCTTGAATATTCGACAGTGCTGATAGGGCGCATCGAGGAGCGGCCGCGACGGGAACGAACGCGCGTTACACTTGAAAATTGGATCGCCGCCGCAAAATATGAAATCGTTCTTGGGCCCGCCGGCAGCGGGAAGAGCACGCTTCTCCGCTTCATCGCGCTCGATATGCTTTCGGCGGCTCCGAAACTGCTGGGATGGCGAAAGCGTATGCCGGATTATTTGCCGGTATGGGTTTCTTTTGCCTTTTGGACCAAGCTCATCGCGGCGGATAAGGACAAATGCTCGCTCATCGACGCGATCGAGGCGTGGTTTCGCCGGCAAGACGAGCCTGAGCTGATCGCTCTTGTACGCAAGGCGTATGATGATAGGCGCTTGCTTCTCCTTGTCGATGGTATCGACGAATGGGAGAACGAAACCGCCGCAAATACGGCGTTCGGCCTTCTGCATTCTTTCACCGAACGGCACGTCAATCCCGTCATCGTGACCAGCCGTCCGCACGGCTACAGGCTAATAACGGGCCTTGACGGTTCTTGGCGCGTTTCGAGGATTGCGCCATTCAACTCGGATCAACAAGTAGCGCTCGCCCGAACTTGGTTCGCGCATCTCAGTTCGTCGGGTGAAGACCGGCCGCGCGTGGAAGCGCGGAGCCTTGCCCAGGCGACTGCCTTTGTCGCGGAGTTGCGGCGCAACGGGCCGATGGCCGAGCTTGCGACGATCCCGCTGCTTTTGACCGGCTTGATCGCGTTAAAAAGCGCGCAGCTTGCACTGCCGCGAAATCGTTTCGTCGCTTACGAGGAGCTGACGAAGCTTCTTCTCGATTTGCACCCGACGGCGCGCGACAAGGCGGCTTTCGCGGGCGGGTCTCGGCTGCCCATGGATTCCCCAACGCGCGAAATAGCCTTGGCCGGGCTTGCATACGCAATCCATAGCGGACAGGAAGACGCGTCGCCCGACGCGATCGATATCGAGCGCGCGGTAGCGGTCGTCGGCGCATGCTTAGAGCAGCGCGTCGGATTGGCCGTGGCGAACGCAACCCAAGTGGCAAGAGCGATCGTTACGGTCGGCGAGGAAGATATTGGCATTCTGGTGAAGAAGTCGCCACGCGAGGTCGGCTTTTTTCACCGCACCTTCCAGGAATTCTTGTCCTCGAAGCATCTTGCCTCCCTTGACTTCGAGCAACAGCTTGACGTTGTCGGCCTTAGGGCCGCTGATCCGCGATGGAGCGACGTGATCTTGTGTTTGTTGCACCAACTGCGGCGGCCGGCGGAAGTGGATCGTTTGCTTGAAAAGATCGAAGGTGTGGAAGGCGACATCGCGACGTGCGCGGTGCGCGATACGCTTCTCGCCGAGGCGACGTTCGGGGAAATCAGGAAATCCCCTCAAACCGCGACAAGGCTGGCCGACAAGGTGTTCGAGCAAATCGAGCTGGGCCAATGGCCTTCGGTACGTCGAGCGATAGCGGCACACACGATTGATGGTCTTGCCTCGCCGGTTCTAGCGCCGAAGGTTTTGAATAAAGTTCAACAGTGGTTTCCGCGCTGGCACGGCTATGGCCTGGTCGAGGCCTTTTTCGCCATGGGCGAATGGCCCGATGATCCAGGTATCCGCCCGGCTTTGTGGCGCGGTTTACATGACGAATATCTTGGAAGCGCTCAAGCGGCGGCGAAGAGCATCGCGAAGCGGTTTTCAGGCGAAGCGGATATGTCCGAGTCTCTCTGTCGCTTAATCGCGGCGCCGTCCACCATCGGCGCGGCGGTGGCTGCGATGGAAGCGCTTTGGCGGGGGTGGCCCCAACATCCCAAATTGCCGCAAATTCTCGACCAAGCTCGCGCGTCGGCCAATGGTCTAATCGCCGTCACCGCGATACGCGGACGCGTCGCGCTCGCTATTCAGACGCCGGAGGATTTCGAGCTACTTACACGACTGGGGGAACATGATGACTATTCGATCGGCGGTTTCATCAATCAGGCGATGATAGATGGCTGGACGGGCGACGAAAGATTGAGGGCTTATGCGTTGAACGAGACACCGGGCGAGCGGAGGCGGCGAACGCGGCGCGCTCGACCGGACTATGGATTGCTTATCAATGGATTCCCGGGCGATCGCGAAGTCGCGAAACTGGTCGCCGCCGATTTCACCAATCAGCATCCACATTGTCTCTTCGAGAGAGACGACCTGCATGGTCTCGCGCGGCACTTTAAAGACGATTCCACTGTCGTGCCGGCCCTCGAAGCGTGGGTAACGAAGTATCGCTCCGATGACGGCTACACGCTATCCCACGCTGCACGTGTTGCGCCGACACCCTCTTTGAAGGCCGCCCTTCTACGTTGCGTCGAGAACGACCATCTTTCCTTCTGGGCGGCGCCAGCCCTAGTCGATTTGTGGGGTGCCGCCGACGCCGAAGTGCGGGCGGCGTTGCTTGCCACCACCGAATGGCCGGTCGAAAAGCGCCAACATGTCGCTCATACGCTGCCGCATGTGGTGACTGACAAAGGCGAATGCCGACGCCTTTTATTGGAGATATTCGCTGGCGATGACCGGGTCAGGGTCGATTTTGCCCTTCAGGGCATTCGCCATCTCGGCATCGATGCGACCGACCGCGACGCAACCGACCGAGTGCTAGCACGAGGTTACGACAGAGAGCGATTTGTCGTCGAGAACGAGGCACGCGAAGTTATCGACATTTTCCATGACGATCCGCGTGTCGCCGATCTTGCCAAACGGCAATTACAAAGGGAGGGCGGCGTCATAGGAACCGTGGCATCGGTCTTTGCCGGCGACACCGAGATGCGCCGATTGGTACTGCGCGCTACGTCGCCGCTTGAATTGGGTATGCGGATTTCGATTCTGGAATTCTTGCATGCGCGTGCTGGGCCTGAGGGTCCGCATCGAGATCTTGTCTCAGCGGCTCGACGCGAAACCGCGGGAGAAATCATTGTCGGCGCGTCGATCAAACTCGGGCAATTGAACCGTGACACAGATCAAATCACCGCGGATTATTTGGCGGAAGCGGGACGCGAGCTTGAGGCCATAGGGCCAAGAATGGACGCCCGGCGCCAGGGCGCGATGGGCGCTCTCATAGCTGTGAAGCGCCTCGATCTTTTGCCGGCGCTCGATGAGTTTTCGCGCCTGCGTGGGATAGGCATGCACAAGCATCGCGAGATGCTGAGATTCGTCGCCACGGAGTGGGCGGACATTGTAGCGAGTCTTGGCTCTGTGGATGCGGCACTCGCGGCGCTAGGCGTCTCGCGCGATGACTTCTTCGATACCTTCGGCAATGACTTGAGCGCGTCCGATGCCATTGGCTCGCTTGCTCTTCACTTGATGGAAAATGCGCCCGGCCACGTTCCGGCCGCCGCCATCAGATTTGCCGAACGCGCTCGGCCCGGCAGCGGGTTCTTGCGCGATCTTTGTTTGCGGGGTCTAAATTACAATGGGCGCAGCAATTGGGATACATATTCGACCGCGTTAACCGCTGGAGAAGCGCTCGGGCGGAATTTCGCGGGAGAACGGGCGCTAGAAGATCAACTCCTCGCTACCGTGGACACCAACGGCCGCGACCCGGGAGCCATCGTCGCTCTGTGCGAGGGCTGGTCGCGTTCCGATCGTTTTTTGGGCATGCGATCTCGGTTTCGTACCAACGAGCATGGTGTCCCGGTGTCGTTGAGGTTGGCCACCGTCTTCTCGCCACCCGAATGCTTTGTGGATGCTCTCGGATGGGCGGCGGAGAACCTCCAAGGCGATTTGTGGGAAAGTCCGGCGCATTGGATACCGGCGGTCGTCCGCCGTCTAAAAACGGACGACGAAGCTAACGAGCGAATGCGAGGCATCCTTTTCGGTCGACCCTCGCCGGGCGTGAAAGCCAGTTTTCCGAGGATACTAGCCCAGGCACGGACGCTTGACGCCGATTTGCGCAATTGGTGTCGCGCCGAATGCGCTAAGGAAGAAGACATATTGATCGCCGAAGTCGGCATGGACCTCATCGCCGGCCAACGCCGCTTGGTGCGACAGTCGCTCTTTGATTTGCTAAGCGGCCGAGACGCGTAATTGGCGGTCCCTTTTTACTCATATGAAAGTTTGTCGCGCGAGCCCAAAAAGCGGCTCTGGCACGGCCGGCCCTAGCACGAACTGCCTGCGGCATTTGCTGATTACGTCTAGCCTCTTCCTTCGTTGCTCTGCACCCACCAACCAAGGCGTCCTCTCTTTGTGCCCGGTTCTGCCGAGGCGCGCGGTCCTGTCAAAGCCGCTCGCTTGGGCTCACTTCGTTCGTGCAGCTCCGCGCCTTCGGTGTCCTTCGGACAGCTTTTGACAGCCCCGCTTTTCCGCCTCGGCCTCGAAACGGGCATCGAGGCCGCCATTGGGGCGGGCTCACAAGCGAAAGGACAAGTTATGACGAAAGAAACCAACAAGACCCGCCCGACGCATCGCGTCTATGCCGTGACCAAGAACGGTGAGAAGAAGTTCTGGCAGCCCATTGGCGCGATGTGGCAGCACAGCGACTCCGCCGGATTTAATCTCCGGATCGAGTATCTTCCGCTCAACGACGCCGAAATCGTCGTCCGCGTCGCGGGCGACAAGCAGGCCGAAAGCGCCGGAGACGCTCAATGAGCTTCTCGGCTAACGCCAACAGGGCCGTGTCAGCCGACACGGCCCTCGTGGCCTACATGTTCCGCACGTCATGCGACTGCGAGGACTGTCTTGTGTACCTGCTCCGCGATCTCATGCACTGGGCGGATAAGGCTGGATTGAATTTCAACGAAGCGTTCTGGTCTGCGCGGTGTCACTATAACGCACAGCACTTGCGCGAGGAGGTAGCCGCATGAGCAAGAAACCTTCACGCCGCAAGAAGGCTCGGTCCGCCAAGGCGAGGCACAAGACCTTCACGATCACGGTCGAGGCGCAGGCTGTCTTCGTCCGATACGAGCCGTACTCGATTGGCAACATGGCGAGCTTCGAGTATCGAAGCCCTTACAAGCCGCGGCGCCGGATTCCGTTCAGCGAAACTGGATATTTCAGCCATCACGCTTCGATGGACCGCGTGAAGGCCGCGAAGAGCCCGCAGAACTTCGCGCGCGACGAGCTGCTCGCGCTCGTGCGATACCGCATGAAGAGCTATCGCCGCGAGGTTGCCGAGCTTCCGCTGTTCTGATCGTCCGCGACAAGTCCCTGCCGGCTCGTGCCGGCAGGGTTTTTGCTGCTTGAGCTTCACGGCGAGAAGTCGCGACGCGCCAGGACCATTCGGATTTTGCGCAGGTTGATGTGCGCAGCTTCGCGTTCGGCAGAGCCTTCCGGGAAATCCGGCAGGATGTTTGTGATCCGCGCCGCGAGATCGCAAAGCTCGATTTTCGCCATACGCATCAGTTCGGTCAGTGTCAGCACCCTCATTGTTTCCTCCATCATTTCGACCGCGCCAATCGCGGCCTTCTGGTGGAGGCCCGTGCGCCGGAGGAGGCGGGTGCATCGCTTGCGACGGGAACGCAGAGGACGAGTGCACAGCACTTGCAGCCATGCAGCCGACGAACGGTGCGAGATGGCCGGAAAGAAGGACGGGTTTGGTGTGGCGAGATGGAAGGAGGAAGCGGGTGCTGCCGTGCATCTGGCTCGGTTGGTGGGTGTCCATCGACTCAACGGAAGCTATCGAGGAGATCGATTTACTGCGGACACAATCGGGTCACGTTCGTTCACGTTCCCGCGCATGAACTCAGTTGCAACTGACGGGTCCCGCTCGCCTGCGGCCCCTCGAATCGAAAAGGCCGCCAAAAGGCTAAATAAATCAGAGGTGTTGCCGAAGTGCATCATTTTTATTTGCTCGCTGCCGGCGAGCTTACCCGGACACCTGCAAGGCGAAAAACAACGGATTCTCAACCCTTTGTGCCTAATTCTCGACGCAAAGGACGCCCAAATGCGTGGAGCATTGAACCGATGCGTGTGCATTGGCACCCAGAGGACAATGTGGATCGGCGGCCGGCGCGATGTACAGAACGCCTCACCTTGGTATCTTTCCTCCTCGACTCGGGGGGGTCTCGATGAACTTTGACGTTGCGATTTCTCGTGTGGCCACATACGCCACTCCGGTTTTCACCGCCCAGCGGCTGGGTTCTTTCCCTACCGGCGTAGACCTGCGCAGCAAGTTCCGTAGGCAGGCTGACTTGATTGCGACCGATCCGGACTTCCGTCGCGCCCAAGACGAAATCCTCAAAGTCCTCAAAAAGAGTACGGACGACTTTGTAAGGCTTCCCTGTGCAAAGGCTGGGGCAAAAGACGGTACGGGTGATATTCAAGTTCTCAATATAAGAAGCGAGTTTTTGGGCTCGGAGACGGAGTCTTCCGATGCTCTCTATGCCCGATTGAAGTCGGACCGATACCAACTCCGCATCAAGGACGCGGTTTGGATTCTGCGGACGCGCGCGTCCGCGACGTCCTGTGCGCTTGAAGGCAAGGATCGTCCAACAAAGCTCTGGTGGACATTTGAGGGGATTCCCGCAATCGGCGATGTTAACCGCCGGCCGCATGAGGATGATGTCGTGCGGCTACTCCAAATCACTGACGATCTGGAGCGGGCAGCCAGGGACGGATTTAAGGCTGCCTTTGAGCGAACCCTCTTCAAAGTCCTAGAGACAGAGGGATGTCTCGATACTGATAAGCGAGAAGTTCATATCTGCGCTATGGAAAGCGTTGACGATAATGTCGACGCATTGTTGGACGCAGTTTATTTTGATGGAAGACAGCCTTCCGCCATTTCGGCTTCCACCCGAGATGATTTAGCCGAGGCACGCAAGGGAATTTCTCTTTTTGATAGGTTTGTACGTAAAACCATTGGCGAAAAAGCCGTTATCAACGATGCTACAATCTTTTTTCCACGAGGCATTCCGCGTCTCAAAGGCATATTTTGTAGACATGAAATCGAAAATAAGACCTACATCATCGGCTTTGCACGAAAGACCGGTGCGCGAATCGGCGATGATCTATTGAGTGAGAGCGAGCAGAGCGCGGAGCTCGCCGAAGAAAACGTCCGACTGCGATCGGCTGCCCGGCCGCTCAGCGCTTGGCTCGCCAACGCGGAGGCGATGTCACACGAGAAAATGCCTGAGTTCAACTGATCGTGACACCGCTTTCGCCGGATAGTCGGCGCGACTGCTTTAATTCTCAAAACTAAAGATTGCCGGCCACATCACGACGAAGGAAAGCCGCGCCTCGTTTTACAACTTTTGAAAGAAGAAACGCGATTTGCAGCTGGGGACGACGTAGGGTCGCTCCGACAACTGCTGAGAAAAACTTGGGGATTTGGGGGGATGCCACCACCGGAAAGACGTGCGATCCATAAGGAGTACAAAGATCTTTTTGACAAGGATCCGCTACTCCTGGAAGAGGATAGCCAGCGAACTTATTGCAAATTGCTCGTAAACAATATCCTCGGTAACCGGACGATTGTTACCAGCCGGCCAGAGCATCTTCGGTTGGATGATGAAAGCTCTCTGCAAAAATTTAAGCGGGCTTTGTTAGCCCCACCGCAGCCTCCATCAGAGGCGCTGACACGGGAATATCGTGACGCCTTTATAAAGCGAAAGAAGGTCCCCAAAGCGACTTTTGAGAAACTTAAAAACATGACGATGGTTAGTGATGGTGAGCTGACCATGAATCGCCTTAAGGACGAAAAGACAAACCGAGCGGCGTTCGCTGATCATGATGTTGCGGCAAAGGCTCTCGGCAAAGTAATTGATGGGCGTGTTCGCATCGCTGCTGTCGGTCATCGGGTGCGGATCAGCCGTCTCGTCAATCAGGCCTTTTTTGGCGAAGAACTCTGCTTTCTGGCGCCTTTCGTGGACGGGCCGCTTTCGCAAGAGATGCACGAAAAGGCCGGCATCCATCAACTCGGACGCACCTGTCTGTCACCTGACACGAACACGGGCTCGTGGTGTGATGTCGTCGTCGGTCGTGTACGACAAGCGCTTCGGCGCGGCGCGCACATCATAGTGCTGCCTGAGTTCGCGCTGCCGTCCGCCGATACCAGTCAAGCGAATGCGATTGAGAGCCTTCTCAGTGACGAATCCAGAGGAAAGCCGAATCATTTTTTGTTTGCCGGGTCGCGCCATGAAGGAAGCTACAATCGCGGCCTAATCATCCAGGCGATCGATGGCGACGTTAAGCAAGGCTGGCACTACAAATCGGCATCCGCGCGCACGCTCGGCGAGAACATCCTTGGACCTCATAGCAATATAATTGCTAGTTATCCCGCAACGCTCAAAATAGGTGACGCGAACGCAGAAGTCGCGATTGTTCCCGCGCTTTGTTACGATGCCTTCGACCCGTCAACCTTTTTAACGCTTGTTAATCAGGCGCGAAAATTGCGCAAGGAACGGTGGGTTCAGTTCATCATCGTCCCGTCGTTTAATCCGTCAGAGGATTTTGTCGCGCTGTTACGCGACCTGAGTTTCCTCACCCGTTCGGTAGTGCTCTACGTAAATAGCCTCCACGGCGATGCTAAGCTGTTTATTGCGGGTTTTGATGTTGCGGAGTTGATGGACAAGGCCGCCGCGATTCAGGAGCGCGTCCCGTCTCTCCTAGAAGAGCTAGAACGTGAGCTTGCTACGGCTCAAAATTCAATCACCCGCCAGAATTTAGACGATCCGAAAAGCGCGGAAGCCTATAAACAGGCTTATGAGCGCGTCCAGTGTCTTGATGACCAAGTCGACGCCCTGCAACAGTTTTCTGCAGTGCTTCCCCGCCTAATCGCATCACAGTCCTTTGAGCACCTCATTACGATTGAATCTTGCCCGATCTGCGATGCCAAAGGCCATCACGATCTGGCATCCTGCTCACGGGATACGATTTATTATAATATCGACAGAGCCCTAATTCGGGCGCTAGCGCGGTTTCGATCTATGTTTATTAACGAGGCCTTCCTTCCCGAGGCCTTCCGCCAAATGCCGTGAGAACGGAAAGCCGAAGGTCGGAGAGCTTGTTTGGACGGTTGGCTTTGCGTGAGCAGTGCACGTCCGGCTATGCCGGCCGGGCTGTTGCGCGCCGAGCCCCTTGGATCCCGTGAACGGGATTCCGGGTCTCGGCCCTTCGGGCTTCCATCCCTCGTGCAGAAGATAATGTGCCCCTCGCTGGGGGCGTCGGTTCCGCGTCCCGCCTTCGGCGGCGCTATGCTGACGCTCCTGCGGCTGCCCTTTTACCGGTCTCGGGGCTGCAATCGGTCCCGCATACCGGCCACTCCAGACGGAGAGTGGCCGGCGCTATGCTGATGCTCCTGCGGCTGCCATTTAATGGGTCTCAGGACTGGCGAATGGCGTGCGCTTCGCTTCCGCTGATGCGCCCATTTTTCTAAAGCCGGGGCCTGCGGCCCCCAGGCCGTCAAGGCAGCCCTGCGGGCAAAAACCGCGCGGCGTTTTTGGCCTGTGACAGCCATCCCCCGCTCATTGGCGCGGGCCTAGTCGGTTGCATGGCAACCTTAGCAAGAAAGGCTAGTGGACAAGGGAGGACGGGCTGCATACGCCGGTATGTGAGTTTCCCTCAGTGTATTGTTCGAGCAAGTGTTCTGCGGCGTGTTTGGTGCAATAGCTTTTTTTGATTTGGTCGCAGCCGAGCCACAATCCTTAACGAGAGTTTGACGCTGAAGTGTTAGGATTTGCGACGAGTAGGCAGATAGTGAATTCCATTGGAATTCCTTCTGGCCCTGTGGGGGATCACCGGCCATGGCACGCTATGCCAAGTCGGCGGATGTTGGGGAGCGGCGCACCGCATCATTGCGGCTGCAACTTACGCCCAGTGAACGGGCCGAGCTAGAAACCGGCGCCGCCGAGGCGGGCACCCATCTCAGCCAATATGTCCGCGAACTGTGTCTTCGGCGGTCTACCGCCGGCCCCGTCGTTGCCCGTGCCAAGCGCAACCCGGAAGCTCGGGCCCTAATGCACGAGTTGACCGCCATCGGCAATAACCTCAATCAACTAACCCGCATCGCGAACAGCACGAAAACGACGCCCCAACTTCAGGAACTGCGGCTGGCGACCGGATTCCTCAAAACCGCCTTGGCGCGTGTCATCGAGCTATGATCCCACGGTGTCGGGTCGGCAAAGGCGTCACCGGCGCGGTGCGCTACATTCTGGGGGAGGGTCGGCACCCCGAGACCGGCAATCCCAAGAAGATCGGCCCGGACCAAATCAGTCGGGTTGGCTGGATCAGCGGCATCAATTTCGGCTTTGCCGTCGAGAACCGGGACGACGCCGAACTGGCGCGCCGGATCATGGAATTCGACGCCCTGAACCAGACCAGCTGCACTCGGCGTTGCGAGAAGGATTGTGTGCACCTGTCACTTGGCTGGCGGCCAGGCGAGGAGCCCAGCCGAGAGCAGATGGAGGTCGCTGCTCGGGATGCCCTGAAAGCGATCGGCATGGGAAACGCCAAAGCGATCTTCTCGTCGCACAACGACGAGGATTATTCCCACGTCCATATCGTGGCCTCGAAAATCAACCCGGATACTGGTCGCGCTTATGACCTCAAGGGCAACTACCTCAAGCTCTCGCGCTGGGCCGAGCAGTACGAACGCGACAACAGCGGAGGCATCATCTGCACGCGCCGAGAGGAAGCCAATCGGCTGCGCGACGCCATCGCCGTGCGGGACCCCGGAGCGGTACTTGCCCTGATGACGGCCCAGCGGTCCACCTTCACCGCACGCGACCTTGAGCGACTGTTGTCGAAGCAGATCATGGGGCAGCTTAGCCGAGCGCAGTTTGCCGAAGCCGTGGTAAGCCACGCCGATGCAGTCCGCCTGTCAGACCGCGCTGAGGGGCAGACGACCCGATATACGACGCGGCAAGTGCTTGAGGCCGAAGCCCATGTCTTGCGTGCGGCCGATGGTTTGGCGCGAAGCGACCGCCATGGTGCCGGTGATCGAGCGCGCGCCGCAGTTTTGTCCGGCAAAGAGTTTGATGGAATATCCCGCGAACAGGTGCTCGCCGTTCGGCATGCGACGGGAGAGGCGGGCCTAAGCCTCATCGACGGCCAGGCCGGCACGGGTAAGTCCTTCACCATGGCTGCGATCCGGCAAGTTTACGAAATGCAGGGCTACAGAGTGATCGGCGTTGCCCCGACCAACGCCGTCGCTCAGGACATGCAGCAAGAGGGTTTTACGCGCGCGGCCACAGTTCACGCCGAGCTTTTCAATCTCAATAACGGGCGTAACCAATGGGACCGCCGCACGGTCGTAATTGCGGACGAGGCCGCCATGCTCGACACGCGCAACATGGCGCTACTGACCACCCACGCCTATTCGTCCTGCGCTAAATTGATCCTTGTTGGCGATGACCGACAGCTTTCGAGCATCGAGCGCGGCGGCATGTTTGGCGTGCTTAAGGACCACTACGGCGCCGCCGAGCTGGCCGTTGTGCGCCGGCAACACAAGCACGATGACCGCCGCGCCGCGGAGTTGATGGCGGAGGGCAATTTCCACACTGCGCTTGAAATCTATAACGCCAAACGTGCCATCCATTGGACAAGAACTCAACCTAAAGCCCGCGCCGCGCTCGTTACGCAATGGGCGCGAGATAGCGCCGCCGATCCGTCAAAGTCCCGTTTCGTCTTTGCTTACACGAATGAGGACGTTGACAGACTTAATCGCGCCATCCGCGCGGTGCGCCGGGAGCGAGGCGATCTAGGAAACCGGGAGCATACGTTCGAGACGAAACATGGGAGGAGCAATTTCGCCGTTGGCGACCGTATCCAGCTCACCGGTACCGACAAGCCCAAGGGTCTCTTGAATGGACAGGCCGGCTCCATTGAAGCAATTGAAGGCAGCGCCATAACCGTGAAGCTGGACGGTCGAGGTCATCGCGTCGTGACGTTTGATGTGGCCGACTTTAAGGATTTTCGCCATGGCTATGCCGGGACCATCTATCGAGGCCAAGGACGCACGCTCGATCAAACCTATCTCTATCACTCCGAGCACTGGCGTTCGGCTGCAAGCTACGTCGCCTTAACTCGACACCGCGACAAGACCGAGTTGTTCGTTGCCACCAACACAGCCGCGACCTTAAGCATCTCGCCCGCCAGATCGCGCGGACCGACGAGCGTCGTGCTGCCTCTCATTTCCATCAAGTAGCCGAGCGTGATCCGGTTCGGCCAATGTCGCCGAGCGAGTTGGCAGCGCGATTAGATGATCCTCGCTTGCGGCTTCACCGGCATCAAGAGGAAACCGCGTCGCGGCGCGGGCCAGAGCAATCGATCAAGCTAACCGGTAAGCAACGCGCCCCGGGCGAGAGCGGGTCAGTCGATTATCCAAACCCGTCCCAGACGCCAGATCGAGGCGGGCGGGGTAGCCGAACGCGATGAACAGCCGGGGGCGGGGGCGCTCCCTCGGCAGGTTGAAGACCAGCCCAGTCGAATTCGGATTGTCAAGGCGTTCCGCGAATATGCGGCATGGATGACCAATCGTGCGATTCCTGCGGCCGTGCGCCACGTATTGCGGATAACGAATATTCCGACGAACAAGCCGGGTTTATGAGATCAATAAGGAAACTATTGCGAGCAGCAGCGCGTGAGGACTAGAATTAGTCTTTGTTTGTTCGTTTAGGTTTGGAATTGCGAGGCGCGTCATGTCTACCGTCGAAGATCGACTCGCCGAACTCGAACGGCGGTTTAACAGTCTCTTCAAAGCGTTCGATATGCTTTGCGAGGAGACCATTAAGGACGCACGTCGGATTGTCGCGCTCGAAGTTCATTCGGAATCGCTCCGCGTCGATAGCCAACGATGGAACGAGGTTTATTATCACATCTTTCCCGACCGGTTGCGTCAGGACATTAAATTGCAGGACCAGCTCTTTGACATAAGGCATCGCCCCAATCCGAAAGACGGCGGGACAAAAGCCTGATACGCTGCGCCGCAATAGCAGGGCAGACCACGGTCATGGATGACGAACAGTGGCGGCGGCCATTAGCGCCTTACGACTTGGAGCAGCGTCGGCTAATTGCTGAATCCGATTTTCAAAGAAAGAAACTTGAGGAAGCCGAAGTGCGCGAGCGCGCACGGCTCGAAAGCGATCCGAAATTTGGAATCATGCTCACCGCGCGCGAGCTTCACGACGCGCATTTGAGGCAATTCGCACTCACGGCTGCAGCAAAGGAGCTTGCTGCCTACCCGGGGCGGAGTCTTTCGATCGTCGCCGAAAATGCCGTCGAAGCTGCTAACAATCAAGAAGCATTGGAGCGAAAGCAGGAGATCGAAAGAGACGCCGAGCGCCAGAGACTACGAGGGCCACGCCCAATCCCGGTGCCGCCGCGGCAGCCAGATTATTTCGTAAGGAATGAACCGCATATCAATCGCGACAAGCCGGACCGCCAGCCCCTAGGCAAATATCAGCCGCTCGATGACCTGACCCGACAGCTACGCGATGAGAGCGACCGCCGTCAGACGCCTCCGGTGGAACATCACCGGCAGATCGATCGTGAAGTGAAAAATCCAGACTATCGAGCAACGGCCACCGAAATCACCAGCTCTGCGAAACGCCAACGTGATTTCGGGCAGCGCGATGATCGACCAGCTCAAGAAAGCGGCAACGCGCAAGACCAAGCGCGCAGCAATCCCGGCCGTGGCGGCCGGTCAGGGTGACACCACGCGAGGAACTGCCATCGACGCCCCCTACTTAGTCACCGGCATAAGGATTGCGCCCTGCACGCGCTGCGCACTCTCTTAGATGCCAGTAATTTGGCGTCTTAAATTTCACCGTATCCGCCAAGCCGGCAATCCAAGCGAGGCCCGTACCCCTTTCCATTCCGAACATCTCAAAGGCCGGCATCCGCCGAACCTGGACTTGCGACCAGTTGGTACTATCGCGATCCGCATCGGACCTCCCGCCGCTACTCTCGCCAATCCCTTTCGCCCATATTGTCCACTCGCCGGCCCGGCGCGACATCCATTCCGCCGTTGTCATGTCGTTCGGTGTCAAGCCTTGCACGAGTCCCGCGTTCGCTAGGAAAGACTCCCAACGTTCCCCGTAAAGTGCCTTGAGCTGCCCTAAATCCTGCAGGATGCCGACGAGCTGCACGCCGTATCCGCGCACCAAACCAAAAGCATCTTCGAGAGGGCGCAAGCGGCCAAGCGTTGCCATTTCGTCGATTAGCATTGTGACCGGCAATCCGCCCGGCCGGTATAGCGCGCGTAACGCCGACACCAAAACGAGCCTTAGCCATGCGCTATGCGTCCGCAACCGCTCCGCCGGTAAGATCACGTAAACTGTTGTCAACTTTTCCTTCAAACGGCCGAACTTAATGGCCGACTTCGACGTCAGATCGTCGCGCATGCTTTTTGATAGTAGCCAGCGGGTTTGCGTATCCGCCGTCGAGCGAATACTCACTATTTCGTCTGTTGGTCTTTGGAAGCGTTGCGCCAGGCTTGCGATTTCGTAGCCGCCGATATCGAACAGGCCTTTTGGTCCTTGCGTATTTCCTGCTTTCACCATCCTCTCGGCTGTTATGTTTAGGCCCCGAGTCTGCTTCCACTCTTTCACCGCATTGCCGGCTTCGTCCCTCGCGAGCTTTCCGTTTTCGTATTTATCGACCCATTCCGAGAGATCGTCTTGCGTAAGCATGGTACGCACATTTTCGAGATTTGCGTCATCTTGGTTTAGCAGCTTCTCCCACATCAAAAGGCCGACAACGAGGCCTTGCGCTGACTCCGGCCAATGTTGTTCCGTGCTTCCTTCCGTGTTGATTAGCGCTTCGGCAAGAGCCGCCGCATCGTCGTAGAAATTTCGATTTGGGTTCGGCTTCTCCTCCGTGCCGGGGTCGAGCGGATCGAGAGGATGAAGGACATCGAGCGGATTGAACCCGACGCTATCGGCTAAGCCGGCGTCGATCATCTCACGATGCTCGGGGAAATGTTCGATCGCTTCGCGGAGCTTACCGAACGGATCGATGATTTTGACTTCATGGCCGAGCGCATTTGCGCGATGCCATGCCGTGACGGCCGCAGCCTCACCCTTAGGGTCCCATACAATCACGCTGCGATCGTTGAGGCAGTCGCTTAGAAGATTGACCGACACGAAACGCGTGAATTTTCCGCTGCCGCTTGGCCCAAAAAGGACCGCATGGCGCTCGTGCTCGTAGACGCTCGGTGCGGAGGAAAAGTTGTTTATCTCCTTATCAAATAAATGCCCAAGATGCAGCCCTTGCCCTCTCGCCATGTCGCGGCCTTTCAATAATCCAGATCCAAACCCGTGAGATCTTCCCGCTCGCTTGATCTTCGCGCGGCGCGTTCGGCGTTTTTCTTGTCGGCAAAATCCGCCTTCGGCATGCCCTGGCTTGGGCCGCCGACCTTTGGAGTGCTACTCAACGCTGTGTTCCACTCCCGCACTGCCATAAACACGCAACCCAGTGCCGACAAATAAAAGAGCAGTTGAAAAAATTCGGCCGCTTTGGCCAATGAATCGCTTAGTCCGAAGATATCGGTGCCGTCGCTAGAATTGATATCACCCTGCCACCACGCGACGGCGACAAGGCCAGCAGCAAGGCCAATGTACAAAAACCCGCGCACAAGCGCGGCGACCTTCCCGACTGCACCGACGAATGCCTTCGCCGCGCTGGCTCCGGTTACGACGTCGCTATTATCGTGCTGCGATTTGTCCCCTATGAGTCGACTGCATAGCCACCAGGCGGAGACGATTACTAACGCGACGAACGCCTCGATAACAAAATTACGAAGGCTTTCGAAAAAAGGCCGGGATGCGGGCGCTATTTTTATAGTGCCAACCATTCCCCAAACGGATATTTCCCAGCCGATTGCTCCGGCGAACAGCGTAACCGGGATCAAGTAAATCGCGCGTCCGATAGTCCGAAGCCCGCCCTTCCACCAAGCTGGACCTTCGAGGGGCCACGGTCTCCCTTTCCTAATGTCGAACGCCTCCGACACTCTGACGCACGCCAGGAAATAAGGGATTGCTGTCGCGACGCCCGATATCAGCCAAAACGCCCCCTCGGGCATGGGCTTGGCCGTTTGGGCGATTAGGGTCGCCGGATACGGACCTCCAAATAACAGCCAAAAGGCAATTGGCCGGGACATCATTACGTAAACGAATGCGCAGAGGAAGATCATTCCCCATCTGATCGCCGGGCTTTTCCAGAACCAATCGATCAGTCCGGCGAAAGCAGCAACAAAACTATCGAATTCAAATGCGGCTTCGATCGCGGCGAACACGGCCCCCGTCAAAATCAATATGCTTGCTAGCGCCGGGAGAGACGGTAACGGCGTGGCGCCTTGTCTATGCCAAAGGCTCAGCAGCACCGTCCCGAGTAGTGCAAAGCCCGCCCCAACAAGAAAACCGATGACAGCACGAGTTATCGTGCTCCGAACTAGCGCGCGCGACATAATCAGGCCCCACAACCCAAGTGCTATGAAATATCATCTGCACGCGGGGTACAATGGGGGTCGGACGGTGGGCCTATTCGGCCCTTTACCGATGTGTCTGGACCGGGGCTTGCAGGCTCGCGTCGCATTGCTGGATCAAGCCATGTAGAACCTGATCCTGCGGATTGAGATCGACGACGTAAGCACGTCCGTTGGCGAGATCGAGTTCCACTCTGACGCTGCCGGCGCTAAGCAACTCTTTCAGCTTGCCCGCCGAAACCGCCGCTATTTGGTTCAGCGTGGCTTCGCCGGTGACCCCGTTGAACATGTCGAGAAGATAGTTGTCGCGCTCTTGCCCTTTCGGCAAAGCTGCCTGAATGATTTTCTGCGCCGCCGACGGATCGTAAAAGATCACCTTGGCCTCGTTGTTGTATTCGGCCTCGGCCTGTGCCGTGCGAACTTCTCCGCCATTGACGCGAACACGCAAGCCGATCTTGTTCTCTCGCCAAGCGAATGCAACGGCCTCACGATTCCGAAACGTATCGAACGCGAAGTCGGCTCCAAGCTTGTCGCAAGACGCTGACGCTTCGAGCGAAATGCCATCATCGAAGATACCGCCGCTGACGGCCTTACTGGTAATTACGTCCGTCATCTTGTCGGTCACCTGCTGAATTTGCCAGGAGAGTACGCCGGGTCCGGTAGGCAGCGGTGCGACTTGTGCGCGGGCGACGCCAAAGACCAACACACCCGAGACCGCAATGCAGATCGGTGCGTGGTGTTTCATCGAGACGATCCAAGGATTGGTCATTTTGACTTTCCGGCCATGCAATCACGCATGCGCTCTTTGTTGTCGAATCCGACGAGCATGCACTTAAACGCGAGGGCCGCTGAGGCGGGCGGCCGGTGAGACGCCTTCGGCGGTGTTGCGCTCTGAGGCGACGACGGACCGAGTTTCGTTTGTGAGGTTGGATCGCTTTGACCGGCAGACTTGACCGTCTGAGCCGACGCGGCGCTCGTGATCGAAAGTCCGACCGCCAGCGCGACAGTTAAAGAAGCTACGTTGCGCCGCGTCCGCCTCGAATAAAGACGACGCGATCTCCGGGTATTTGAAACAATACCGTTGTTGTCTGTCGGGTCGAGAATGTAACGGAATGACCGATAGTGTTTCAAGAGCACGCGGACTCTTGATTTAAGTGCTAAAATTGCATAGAAATCTTTCTGCAATTCTGCTGACTGTGCGCAATTCCGCCCAAGCTCCGGAGATTTCCCGTGCTGCAACAGAATCGGTCATTCTGTTTCACGCGAGGGATGAATGCGCGAGCGGCTTTACGAGGGGCTAACCCTCTTCAACCCCTTCGGTCATCGGAAATATATCAACGCCGGCGAGCGTTGGCGCTTCATTGAAGCGGCACGCCGAGCGCCCGCTGAGATTCGCCTCTTTTGCCTGATGCTGTTGTGGAGCGGCGCGCGCATCTCGGAAGGCCTCGCGTTGACGCCGCTCTCGATCGATATTGAGAGCGGAGCCGCCAGCATCCACACTCTGAAACGCCGCAAGCGTGGTATTGTGCGGCAAGTGCCGCTACCGCCCGATTTGCTCGAAGAGCTAAACATCGAATTCGGACTCACGGCGGCGCAACACGATCCCGAGCTTGCGAATGCGCGGATTTGGCGTTTCAGTCGCACCACGGGCTGGCGCTATGTGAAGGCCGTCATGGCGACGGCCGGGATTATCGGTACGCCGGCTATGCCCAAGGGCCTGCGGCACGGCTTCGGAGTCAACGCGACCCAATCCAATGTGCCGGTGCACCTGCTTCAGCGTTGGTTTGGCCACGCCTCGCTACGCACGACCGGAATCTATTACGACGTGATGAGGCCCGAGGAACGTGCATTCGCCGCGCGGATGTGGGGTACGAAAAGCGGTCTATAGAGCGACCACATCAATGCGTGGTCTCGGAGGAATGATCCAAGGATACGGTTGATACGATCGACTTAAATTCTTCAAGAATTTCTGGATGGTGCTGTCCCAAATATCGTTCGACCTTTCGATTGGCTAGAAGCTTTGAGAGGTAGCCTGACGCAATCACTAGGTTGAGAACATCGTCCCCATAAGATGCTTCCACTGCCTTGAAATCGCGCTGCAAAGATTCCATCTCGCGTTCCATGCGTGCCATTTGGTCGGGCGTGATGCCGCCGACTTTCTTTTGCTTCTCGGGCCTTGCCAGGTCGTTCTGTCGTGTCGCTGCCAACAAAGCTTTGGCGTAGCTTGACGTGAAATTAGCGACCGACAGCATCAGCTCCGCGGCTTCAATCTGCCGCATAGGTTTCATCTTACGCAATGTCTCAAATGTCGTTGGGTTAACCGACTTATCCTTCAGCATCTCGACAACCTCGGCGGAAACACCATTCAACATCGTTTTGCGACGCTTAATGACCGCGATGTTTACATCAAGCGCGCTTGCGAGTTTTGCTTCGGAGACGCCCCGTTCAAGGGCGCGCACTATCATGAAGTGTTCTTGGACGGTTGCTAGGCGATTGATCCGCTTGTTAAAGGTAAACGCTTCATCGTCGTGAGAGATCAGGCATCTGACAATCTTGTCGCCACGATCGATCAGCGCCGTCAGCCTGACATGTCCGTCCAAAAGCAAGTATTGCTGTTTCTCGTTTGGATGAGGCGAAACCACTAAAGGCTCGATGACCCCGACTTCCTCTATCGACTTGGCGATGCGCCGGTATTTCGCGCTGTTTTTGACGGAAGCTGGCACTTGTCTCAATGGCAAAATGGCGCTCACGGACAGCGGCATGATGCGTTGTTCGAAAGCGATTTTTACCGCACCTACGTCCATTTCAAAGGCTCATCCGTTCCACACGTTCAGCTAGCTGCTTAGGGAGGCTATGAACCACCTCCGCCCGCAAAAGAGTCGTGAAATGCTCTTCGGCTAGCAGCCTACGCAACGCATTTATAATGAAAAGCAGACGGCTCTGCGCCAACGTAGCCTTCTTAACAAGAATCTTCTGGCGGTCCGTCTCCTTACGATACGAACGGACGAGAGCTATGGCAGTCACCTTTCGCGCCGGACGTCGCGCACCGATCTGCAATGAATGGATAGACTTTCCGGTCAGGCTGCGTTGTTCGATGATCCGCCGGATAGCCAGAATCTGGTTACCGGGGATAGTCCCTGATTCATACGCGTCAGCCAGGGCTTGCTGCACATCGGTATCTTTTGCACGCGCAATTTCCATGGCGACCGAATGTGGCATGATTCCACGTTCGACAGCTGCGAGGAGTCGCTCCTCTCCATGATCAAGCAAGTAGCAGATTGCATAAACATATTCAGTGCTAAAATCGACCTTTGACGCAATTTGCGCGTGGGAATAGCCACGTTCCCTAAGCGCGCCGATCTCGCGGATGAGCTCCAGCGGACTGTGCTGGCGCCTCGCCAAATTCTCCACCAAGCTCATGACGAAGCAGTCTTCTTTAGAGACATCTATCACGACCGCCGGGATTTCGCTCTGCCCGAGCGCGATGAATGCTTCTAGACGTCCCTGACCACATACTAAATCGTAGCCGCCAGTGTTCTTACGCTGGCTAACTGTAATTGGCTTTTTTAGTCCAAGATGCGCGATACTATTCACCAACTCATTGAAGATACGCTTATTGCGAGCGCGCGGGTTCAGGACAGTTATCGAGCTTACGGGGATCGAGCGAATCTCGGAGGCTTTCTCGGTCATGCGGCGAACCTGATGGATTGGCGGGCGCACAGCTCGAAGAGCTGGTCCAGCGATTCAAATCGGTATGCGTCTAGATGGACTCCGTTATTCTCCGCTAGCCGAATTCTTGCCGCGTTCATATCGATACGGGGCAACAGGTAGTAGTCCATGATGCCTTGGTTTGATTCATCCATGCGCACCGCGATTGTGATGTCGGGCCGCATGCTCGTATCGAGCCGGATCTTCCAACGCAGGAATCCCGCTTGGGTGCGAAAGCATCGAACGATGACGACGGATGCCGTAAATTCGTCGTTGACAGTGAGTAACGCTCGGTTTTCGTCCCACCGGACTATCGCGCCAACACGCTCAATGTTCGCGATGGTCTCGGAAACGATTCCTGGAAACATGGCTCGGAGGGTTCTGTTCGTTTCCACGTAACGATAGTCGCGGTGCGGATCGTAGCCAACAAGTTGATACGCGCGCAGGAGACTCCCAAACCTATTTCGATAGGCCGAACTTGACGGCATGTTCTCGATTTCATCAATGATGAGGCCAGACAGAGCACCCTTCTGCCCTAAGAGCGCTGTCAGATGGTCCAGCATTTCAGTGTCCGTCAGCCGTTTGCTTCGTTCCTCAATAATTCGCCTAGCGGCCTGGAAATAATCTGCATCGACGATGGCTTCGAAGGCGCCTTCCGACCGGACCCACATGTCGGGGGTATTCGCAACACGCTTTTGTTTCAGCTTAAATGAAGTTCGGTTATAGACGTTCGTGCCGGCGTATTTTTCATTGGTAAGGACCTGATGCACAGTACCGCGCGTCCAGGAACGACCAGCGTCGTTCATCACTCCATCGTTGTTTAGAGTTGTTGCGATGTCGGCCTCCGATCGCAATTGAACGACGAACAGCCGATATATTCTTCGTACTGCGTTCACCTCGTCAGGAGGGCCGGGAATGAGGATCACCCTGTCCGTCTGCAGGCTTTTGTATTCACCTCTCTCCAGGGTGGTTTTCGGTTTGCGGTGCTCGTCAATTAGTTGGCGGCGCAGACCATAGCCGGGGGCTCCGCCCTGACGAAACCCGAGGGTGATAAGGCGACACTGTCCCGCGAAGACCTTGGCCGACAGCTCGCGGCTATACTCTCCGGCCATCGCGCGCTTCATGCTTTTGATGATAGTGGCGCTGAGACTGCCGTCATTCTCGAACTGTTCGGCGCAGTACTGCACCGTAATGCCAGCCTCTTTACAAATAAATTCGTAGTAGGCGCTTTCGTCAGCGTCTTGGAAGCGGCCCCAGCGGCTCACGTCATAAACTAGGATTGTATCGAAATCTGCTTGCTGATTTCGGACATCGGCTATGAGCTGTTTCAGAGCCTCACGGCCCTCTAGCCGAAGCCCACTTTTGCCGGCGTCCTCGTACGTGCGCACGATCGTGAGACCGCGACGAGCCGCATATTTGGTAATCGTATCCGACTGATTTTCGGTAGAGTATTTCTGATGCTCCGTGGACATGCGCACATACTGTGCCGCCCTGGATTTGGTGCCGGTACTATTGCTCGGTTCGTGTGGACGCCTTCCGTGTCGCATTAAATTCTTACTCGACAGGTGATGAGTTTCCTTAGAGCCGAGCGTAACCAATGGGGACGCCAGATGTCGCATCCGAAGAAGGACCGAATGATTCAGTCTGAACTTGGAAGAAGTATTCGGCAGGAGGACTTAGAAGGCCCAATCGGCAGCGGCAGGTTCGCCCGAATTGTTGCAGATGCTCTCAACCGTGAGTTCGGCGGCACGCACGCCGTCAAACGGGTGGTGGGTCTTACCCAAGCGAATGAGCGGGCCGTAAAGAATTGGTTTTTAGCGAAGAATGGGCCCGACGGAGCACATATCCTCACGCTTATGCGCCACTCCAACGAAGTCCTCGAAACGCTTTTAATTTTGGCTGGTCGAAAGGACGTGCTAACCGCGAAGAAGCTTTTGGACGCCCGAAACACGTTGGAGCAGATATTCAGGCTCATTGATGACCTACAGAAATGATGTCGCAAGGACGCCGCGCCGAACGCCATTCCTTTCGGTTACAGCGGATATCCGCCCCTCGGGGCGGGTATGGTAACATCTATGAACGCGCGAATTTTATCAGCGGGTCGAGGTCGTGATCGTCTGCGGCATGTAGCGCATCGACATAGGCGCGTCTTACATCGCCCGCCGGCTGAAGATTTGCGCTTCCCCAAGTAAATCGCTTACCGCCTTGCTGAACGACCAACATGTCCGCCGCGACCCGCGACCATCGGCCGTTGCCGTTGGCGAACGGATGCACGAAGACCAGGCGATGATGGAAACGCACGGCTAGTTCATCCGGAGCGTAGCTTTTGTTCTCTATCCAGAACTTCGCATCTTCGATGATTTGACGAATTTCCGGTGGAATTCGATAGGGTGGGTTAATGCCGATATTCTTTTCGGTCTGGCGGTATTCGCCTGCCCATCTCCAAACCTTATTGAGCATCCGGCGATGCAGATTTTTGAGGAACGCTTCGTCGAGGACATTTCGTTTGCGCTCAAAAGCCCAGCGATCGGCTTCCGCGACGTTGTTCTGCTCCAACTCATTGAGCTCGCCGCGAAGCGTAATATGTGTTGGGATGAGGCCTTCGCGTTCCTCGGGCGTGAGAGGTGTGGCATCATCATCGGCATGGAAGGCATCGGTCATTTCTCATCCCACAGACGCGCGGGACGGCGCATGAGCTCCTCGATGAACTGGCGGCGCAGATTGGCGCCGGCCTTTTTGTCCTTCACGGTTTGATTTTCGAGGCTCATGCTGTGTTGGACGGAAGCTAATTGACGATTGGCAACAAGCTCCGCACGTTTCTGAACTGTCTCACCGAGGGGTTTTTCCGGGACCAAGGCATAGACGAGCCGGCAGCCAAGCGCTTCAGCCGCGCGCTGGAGCGAATGCAGCGTGACCTTGCCGCTTACTTCCGCTTGTTCCAGTTCGACGATGCGTGGCTGGGATACGCCGAGCCTACGCCCAAGTTGCGCCGTGGTCATGCCAAGAGCATCGCGGACCGCGCGTAGCCACCCCTTGGGCGGGCGCTGACTCTTCGTGAGTGGCTGCAAGGTCGAGAAACGTTGGTCGAGATGGCGTATGGCATCTTTCATATGATAAGGTATAGCCTATAATTTATGAAAATAACAATAAGATATAACCTATTGATACTGCCATGAAAAATCAGATATATCCTATCGTATGGCCTGATGCTACGTTCAACGAACGGCTTGGAAGAGGGCGTCTCGCGTGTCTTCGCAAAAAGATCAACCGGACTTTCTAAGAAATTTATTCGACTGGACGGTCGTTCGGCGCGACCGGTCATTCCAAGTATATGTTGTTGAGCCGAATGCGTATGACCCGCAAACTCACGCACGAATTTTCGACGCCGCGCTCAGCGTCTTCATTCAACGCCAGACCCCATTGGTGGACCCCTATACAATATCATCTGCTGGGCTGCCGGGTGTAAAGGACTTCGACTTAATAACATTCCCCGAGGCATTCCTGCCCGTGGACAGTCTTCTCCAAGTCCTAGACTCCGTGCGACACCTCGACAACCTTGGTTGTGTACACGTTGGTCTCCGCCCGTCGGACACGAATCCAAATCATCTATTTCTCACGAGCGAAATTCGGACGTTCTTAGCGAAAGTAAAAAAGGTTGATGGAACCAAGCCCGAGGATTTCCAGGCCTTCTCGGGATGGCTCAGTGGGCAGGCTGAACATCTAAGGTTCAACATCGGCTGTCTTTTCACGATCGACGCAGAACACAAGCTTCGTGTCTGCTTCCACCCCAAGCTGGTTCAGTCAAAAGATGAAGTGAGTCCTCTTCCAGAAGATAATATGGAGGAGGCAAATCTGCTGACCATCGTGACCCTGCAGCCAACGGAGAAGAAATACAAAACGGTCTCAATCCAGCCGTTGCTATGTTCAGACGCATTACATTTGCCAACAAAACGAAACGGCAGCAGGCCTCTGGAGGCGCTGCAAGGGGAAGCGGACTGCTTGGGCCACAATCCGCCCGATCATATCGATATAGTGTCCGTTGCTACTTGTTCGCCGCAAGAGCAAAACCAAACCCCCCGTGGGGCGTATCACCGACGGTGGCACCATAAATTCAGAAATACCTTTGAGCGTGCCGCCGGCGACGATGCGCTGGGCCGCCATCATTTTGCGACGTTTGTCTTGTCAAATTTCCAGACGATGCCCACGGGGAAGCCAGGCGGTCTGTCAGGGGCTTTCATTCCTGTGCCGGCGGTAAAAAAATTTCCCGAGTGTGTCACTTTAACATGCTGGGGACATCCAGAAGGCGCGTCCGGATACGATTGGTCCACGGGCACCGACGATTGTTTCGCGGATCCTCCGTGGACGACGGCGGGTTACATTGCCTCGCTGAATCCCTTCGGCCAAAAAACCGAGGCCGTAGCCCGCATCTTCGGTTTTGTCGTCGACCGGCTTCCCCGCGACCAATCTCTTTGGAGTGCCAATCCCGGGCTTAGCGCCTGCCATGTTAAAACGGGCGATGATCAAGGTAATCCGCCCTCGCTTGTGTTCGCGTGATCAGCCATGACGCATGATCCTCCAGACCGTACGGAACATTTCAAAGCCAATTGTCTGGCTTGGTCGGCACTTCACCATTTTTTGCCGGTGTATTTGCTTCGAGAATTATCCCACGTACTTGTTGAGACCATAAGCGAAAACAAGCTCCAGTTCCGTCAGATTTTTGAGGAAGACCTTATTATTGGACAGGAAAGTCTGGCGTCATGGGCGGTAAGGCCGATCACCGTGACGGAATCACTCGCTCAGTATATCCAGCGGCGTATTCGATATTTCATTTGGACCAACGACGGCGACGTTTACTATGAGAGAAGCGCTCAGCAGGCTGCCGACACCGTTAATCCGGGCTCGTTGGAGGATGCCGTTCGTTTAGGTCGAGCTGATCTGGGTGTGCTAAACCAGCTAGATCACCAATTCGATTTCTCCGCTCAAGATAGCATCAGCAAGCTTTATGCGGCGATGAAGATTGCTCGGGAGCTAAGTCTTGCGCCGGATAATCACCCGAATCTACGGGAGCTGTTAGAACTATCTGATTCAGTCGCAATGCCGCTTGGCGTCGTCATATTGAAGCATTTAGGCGACCTATTTGCCGACAGCGATCGGTGGAGTATCGCGCTTGTCCTGTATGAGGCGAGCTATAGCCGGTTGGGCGAGCCGCCTGAATGCTGGCGAGATTATCTCGAGATATTGCGAGGCATCACCACCCAATCGATCGCCACAGCTTTACGCACGACGCGCGGTGCTGCGGCGGCGGCGAGTTATCTTGTGCCCAAGGTTGATGCTACAGCGCTGATAGAGAGCCCGTTGTTTCTTTTGAATGCGTCTCATGACGCGTTCATGGCAGAAATTTATGCCTCCGGCACATTCCGATATGGCCCGGATCGCCGAGCGGCTATCCTTCTGAATCCACTACTATTGAAATCGATGGACCTTTCAACTGCGCTCGAATCGTCGAACGACGGCAAATATGACGATGCCCATCAACAATTCTGGTCAGTTCTTCGTCGCCAGATCGCATTGGGATCTGTGATCGATATACGAATGACCCAGGCCTACTACGCAAAAAGTATCTTTGACGCCCTCGATAAAAAAGCGGAGAGGGATCTCAATAGAGGGTCATTTGCAATGGGTATTCGGCTACTCGTGCAGAGCGGACAATCTGATTTGACTGAAAAAATACGCTGGAATGAAACGTTTGTGCGGGCGTACATAGACGACGATGCGTTCGATTTGGTGAAGGCCACAGCCAATATTGTTGAAACAACGAGAAACGAGAGAATAGGGGTCGCGATCGAATTGATTCACGGTTGGAGCTTGGTGCTTCCAATCGAGCTGGCGTCGCTTGCCGAGACGATGCTTCGGTATGTAGCTGAAACAGGTACAATTTCTCCAACTTCGTTTGCCGCGTATCAAAATATCGGCGGTCGTTGCGTCGAAGTTCTTCGTGATCTCGCCGAGAAGCGTCCAGAATTTCGTGCCGGTGTCGCCGCTGATATCATGTCTCTGGTGCTCTCCAAGATCGGAAAAGGCGTATTTTGGAAGGCGCGATCCGACGCCCTGAAATTAGCCTCACTATACCTGGGCGTTCTTAGGCCTGAAGGTGTCGCCGCGATTGTGTCCGTCGTGTTGTCGGAGCTGGACACTATTGATCCGGCGAGGGACGACTGGGCGATCGTCCAACCTTCACTCGATTTGATACTCTCGGAGGAAGTGCAATCTCTGTCGAAGGAAGATCAAGAACTAGGTCGCCGTATCGTGTCGACTGTGCTTCGTTTCGGGCTCAATCAGAAAACCGAACATGTACGACTTCTTTATTATCTCTATCGCTTTGACTTGGCCTCCGTTCACGAGGAGCCAACGCGGACGCAACTGCAAGAGGTCATTTTAGAAGTCCGAAAGCAGGCGCTTACGGTAAATGCCAGCAACTCGATGAACAACATTTGTGCCCTGTTGCTGGCGTCATCTGTCACCGGTAAAGATGGCATCGAGGATGCTTTGGAGGCGATCAGGCTGATATTAGAGTCCGCTGTTGGACCGCGCCCACACGTATCACTTTCATTTCCTATTGCTTACAACGCATTCATTATCCTTGCGGAGAGACAGGAGAAAATTGCCAGCGATATCTTGATAAGTGTCGACAAGTTTCGTGAAAAGCTCGATCCACTCATGGATCTGATTTTTAAGGTATGGAATGTCGCGAAGAATAACCCTCTAATTTTCGCGCAGTTCTCTCTTCCGCCTCCGACTAAGCCTGATCCCGTTTTGATCCACAACTGGGCCTTCGGATCGATTGCGCTTGCGAAGTCGCTCGGTAAATTCGAGCGAATGCAATCGGCGCTCGATGTTGCGGCAGAGGTGTCGTCTCTTAAAGATTCCATCGCGGCGGCCAGGGCGGTGCGCCTTGCATCGGGCGAACAAGGTACGCTTGATCCGGCTGTCATACGATCTGAAAGCACAGGTGCATTTTACGGGGCGCTGGGTCAGCGCCTAATTTTTCTCAGAGATGCGGCACCCGACGTGCGCGAAAAAATTATCGAAGCCTTGTTGGATCAATGCTTACGATTTGGCCCTAATGGCCTGGATGCAGCCGTCTTCTTAGCGGCCGGTGAACCCAGGATCAGTAACCGACGAAGCAGCCCAACTTGTAATGATTACCTGAAGCGGCTGGATAATAACCGCTCTCTTCGATTGTCACTTATGCCCTTCCTCGCGGAGAGCCGTTCGACGTCTTGATCGTGAAAAGGCAGACATCGGAGGGAGAAACCGATTGTCGGCATGAACTTTAGTTCGCATACGAATTGATCTTTT
>Ga0206869_1032_pt1 | contig 28441 bp, 24 predicted proteins | sample Alteio_BWOrgCont_35_FD_152618 | JGI IMG/M metagenome (GOLD analysis project Ga0206869, IMG submission 152618) | Enriched cells from forest soil in Barre Woods Harvard Forest LTER site, Petersham, Massachusetts, United States -... | ecosystem: Environmental > Terrestrial > Soil > Temperate forest >... | reverse complement strand
GGCTTTCGCTCAATGGCTAGCACTTTGCTAAATGAACAAGGCTGGAATCCTGATGCAATTGAACGTCAACTCGCGCATGGTGAAAGAAATACAGTGCGTGCTGCTTATAACTATGCCGAGTACTTGCCTGAACGAAGAAAGATGATGCAGCAGTGGGCGGATTATCTCGAAAATTTGCGAAGTCAAAGCAAAATTATTCCACTATCTAAGAGTGCATAATTGTAATATATCAGATTGAATCTGCGCGTTTGATACCATGTTGAAACCAATAAATAGTACTGTAATCTTCATCATCAGCATTTTCTTCTTTTCTTTGTACCTCATAAATCCTATCAATTTTTTTTAACGATTCTTCGCTCGCTATTAATTCAGCTTCTGACTCATTATTAATTTTTTCCTTAATGATATTTAATCTTTGATCGTTTGTTATGACCCGAAATACAAACATATATTATCTCCTTGAGCATCTAACTTAAATGAAATACATTTAATCTTTGCAATAAATACAATCTCAAATGTCTTGCTATTATTATAATAGCAAATCGGCAATTAAATCTTAGATATCTTCAATCGTCTTTTTTCGATTGAACAATTCATTTTTAAGAATATTATTCATGATGCTAACAATAATCACGAATAAACCTGTAAATATATTTAATACCTGAGCAATTTTCCGTGAAGCTGTACTTCAGTTAAATTTTGGTCAAAGAAAAATTACCGTATTGCTTTACCAGTATACCGTTATTCCAACCCATAAAAATGCTGCGAATGGACTGTAATGTACAGTAAAATCCAAGGGTGTCCAATTACAATCATTTAATTTTTGATTATATAGAAGGAACCTCATGTTAAAAAAAAATGAACCATTTGAACCAGACTATAAAAAATGGGTTGTCACAGGTGAATGCATTCCACAAATTGCTGCAAGTTTAATATTGGGAATAAACCCTGAAATTGCAATAGAAAAAGATCCGAGAGATTGGCAAAATATCAAAATTCGCGTTAAAGAAGTTGAGGATGTTTACAATATTTTATGTGAAAGAAAAGGTCCATGGTGGTATTACAATCATTTAAGCATATTTGAGCATGTTGATAATGCGTTAAAAAACCGTATAAATGTTGAACCCCATCTCATGAACGAAATCAACGAAGCATTTTTATGCTTCACAGAAGCTGATCAGATAATATTTATTGAAGCGCATGCTTATATTTCTAAAAATCTTAATTTGTTATTGCCATTAAAAAAAAATGAAATGCCTACTAGTTTGGAATGTACTGAAACAGAAAAGCAAACTTTATTAAAGCTTGTACTAGGTATGGCAATGGATAAATATGGGTATGATCCTACTGTCACACGAAACAAAGCAACGGGTAACAACAATGGAAGCATAAGAGCAGGATTGCAGTCTTTTGATGGGCTTGACGTGTCAGATGACACAATACGTAAATACTTAGATGAAGCAGTAGAACAATTTCCCAACGCTAAACCAATAAAATAGTTAACATAACCGATTCGGTTAACTTATAACCGAATTCGGCCTTCTGCTATCAAACACTTCATATCGTGTAGCTATGTTCAATAACGCCTATGGAGGCATAAACATGGTTACAACAATCTTAAGACTTCCCATCGTAAAAAATCGCACTGGATTATCGCGTAGCACTATTTATTTACGTGTATCTGAAGGTCGATTTCCTAGCCCGATTTCTCTTGGTGGAAGAGCTGTCGGTTGGGTTGAGTCTGAAATAAATGACTGGGTAATAAAGCATATTGAAGAGAGCCGCAAGCAAAATAAGAGAGGGAGAGCATAATGAACGCATCTCTGCCACATTTCACTCCCGATCACTATAAAACCGATAAAAGCGATAAAACCATACAAGTTAGTAATACGGATTTTCTTGAAATGATTTTTGGTGACAACTCGAATGTCGAACGACCTATAATCGTTAGTTTTAAAGGCAATCCAGTAAATATTGCTAAACATTGTTGGTATGGAAAACCATGGAGCAATGATCACATAGAGAAGTTGTTAACTAGTAATAATAATTATTTTAGCCTGGCGCGCTTCAAGCCTAACGAAACAGCAGAATATCGGCGGAAAAAATCGCAATTCCAAAGTTTGCACGCTGTGATGTTGGACGACGTAGGGACTAAGGTGGCAATGGGGCGACTAACACTCTCACCAAGTTGGTTACTTGAAACTTCACCTGGCAATTTCCAAGCAGGATACATACTAGATGTACCAATTAATAATAGCAAAACAGCAGATCGGCTAATGAATGCTATCGTAAACGCTGGATTATGTGATCCAGGTGCAAATGGCCCAACTGCACGGCTCGCTAGACTTCCGGTTGCAATAAACGGCAAACATGAACCAGCTTTTCAATGCCGACTAAATGTTTGGGAACCACAAAAGCGTTATTCGGTGCAAGACCTGGCTAATGGACTTCAGCTAGAAATGGTTGAAGAGAAATCGAAACAAAGAAAACAACAAGCAAGCGAATATCATGATGAGGATACTGTACAAGTTTGGAGTCCTTGTCCTAAAGAAAACGCAGTTATTGTGGCGATGAAAAACCGCAATATATACAAGTCACCCCTAGGTGAAAGTAAGCATGATATTACTTGTCCATGGGTTGCAGAGCACACTAATTGTATTGATGGTGGTACAGCATATTTTGAACCTGACGACAATTATCCTATTGGTGGCTTTAAATGTCAGCATGGTCATTGCTCTAATAGGCATATTCGCGATCTTCTAAACTTTCTTAACGTTGATATTAAATCAGCGCGAATGAAGCCAACAATTCGGGTTATTAAAGGTGAAATTCATCGAATAGTAGAAATTGCTGAGCTTGAATTATCAATAGTTAAGCAATACTACCAACGAGGGGGATTAATTGTTTTTGTTTATACCGAACCAAGCACTGATGAAACATTAATACAACCGATTACGCAACCTGCATTAGTTCGTGCTCTTTCTGGTATTGCCACATGGGAGCAATTTGATAAACGCTCTAATAAGTGGATTCGTATAGACCCGCCGCCGCGCCACATATCAATTCTGTTTGACTCAAACACTTATCGACATTTACCAATAATAAATGGCATAGCTCGTCAGCCATATTTGCGGCCTGATGGTAGTTTAATGAAAGATGCTGGTTATGACTCAAGCACGGGTATGTTTGGCGTATTTGATAGTAGAAGATTTGCAATACCAGATGTGCCCACTCGTGAAGAAGCTATATCAGCATTGAATATTTTGTCTGGATTGTTAGTTGAATTTTGCTTCTCAACTGCAGCAGATCGATCAGCGGCATTATCAGCAATACTGACAGCAGCAATTCGCCCAAGCATAATGTATGCATTTATGTTTCATGTGCGTGCACATTCAGTGGGATCAGGTAAATCTTATTTATGTGCGTTAATTACAGCGTTTGCTACACCTCAGCGAGGAACGCCGAGCACGTTCCCAGTCAATGAGGATGAATGCCAAAAACTATTGCTAGCTGAGCTTCTACGTTCACCAGCAGTAATTGAATTCGATAACTTAACGAGTGATATTTTACCATATAAAACCCTATGTACTGTTTTGACTTCTGAACATATTACTGGACGTATATTAGGATTATCTAAAACGGCAACTGTAAGTACTCGTACAATGTTTTTGTCTAGCGGTAATAATGTCGCACCGATAAAAGACATGACGCGGCGTTGCATTACCATCAATCTAAACCCTGAAGTAGAAATACCCGCAGCAAGATTTTTTAAAAGACCAAATTTGATTTCTGATGTACTTCATGAGCGCGAACGTTATGTGTCAGCTGCAATAACTATAATCCGCGCATATATAAATTCTGGAAGACCAAAAACTAAATGCAAGTCATTAGCTGGTTTTGGTGAGTGGTCTGATTTATGTCGGCAGCCACTCTTGTGGCTTGGACTCGATGATCCAGCAGCATCAATCTTTGAAGCAATAAAAGAAGATCCAGATCGCGAACAACTTGATAGGTTTTTAATAGCCTGGAATGCAGTTTTTGGAAACATACCCACAATGGTGCGCGATGCTGTTAACAAATCAACGTTATCAATGAATGAAAACAAAGAACTGAATGAAGTTCTTCATGATATTGCAGATGAGCGTGGCGAAATTAACCGCCATCGATTAGGTAGATGGATTAGACGTCATGAAGGACAAATAGTTAATGGTCTTAAGCTCGTTCGGTATGATAGCAATTCATCAGCAGAAAAATGGCAAGTCAAATCGGTTTCATCGGTTTTATCGGTTACTAATGATCAAACAGAAGAAATTGTCAGGGCTGCAGAAGCATACAGAAGAGTGTCGGAAGGTGAATAATACCTAGATTTCTCAAATGATTTCGGTAAAAACTGTAAGGAGAAGAAATGGGTGGAGATGGTAGCGGACGTCATTGGTTTTACAGTGTGTTTTACGAATAATGAATTAGTTAATATTTTGCTGAGAGAAAGCAGCATTCCGATTCGGAATAAACAGATTTGATTTATAATATTCAAATGGCTTTTTTTAACTAAACTCGATCTGCTTGATCAGATCAAGGAGAGATCAAGGTGACATTTCAACCAGGACAATCAGGTAATCCCAACGGAAGACCTAAAGGCATTATAGATAAGAGAATCGAATTGCGTGAGCTTCTACAATCTCATGCCAAAGACTTGATTGAGAAACTTATTGAGGATGCAAAAGATGGCGAACCGTCTGCATTAAGATTGTGTATAGAAAGACTTCTACCACGTATTAAGCCTGAAAACGGTATCAACTTCCAATTACCTGAGGGTGGAATTGAAACTGGCGATAATATGCAACAAATCACCAATGGAATAACCGATGCAGTTGCATCGGGACAAATGACGATTGACGAAGCAGAGAAATTTAATGAATTTTTAAAACGTCAACGATGGAATCTGGAAGAAGCAGAACGTAAGAAAAGAGACGAAAAATGGAAAAAAGAAAGAGGTTGGTAACAATGTTTTTATTTACTAGCAAATTGCCGGGCAAAACTTAATAACTGGTGTTGCTCCTTTTTACTGATTCGTCCATAGATTTTAATTAGTTCAGCTAAGTCATCCTCTATCGTATAAAAAAACGCAGGTGGAACTTTTACTATTTTAGCCAATTTTTCTACGATAGCAAAATCAGGCACGTGCTTCCCAGTTTCATATTGATTCATTCTCGGGCTGGCAACAAATGGGTCAATTCCAATAGCTATCCCCAGTTTTTTCTGGGATAACTCAGCCTCAAGCCGAGCCTCTTTAAGTCGCTTAGTTATTGGTGATGTATTAGCCACTCTTAGCCTACTTTTATGTTGCCGATAGACTAAGAGAATCTTAGTTTTTACCTTGACACGATACTAAGACTTCCTTAGCATCGATAATCCACTTTAATGTTCGATTGGAGTTCAATTGAAGGTTTAGCAAGGATGTTAGGCCTCATTATCTCTGCTATGTCAAAAATAAATTATCTATTATCAATACTTAATCATTCATTTAGTTGGAATGACATCTATAACAAACTTATAAGTTATAACTCATCACAAAATAATCTTGCAGGAAAAATATTTGAAGAATTTTGTAAGTATTATTATCTTATTGAACCAACTGTAAAACATGAATACAAACACGTCTGGCTTTTTCCTGAGGTACCTCACGGCGTAAAGGAGAAACTCAATCTTGGAAAAATTGATTATGGTATTGACCTTATTCTAGAAGGTCATGACGGTTCTTTTTCTGCCGTGCAATGTAAATTTAGAAATAATCAAAACTCAAATATCTCTTGGACTAAAGATAATTTAGCAAATTTATTTGCAGAGGGTGATAAAGCAGATTATTTTATTGTATTTACGAATGCATCAGGTCTTGATAAACACTCTTTAACAAAAAAAGAAAATAAATTAAAAATTGTTACTCTAGGTGATTTATTCAACATCTCATCATCAGTTATTAATGAAATTAAAAATTATATCACTGGTTTAACTAAGCCGCCTGTTAGTCCTAAACAGCCTTGGGAATATCAACATAGAGCAATACAAAAAGTTATAAATGGCTTTAAACAGCATGACCGGGGTCAGCTAATTTTGCCATGCGGTTCTGGTAAAACCCTTGTTTCATTATGGATAAAAGAAGCGTTAAACATAAATCATACGCTTGTATTGGTGCCATCACTGGCACTGCTAAGACAAATAAAAAATGAATGGGCTATAAATAGTAAACGCTTTATTCCATATATTTGTGTCTGTTCAGAAACTGATATTGATAAAAAAAAAGATTATGCTGTTGTTCATGCATATGAGATCAGTGGAAAAGTTTCAACTAGCCCAGATGAAATTCGAGAATTTTTAAGTAAACATCAAGAGACCATTGTTTATTCTACTTATCAAAGCTTAGAGGCAATTTGTAATGCAACAAAAGAATCAGAGTTTAAGTTTGATCTAGCTATTTGTGATGAAGCGCATAAAACAGCAGGGAGCAGGCTTAGTAAATTTGGTCTAATTCATTCAGACTCAAACATCAAGGTCAGAAAACGTCTTTATATGACTGCAACTCCGAGAATACTGTCAAATAATTTGAGAAATGAATTAAACGATGAAGTAATTAATTACCTTTATGATATGGGTAATCAAGATGTATACGGCACAGAATTTTATCGCATGAGCTTTAAAGAAGCGATAGATAAAAAAATTCTTGTAGATTACCAAATTGTAGCAATTGGAGTTAGTGATCTAGAAATAAATACAGCAATAAAGAAACGCAAATATATTTCTGACAATAAAACAACAATTGATGAGATTGCCAATAACTATGCCCTTGAACAATTCATGCAAAAATATAAACCAACTCATGCAATTACTTTTCATTCATCAGTAAAAAAAGCTAAATCTTTTCAAGAGAGGCATCAAGAAATTTATCCTGAAGTAGCTACATATCACGTTAATGGTGAACTTACTACCAATGAAAGAAGTATACGAATGAAAGAGTTTGAGCGATCATCTAAATCAGTTATGTCAAATGCTCGGTGCCTTACTGAAGGTGTAAATGTGCCTGCAATTGATATTGTATATTTTTGTGATCCGAAAAATTCAAAAATTGATATTATACAAGCTACTGGAAGGGCATTAAGAAAACCCAAAAATAAAGAAAAAAAATTTGGATATGTTGTAGTTCCTATCTTTCATAGCGAAAAAGAAAATGTAGAGGAAATAATAGAATCTGGCCCATTCAAAAATCTTATGAGTGTAATTAGGGCTATATGCTCGCATGATGAAAGACTTGTTGATGAGATAAAAAAAATCAAGATTGGTTTAGGAGAAAGACAACCTACAACAAAACATTTATCAATAGATTATTCTTGTGATCTTATAACGATGGATGGATTTCATGAAAAATTAAAAGAAAGTTTATTTGATCAGATAATCAATAAAATGCGTATTCCTTGGAGAGATTTTGAATCAGCAAGGGAATATGCGAGAGGTCTAAATTTAAATAATTATCTTCAATGGCGTGAGCACTGTAAAAATAACAGTAACCCAAATGATATTCCTTCAGACCCATACATTGTCTATAAAAACCAGGGTTGGCTATCTTGGTCAAATTGGTTGGGTACAAAAAATAAAGGCCCCAAAGACTATAATTTTTCATCTTTTGAAATTGCCAAGAAATTTGCTCATGAATTAAATTTAAAAAGCGAATGCGAATGGCGTGCGTATTCTAAAAATGGTTCTAAACCTGAAAAAATACCATCTAATCCTAACGTTATTTATAAAACTAAAGGATGGATATCATGGCCTGATTGGTTGGGTACCAAAAACAAAGGGAGAAATGACTGGATTTATCTTCCATTTATTGAAGCGCGCAAGTTTGTTCATACGTTAAAACTGAAAAGCGAAACGGAATGGCGGCTCTATTGTAAAAGTGGAAAAAAACCAAAAGATATTGCGAGTGTCCCTCGTAAGACCTATCAAGATAAAGGTTGGGTTTCTACTGCTGACTGGTTGGGTACAGAAAAAATTTCAAACATGAGAAAGAAACTTAACTGGAATCGAAATTTTCTCTCATTTGAAGAAGCAAAAAATTTTTCACAAAATTCAGGTATAAAAAACGAAACAGAATGGCGAACTTATAGCAAAAGCGGGGATAAACCAGACAACATTCCTTCCAATCCATATAGCACATACAGAAACAAAGGATGGATATCTTGGGGAGATTGGCTTGGGACAGGAAGCCGACGAAATCAAGGAAGGCAATATAGACCATTTATTGAAGCACGAGCATTCGTACATTGTTTAAAGTTAAAAAACGCAAAACAATGGAAGGAATTTTGTAAAAGTAGCGATAGACCTGCCAACATTCCTGCTAAACCATATGTTATTTATAAAAATAAAGGATGGCTGTCATTAGCAGATTGGCTCGGGACGAAAAATAAAAAAGGCAGTGATTGGATATTTCTTCCTATGGAAGAAGCAAAAACATTTATTCACTCTTTAAATTTAAAAAGCAAAACTCAATGGGGTTTATATTGCAAAAGTGGTGCAAAACCTGAAAATATTCCTTTCGCTCCCCACTTAACATACAAAAACAAAGGGTGGATATCCTGGCCTGATTGGCTAGGAACAAAAATATTATCAATTGACTAAATAACTATTCTCAGGAGACTTACAATGAAAGACATGAATTTTTTGCCATCATTATGGATAACAATTCCACTGCTAGCATCAAGTTTGATATGGATAATATTGTTAATAGTTCCAACACAGCCTTTTTCAGATACATTATGGGAAATAATCCCTACGCCTAACTCTAGTGGAGATATAATGAGAACCCCAGTGCCGCATGGTTGGATAGTTACGTATAAACGTCTTGCTAGGAGTATCGTATATATTCCTGATGAAAAACACGAATGGAAAATTAAATAATGATGGCAAATCTATTAGCTGACATTACTGACTAATCTATTAAAAAATGAAATCTAAAAGGAAACAATGACTAATGGGGGTATTATTGGGGGTATATCGAAAAGTCACATTTAAAATATCATTAATAATCAACTTTATATTAACTCAATATGATTGACGCCGCCCCACCAATTACCATTCCTCAGGAATCCAACTGAGTCCAAGAGCCCTTGATATCAAGGGCTTTTTCGTTTCTAGTACATCCCGTAAAATCCAGTAAGTACCCCAGGCAGCCTGATCTAAAGTGGGGTATTTCTAGTTATCACTCCTAATGGTTCGAAATATTGGCGCTTTCGCTATCGCTTTGTCGATAAAGAAAAATCCCTCGCAATAGGCGTGTATCCTGATATTTCGTTAGCGGAAGCTCGCGACAAAGTACATGAAGCTCGCAAAATGTTAGCTAATGACCTTGATCCTGGAGCAGATAAGCAAAATAAAAAGCGAGCGCGTAAATTAGCGGCTGCAAATACCTTTGAAGCTATTGCGCGCGAATGGTTTCAAAAGAATTCTAAAAAATGGGTGGATAGCCACGGCGGGAGAGTTTTGAATCGGCTTGAAAAAGATGTCTTTCCTTATGTGGGTTCACGACCTATCACAGAATTATCTGCACCAGAAATTTTAGCTGTATTGCAACGCATAGAAAATAGAGGTGCAATTGAAACAGCACATAGGAGTCATCAAAATTTTGGACAAATATTTCGTTATGCTATTGCTTCGGGTTATGCACAAAATGATCCTTGTCCACATTTGCGTGGTGCATTAAAACCAGTTCAACAGCGTCATCATGCGAGCATCGTTGATCCGAAAAAAATTGGCGAATTATTGCGAGCTATAAATTCTTATGAAGGATTTTATGTTACAAAATGTGCGTTGCGTTTTGCGCCACTTGTGTTTCCATAATCAGCTCGGTCGTTTTTTAATATTTCTTGGCTTATTCGCTCACCAATATGCCAGTTTAATAAAACATGGGGAGTTTGTTTCTTAACCTCGAAGAAAGTATCATTGCTAGAGATTAAAAACAATAATTGGTCATATAATAATCAAAACAACCTGGGGTGAGTCATGCCATTCAAAGCTCGACAGTTTTATAATCGTCGTAGTAAAACACCAAAAATTCAGCCAAAAAGGGACTGGTCTGACTACAACAAAAAAATGAAAATGCGTGGTGATATTACGATTTGGTTATCACCTGACGTGATTGATCAATGGACGATTGCAGATCGTCAGTATAACGGTTCAGGTACACCACTATTATTTAGTGACATGGCGATTATGACTGTGCATGAGATAAGACAAATATTTAAATTGCCACTCAGACAATGTGAAGGTTTTGTTAATGCGCTATTTAAAATGATGAATTTAGATTTGCGTTCACCCAGTTTCAGTACATTGTCAAAGCGTTTAAAAACATTAGGATTAACACAACCAGTTTATCGATTAGCACATAGGAATGGTTGCGATATTAAAATGATTGCGATTGATTCATCAGGTCTTAAATGCTACGGACAAGATGAATGGGTGTTAGAAAAATATGGTGAAATAAGCGAAAAACGTAACTGGCGTAAACTTCATGTTGGTATTGATCAGTACAACATTATTCAAACGTCAAAATTAACGATTCGAAAAACACACGATGCATCTGTAGTTAATGAACTCATTGCACCTATGCCTAATAAAGTAAAACAAGTGACTGCGGATACCGCATATGATTCTAATCATGTATATCACTTGTTAGATAAACAATTTTCACATGTTGATATTGTGATTCCACCAAGAAATAATGCGACGGATCAAAAGCATCATCATTGGATGCGCAACCGCAACTTGAGAGAAATAAAATATTATGGTCGTATGAAATGGCAAACGGATCGTGACTATGGAAAGCGAAATCAGGCTGAGCGTGCGATTGGACGATACAAAAGAATTTTAGGTAATCGTCTACATTCACGTGAATTTACACGCCAACGTCAAGAAGCAATTATTGGTTGCAGCATCTTAAATAAGATGACGTGTATTTCCCTAGGTGAAGACCGTTCAAAATTTTGAAAATAGCAAGATAGGCGGAAAATATCGGGTTATGAAACAAACTGGCGTGTTATCAACAAGTCCGTGTATCTTGCTTTGGCAATTAATGGTAATGGCCATAAAGAATTACTCGGATTATGGATTGCTGAAAATGAAGGCTCTAAATTTTGGTTATCTGTTCTTACCGAATTAAATCAGCGAGGTGTAAAAGATATTCTAATCGCTTGCGTTGATGGGCTCACTGGTTTTCCAGATGTCAATTATGTATCGTGCATCTTGTTCGTAATTCACTTCGTTATGTTTCATATAAAGATATGAAGGCTGTAGCTTCAGATTTAAAAGCAATTTATCATTCTGTTAATATGGAATCGGCTGAAAGTGCATTACTTGCCTTTGGTGAAAAATGGGATGGAAAATATCCAGCGATTTCTCGCTCTTGGACAAATCACTGGCAAAATATCGTAACATTATTTGCATTTCCACAAGAAATTCGCAAAATAATTTATACAACTAATGCAATTGAATCGTTGAATAGTGTTATTAGAAAATCGATTAACAATCGTAAAATTTTTCCTAATGACCAATCAGCTTTAAAGGTGATATATTTGGCGATTCAAAAAGCATCATCCAAATGGACGATGTCCGTGCATGATTGGAGAGCTGCTATGAATCGGTTTGCAATCGAGTTCGATGGCAGAATATCGTAAGTGCAAGGTGGCAGTTACATAGAATTATTTACAGGCTCTCAAGGTCGAAGGATAGTAACGATAGATATTCTTCCTACAACTATTTACTGGCATGATAGTACCCAAAATTTATTTTTTATATGTTATATCATTTATTTGATAATATTTAATATCTTCTATTCTTTTCAATAACTGTTTCACTTCATTTACTAAATTTACTGCTTTCTCTCCTTTTTCCCAACCTTTATATTTGGGAGATTCTATAATATCATCTAAATCATTTCCTTGAACTTCTCCATTTAAACATTTATCAGACATTTCAAGAATTGCAATCTTATCATTCCATAATTTAATATCATCCTTATTCACGTACAAGTATGAATTTTTTTCTTTTGTTATTTCATTATTATAATCCAAAATCTGTTTCTTGATTTTTTTAGAAAGGCCTTCTATTTCAGATTTTAATAGATCTATATCAGATTTATTGTACACCGGATCAAACATAGATTGACCGATAATTGGCTTGATTGAACGATATAAATTGATTGTTTCATTAAGCAATTCAATATTCTGATCGTTTACATCGGATACTGAATTCTGCTTCAGTATGTTTATATATTTATCTAATAATTGAATTGTCCAGGCAGTATTGTCTTTAAAAAATTCTGCAATTAAAATCAGCGTATTCGCATTTAGAACTTCCTCTTTTGCACCAGTAAAAGCTAAAGCCAGATTAAAAGCATCTGTTTTATCAGGCAAGGCAGTGATAATAGTCAGCAGATTCTCATGACTCAATGCAAATTGTAGTTCATTTGCTATCATCATATGCTGTACAAACGCATATTTTTCATTCTTAGCTAATGAATGCATAATTTTTAAGAAAAAACTGCTAGAACTAATTAGAGAAGAATATTCAAGGACAAGATCAAATCGCATACTATGTGGGTATTCCATCATCAAGGCATATAGAGAATTCTGTCCAATGATAATTTTATTCATTATATTTTCAGAACGGATTTTCTGAATCATGGTGATTTTTTCATTTTCATTCAAACCTTTAAAATATTCGACGAAAGCAGATGGTGAATTAAAGATATAAAAATGTGGATGAATCATGAAATAGTATAAAGTCAAAACACTTTTCCTTCCAGAAAGTAATTCAGTATGATGATTAATTAATTTCTTTGTTGCCTGAATGAATATCTCTCTTTCCTCGCTCCAGAATTGTGGAGGATGAACACACAAGTTTTTAATTGCAAGAAGGAGACCGGTATAAAAAATTTGCTGCTCAACCGAAAGTTTTCCATCTTTTTCTTTGTCGAGATATTCGCTCACAATAGCCATTAACTGATCACGTCTAAAGACGCTCGCTAAATGCAATTGAACAATCTGAATGATCGTATCAATTTTATCTGAAGCGCCTGCAGATAATCGCAATGAAAGATTAGTGCTAATATCTGTAACAGTAGTATTGTAGTGTCCAAATCCCTGACGGAAATCCAGATTTTTAAATGCTGCATCGTACAATGCAGCATTATTTTTCTTGTTAATATTTACGAAAAATGATTCGCCTGAACCAGGAAGCATGAAATTATAGGTAAAGAAATTCATGTAATCAATGCAGGATGATTTCATAAAAAAGTTATTGATTAATTCGCCATTTTTAAAATGATTATGCTTAATCAACTCAAGATAATGCCCTACTTTTTCCTGAATGAAACTTAACATCATCATGTCAAAATGCTTAAGTAAATCTTTTTCAGCATTTTTTTCAAATTGAATGAGATCTTTTTCATTAAATGATTGTTTGCTAAATATGCCATAAAGAACTCCTCCCTGAAGTTGGTCAGTGTGTGCCATGCCAAATTTTTGATAGCTCTCATGACAGATAATTGAAATTTTTCCATCAGAAATCAGTTTTTGAGTGGCCTCATTCAGTATCAGATTTTTTTTCATGCCTGTAGTAGTGTCTACAACAATAACCACACCTTCTTTACGTTTTTCAAGCCCGATATCTAGCAAATGCCTGACAAACAAATTCAGGTCAACACCAGGAAGAGTCACTGTAGTTTTATTATCATCAGTAATTAGCAAAGGTCCGGTAGATAGATAATAAATATCAGTAAGTTCTTTATTCATTTCCATATTGAATGATGCAGATTTTTTAGTGAATTTAAAAAATTCATAATATAAGCCGCCATAAATGATTTCCATTTCAGTGTATTGATGGGGAGAGATGGGATGAGGTGATTTCAAATATTTCTTTTTCATCTTTTGAGCTATTTCGATCGCCATTAAAAATGCATGAGCTCCTGAATTTGCTGGCGCTGCCAGTGTGATATAGTTAGCATTTTCTTCATTTGCCAGATTGAATGATGAAATAAAATTTTTATGAACATTACTTTCAAATTTCTTATAATTGGTAATTTCAATTCCATTTTCATACGCATTCTCCAGCAGTAGAGAAATTTCGTGAATAATGGCATAGAGTGAAAATGCAAATTTGTCATAATGATTTTTGTGTAATTTGACAGCGAAACTTAAGAAAAGAGAAATTCTCTGAATACTTTCAGGATTCTCATAATCTATAGCAGATATCAATCTATGCAAACAGGCACCCAGGATTTTAGTCGGTCTATTACTGATAGCGATTCGGGCAAGCTCATCCATTAATGAATGTTCCTTTAATGCAGTGAGCGTGATTGGAAGTGTGGGTAATAATTTTTTAATGATTGGCTGATGTTCAAAAAAATCATTTATATTGAATAAATACGGATGTTCGAAATTATTTTGTCTATCGTTAATCTTTGCTTTGATTTCCTCTTTGTTTGCAAAAAATCTTGCGATATCCCATGGAGATGCAACTAATCCGCTTGATCTGATAACATCATAAACCTCATCAAATTCTTTCAATGGAATTTTTAAGATAATAATATTTTCATTTGGTTTTTTGATCATTTCTATTAAGTTGCTAAAGTTTTTTAAATACATATCTATGACGCATTCAATTGAAGCATTATTTGATTCAATAATGGGAATATATTTATTTGAGGAATGATCAGGATGATCTAGATATAAATCAGCTATTTGTTTTGACAGCGTTTGATCCAGGTCAGACCATCGATGATAACTAGCCGGAAATTGTTTGTACCGGGAATTCCACAATGCATGTTGTCTAACCGGAAAATCATATTCACCTTTATGCTTTAACGCTACTCCTTCCGCAGGAAAATTTTCACTCGGTGATACTTTTGCTACTGTTTTCCCAAACATTAATTTAGCAAGCAAGGCTTTCCTTGTATCTGGGTTTTCTTGATCTAACATATCCCAATACATTTCTTGACCTTGAGTAGAAAATAATGTTGTTGCTAGCAACTGCAATCGACACATCCTCTGTAACAAAATAGCAGCATTTACTTGACGTTCTCTACTGTTTTCTTGAGCGATATCTGGAGTGCTATCCTCTTTAACAGATGAAGAAATCGCATTCATTTCATCGATATTTTCACGTATAAAGGATAAGAGTGCCTCAAATATTTCTTGATTATTTTTCTGTGATAAAAATACAGATCTACTTTCCATGCTTGCCTCGTTTTTATGATAATTATATTATAATAGTTAAATTATAGCACTTTTACTCGTTTCGAGGCGCGCTTCCAACCAGTGAGTTTGATTCAATTGAGTTGCAACATCTGCCATTTCGTCAAGACTTTTGTCAGATCTGATCGAGGCTCTTATTCAACTTAAATATCTTATTTCGGACTAAAATTCTTCTTTGTAATCAATGATTCTGCTTTATATCTCAGCACATCATCAAGTATGTCTTCTGTTGTTGAAGTAAATAGACCACATTTACATATTTATTATGGCCAAATAATTAAAATTTTAATACTTTATTTATAAACCCTTCTCCGTGCTCAATTGTAACGGCATTACTTTGTGATGTAGATACCACTTGCTGAGGCTTAAAGATAGAATGATCGACGTGTAATGGATTAACATTGTAATGTTGATTAGATAGCCGCATTAAACTTTCTAGCATTTCATTTCCGTCAAAAGGACCTTTGATATCATCAAGAATATTCATATCCAATTCTGTTTCATCAAGAAAAAAGAACCGATTGATATCGCTGAAAACAGGTGTTTTTGAAACAGTCGTGTGATTATCTTTTAAAATAGGCTGCGGCATTGTTAACTGACGTTGAGACATCTGTATATTAGGATAATTATTAACATTGTTATTATTGTTATTAATCACATTTCTATTGTTATATTGACTTTGACGACGTTTATATTCATTTTTTGAAATGACTGATCTGTCTCCAAGTTTGTAACAATCATTAGATGATCTTTCCTGAAAGGCTTCCGCACTAATTAAATCATGAGTGTTGTTATGACGTAATTGTTCTAGTTTATAATCAGGAACTTTCGCACCGTCATCGGCAAAGACTAAACAAAGACCAGGCAAAGCTCCTCTAGTTACGATGACATTACCATTAAGATAATATCTATCACTGGCTCTTCTGTTTGCTAGTAATAGCGCAGCTTTGCAAATTGGGTCATTACATATAGTTACTAACTTATCAAAGTCTTTCTCTTGAACTTCATTACCATTTTTTAAATAAACGAAATCTTTAACGCTAGTACCAATCGCTTGCCTATTCTTTTTGTTAAGAGCTAATCTTTCTTCGCGATCTTCTTTTTCCATTATTTCTACATACTGCTTTTCTTCATCCTCATTTAGCTTTCTCTTTTTAAAATGGGTATTCGATTCTAAATCTGATTCATCCCAAGTATAATCGGATTCATCCCAAGAATTGTCGGATGCTTTTGAATACTTTTTTGTTCTTTTCAATTTATTAAGTTGTTCAGCGCGATTTTGACTCATTTTCATCCCCGTAAATTTTTTAAAGTTTGAAATATTTTAACGATTTAATGAGTCAGATTATTAAGAAAGGATTAAGTCAATGAAAAATTGAGGAGTTTATAATCAATTTCGATAAAAAAATCAATACGATGTTAGATCGTCAAAATTAACGATTCGAAAAACACACGATGCATCTGTAGTTAATGAACTCATTGCACCTATGCCTAATAAAGTAAAACAGGTGACTGCGGATACCGGATATGATTCTAATCATGTATATCACTTGTTAGATAAACAATTTTCACATGTTGATATTGTGATTCCACCAAGAAATAATGCGACGGATCAAAAGCATCATCATTGGATGCGCAACCGCAACTTGAGAGAAATAAAATATTATGGTCGTATGAAATGGCAAACGGATCGTGACTATGGAAAGCGAAATCAGGCTGAGCGTGCGATTGGACGATACAAAAGAATTTTAGGTAATCGTCTACATTCACGTGAATTTACACGCCAACGTCAAGAAGCAATTATTGGTTGCAGCATCTTAAATAAGATGACGTGTATTTCCCTAGGTGAAGACCGTTCAAAATTTTGAAAATAGCAAGATAGGCGGAAAATATCGGGTTATGAAACAAACTGATGCGTGGTGATCGCTGACTTAAATACCGTAAACGTAAACTTCAAATCTCAAATACTGAATTGTGCTAACACGATTATTTGTCATCGTTTGAATGATCAGGAAAGTGCTGAGGCGGTTGCCGGGTGGATGGGAACGAAGGATACATTTAATGTGACTGCACAATATGATGCAAATAAGACTGGTGCTAGCCTTGGTAGTGTGAGGCCTGACAAAACCTATGTCATTCATCCTGAGTCGATTAAGCAGCGTTTGGATACGGGCGAGGCTTATATTGTTAGTAAAGTTGGAGGATTTGGGTGGGATAAGGTGAAGGTGATGTGGAGTTGATCTGATATCGAAGCCCGGGCGGAAACGTCCGGGTTTTTTATTTAAACTGGACTTGGCCATTTTTCGCAATTCAACCTGACCTATTTAAGCTTCTCTTAAGCCTCTTATGTCAAAATAATGACCAATACTAATTAGAGATAACACGAGGTGTGGGTGGCAAATAATCGATTCGCGTCGCTAGAATTAATTCCCTATAGCCTTCTATTTGAAATTGAAAAATATCTTTCTCCTTTTGATGTAGCAATCTTGTTAATGGTCAGTCAGTCTATTTTAGAGAAGGCCAAACACCTCGATAAAGAAGGCGCTTATGAGTATCAAAGCTGCGATTATCTCGATGTTAAATTCCGTAGGCTCGGTATTAACCATAGAGACCGCAATTTGTATCCATTTTTTAACACGCGCAGCAATGCCATGTATAACATTTTAAAACAGATAGGTTTGTATATTTTGACAGGCCGCAAAGATATCGCCTTGGAAATGATTGATGATCGCTTATTACGGGAAATAGTTCCAATAATCAGGCTGAAGAAGAATTCATTGCATATTGAGGAGCACGGTGGATGCACTTTATACCAACTTGCTTTAAAGACTTATGATCCTGAGATATATAAACCACTTGGTAAGCGTATTGAGGAAAAGTTTGGACACGAGGTTAAAGTCCAACAGGAGAATGAACGATTTCCTAAAGGTTACAAGAAAAAGAATTATCGTGCTGTATTTGATTCTCTTATCAAAACGATAGCGGCAGATCCGACGATAGATTTCGTTGATAATTTGAATATAATGAATGACAAAACATTTGAAGCATTGCAATCATTGGAAAATAGTCTGGCAACTGATGTGCATTTTGATATACAAATCCTCGTGGATTTTATAGATGCATATAAAGCAAATGAAAACGAATTCCAAAATACACAGAAAGAATGGGACCAGCGTGACTTATATTGGCGATGTGGGTTTGGCATGCTGGAAAAGTTCATGTCGTATTATATTGCGATGGGGTTAAATGAACGTTATAAGTTTTGGGATGTTATGGAGGGCAAAACACCTGTGACGAGATCTACAGTGTTGCGTAACGGTCGTGATTTTTTTGATCTGTCTTTGGGGGTTTCTCATTGCACAATTAACGCGAGGCCACGGGCGCGGGTAGGGTATGAGGGGGACGTGTTTCGCGGCATTAAAAACTTTTGTCAGTGGCACACAGAAAAACTTGGAGAGCAACTTAAGCAGCAATTGCAGCAACCAACAATCCAATCCCAACCAGAAGTAAATCATCAGAAGGATTCAGAGTGTCGGATTTTTTAATGTGCTTGATGAGCAAGCCCGCGGCATAAGCCGCTGGTATGATATCCCAGCACGTTGCAATAAACTGTTTGCTTAAATATTCGTAATTCCAGTTAGCTGTGTTCACCCACCAAAGGAAATAGCGGTGCAGATAGTTTCTGATCTTGCAGGCAGAGACTCCCAGTGTGACCATTAGTTGTACCTGCATTCTTGCTTTACGCAATGTTCTCGCATGAGGAACGATGCGTGAAAGCTCATTCTGTGGTTGACCAGATGTTGCTACCCCCCCCCATTTATGTCTAAATAACTAACAACATCAGGAGTGATAATTCGATCATTACAAGAATGTTTTACTTTGGCTATATCTTCCGGCTGTGTCGGAGGATAATCGATTCCGAGAAAATGAAATCCGAGATTGATTCTGCCCATGCGCGATTTCTTGCGTGACAATGTTAAGCGCCTTTCTTGCAATACGGTCATCATCACCCGTCGGCAACGATTCATCTGGCGTTTAGTTTTGCAAAGGATAAGCACATCGTCTTGAAAACGGAAATAGGAGACGTCATTTTTTTCGAATGCGTCATCAAGTGGTTTCAAATAAAGCCCACTGAAGAATTGTGATAATGGCCCACGCAGTGCAATTCCAGATATAGGATTTTTATAACCCCGTGGTGTTTCGATGGGGTTAGTGATGATATTTTCGAGCATAGCTTGCAGTTTTGGGTCGTCGTAATATTTCCGAATGTCCTGAAGCAATTTAAAATGCGGTATTGAACGATAAAAAGATTTAATGTCGGCACGTATTACAAACTGGGGTTTATCGTCTTGCAGCACCTGCCGTATGCGTTCAGTTGCATATTTCACACCAGTAGGCCCCGATAAGTGATAGCAGTTTTTATTCATTACATGCTTAAAGGTTGGCTTTAGTTGTTTAAGTAAAACATGCTGGAAAATACGATCTGACAAGTGCAACTGATCAACTGTTTCATCAGTAAAATAATAGCGTTTTAAACAACGTGGATTGTAATTGCCAGTGATGATGGATTGAATACCTTGCGGCAACCATTCATCCGCTTCACGTGCCAAGTAGTGTATTTCACTATTATAATGAGCGTGATATTTTCGTTCGTGAATTTTTGCGAAAAGCTTTTTACCGACCTCAAGCAGGTTATACCAAAACTAAAATTCAGAATATCCCACCGACAAAGAACTTTATAACTAATTGAATTTTAATGATTTATTCAACGCCCCGGAGAGGAATCGAACCTGCGACCTGCCCCTTAGGAGTCGAAATTTTTGAATTCCGAGGAAATCCGAATAAAACTTATCAGAGGTTTTCAGAGGTGTGACTAATAAATGAATATTTTATACAATTAAACATACACTTATATCATTAATGCAAAAATTTTAATTTAATATTGACGCTCACTTGACTTAAATGAGTGCCAATATTAAATTAACCATATGAAGCCAAAAAATACGCTTAAGAAAATTCAACATCTTAGGAAAGCACCAAACTTTACCAGCATAGCCGCTAAAAAACTCGGTGTGAGCGCAGCTTCCCTTGCCTATTATGTGAAAATTGGAGAGCTAGAGCGCATTGCTAGAGGTGTGTATAAAGACCCTCATGCACCCTCAATGATTAATTTCCAGTGGGAAGATTTGATTACCGCTGTGCAACAAACAAAAAATGGAGTTGTTTGTCTTATATCAGCACTTGCTCTGTATGAACTAACAGATGAAATTCCGCGCCAACACTGGATAGCCATTCCAAATACCACACGTCATCGCGCACCGAAAACTGTTCGAGTGATCCGTATGCGCAACATGGATCTGGGCAAAACCACGATTAAAATAGATAATATCAGCATTCCTATTTTCGACAGAGAACGCACCATTGTGGATGCTTTTCGATATCTTAGTAAAGAAATTGCAATTAAAGCTCTGAAAGAAGTACTTAAAAGTAAAAAAGAAAAAATTAACATCGAAAAAATTATGCGCTATAGCAAAGAGCTACGTTTCAATATTTCAACTTATTTAACGGCAATCACAACATGAATGAAACAGCACTAAAAGAAAGACTAAAGGCGATAGCCAGAGAAAAAGATACGACTTTTAATGAAATCTGGAAGCAATTCTTATTGGAACGATTTCTCGCCAGACTTTCGTTATCCAAACATCAAGATAAATTTATTTTCAAAGGTGGTTTATTGCTCGCGAAATACATAGAAATAGGTCGAGAAACTACTGACGCTGATTTTTTAATGCGAAATCTTAAAAGCCAAATACCAATTATTAAATCTGCAATAATTGACATCATCACAATTCGCATGAAAGATCCATTTCAATTTGAATGGGATAATATTGAAGAATTATCACAGCCACATATGGCATACCCAGGGTTTCGAGTATCTCTTAAAGTTCGACTCGAAAAAATGAAAGATAAAATTCAAATTGATATAGCCGTTGGCGATCTTGTCAATCCAATCGAAGAACATATTGATACATTCAAATATAAAGGCAACTCACTATTTGAAGATGAAATTACGTTGTTAGTTTATCCGCTTGAAACTGTATTCGCTGAAAAACTGGAAACAATAATATCCAAAGGTTCAGCGAATAGCCGAATGAAAGATTATCATGATCTTTTATTACTATCGCGAGATAAAAATAAATTAATTAAAAATGAAGAACTATTACAAACAATCACAACAACATTTCAGCATCGTGAAACTAATTTTCAATTGGCAATTCAATTTGACGACTCTGGTATTAACAGATTACAGAATTTATGGAATAGCCACTTAAATAGCTTAGGGTCAACAAAAGATAAACTTAATTTACCGCCTGAAATAAGCACTGTAATAAACGAAATCAATACATTTCTGAAAACTCTTCAAGATTAGTACACGTGTATGATAAAAGCCGCCGCTTATTTCTATCTTATTCATTTTCCTCAAATCATAACTAATTGAATTTTTCGAAATTCGCAATTCGTGAATAGGGAGGTCTCGGTCCATCACGTTATCGAAAAATCAGGGTGTTATCGAGAATCCCCATTCCAAATTCTAGAATTTGGAATGGGACAAATTGTCCATAATTGTCGAGCATTTTAATGCGTTATTGAGTATCAATTTACCAAAAAGAAAGTACAATTACTCTGCGTTTTAAAGGTAAAATCACATAGTGGGACGCGGGTTCGATTGATTTTCAAGGACGGTTTTTGCTGGGGTACAAGTTGGGGTATGTCGTAAAATTCACATCCACGAACTCAAATTTAATCAATCTGCTACTTCACTAACCCCATTCCCGCCGCCTCCACCAATTAGTGTTCCGAGGGAATCCAATAGAGATAAGTGTTTGGTGTCATCCCGCGCCTGTTATCACACGTCCGTCATCAACAAGTCGCTATCCTGAACGAGATGGTTGATTGCAAAACGAGAGCAATTTAACCTGACCTATTTAAGCTTCTCTTAAGCCTCTTATGTCAAAATAATGACCAATACTAATTAGAGATAACACGAGGTGTGGTTGTGGCAAATAATCGATTCGCGTCGCTAGAATTAATTCCCTATAGCCTTCTATTTGAAATTGAAAAGTATCTTTCTCCTTTTGATGTAGCAATCTTGTTAATGGTCAGTAAGTCTATTTTAGAGAAGGCCAAACACCTCGATAAAGAAGGCGCTTATGAGTACCAAAGCTGCGATTTTCTCGATGCTAAATACCGTAGGCTAGGTATGAATCATAGAGATAGCAATTTGTATCCATTTTTTAACACGCGCAGCAATGCCATGTATAACATTTTAAAACAGATAGGTTTGTATATTTTGACAGGCCGTAAAGATATCGCGTTGGAAATGATTGATGATCGCTTATTACTGGAAATAGTTCCAATAATCAGGCTGAAGAAGAATTCATTGCATATTGAGGAGCACGGTGGATGCACTTTATATCAACTTTCTTTAGGCACTTATGATCCCGAGATATATGAACCACTTGGCAAGCGTATTGAGAAAAAGTTTGGACATGAAGTTAAAGTCCAACAGGAGAATGAGCGATTTCCTAAAGTTTACAAGAAAAAGAATTATCGTGATGTATTTGATTCGCTTATCAAAACAATAGCGGCAGACCCGACGATAGATTTCGTTGATAATGTGAATATTATGAATGACGATACATGGAACGCATTGCAATCATTGGAAAATAGCCTGGCAGCGGACGTGCATTTTGATTTACAAATCGTCGTGGATTTTATAGATGCATATGAAGAAGGTTCCAACGAATTCAAAAATAATGAGAAAGAATGGGACCAGCGTGACTTATATTGGCGATGTGGGTTTGGCATGCTGGAAAAGTTCATGCCGTATTATATTGCGATGGGATTAAATGAACGGGATGATTTTTGGAATGTCATGGAGGGCAAAACACCTGTGACGAGATCTACAGTGTTGCGTAACGGGCGTGATTTTTTTGATCTTTCTTTGGGGGTTTCTCATTGGTCTATTAGCGGGCACGCTGTTGGGGGGGTGGGTGGTGCTTCGCGACGCCCATTAAAAACTTTTGTCAGGTGCACACAGAAAAACTTGGAAAGCAACTTAAGCAGCAATTGCAGCAACCAACAATCCATTCTCAGCCGAAAGTAAATGATCAGAGGGAATCAGGTTGCCAGATTTCTTAATGTGCCTGATGAGCAAACCGGCGGCATAAGCCGCTGGTATGATATCCCAGCACATAGCAATAAACTGTTTGCTTAAATATTCGTAGTTCCAGTTAGCTGTGTTCACCCCATTCTTGTTCATCACGTGCTTGAAGGTTGGCTTCAATTGTTGCAATAAAATATGCTGGAAGATGCGATCCGAAAGGTGCAATTGGTCCACGACTTCATCTGGAAAATAGTGCCGCCTTAAACAGCGTGGGTCGTACGTGCCATCAATCATGGCTTGAATGCCTTGAGGCAGCCACTCATCTATTTCTCTTGCCATGAAATGCACATCACTGTTGTGGTTGGCATGGTATTTTCGTTTGTGAATTTTTGCGAAAAGCTTTTTACCGATCTCAAGCATTTCCGCAGCGTTCCATCGCTTCATTTCGTTCTCTAAACCGTATTTATTGATTAAAATATAGAATTTATGTTATTCAAAGAAACGTCATTCTTCACTGACTTTCAGTCCCAGCTTTTCCAATATTGTTTATATGTGAACGCGGTCATTAACTAAGAAATTTGGTTATACCCAAACTGAAAAATCAAATTTTACGCTAACACCAATTTGGATGCCCCAGGTTCAAAAATCGAGGTTGGTTAGCACGGCGTGATTGGATGATTTGTTAATTAAATCAATAGTTTATTCAACGCCACGGAGAGGATTCGAACCTCCGACCTGCCCCTTAGGAGATAGTTAAAGAAAATTATTCTAGATATTAGAGTGTTTTTATTTATCAGGTTCTCTTAGATTTTCTAATACCTTGACTTCTCTCATTCCATATTCCAGAATCTGGAATATGGAATGAGAGAATATTGCTATGGTTATCAAATCCCAAGACATTGTAGTATTGGTCAAGCTTATTGCCCACCGAGGAGATGAAAGCTGGTCACAGAACAGTATTGCGACTGAGCTATGTTTAAGCCCATCTCAAATAAATAGAGCTTTTAAGAGGTTGGTGGTCGCAGGATTAGTCACACCTTATCGTCCACCTAACAAACCGCAACCAATTATCCAGGCTTGCAAAGAATTTTTTATACACGGCCTTAAATATGTCTTTCCTGCTAAGCTTGGTGAAATGGCTCGAGGTATCCGTACAAGTTATGCGGCACCTAGCTATAAAGGTGAAATTTCTTTAGGGAGCGATGCTGTACCCGTCTGGCCGTATGGTGCAGGTGAAGAAAGAGGGGCAGCACTGAAGCCTTTATATTCATCCGTTCCTGAGTCAATAAGCAAACATCCCGATCCATTGTTTTATGATTTATTAACCTTGCTTGATGGAATCCGTTCAGGACGAGCAAGAGAAAAACAAATCGGAATGAAAAAATTGTCGGATATATTGAAAAACAAATATAAATAATTGGGATCACATGAATAGAATCTCAGCTCAACGCAATATTGAATCCTTAATTCTTGTGGCACATCGACTTCAGGAATTGTGCAGTGAGGTAACATTTGTTGGTGGTTGTATTACAGGATTGCTCATAACAGACAAAGCAGCTCCTGATGTACGGTTTACCATTGATGTTGACTGCATCATCGATGTCATTACTCAACCAGGCTTTCATGCTTTGGCAGAAAAATTACGGCAAAAAGGATTTAAAGAAATGTCCACCGGAAACCATCCAGTTTGTCGTTGGGATTGTGATGGGATTTTGATTGATGTCATGCCAACAGACGAAAATGTATTGGGTTTTTCTAACCGGTGGTATAAAGATGCGCTAGTAAATGCGATAAACGTTAAAATAACTGATTCCGTTGATATTAAAATCATTTCAGCACCTTATTTTTTAGCAACGAAGCTAGAAGCTTTTAAAGATCGTGGTAAAGAAGATTTTTTGTTGAGTCATGATCTGGAAGATATTATTTCCGTAATTGATGGGCGACCGGAAATTGTAAGTGATGTCTTGGACACACAGCATGATTTGAAAGAGTATCTTTCATCGGAATTTTTAGCATTCGTGCAGAATGACAAATTTAACCAATCCTTGCCCGGGCATTTAAACTATTCAGATGAATTTGAAGATCGTAAAAAAATAGTTTTGGGACGGGTTCAAGCAATTATTGATTTGGAAAAAAGCAATGAGCGACCATAAAATTGCATGGCTAACTGACATTCATCTAAATTTCCTTAGAAGTGATGAAAGAGAAAATTTTTATCAAAGCATCACTAAGACTGATGCGACAGCTGTCGTAATCACGGGTGATATCGCTGAAGCTAAGGATGTCTGTGAAATATTAAATGAATTCAATTTTCAAATAAAAATGCCGATATATTTTGTATTAGGCAATCATGATTATTATCTTGGTAGTGTCGCTGATATTCGAAAAAAAATTCTTAAATTATGTGCTGAAAATTTTAATTTAATATGGCTGGGTAAACCAGAAATTATAAAGCTGAATCAGCATACAGTATTGGTTGGACATGATGGTTGGGCAGATGGACGCTATGGAGATTTCGAGCATAGCGATGTTAATTTGAATGATAGTCGGCTAATCGCTGAATTATTTCAAGCATTTTTATTGAATAAATCTGAATTAAAAAATCAAATGCAGAAGTTGGCTGATGCAGATGCCGATGTTCTTGAGCAAACGTTAATTACTGCGATTAATTCCGAGATAAAAAAAATCATAATCGCAACACACATTCCACCTTATCCAGAGTGTTGTTGGCATAAAGACAAACCTAGCGATAAAAATTGGTTGCCTTATTTTGCTTCAAAAGCAACTGGGGATGTTATTGTGGCTATCGCGCAAAAACATCCTAATATTGAGTTTTTAGTTTTATGCGGACATACACACACAAGGAGCACAGCTAAGATGTCAAATAATTTAGAAGTAATTGCAGGTGCTGCGGAATATAATCGCCCAATCATACAAGGAATCATTGAAGCTTAGTTCCTGGACTAACAGGTAAAAAATACCTATCGGGACGCGGGTTCAATTGATTTTCAAGGACGGTTTTTGCTGGGGTACATTCTGGGGTATGTCACAAAATTCACATCAACGAACTCACATTTAATCAACTCACTACACACCAAACCCCATTCCCGCCGCCCCAAATTCAGTTCCGAAGATGTCCTAAGGCCCTTGATCATAAGGGCTTTTTTTGTTTACTCTCCGCCCAGCTAAATCCTTAGAAAACCTCTAGAAGCCGACCTATGTCGGGGTATAAGAGGGGTACATTGAGTGAGTGCAAAAGGAGATACCCCGTGTTGCTGAGTGACATAAAAGTTCGTACTTCAAAACCTAAAGAAAAAGCTTATAAGCTGTTGGATGGGCGTGGATTGTATTTACTGATTCATCCTAATGGTTCTAAGTATTGGCGGTTGTTGGGATAAAAGAACAGTCGCTTATGCAACCGCCCTGTCTCAGTTTTATTTCAAAAAATTACGCACCGAGTTTGAGACTGTTGGTGTTGCTGCATAGGTTTGGCAAGGTTGATGTTTTTACTTGATGAAGATGATTTACTTAGCGCTGAAAATTTTTTAATAGTACTCGAAAATCATAAAAATTCAGAAACGATTTTCCAAATGTTATTTTTGTAAAGAATGTGATTTTAGTCAGCTGAAAATATTACTTTTATTTTAAAACAAAGCAAACAATACGATATTATCCAGAGTTATTTAATTTACCCTGACTTTTATCATCATGTTCCTGAAAAAACGATAGAGAAGGAATTTAATGTAATGTTAGCAAACGGTGAGGATAAAGGTAAGTCACAACTAGTTGAAGATAAACAATTTACTGAAGATACCGAATCACTTTCTTAATATAAATCCTTACTTTACGAATCGTCATTGCATGGATCGTGTATGTCATCAGGCAACCTGGAGGCTTTTATGGCCTCTCCAAATTGAGTTATACTATATTTTATCAAAAGGATGTTTAAGGGAAGGGTGTATCGTATCTCATTATCATGGATGAATAATGAAACCTAACATCGGCAAAAAAACAAAAAGCATAAAAATTGAAGTCAATAGACTTAGATCTTATTTATTAGAAATATTAATTTCTGCAGGAATGAATCAACAAGATGCTTTTATTACAAGTGAAGTGCTTATCGAAGCAGAGTTAAGGGGCTTTTCACTTCACGGTGTAGAACGAATATTGCAAATATTACAAGGCATCTCAAAGAAAACCCTTAACGTACACGCCAAACCTCGATACCTTAAAAAAAATTCTGCAGTTAGTGTTATTGATGGCGCTTTTTGTGTCGGACATCCCATTGCACATAAAGCCATGCACTTAGCAGTTAAAAAGGCGCACAAAAATGGTGTCGGAATTGTTGGGGTTATTAATTCTGGGCACATTGGTATGCTTTCATATTACAGTGAAATTGCGAGCACTAATCAGTGTGTGGGCCTTGTCATGAGTACAACATTACCCTCTGTTGTGATTGCGGGAGGCAGTACAAAAACATTTGGCTCTAATCCGATTTCTTATTCATTCCCAAGCAGCTCCCTACCGATTACTGCTGATTTTTCTACCTCAAAAATGTCTATCTCAAAATTTATGGCACTACTTCGGCAGGATCAAAATATTCCTCCTGGGACTGCGGTAGACAAAAACGGGCAGAATACGTTAAATCCCTCAGAAGCCTTGCATGGTGGCATTCATACACTAGATGGAAATATAAAAGGTTCCATGATATCCATGCTGGTTAGTGTCATGGCGGGAAATTTAATTGGCGGCGTGATTAATCCAAATGTTAAAGGTAATAAAACGATGGATGACAGCCCAACGAAAGGCGATTTTTTAGAATGCATGACCGCTCCTTTTTGCATCAACTGATATCGAGTTTTATTAAATAATAAATTTTTAATTTTTTTGACACCATCATCTACATTATCTTCTTTAAATAAATATCCAGTTATATTATTAATCACGACTTCCGGCAAACCACCCACATTGGTCGCCA
>Ga0206869_1030_pt1 | contig 28801 bp, 21 predicted proteins | sample Alteio_BWOrgCont_35_FD_152618 | JGI IMG/M metagenome (GOLD analysis project Ga0206869, IMG submission 152618) | Enriched cells from forest soil in Barre Woods Harvard Forest LTER site, Petersham, Massachusetts, United States -... | ecosystem: Environmental > Terrestrial > Soil > Temperate forest >... | reverse complement strand
ACGTCTACACATGCGTTGACAAAATCAACGGTCAGCCTATCTTTTATGCGAATCCATCCATCAAGAAAGCGCAGATAGGGTATCGAGGCGCGTGGGCCGCGTTTGGCATCGAGTTCAATTTCCCTGTTTCGCACAACTGGGTCTCCATGTCACCGGTCGATTTCGCATTTGCCGCGCAACCGGACGGCAGCGCATCGGTGTCTGTCGGAAATATCGATCGCGTCTACGGTATGCAGTGGACGGTGGAGCTCATTCTTCGGCCGGGATCGACACTGCTTGATGAGAAGGTCACGCTTTACAACCGCAGTGATGTGCGGCACCGCTACTACTGGTGGAACAACGCTGCAGTTCAGGTATGGGATGACTCGCATGTTGAGTACCCGACGCGATATGTGGCTTCACACGGCTTTACTGAGGTGCAACGCTGGCCTATTGCGCCCGATGGCAGTGACCTGAGCGTAATCAAAAACCAACAGAGCGGTCCGGTGTCGTTCTTTGTGCATGGAAGCCACGAGCCGTTCATGGGTATCTGGAACCCGAAGACGCAGGCGGGCACGGTGCACTATGCCGAATACAGTGAACTGCCCGCCAAAAAGATCTGGTCATGGGGTGCCGACGCCGAGGGCCTAGGTTGGCGGAAAGCTCTGTCTGACAACGATAGCGCCTATGTCGAAGTGCAAGCCGGGCTCTTCCGCAACCAGGAGACATATGCGTTTCTTGATCCCGGCCAAACAATCCGCTTCAACGAACATTGGATGCCGGTGCGCGACACAGGTGGTATCTCACGCGCAAACAAGGCAGGGGTTATCTCTCTTCAGTCAAATGGATCCAGCGTATCTGCTGGCTTGAATGTAAATCAGCGCATCCCCGGCGCTCAGATCAGACTGCTGCAGAACGGAAAGACCCTCTGGAGCGAATCAGCGGACCTGGCACCGGAGAAGAAATGGTCTCACATCGTGTCAGTCAAGGATCAGTCTGCGAGGGTGACGTTCGAACTTCGAGACCATGAAGGAAATATACTGCTGCAGCACACGGACGGCCAGTACGACTGGGACCCGGATTCGACCATCCACGTTGGCCCGCAAACAATCTACGTCACTCCCGATGCAGACAGTCGAAGCGAAGGCGATTGGCTCAAACTGGGTACAGACCAGGAGCTGAATGGCAAGGTAGTGCTGGCGATGGAGACCTACGAAGCTGCGGTGACAAAGTATCCGGACAGCTTCGTGCTACAAGTCGCTGCGGGAAGACTGGCGGCATCGTTGCAACGGTATGCCGAAGCAGAGAGAAGCTGCTTCAGGCAATGCAGAAGCGCGATACGTCGAATGCCGAGATCGCCTATTACCTTGGAATTGCTGAAGAAGGTCTGGGCCACACGCGTGATGCCAAGGTTGCGTACGAGGTTGCATATCGTCAGGCCGAGTTTCGTGGCCGCGCAGCAGCGCGCATCGCCCAGTTGCAAGCGCTGCAAGGAGATCTATCCAGCTCGCGGGCATTTCTCAAGGATGCGGTCGAGGCCGCGCCTCTGGACATGCGCTCAATGGAGCAGTTGGAAGCAGCTACGCGTGCGCTTGGCGATACAACCATGGCAGACCAGATTGCGCGCAAAAGTCTGGCGATGGACCCAATGAGCGACTTCCTCAAAGAGGAGACAAGGTCGCCCGATCTGCCTCATCTTGCCGCGGATCCTTATCGAGTCCTGCGCGTGGCAGCTGAGTATATGAATCTGGGTCTGTATCAGCGCGCGTTGAGCGTGCTGTCACGAAATTACCCAGAGGTGCCTGCCGATCAATCCGAACCGGACTCGGTCTTGCCGCAGAATCATCCTCTAGTTCTCTATTACGTCGCATACTGCAAGGCTAAGCTTGGCGAAGACGCGACACGGAACTGGCAGGCAGCTAACAGGCTCTCGTCCGCGCTTGTTTTTCCCTCATCGCCAACCGATCAAACTGTGCTGCAGCATGCACTGCATGCAAACAGCGGTGATGGAACAGCCCAATATTTGCTGGGAACGTTGCTCTTTTCCAAAGGCATGTACGATGCCGGGATCGAGCACTGGACGGACGCAAAGCTGCTTTCCCAAAACATGCCGGTGTTGGACGCAAATCTGGGAAAAGCATGGCTGCACATCAAGAACGATGCCCAGCGTGCCCTCGAATCTTTTGAACAGGGCGCGAAGAACGATCCGACGAACGCGGACATCTACGCAGGCCTTGACACTGCAATGAGCCTGACCGGCGTCTCGGCCAAAGATCGCGCCGCAGCGCTCGCGCGTTATCCATCTGCCGATGACGCCTCTTCGACAATGCCAGCTAGTCTCGTCTATCAGCTTGCTCTCACGCGTGCCGAAGCGGGTCAATACGACGAGGCTCTCGCGTTGTTCAAAGAACGTTTCTTCCCCAGCGAAGAAGGCGGCGTCAGCGCGACGCAGGTCCTTTTTGAGATCAAGCTCATGCGGGCTGAAGCCGAAGCTGCTTCTGGAAAATGCGCAGATGCGGAGTCGTTTCTTGCAGTTGATCATCCGGGTCTTACGCTGAACGGGGCAGTTTCTCAGGCGTATGTGAGGATGGCTGCCATTGCGAAGCGCTGCCTTCGACAGCAGGAGTCCGATCAATTCCTGCAAAAGGCTGCGGCCGGCAAAAACATAGCCGATGCGCCATGGGCGGCCCGCGCGCAACAACTACTCGGCACCTACGATGCTGCTCAGCTTCAGGAAAAGCTTGCTACATCACTGGCCGATGCCCGTTATGTAGCAGATCCCAGCAGTATCACTGGATGGTGGTGGCTCAACATTGGAGCCATCGAACTTGCCTTGAATCACAAGAAACTAGCCAGAGAAGCGTTCAACAAATCTCTGCTGCTTCCTGACAGTATGATGTCCCATCACTTGGTAAGGGCTGCTGTGGCTGATTCTGAAGCGAGCCGCACAGCTCACTAGCAGTTCAAATAAGGCGGTGGTCGTCGCAAGAGTCGGCGAAGAGCCTAAACACATTGATCGTGTCTTTCGCTCGCTGAAAGAGATCATTCTCATTTCGGAATAAAGAGGCAAGGCCTGTGCTGGTAGTTTCTACGCATACGAGCAGCCTTGTCGGACCCGTACTGGTACGCGCAAAAATGAACACAAGATCGCCAAAGCACTTACCGAGACTCTAGGGAGCTCGGCGTTCTGGACGTATTACCGGCTATACGGAAGCTTCGATCCGTTTCTGGGAGCTTCACGCGCCTCCGGCGCGGATCACTTTAGCGTTTACAACGCTTCCCCCACCGTCGCAGAAGAGATCATCTGCAACTTTTGGTAGCATCCCCATTTTTGCACACCCAACTCAAGTGCATTGAATAAACGACGCTAGTGTGGAAAATTGGATTCGAAAGCATAATCTTGCACTTCTAGTGAAAATAAACCATATCTTTGCACTTCACTAAAGAGTGATCCATGTCCGCTGTGTGCCCAGATCGACAACCCCCACATATATCCATTCATGCACCTAAAGACGTGCAGCGCGCAGACTTGCGGCACAAAAGTTGACTTTGTGCGGTCTTGAAAATATCTTCACGCATAAATGCATTATCCAAAAATATGCGAATTCCCCATTGACGGAGCTTCATTTTTTGGTGAACTTATACAGCTATGAGTTGCGAATATCGGGCTCCGACTCAGTTAATAGAAGCGCATCTTCATGAACGAGGGTGGACGCATCGTGTATTGGCAGTGATCCTCGGCGTTGACGACCAAACCATCAGCAGAATTCTTACCGGGAGAAAAGCCGTCGATGCGGAGATGGCCCTCACTCTTCAGGTCGTCTTGGGCATTGATCCTGACCAACTGTTGCAACTGCAAAGGTCTTATGACCTAGCGAAGGCACAGATCGAGGTGTTTATCGATCCGAACATTGCCACTCGTGCAGCGCTATTCGGTGAGCTGCCTGTTGCCGAGATCATAAAGCGAGGCTGGCTTACGGGCATTACTGATATTCGCGACGCAGATTTAGAAGTAGCGCTATGCAATTTTTTTGGAACTAAATCAGTTGACGAAATTGTCCTCTCTTATGCCACAAAGAAGACAGACGTCACCGCTGTGACTGCAGCACAACTGGCATGGCTTTTCCGTGTTCGGCAGATCGCCCGTGAAATGCTCGTAGCAAAGTATTCGCCCGATGCGCTTTTGGATGCTATAGACAGGTTCAAGAACTTGCTCGGTTCGTTGGAGGGAGCAAGCAAGGCGCCGCACATCTTGATGGAGTGCGGCGTTCGTTACGTCATCGTTGAATCGTTAAAGTCGACCAATGTTGATGGCGTTTGCTTCTGGCTGAATGATCTCTCTCCAGTGATCGGTATGTCATTGCGACTTGATCGCATCGATAACTTTTGGTTTGTTCTCCGGCATGAAATCGAGCACGTATTGCGACAGCACGGACGTGCATTTGCATTGTTGGATATCGAACTGGAGAAAGGTCGGGCTGGAGCAGGAAGCAACATTCCTGAGGAGGAGCGCGTTGCTAATGAAGCGGCGGTTGACTTCTGTGTACCGCAATCTTCGCTGGAGCATTTCATCGCGCGTAAATCTCCATCTTTCACAGACCGTGACATTTTTGGATTCGCTAAAACGTTGAGCATTCATCCCGGTCTTGTGGCTGGTCAGTTGCAACACCGAACCGGACGATACGACCTCTTCGCTAGTCATCTAGTGAGAGTCAGGTCAGCGGTGAGGGCTGGTGCACTGGTGGATGGCTGGGGAGAGGTTGCCCACGTTGGACTCTAAGCGATTGATCCTCTCGACTTCCTTCTCGCAAGGCAGAGCTTAGAAGCCACACACAATTGTTGCCCCCTATCCAGCGCACAGAAGTACCGGTTGGAAACTCCCTCTAAATTTCTTTATTGCCTTCCTAGACATTTTGGCCTACGCTTGTGCCTAAATTTTGCGGTAGACGCCCAGAGCGAAACGGAAATCCTCACGACGCTCGGTCTTTGCAGGTAATTGTATAGTCAGCTGTACAGGATACTTCGTTCCGCGAAATCGGAGTCTTTGAATACGACCTTCCACATCTAGCGAATCCCTCGGGATGCGGTCAATGTCGCCCGCAAAAAGGGCCTTTGAGCTAAAGCTTTTTGGAGGCGAGTATGAAACGAGTCGTCTTATGGGGCTTCACTCTGGGGATGCTTCTAGGAAATCTAGGCGTCCATCAGCGCGCGTGGGGCCAACAGATCACTGCAGCAATCACAGGGACAGTTGTTGATTCAGCCGGCGCGTCCCTGAATGGCGCTGCTGTCACGGTCACCGATGTCGATCGCGGTACCGTCTACGACACAAAAACAAGTGACAGCGGCAGATTTAACCTTTCGCAGGTTCCGATCGGTACCTACGACGTGAAAGTGGAAGCGTCTGGTTTCGAAACGATTATTCAATCTCATCTCACTCTGGTGCTCAATCAGACGGCCCGTCTCGATTTCAAGATGAAGGTGGGTGCAGTGACCAATACCGTGCAGGTCACTTCCGAGACACCACAACTGCAGTCGGATACGACACAGGTCAGTACCCTCATGAATTCCAGAGCGGTCACAAACATTCCGCTGGCAACACGCAATTACGTCGAGTTGACATTGCTGGCGCCGGGCAGTGTGCATCCGGACAATTCGATGTTCAACAACGGTGATAACACCGCGAGCGGCGCACGGCCCTATATCAACGGCAACCGCGAGCAATCGAACAACTTCATCCTCGACGGAATGGATAATAACCAGACGTCGGACAACCTTCTGGCATTTACTCCCACGCCGGACGCCATTCAGGAATTCAATCTCATTACGAACAATGCGTCGGCGGAATTCGGCAACTACATGGGCGGCATCGTCAATGCTGCCATCAAGTCTGGCACGAACCACTTCCACGGCGATGTATGGGAGTTCTTCCGCAACGACGTCCTCAATGCCAACCAGTGGGAGAATAAGTTAAATCCAACCCAAGTACTAGCGAAGCCGACAGTCCGATGGAACATGTTTGGCGGCACACTTGGCGGTCCGATCTTCAAGGACAAGCTGTTCTTCTTCGTGGATTACCAGGGACAGCGCTTCGACCATCCTGCAAGCAGCAGCTTCATCACCGTTTTCACCAATGCCGAACGCAATGGTGATTTTAGCGCTCTTCTGCCAGGTACGCAGCTTAAAGATCCAATCACGGGTACGCCTTACCTCAACAACCAGATTCCGATCGGCCAAAGAAATATTGTCGCGACAAATCTGTTTGCCTCCAAATTCTATCCAACGCCGATCAACGACGCGACCACCAATAATGCGATCAATACATTAACCCAGGCTTTTAACGCGGATCAGGGGGACATCAAGGTCGACTACAACATCACCTCAAAAGATCGTTTTGAGGGTCGGTATTCGCAGGGATACCAGAACGATCCTTCAAGCAACTCGCTGTTGATCCTGAGCAATACCTTCGCGTCAGCTCCTATCCACAACTTGGTTGGATCGTGGACCCATACCTTCAGCCCAAGCATTTTGAACGAAGCCCGTCTGGGAACGAGCTGGGTCACACTTTTCAACGGAAACGCCTTCGATCCCAGCATTGGCAATCTGGGGACCGAACTCGGAATCACGAACGGCAATGCCGGCGGCCCCGGCCTGCTATTGCTTGGCTTCGGCGGCGGTCAGGCGCCCGCGCCCAACAGCGGTTCCAGGCTCACCAACGTCGGCAGCCAGATTGTACAGCAGGACTTCGCCGACACTGTCATTCAGTTCGATGATGGTGTAACGTTCACACGTGGCAAGCATGTCTTCAAAACCGGCTTCCAGTTGTGGCGCTATCGCATCAACACCGGTTACACCGGCAACACCGGCGAATACGGCGATATCCTCTTTGGCGGCGGCAGTACTGGCGTCGATTTTGTCGGCGATCCAGCCGCCGATTTCTTCCTCGGCTACCCGGAAGCCAGAGGTATCGGCGTGAGCGCCGGTTTTGTCTGGCATCAGTTGTCATGGTTGTTTGCAGGATACGGTCAGGATGATTGGCACGTTACCCCGACTCTGACCCTGAACCTGGGATTGCGATATGAAGCTCACACACCCTGGGTCGAACTCAACAATCGCCAGTCCAATCTGGATCTAATTACCGGCGCACTCGAGCTTGCAGACCAGAACGGCAACAGCCGCTCGCTCTACAACTCGGTGTACGGTCTTCCTGCTATCCAACCCCGCATCGGCTTCGCTTGGTCCCCGGAAGCGTTTCACAACAAAACAGTGATTCGCGGCGCCTACACCATCTCCTCCTACCTGGAAGGCACGGGCACCAACCTGCGACTTGCCAGAAACCCACCCTTCACTCCTCCTGAGGTTGGAGCGCAATATGCGTCGGCCACGGTTCAGACGCAGGATGGCCCTGGAGGCGCACTTCCGGGCAACCCCTTTGCAGGAGCCATCATGTATGTCTGGGATAAGACTGTCCAGCCGGCGCTTGATCAGGAGTGGAATCTGACCGTGCAGCAGGAACTGACACCCACGACCAGCCTGCAGATGGGATATGTCGCCCAAAAGGCAGATCACCTGATGGTGCCGATGCCCTATCTGCAGAAGCAGCTGGTCAACGGAGTCCCCACGACGCCGTTCTATTTCCAGGACAACCCTGCACTGATCAATGTTCTCTCGAACGTGTCCGGAACTGCTTCGGTGGGCTACATGAACTACAACTCGTTGCAGGCAGTCCTGCAGAAGCGCATCGCCAATGGGCTGGAAGGACAAGTGGCCTATACCTGGTCGCACTGCTTTACCAACAACAGTGGGTACTATGGTATTGGTGGTTCGGCTGCAAGTGCTACATCAGCATCTCCCTACTACCAGAACCTCTACAACCCCGCAGGCGATTACGCTCCCTGCTACTATAACTCCGGCAACATCCTGGCCGCTTTTGCGACCTACGACCTGCCGATCGGTAGAGGCCAGCGTTTCGGCGCTAATATGAATCGGGTCCTCAACCAAGTAGTCGGTGGTTGGCAGGCATCCACGATTGTGTCCACACATACTGGTTTCCCACTGGCGATTGGTGACAACGACGGCGATGCCACAGGAACCGGCGGGCGTGGACCTCGCCCAGACTGCGGTGTTCAACAGGTATTTAAACGCAGTCAGCTAGCCCCGAATTTTGGGGGCTTTCAATGGATGAGCGCTTCGGGATTCTCTCAACCTGCACCAGGTCACTTTGGAAACTGCCCGGCGCAAGGACCTATTGATGGCCCGGGATACTTTGACGCCGATATAGGGCTAATGAAAAACTTCCACTTCACCGAAGCGGTGTATCTGCAGTTCCGGACGGACTTCCTGAACGCCTTCAACAACGTCAACCTGGGCCACCCAGATACCGGCTGGAGCGCGAGTACGAGCACATTTGGCCAGATCGGGCCTGCAGCCGGCACGGGTTCACAACCAGCCAGAAATATTCAGTTCGCGTTGAAGATGTACTTCTAACTATTGTTTCAAGTTCTCCTGATAAGTTCACGGGGCAGACGCTCAAGCGTCTGCCCCGTTCTTCATTTACGAGTAGATTCTTTGCCTCGCTTTCCTGCTCCTCTGCGCCGCCGGCGGCGCACATGTTCACAGCGCTGCCGTTAGCCCAGCCGCGGCGGGAGCATGCTGCTACGCTCGCTGAGAACGGCACTTACAATAACAAAATATCCACAACAATTGTCATTTCACGCCCGGCTAGCCGGACACCGATTTCTTCGTCTTTTGGTTCATCCGCACCGAATGAGAGAACTAATTTTAGGCAAGTGGGCATTCTACTCAACGATACCGATGTGCTCGATGCGAACATTGACTTACGTGCGCAACCGAATGGAAAGGAGTAAGGATCACCCGATTTGTCCGCGCTATGAGACGGTGTCAGTCCTGTTGCAACGTTTATCATTTGCACGAAATGCCAAAAGACTCAACTTCTCAACGAAGCGGAATTAGCGCCACCCGACTTGGTTGGCTCATAAACGCAAGTCTTGCACTCCTTGCGCTTGTGATCCTGATGGTCGTGGGCATCCTTACGCAGCGAGCATTTGGGTTTCTAGGCCTTGTCATAATGTGTGCTTTTGGCCTGATCTACTATCGCCTCTCGAAAAACGACGTTACCAATTCCACTCAAACTGGCACTAATCCCAAGTTGAGCCAACGCACACGCTGGTACATTCTCGTGGCGAGAGTGCTCTGGCTTGTACTAGCACTTTGGCTCATCAGAGAACGACGCGTGGCTACCTCGGATTGTAGGAGCATCGTTCGTCGCATTCCTTATCTATGGAGACGTAATGCAGAGGCACGGCTAAGTAATTCTTTTCATATCTTTTTTGGATGATTGTTGGCGAATCACCGGCTATACAGAAGTTTCTCGTTGAAATGTCCGTATTGCAGACCAGACACTATTCACCCGGCTCCTCTAACTCATGACAAAATTGCTTCTATGAACAGCCCGAGCGAAGCTCTGCTTTGCGAAATTGAAGCGGAGGCACGTGAACTAATTTCAGAATTAGGCTTGGCAGGATGGACCGTTGCTGCTCTTAAATGCGACGGGGATGTCTTCGGCAATTGGTACGTAGATTTGTGTCGAAATAGTCGTACTCTACGATTGGTAAAGGACAGGAGCCAATATACGATTAATGGCCCACCTACACAAGAAATGAAAGATGTTGGCCTTTGGAAGGCATTTGATTCGTTTGGGGAATTTCGTCGTTTGGTCAGCGAATGGGCGAGATTACCGGAAGATCATCGCTAACGCCGCCTACACCGACATTACCCAGCGCATGTGAGACCCGACCGACGGACTGAAAGGTCCGTATGCCGACTACACGGCCACAATCCGTCCATGAGCGCGTCGGCCTCACAACGATAGAGGAGGCGCAATCAGACCGTTCAGCTTTGCGATTTGTTCATCAAGTAACTGCAGCGCGAGCATTTGCCCGTGCATGGGATGCGATCTTCCGGTAAGGCTTCGACCAGTTGTTCTTCGGTGCACTTCAACCGGTCGTCTCCCAACAACGCCAGGCTCTTTGCGTCGGTCTCGCCGTTGGCCAGAGCATGCAGGATGCGAAGACCGCTCGATCCCAGCAGATCGCTGACGACAATCGACAGCTTGATGCGCATCTCTTCCAGCAGACACTCGATCTGACTCTGTATGCGCACCCGATCGCGTGTGAGTTGAAGTTTCATGCGGGTCAAGTTGCGCCAGATGCGCTGTTCTCCATCGGGTACAAAACTGAGAATCAGTTCCTTTGCAATCAGCCGCCGTACCAGCCGCTCTGCGTCCTTGAAGTCATGCTTGCGCCCTCGTGGAGCGCGGTTGGAAAATGCCTGCGCCAAGTGCAAGCACATATGCGGCTCCAACTCCAGCCACACCGATCGCCAGTACTGCGCCTTCGATTCCATCACCGCTTCTTCGACGCCCCGCTCCTGCAGCCACGTCGATAAGCGGCGCAACTCACTCGGCATGGTGGCAAATCGCCGCCGCTCCGGCTTCAACTCCGGCGTGCGTGCATCCATGACCACCACCATCAGGACCTTCTTGTGTACGTCGATTCCTGCAATCTTGTCGGCCATCGCAACCTCCCGGCGGGATGGGTGGCGCGACACAGATTGGTTCAAACACGCATCCCAGACCAAACTCGGAAACGGCCTCAACAAATCCAGAGTTGCGCCGGTCTTCGCTGTTCCACGCCACGTCCATCGTAAAGGCTCGCGGCTCAACACGATTTTCATCCCTATGGGTGGGCCGCAGGCCCATGCATAACTCGGAAGTCACCCCAAAAACGAGTTCCTTCCGGTTGCGCCACCATCTACCCGGGACCTCCGAGGGCTCCCTGTTTGGAGCTCGATGAGCGACATTGCCCCGATATTGCCAGCCGACTGTAGAGGAACCCCCCGGCGGCCGCTTCGAACCCGACTTGACTCTCGATTCTCCCGAGGTAGTCGCCGCAGTCGAAGGCGCGCTCAAGCAGTGGCCCCGTCGAGCGAGGGTCTCATGGCCGCACTCTAGCCCGTCCAACGACTATTGGCTCAATTACCAGGCCCTGACTGTGCGGGCCAAGGCAGCGAACCAGGTCCAAGTAACCGGATCAGTGCGCAGAAAATCAAATTCGGTGCGGCTTACGGCCCCTAGTCTTGCGGGTTTGGGTCACAGCTGCATCTAATCGTTCCGCGATCGTGACGAAGGTGGGTGTAGGGCCTGTCCATCGCAAGGCATCCACATTGTCGAAAAGCGGGATATCGGTTCGAAGTGTAGCGAGAGTTCGAAAAAGCAGAGCTCGATCCATCTGTCTGACGAGCGTGTCTGCCAGGGCGCTCGCGCCTGCGGCGTTCACCTTCCATTCATTACAATCGCTGGGGATCGATTCGAGATGAATAAATTTTGCCAGCACTGCCGCTGATGATTTTGCACCCCAGCCGCGTAGACCTGGGTAACCATCGGCGGCGTCACCGACCAGCGCTAAGTAGTCAGAAATCGATATGGGTGAGACGCCGAATTTTTCGATGACACAAGCTTCATCGCACGTTACACCGGTTCGCCGATTCAATTGGACAACTCGCGTGCCCCGTACACATTGGGCAAGATCCTTATCCGGGGTACAGATAATTACTTGCTCGACACGTGCGTCTTGCGTGGCGATGGCCGCCCCGGCTGCGAGCGCGTCGTCCGCCTCGAACTCCACCATCGGCCAGACAACAATGCCTGCCGCCGACAGAACCTCTTCGAGCAGGGGAAATTGCTCTAACAGGTTGGGTTCAATGCCTTCGCCAGTTTTGTAGCCTGGCCACAATGCATTGCGGAACGACTCGATCACATGATCGGTCGCAACCGCAATGTGCGTGGCTCCCTCCCTGATCATGCCCAGCACCGACGCAACTACACCTCGGACAGCAGCAACCTCGCGTCCATCCGAATCTCGTGCGGAGGGCAAAGCATAGTAATGCCGGAATAGCTCGTATGTACCGTCGACGAGATAGACTTTCAAGCAAAAGCTCCGATACAACCCGACCGAAACAATAACCGCCTCATCAATGCAACGATAGGTATCTGATCGCTTCCTGTGCGCCAATTCCTCGCCAGCCTACTCGTCTACCCTGGGACTGAGATGGTTCGATCACATTTACATTGGTTCTCAGATACATCTGAGAGACCAAATGGGATAATACTTGGTGTGACTACCCTCGACCACTCTCTGAGTCGCCGTCGTTTTCTTCGCCAAAGCTTCATTTTCAGCGCTGCGGCGGCATTGCGTCCCTTTACATCTTTCGCGACCATAGACAAGTCATCGCCCAATCCCCATGCCGCCCACGCGCTCATGATCGGCGACTGGGGCGACGACCGCCATCTCGAGTCACAGACCTCCGTCGCTCGTGCCATGGCCGCCTATGCGCGACAATACAGGCTGAAGCAGGACGCACTCTTTCTTCTGGGCGATAACTTTTATGGTGAATTCCCCGGCGGGGTGAACTGCCCCCGCTTCCGCACGGATTTTGAAGAGATGTATCCGAAAGACGTCTTCGATTGTCCGGCCTATGCAGTTCCCGGCAATCATGACTATGAGGCGCGGCCAGAAATCAAGTTTCAGTCTCAGCTTGCCTATGCCGCGCGCGGCAATACACGCTGGACCGAACCCGCGCAGTGGTACAGCTACAAGTTCCCCCTCCATAATCCGATAGCGACCGTCATCGCGCTGGACAGTAATATGCCCTTTCCTGACGGTAAGTTGACCCATGGCTTCACTCACGTCATGACCGAGGAGCAACGAAAGCAGCAGCTCGAATGGTTCAAAGCCGAATTGGCAAAACCGCTCACCACGCCTTTCCGTATCGTCATCGCACACCATCCGATCTTCTCAAACGGCCCGCACGGCGACCATAAGGTACTCATTGCAGATTGGGAGCCTCTTCTCCGCGAACACGAAGTGCATCTGTATCTGGCGGGGCATGATCACGATCTGCAGCACCTCGAATTCGAGGGCCATCCCACCTCCTTCTTCCTCTCTGGCGGAGGTGGTGCGGACCTCTATAACGAACGCAACGAGGTTGTTCAGCGTGGACCCTTCTTCAACAAGGTTCACGGTTTCAGCCATCTGGAAGCGACTGAGAAGCTCCTTACCCTCCGTCACCTCGACACCGACGGCAAAATAATTCACGCTTTCACTAAATCGCCCGATGGCAAGGTAACCATCCTGGCCTAGCGACGTAAGATTGGCCAAGCACCTTGTCGGCTGCGCCAAGCGCCACGGGATGAAACGTAGTCTCGCCCAGGTCAATGCCAACCGAATGTATCTTCCTATGGCCAGTGTTGATCAGCTTGTGGACATGTCGCACTGCGTCCAACGCGCTGCGGTCTGCCCGATAGGCATACTGCTCAGGCTGCAAGTCGGCTTCGAAAATCGGCTCGAGCACCGACATTGCCGCCGTCTGCGCAACCCGATCCCGGATTGTCGGTATCCCTAACGGCCTCTGCTTCCCATCCGGCTTGGGTATGTATACTCGCCGCACAGGTTGCGGTTGATAGGTTCGACTTTTCAGTTCTTGCGCCAGTTCGTCCAACCACCGCTCCACACCGTGCTGCTCGATGTCCTCGAATGTCTGATTGTCCACTCCCGCTGCTCCGCCATTGGCTTTGCAACGTTCGCAGGCATACATCAGAACATCCTTCCGATACACCTTGTCATACAGCGAGTAGAAACGAAAGTCGGGCGATTCCTTCGCTTTTGCGTGTAACGCCGTCTGCAACTTCTGAACGCTTGTTAGGGTTGTTAGGCTCATCACCAATCCCGCAGTCCTTCGTCGCTTATTACGTTCGCCTTCAACTGAGGCCTCTTCCCTCCACCGGCATTACCCGGCTTCATCGGTACTACAAGCCTCTCCGCCACCCCAGACGGCCCGGCCTGTCTCTCGCGAGCTGCCAGTTGATCCAACTGCAATCACCGCTGGGGCTTCCCGTGTTGCCTTCAGTCCCCTTTGCTTGCATGCCGTCGCCACTACCCCGGCAGGTTGGCGGAAGCTGTTCGATCATAATCTTCCCCCTCATCGGCCTTTCCCCAAGTCCGCGGCGGGTCGGCACCTGCATCATGGTTTTCGAGGCTTGCTCAGCGTTCACTCACGTTACGGCCTGTACGCTTGCAGAGTCGCCTTCACGACCCTCTTACATCGGAGGCTTCAGCAGCTTTGTTACCTCCACCGCTGCTCCGATTGCTACCGGGCGGAACGAACCAGTTCCCGGGTGGGACTTGCACCCACTGTGGACTAACGACTTTCACGGCGCACGCGGACCATCTCAGTAACCGGCTTTTCGTTACCATACCCGAATCACATAGCGGGCGCCTTCAGACTTTTCCGCTTTATAAACCGCTCCTGTAGATTGACTTTTGGAGATTAGCGTTGACGTGTACCCTTTAACGGTATGCCTGAGACGGTAACAATCACCCGGGAAGAAAACGAAGAACTCTCCACGGCGTGTAGTGCCCCATGAGCTTTTGTGTAGTAATCTTCATGGCTAACCAGTTGCCGGTCTTTTACTATGACAATCACGATCGGATGAATAGCATCTGTGTGGACAATTAATTTCGCGAGGATTTCCAATGTCACACGCTCTCATCGTTCTTCCAGAAGATTCCAGTGCAGAGATCCTAGGCGCGATCTCTCAGGCCAAAGTAACGCTCTCGATCAAGATGTTTGTCTTCAGAGACTTATCACTCCTGCGCGAGGTAATCAAAGCTCACACACGAGGGGTTCGGGTTCGCGTCATGCTCAATCCCCAGCGCCGCGATGGAAAGAAAGAGAATGATGAAACTCGCGCTGCATTGAACGCCGCCGGTATCGAGGTCAAGGACAGCAATCCAGCCTTCGATCTGACCCATGAAAAGTCGATGGTCGTCGATGACCAGCTCGCTTTTGTTCAATCTTTTAATTGGGAAAGCGAAGCATTTTTGACCTCGCGGGATTACGGCATCATAACCTCACGAGAGTCCGAGGTTGCAGATATCCTGGCCTGCTTCGATGCAGATTGGCATCGTACAACATTTGTCCCGCGAGAACCCTCACTCATCTGGTGCGTCGGGAATGGAAGACAACGGCTTGGCGAGTTTATCGACCATACAAAGCACTCTCTCTGGATCCAGAACGAGCGATTTCAAGACCCGGTTATTATTGAGCATCTCGTACGTGCATGTCGTCGCGGAGTTCGACTTCACGTCATTGCGAGATCGTTGCACAAGCTGAAAAAGGAAAAGTTGGCGGAAGCAGCCAGTGGCCTTCGAATACTGGAAGATGTGGGCGCCAAAATTCATACGCTGAAGCACGTGAAGGTTCACGGTAAGTTGCTCTTCGCAGATGAAAGCCGGGCCATCGTCGGCTCCATCAATCTGGCGCCTGGCAGCTTCGACAGCCGCCGCGAGTTGGCTATCGAAACAACGAAAGGCCATCTCATGGAACAGATCCACAATATATTGCGCGCAGATTGGACGATGTCGAAGCCAATGGATCTATCGGACCAAGGTCTTCTGGAAGAGTTGAAAAAGCGCGATCCGGAAGTGCGAGAAGACCTCGGTTTGGCTCATCCATAATTGCATGTATTTTGCCTTCGATCGTGTCACCCAGATGGTTGGGAAAGAAAGCAGACGATTTGCCTAATGGCCGAAAAGACACAATCAGAATCATGGACGCTCATCCGTCAGGTGCTGCAGCCGTACCGGCTTCATCTCATAGCCATCTTGGCTGCCATGATCGTCGAAACGATTGCTAACCTTGCAGCACCATGGCCGCTGAAGGTCATCATTGATGATGTGGCTGGCCACGGCCATTCCAGCCCAGTGTTTTCGCGGATCGAATCGGCCCTGGCAGGCACGCAGAAGATGAATCTCGCTGTCATCATGGCGCTGTCCTTTCTTTTGATTGCCATTATCGGCGCAGTCGCCGGTTACATCGACAACTACATCACAGAGAGTGTCGGTCAGCGGGTGGCACATGATCTGCGCATGCGCACATATCACCATCTCCAGCGCCTCTCTCTGAGCTATTACGATACACATGCAACAGGAGGGATTCTCAGCACCATCACGACAGATATTCAGACGGTCCAGTCGTTTGCCTCTTCTTCAACACTCGATATCCTCGTCGACCTCCTCACAATTGTCAGCATGCTCGGTCTGATGTTTTGGCTGAACTGGGACTTTACGCTCATTGCGCTTGGCGTTACCCCTATACTTCTAATTTTTGTTTTCCGGTTCAAGAAAGCGGTCAAAAAGGCTACACGCGAAGTGCGGAAGCAACAAAGCGAAATCGTCTCGGTAGTCCAGCAGAATCTCGGCTCCATGCAGGTAATTCAGGCATTCGGGCTTCAGGATCATCAGGAAAAGGAGCTGGGCACTGTCAGCCAAGCGGTCATCGATGCAGCACTCAAAGCGCGACGGGTGAAGTCTCTCCTGTCGCCCATCGTCTCGATTGTCGGGGCAGCATGTACGGCGGTCGTGCTGTGGCGCGGTGCATGGCTTACGGTGAATGAGGTGATGACTGTAGGAGCGCTCACCGTCTTTCTGGCATATCTTACGAAGTTCTTCAAGCCGGTGAAGGATCTGGCAACCTCAACGAATGCCATTGCACAAGTTGCTGTGGCTGTGGATCGAATTGAAGAGGTTCTCGACGCCGACAATCTGATCGTCGAGAGGGACGACCCTGTAGAGATAAAGAATGTTGCCGGGAAAATTGAATTTTCCAATGTGTCATTCGGATACACGGAGAAACCGGTTCTCAGCAACCTGAACTTCACCATCGATGCTGGACAATTTATCGGCATCGTTGGACCCACTGGAGCGGGGAAGTCTACCGTCGTCAGTCTCATTCCTCGGTTCTACGACCCTCTTCTCGGCTCGATCAAAATCGACGGAGTTGACGTACGTGACATGAAACTGAGCCACTTGCGAGATCAGATCGGATATGTGTTGCAGGATACAGTCCTTTTCCGCGCCACAGTGGCAGAGAACATTGCCTTTGGAAGGCCCGGCGCTTCCGAAGACGAGATTATCGCTGCCGCCAAGCTGGCAAACGCACACGAGTTTATTATGCAAATGCCTGGCGGTTATCGCGCGATGGTCGGCGAACGTGGTTCCACGTTATCCGGCGGTCAGCGTCAGCGGATCGGCATCGCTCGCGTCATGATTCGAAACAGCCCTATCCTTCTTCTCGATGAGCCTACCGCCGCACTTGATACCGAGTCGGAACGACTCGTTGTCGATGCTCTCGAACGTCTCATGGATGGAAAGACAGTGATTGCGATCGCTCACAGATTGAGCACAATTCGCGATGCCGACCGGATCATGGTGATCAGTCGTGGAACCGTCGCTGAGATGGGAAGCCACGATGAGCTTATGGCAGCGGATGGCATATATGCTGCCTTACACAGCGCCCAGTTCACCACCGATGGTAAGAGCGAAGTGCCAAATGCGGTCCGCGCTACCGTCTGAAACGACTTGTGAAGCATATATCTGAAGACAAATTTGTTCTTAAGGAGCGCTTTCTTTCAGGCCGGCGCCTCATTGTATTTCCCTGATCGTCTGGTGATCTCAATCATAGAGAAGTCGATGGCCGAAGTGGGCTATGCAAATTTTAGCCTGCCTTCGATCTCAGGGCAGTGCGCTGGGCGATCAGATAGCCAATCCCTACTACATCACGGGCGGTCCGGGAATCATCGAACAGCCAACCGTCGCGCGCTCTCAAACGCTCCGGCCATTCCCGCAGTTCACATCCGTCAATCTCTTTGTGAGCTCCGCTCACGCTGACTACAACGCGCTGCTCATCAAAGCCGAGAAGCGGGCCGGCCATGGGTTGAACATCGTGTCATCCTTTACCTGGTCGCGCAATTTGGACTCCTCCTTCGGCACCGCCAACAGCATTCAAAGTCCGGGGTTCAGTGCGCCGCAGAATGTCTATGACCTCGAAGCGGAGTACTCTCACTCCGTGACCGATGTCCCTTACCGTTTCGTGGCTGGCATTCTGTACGATCTTCCCTTTGGAAAAGGCGAGCGCTTTGTGGCGGGCAATCGCTGGATAGATGAAATCATCGATCGCTGGCAACTGAACGTACTACCCACCTTCCAAAGCGGATTTCCTGTCTCCATCTACCAAAGCAATAACCCAAATAGCACAATCGCGGGCAACGGCGTTCAGCGTCCTAATCGTGTTCAGGATGTTTCTTTGGGAACGAAGGGCAGCCTCTATGACTGCCTGAATGGATATATCAACCCGGCAGCATTCACCGCCTCTGCGGCCAATACGTTCGGCAATGCACCACGCACATTATCATTACGTGGACCTGGATACGAAGACTGGGACATCTCTCTGTTCAAGAGCGTGCTCGTGAGAGAGCACGTCAATGTACAGTTTCGCGCACAAACCTTCAACACCTTCAACACGCCATTGTTTGCAGGGCCGAATACGGCATTCGGTAGTGCAAACTTCGGTGCCATCACTTCGCAGGCGAATTTTCCTCGCTACCTGCAGTTGGGTCTGCACATCACTTATTGAACCAATGGTTTTAGACTAAGGACGGTAATGATGTCATTTTCACTTACTCGACGCTCGCTTCTCAGAACATCTGGCCTCGCATTTGGAGCGGGCATCTTCTCTTCGGCAGCCTATGGAAGGCTGCCGGAAAGTGTTCCCCAGGATACGATCCATCTTAATCTCAACGAAAATGCTTTCGGTCCTTCTCCATCTGTGGCCATGGCAATCCAAAATGAGTTCTCGCGTATTTCGCGTTACGCGGACACGGCGTCTGCCCAAGCACTCTCTGAACAGGTCGCTGCCTATGAACGTGTACCAGTAGAGCAGATTGTATTGGGAGAGATACTCGGAGCACTCGGCCTTTACCTCGGAAGCCGTGGCGGTCCAGGTGGTGAATTTATCTACTCGACACCTGGATATCTTGCTCTAGTCGACGCCGCTTCTCATGTTGGTGGCGTCGGTGCTCCGGTCCCACTTAATCGAGAGTATCGTAATGACCTGCCCGCTTTGTCGGCACGTATCAACAAACGAACGCGCGCTATCTACCTCATCAATCCCCACAATCCCACTGGAACCCTCAATGACGATAAGCCTTTCAAGCAGTTTCTTCGCGAAGTTTCGCAGCAGGCTCCAGTCATCGTTGACGAAGCGTACCTCGAATACACTCCAGATTTCGAGAAGCGATCTGCTGTGTCACTCGTGCGTGATGGCGTGAACGTCCTAGTCTTTCGCACTTTTGACAAAATTCATGGGCTTGCTGGATTGCCTATCGGTTACTCCATCGTTCCGCGAGACATTGGCGAGGTGCTGCGGAAAGAAGGTTTCGGCGATGCGGAAGGACTCGGCCGATTCAACATCGCGGCTGCTTCTGCCGCACTTGCCGATACAGGACATGTCCAAGAGGTACGAAAATCCATTGCTGCCGAACGAGTTCACTGGAATTCCGTTCTCGACGAACTCAAACTTCAGCGCACGGATGCGCAAGGAGACTTCGTATTTTTCGACACAGGCAAACCACATGAAGTGATTGCCACCGGCTTTAAAAAGGCAGGTATCGAGATCGGACGTACTTTCCCTCCATATTCGACCTGGGCACGGATCACAATCGGCCTGCCTCAGGAGAACAAGAGGGCACAGGAGCAGTTGCGACGACTTGTTGGTTAAGGACTACGCGAACACTTGAACACAGGCTTTCAGCAAAGTCCACAACAAGGTCGGCTCTGTGAGTGTATTGCCCTGTTGGCGCCAATTGACAATCATCAACTTACTTCTGGCGAACACTCTTAAGAATCTCCTCGGAGAACTGCTCATTTTGCACTGCGCGAGCCAGCACGACACCACCAATCAACGCAACTGACTGGAAGATGGCCTCTTTCCGGTCCCCACCCCCTAGCGGCGAGGATTTCCTCAAATCCCCGCTCGAATGCAGTTTTGAGTTCAGGCGTCGACCGAGCCACTTCATGAGCCAGAGCGGCCATGGTGCAGCCGTCGCTTGGATTGTCCCGATGCCAGGGGCTAAGATAGCGATCAATCGGGCATCGAGGAGGAATCATGAAGCTCGCAGGCAAAAAGGCTCTCATTACCGGAGGCAACAGCGGCATCGGCCTGGCCACAGCCCGCCTTTTCATCTCTGAAGGCGCGGAAGTCGCAATTACGGGTCGCGATCAACAGACACTGAATGAAGCGGTCGCCGAACTCGGATCGAAAGCGCACGGCTATCGCGCCGACGTTACAGTTGTGGAAGACCGCAAGAAGCTCTTCGCTGATCTCGCCAAAGACTTCGGCAAACTTGACATCGTCTTCGCCAATGCAGGCATTACTGGCAGGACGCCGACCGGCACGACCGACGAAGCCGTCTTCGAGAAGGTAGTCCACACCGATCTCAACGGTGCTTTCTTTACCGTCAATTCAGCCGCTCCTCTCATGAACGACAACGGCAGCATCATCTTCAACGGATCGGTGCACAATTATCTCGGTCAACCGGGCGTAGCTGCCTACGCAGCCACGAAAGGCGGACTCGTCTCGATGGCGCGATCCATCGCCGCAGACCTTGCACCGCGCAAGATTCGCGTGAACGTGGTGGCCCCGGGCGCGACGCAGACTCCCATCTGGAAGCGCGGGCCGCGCGCCAGTGCCACGGCAGAGGAATCCGCAAAACTTTCCGACTTCTTCTCTTCCACGGTTCCGCTTGGCCGTTGGGGCGAGCCTGAAGATCTGGCCAAGGCTGTGCTTTTTCTTGCCTCGGACGATTCGTCATACATCAACGCAGTCGAGCTGATGGTTGACGGCGGGCTGACGGGTGCCCCCTTCGGGGCCTCCATTCTTCGCGGCTGACCGTGGAGAATAGTTACAAAGGACAAACGGCCTGCCTATTGGGCAAAGCGTGCGTATTCACGCTACGACGGAATTTAAAGTCCGTCGCTCGAGAGTGCCAAATTATGAAGAGCGAATGGCAAATCTGGCAAACGCAGTCATGGCTCATATGTTATCCAAAATGCGAATAAGCGCGAATAATCAATGACGCATTAGCAGAGGAAATCTATGTCCCATCATTTCGATACCAAACTTGCGAAAGAGGATCCAAGCCTGAACGTGTCTGATTTCTATCTCTTTCAGGGCGCTCCCGACACAACGGTGATGGCGATGACCGTCAATCCTGATGTTGTCCTCTCTGCACCGGATACCCTTCACATTGAGGGTTTGTATGCCTTCCGCCTGGACCTGACTGGTGACGCTCGCGAAGATGTTGTCTTCAAGTTCAGGTTCAACGAACCGAGCCATGTGAACGGGAACGAGCATATCCATGTTCAGAAATTTCAGGTCCGTAGAGCCACTGGTGAGGCTATCGGCGGGGACAAGGGCGACTTGCTAATAGAAGGCGATACCGGCAAAGTCCATAGCAAGTCTGGTATTCGCGCCTTCGTTGGAATCGCTCCCGATCTGTTCGCCGCCGACGCGGTCGCAATGCAAAATCTTCAGAAGACCTACTACAACGAACACAGGTATGACGGCGATGCGTTCCAGCGCAGTCGTCATACCTTCTTCAACAACCGCAATATTACTGCGATTGTCCTTGAAGTCCCAAACCATCTGATCGGCAAGGGAACGGTCCACGCCTGGGCCACGGTGTCACTTTATGGCCATGCTCCCGAGATGCAGGTGTCACGCTGGGGCCTTCCGATGATCACGCACCTCTTTCTCAACGATCCCGACAATCAAGAGGTGAAAGAGACCTTCAACAAATCGGTACCATCAGATGACATCGCTTTATTCTCGGGATACATCGCAGACTATACCCAGAAGATGACTACCTATGCAGGATCTGCCGTGAACCCGGAAGAATACGGAAAGCAAATGGTCTCTCGACTATGCCCGAACACCTTGCCCTATGAACTAGGAACGGCAGCTGCATTTGATGTCGCGAGATTCAATGGGAGGCCACTGGGTGATGATGTTCAGGATGTGATGCTTTCATTGGCGACAAACAGGCCCATCCAGGACGGCGCCGCCCCTGATCGCAATCGTATCCGTACCGAGTTCCCATATTTTGGGGAGCCCTACTCAAAGGAAGAGCAGAAGGATGTCGTACCATGGCACCCACGTCGTCATTGAGATTCCGGAAGGTACGCCGCAACAGGCGGCTGGGGATTCGCTCAATTTACAGACGGCAAACCTGTCAACGAGGCGGTATCCACAGCCTGCTTTTCTTGCCACGAGCCCTCCAAAGCTCGTGACTTTGTCTTCACCCAATACGCGCCCCGATGTGAAAATCGAAATCCTAAGACGTAGAGGCGATGTTTGTTAACTCGAATCTTCGCTCGATGCTGTTTGGATCCCACAACTAAGGAGATAGCGATGAGCACCCACGGAGTAATCAGTAACGATGCGCCAGGAAATGGAAGCGTCACAAATGTCAATATGAAGCTCGAGGTAGTCGTCATTCCCGTCTCGAATGTCGACCGTGCAAAAGAGTTCTACTCGCGGCTCGGATGGCGGCTCGACGCTGATCGCACCGCCGGTGACAACTTTCGCCTGATCCAGTTCACGCCTCCCGGCTCCGGCAGTTCAATCCAATTCGGTGTGAACCTCACTTCAGCCGCACCCGGTTCGGCCCAGGCCTTGCACCTGGTCGTCTCCGACATCGTCGCTGCGCGTCAGCAGCTTGTCGCACAGCATATCGACGCGAGCGAGGTGTTTCACTGTGCAAGCGGGACTGGCTGCAGGTTTCCAGGCATCGACGTCCGCGTCCGCGGGCCACACCCGGAGCGTCTCAGCTATGGGTCCTTTGTTTCATTCAAGGACCCGGACGGCAACGGCTGGTTGCTCCAGGAAGTCACGGAACGGCTTCCTGGACGCGTGTAGGGCGACACGGACCTATTCGTCTCTGCATGACATTGCGCGGGCAATGGTTCGCGCGGCGATGGCGAAAATCAGAAGCGTATACAACTTCGTCTTCATTGGACCAGGTAGGCCTTCACTGAACGAGCCGCAATTTTCGTTCGATCGCATCCACAGTCCGAGAACTCAAGACGTATTATGGATCAGCCGCACCTCTAATCTACCCTCGGTTTTCGGTTGGATGATAGAAAGCGTGGGCATGTCGACGGCAACAATCATCGGCTCAGGACCGAACGGACTCTCAGGCGCAATTGTCCTTGCAGCATCGGGCGTAAGGACGACCGTACTAGAACGTAATGGGCAGATTGGTGGTGGCTGTTCAACTGCTGAGGTCACACAGCCTGGTTTTCTTCACGACCTGGGCTCTTCGACATACCCCCTGGGCGCCGCAAGCCCTTTCTATGGCTCTCTTCCCTTCACCATTCCTTGGATTCAACCGCACGCGGCATTCGCTCACCCATTGGATGACGGGACCGCGGTCGTGCTTGAACATTCGATTGAAGAAACAATCGACCAACTCGATGCATGTGATCGCAAAGCATACCGATCACTGATAGAACCCGTAGTTTCTAACTTCGCTGCTTTGGTCGAAGAAATTCTTGGCCCCATCCTACATATCCCCGAAAGTCCGTTCGTGCTCGTGCGTTTTGGCCTATCCGCTCTGTTGCCGGCGCTGTCGTTGGCTCGTTCCCACTTTGCTGGAGAGCGGGCTCGATCCCTCTTTGCTGGCGTCTCAACCCATTCCATCCTCCCGTTAGAAACTACCGCTTCAGCTGCTGTTGGCTTGACGTTGATAGCCGCTGGACACACGAGAGGTTGGCCGATCCTGCGTGGCGGTGCGCAGTCTCTCACGGATCCCCTGGTCCGACATTTAGAGAATCTCGGAGGCCGAGTTGAAACCGGTCGTGAAGTAACCGAGCTACCTTTGTCCGACCTCGTCCTCGCAGACATCACCCCGCGCCAACTTCTTCGCATCGCCGGTTCCCATCTATCCACTGGCTATCGAAAGCAACTGGAGCGATTTCGGTATGGACCCGGTGCTTTCAAGATTGACTACGCACTGAATGCAGCGATTCCGTGGACCGCTCGCGAATGTCTGCGGGCCGCCACCGTACACATCGGAGGCTCTCTCGAAGAGATTGCTCAGGCTGAAAGGACCCTTTCGCTCAACAAACCATTCGTACTGCTCGGCCAGCCATCGCTCTTCGACTCCAGTCGCGCTCCTTCTGGTCGACATACTGCTTGGGCCTACTGTCATGTTCCTAATGGCAGCACGAAAGACTACACCGAATCCATTGAGAGCCAAATCGTACGCTTCGCTCCCGAATTCCGCGATTGCATTCTCTCCCGTTCCGTCTCTACACCCAAAGATCTGGAGAGTTGGAATCCCAATCTAGTCGGCGGCGATATCCTGGGGGGAGCAATGAATGTCCGCCAGCTACTGTTTCGTCCTACACGGTCGTTGTATCGCACCTCGCGTTCGGGACTCTATCTTTGCGGAGCATCAACGCCCCCAGGGGGCGGCGTCCACGGAATGTGTGGATTTCACGCAGCCAAGATGGCCCTCAAGGATCTCAACATTTAATCCGATTTTCTGTCGGTCATTTCGCTTTGGCACAGGGGAATCCGCGGGGGATATCGTACGAGACTCTGGCTCCGAAAAACATAGTGACCAGGGGTGTCAGGCCTGAATCGCCTTCCTGTTCGCGCGCCGCGCTCGACCGGTAAACAGAAGGTTGGGCTTGCCATCAGGCATTAGAAACCAGGCCAATCAAAAGACGCTCGAAAAGCTTGCTCGGACTGAGAGCCATCTTGCCGTACACTTCCCTTGATGAATAAGCCTGCACTTTTTCTATTGTGCTTTGCGCTCCTTGTCGCCGCACGTCTTCCGGCTGCATCTCAACCTGCTGCGCCGCCGGTTTTCGCGCGTTCCACACAGATGATCGTGGTAATCACGCCTGACTGGAACGCAGTCGAGGGTCGGCTGGAGCGCTTTGAGCGCGCTGATCCGCATGAGTCATGGCGCTCCGTGGGCGTGTCCATCCCTATTGTGGTTGGCAGCAAGGGCATGGGATGGGGTATCGGCCTCATCGACGCTGGCTATCCTGGTGTCCGCGTCGAATCTGAACCAGTCAAGATAGAGGGGGATGGCAAGTCGCCCGCTGGCGTTTTCGCTTTGGGTACCGCATTCGGCTACGCAGCCCAGCCCCTAACCGGTACCAAGCTGCCCTATCTCGTTCTCACTCCATCCATTGAATGCGTCGATGACGCCTCGTCGAAGAACTATAACCGGATCGTCGACCGCTCCGCTGTCGCGTCCGATTGGAATAGCTCCGAGCATATGCGCGATGTTGGCGAATCCTATCGGTGGGGAATCGTGATCGATCACAACTCCACCGTTCCGGGCCACACCGCCCCGCGGCCGGGAGGCGGCTCTTGTGTTTTTCTTCATATCTGGCATAGCCCCGATCGAGGCACCGCCGGCTGCACTGCCATGGCCAGGAACAGTCTCGAATCCCTGATCCTCTGGCTAGATCCTTCTCGGCTGCCGGTGATCGTCCAACTGCCCGAGTCGGCATATCAGCGCTTAGCTGGCCCGTGGAGTCTTCCACAACAGCCGGCGCCTGTTGCTCATTAACCGGCTAGGCTTGCTACTGGCCCAAATCCTCGAATTTCACGTTGATGATCGGGTAGAGCTTCCAATCCTTGTAGTCGAAGTGCCACCACTCATCCGGGATCACTTTGAAGCCTTGCTTTTCCATAGCCTCACGCAGCAGCGCACGACGGGCGCGCTCATCGGGTGTACCGCCCGGATAATCGGCGTAGGCACGATCGGTCATCTCGTCATAGCCGCTCGGCATCTGTACTTCCTCGCCCGTCTTCAGGTCATAGAGCGACAGATCGACCGCACATCCGCGGTTGTGTTTCGATCCTTCCGCCGGGTTGGCCACAAACTTCTTCTTGTCATCCGGTGTCGCGTCCCAGAAGATTTTGGTCACATACCACGGACGATACCCGTCGTGAATGATCAGGCCGTATCCCTGATCCCTCAGCTGGTGATTGGCGAGCACCAGCGCCTGCGCAGCCGGCCGCTCTAGAAAAGCCCGCGCCTGCGTGTAAACCGGAGTACCTAAGAAATTGTTCGTGGTCGCATACCGGACATCCAGCTTTATGGTCGGATCGAGCTTCACAAGTTCCACCAGGTCCGGACGCCGGAAAGTTCCTTCTTCTGCCGGCGGCTTGCTCTTCAGCGCCTCCGCGCGCAGCTCCTCCACCGGCCGCAGCAGCGTAATGCGGAAACTCACCTGTTGCGCCACGGCCAGCGGCGCCAGGGACACGAATAAGAGGAAAAGACACTGGAGAGGCATTACTAGCGCGTGCGGAATACGAGAACGATCGAAAAGCTTTCGCAGCAGTTTCATAGACCCCGTCACAACAAGTGCCATCGGATCGAATGTACCACTCGTATGACCGGTCTGAAAGCCAGAGATTCTGGTTGTAACCGGCAAACCGGAAATTGCTAATTGATTGTTCTCTGGTAGTTGCCCCACCCATAGCTAATCGCAAAATTCGCGTCGATGAGCGCTAAGCCCTGAATGCAACCGTTGAGACTTGAGTTGTGAAGCGATCGCAGCGCTCATTCTGCACACAACCCCGTTCCAGCCTGGAACAAGAGCCCCGCGAGATGTTGACACGCGGCGTGTCGCGACGCAAATGGCACATGGGCTTAAATATTTACTAATCTTGACATACTATTCTAAAAATACTATTGTGAGGCGCATGACGAAGAAGTCTCAATACCGCGATCTCTTCCCCGGCGCCCTGGAACTGATGATCCTCAAGAGCCTGAGTTGGAGGCCCATGCATGGCTATGCGCTCGCTCAGCGGCTTAAGGATATTTCGGAGGATTATCTCCAGATTGAGGAAGGATCGTTGTATCCCGCCCTGCAACGGATGCTGAAGGCTGGCTGGCTGAAAACAGAAATGGGCCTATCCGCCAGGAACCGTCCTGTGCGGATTTTCAAAGTGACCGAGGCAGGTAAAAAACACCTGGAGCAGGAAATTTCGAGCGTCGAGAAGATGTTCGCCGGAATTACCCGCGTACTCACACTAGCTGGACAGTAGGAGGCTTCATGGGTTGGCTCGGACAGTTGTTATCTCGCCGCCGTCGTTACGACGAGCTTTCAGAGTCGATCCGCGAGCACCTCGATGAAAAAGTCGCCGACCTAATGGACCACGGCATGACGCGGGAACACGCAGAGCGAGCTGCCCGCCGCGAGTTCGGCAATGTCACGCGAATCGAGGAGCAGAGCCGTGAAGTTTGGCAGTGGCCAACGCTGCAGTCCCTCTGGGCAGACTTGAACTACACCTTTCGTCAGATACTTAAGAATCCCGGATTCTCCGTTGTCGCCATCTTGTCTCTCGCATTAGGAATTGGCGCGACCACCTCGATGTTCAGTCTCATCTATGCCGTGCTGCTGCATCCCGTGCCTTATGCGGATTGGCAGCGTCTTGCCTATCCCATCATGCTGAACGACGATCAGCCCAGTTCACCCGAGCGATGGTTCAGCGTTACCTGGTCGCAATATCAAGAACTTCTCAAAGCCAGTTCGATTGAAGACGCTGTCGGCGACGATAGCAGAAATTCCGAGATCACTGGCAATGGCGTCCCAGAGGACGTGACGCTCTCCTATGTCACCGAAAACATCGGTAGCTTTCTTCGCGTTCCCGCTATGCTTGGCCGCAACATCCAGCCATCTGACGCGGAAGCCGCCACGCAGAGTGCACCCATGGTTCTTAGCTATTCATTCTGGATGCGCTATTACAACGGCGACAACAGCGTCCTCGGTCGCGTCCTCGAGGTCGATCACAAGCCTTACGCCATCGTCGGAGTGATGCCGAAGGACTATACCTGGGAGCCCGACCTATATGTTCCCATGTCGCTCATGCCCACGCGCGAACGCAATGTCCTGCCCATCATGAAACTTAAACCCGGCGTTAGCCTGGCTGCCGCCAATGCTGAAATCGACGCACTCGTCCATCAGTTCGCCAAGGAGACTCCGCAGTACTTCCCGAGCCGCTTTCGCCTCCATATAGAGCACATCACGGATCGCATTGTCACCAGCATCGGCCAGGCGCTCCTCCTGCTCTTTTTCGCCGTGGTCATGTTGCTCGTCATCGGCTGCGCCAATTGCTCCATCCTTCTCCTCGCGCGCGGACTGAGCCGGCAGAGCGAGTTCGCGATACGTGCCGCACTCGGAGCCAGCCGCTTGCGCCTCATCCGTCAGCTGCTCGTCGAAGCTCTGGTCCTAGCCATCGCTGGCTCGTTGCTCGGCGTTGGCCTCGCCTATTACATGGCCAAGCTCATGTACTCGCTCTTTCCTGACGTCTTCATGCACGAGTCGGTCATACGCATCAATCTGCCCATCCTCGCCTTCTCAATCGCTCTGGCCGTGGCCAGCGGACTCTTGTTCGGCCTCCTGCCCTCGTTTCGCATGTCACGCCCAGACGTTTCGCAGATAACCCAAGCCGTCGGGCGCAAGGTGGCGGGATATAGCGGTCAGGCCCGTTCGCTCGGCACGCTCATCGCCGCCCAGATCGCGCTCACCACCGTGCTGATGGGCGCCGCTGGATCTGCCATCGGCGGCTTTCTGCAGATGACGCATCGCAACTTCGGATACGATCCGTCCGGCGTCATGTCTGTTCCCATTCCGCTCCATCTCAACAGCTATCTCACACGTGAAAGCCGCGCCGCATACTTTGAAGCCCTGCGTCAAAAGATCTCCACCGTACCTAGAGTCACCGAGGTCGCCGTTTCCTCAAACGCTACGCCACCCAATAGCGGCAACAATCTCGCCTTTGAAATCTTGGGCGCTCCCTTCGCGCAGCGTCAATT
>Ga0206869_1029_pt1 | contig 29190 bp, 21 predicted proteins | sample Alteio_BWOrgCont_35_FD_152618 | JGI IMG/M metagenome (GOLD analysis project Ga0206869, IMG submission 152618) | Enriched cells from forest soil in Barre Woods Harvard Forest LTER site, Petersham, Massachusetts, United States -... | ecosystem: Environmental > Terrestrial > Soil > Temperate forest >... | reverse complement strand
GACGATTGTCGGCAAAGTGGACTACACGCTGAACCAGAAGAATAGCGGATACATCCGTTATGCGCGCTTTACCAACCATCAACCCAACAATGACGGCGGCCTCAGCATCGTTGATCGCGGTTCCCGGTACATCGATCATCAAAATGGCGGCGGTGTCCAGCTCGCCACTGTGCTCTCAAATAATCTCCTCAATGAGCTGCGCTTTGGCGTGATTCAACGGGATACGGGCGACTTCCCAGTCGTTAACAGTTCGCCTGCCGGAGACGTTCTGATCAACATCAGCAGCGTCGCGAACATAGGCTTCAGCCCGCTTACCACTACTACGACCACCGAGCGAAGCACGAGCGCGCTCGACAACCTGACCTGGACACGCGGACGCAACACCGGGAAATTTGGAGGAGAATACGACCACGAGCTCTTCGCAAATCTCTCTGGGACGGCGCCTACCTTTAGCTTCAGTGGCGTTGCCGCGCAGAATAACCGGCCTGCCGTCAGCTCGCTCAATCAGTATCTCAATACGGTGGCGGGAACCATTGATCCTGCGACCGGCCAGCCCTTCACCTACACCTATTTGACGACCTACAGCGGCGATCCCTCGATCCGTATTGCCTTCAACTTCCTGAACCTTTTTGCTCAGGATGAGATTCGCGTCACTCCCAATCTCAATATCAATGCGGGTGCCCGCTATGAAGTCATCTTCTTTCCAACCTTCGACAATCTTGCACCCTATTCGCTCTCGCGTAGTGTGCCGAACGATTACAGCGACATTGCGCCGCGCCTAGGGCTTACGTGGTCGCCGGGCGCCAGCCGCAAGACAGTTGTCCATGCAGCCTATGGAATGTATTACGACGTTCCTGGCCTGGCCACTTTTTATAATGCCGCGCAGGTCAACGGGCATCGCCTCCTCAACTATCAGGTAGCAGGCACCGTTCCGGGTGCTCCGGTCTTTCCGAATGTTCCTCAGTTCAATGGCGGAGCTTTCGAGGTCGCGCCAAGCATCACTGCTTTCGATCCGAGCTTTCACAATGCCTATCAGCACCAGGCCAATGTGCAGATTCAGCGGGAGCTTGGCGACAATTTCCAACTGACGGTTGGCTACCAGTTCGCGGCCATGCGGCACGGCCTTTACTACACCGATACAAATCTAGCCCCGACAGGCCAGGCGCTGGCCGACGGAAGGCCCATCTTCGCCGGAACCAACAACCGCCCTAATCCCGCATTCGGCGCTATCAACCTAATCCGCTCTGGAGCAACGACGAACTTCAACGGCGGATTTCTCACGCTGCAAAAGCGGCTATCCACAGGGCTCGAATTCACTGTGAACTACATGTACTCGCATGCGCTGGCCGACAACATCGGTGAAGGCGGCAGTGTCAGCGATCCGACGAATATCCATCGCGATTATGGCAACGCGGATAACAACGCTACCCATAACCTCGTTATTCAGGGGCTTTATCAGCCGACCTTTCACGCCGACTCCATGCGCTGGCTGAACGGCTTCGAATTCTCTTCGATGACGTTCATGAACTCCGGTTTCCCCATCAATCCTATCGCCGGTACAGACCTTAACAATGATGGCGTGGTGAACGATCGGCCTCTCTTCGTTGGCCGCAACAGCCTTAACGGCAGTGGGCTCTCGCAGGAAGATGCTCAGATCAAGCGTTACTTCAATATCGGTGAGCGCATTCACGTTGCCGCATTCTTTGAGGCGGAAAACCTGCTGAACACCAATAACCTGAACTGCAATACCACGACTGGCTGCACTGGTTCAGTCATCAATACAGTCAATTCGAGCGACTTTCTACGACAGACAGCGGCACGCACCTCGCGCAATGTGCAGACAGGTCTGAGCTTGAAGTTCTAAACACATGACAAAGGCCTGTGCTCTTTGCGCAGGCCTTTTTGCAGTCGAGCTTACTTCTTTTCCCATCAGAGGATAATTAATGCCTATACTGATCCGTTCATGGCCGCGCCTGCTTTTTGCCGCAGCAGTCCTTGCGCTTCCTCATCCATTCCTTGCTCAGGCAATCGATAAACCGCTGCCGCTACACGCTGCTTTGCAGGACAAGGATTTCTATCTGCTGTCGCTTCTTCAGGAGGATCCAAGAGTCCGTACCGCACTGATGGCGGATAAATCGTTAGACCTCATAAGCGCAGAGCGTCAGCATTTTCTCGCGTGGTCGTTGAAGACATGCAAAGGAGATGCTGCCTGTACCTTGAAATCTCTTCTCTGGACAGAGGAGGAGATTCGCATGGTCTCGTTTGCTCTCGAGCAGCTTTATCAGGAGGATTCATCGTTACGGGAGTTGGTCGACAAGAGTCTTCGACCCAGCGGCGCATACGTGCTCTATCAAAAGCAAAGCGGCGACCGATTGCTGATCAATGCATGGGAAGTATGCGCGCGTGGCTTGAACGACATCATTGAAGTCTATGGGCAAGGCGCTGCTCCACGGTATCCGCAGATTGACTCCATCTCCTTCGATGTACATTCCGCTGAATTTCAGCACCATATCGCAACGATTGCTGATCAGATATCTTCCGCATTGGCTTCGCAACTCTTCTTCGAGCCATCGCTCAAGGCTGCGCTCGAACTGCTGGCGCTCAACCATCGCGATGAGGCAGGCAGGCTGGAGCCGATGGAGGTGGAAGTGAATAAGGCCGCGGTGGATGCGGTTTCTTCGATCCAATGGAAGAAGTATGACTATTCGGTGATTGTTGTTCCTGGCGCCGGTCCTGAGGATCCCAATACTGCGCTCTCCGACGCAGGCCGCAAGCGCACCGCGCTTGCAGCAGATGCCTACCACGCGGGAAAAGCGCCTTTCATACTTGTGTCCGGCGGTTATGTGCATCCTTCACAAACACGTTTTTCAGAAGCGATGGAGATGAAGAAGGCTTTGCTGCATGATTACAACGTGCCGGAAGCAGCGGTCCTCGTCGATCCGCACGCCCGCCATACCACCACGAATATGCGTAACGCGGTGCGTGAGATCTATCGCTACAACATGCCGATGGACAAGCCGGCGCTCGTCATCAGCGATGCGGCACAAACCAGCTACATCGCAAGCCAGTTCTTTGCAGACCGCTGCCTCAAAGAGATGGGCTATCTGCCTTACAAGATCGTCAGCCAGCCTTCCGATACCAGTCTCGTCTTTCTGCCGTTGATCGAATCGCTGCAGCAAGATCCCTTAGATCCGCTCGATCCATAAACGGACGATTGCCAGTCATCTCCGATACGAATGGCCTTTAGAGGTCTTCATCTGAACCCATGCGAAGCTGCCGTCTCCTGGAGTCGAAATCATGAAGCTCAAATCTTCCTTCGCTGTCCTGCTTGCTGCAGCGCTCTGCATTCCGGAGCCGGCCTTTTCGTGGGGCACGCGTGCACACGCAGTCATCGACCATACCGCTGTAGATACGCTGCCCGATGACGGTCCCGTCTTTCTCAAAAAATATGCTGACTACATCGCAGGCTCAGCCAGCATTCCGGATACCTGGCGTCAGGCATCGGAGCCTTTCTCCAAGATCGAGGAAGATCCCAACCATGGCTGGTTTCGCGAGCAGTTTTCGTTCATGAAGGTGATTCCGCGTTCGCGTTACGAATTTGTACTGGAGCTTTACCGCGAACATATTCGTATCGAAAAATCCGATCCGGAGAACGCTACCCGCATGAACGTGCGCTGGACCGGCACATTGCCGTATGCCGCTGCCGAAGTGTATGGGCATCTGGTTGCGGATATGCGCTACCTGCGCAAGGCGCGAGCCGATGGCAAAGATACGGCATTTCTGGAACAGACCTGTGCATTCTATGTGGCATGGATGGGGCATTACATCGGAGATGGATCGCAGCCGCTGCACGATACGATTCATCACGACGGCTGGCAAGGCCCGCACCCGAACGGATACACTCGCGATCCCAAAATCCACGGACGCTTCGAATCGCAGTATGTAGATGCCATCGCTCTTACGGAAGAAGATATTCTTCCCCGCATTGGAAAGCCCGGTCATCTGCAAGGAGATGTCTTCGATTTGATTCTCGCTCATCTCGACGAGGCTGGAAGCAACGTCGAAGCGATTTACAAACTTGACAAGCGCAACGCCTTCGCCGATGTTCACGATCTACAAGCAAGGGAAATGGTCTACAGCCGCACGGCTGCGGGTGCACGCATGTTGCGCGATCTTGTCTATCGCGCATGGCTGGAAAGCGCATTGCCTGCGACTCAAGACAAGCCAAGCCCTATCGATCCGGGCAACCCGGCATACAACCCCGAGACAGGCTCTGCGCCTGCTGCAAGATCTCCGGAAGTGAAACTTCAGTTCTAGCAAAGTTCGCGTAAGACACTTGATGCGACGCGGGTGAACTGGTTAATCCATTACGCGCCACGCGAGAATACTTCTCTTTATCGCTGAACCGGTCAGATTCGTGCTGTCCAGCACGAGTTGGAAGTGGGGGATCGATCCGTCAGGCCGTTTTATGCGATTGATGAACGGAAGGAATGACGAGTCATCTGCGACGAAATCCCAGGCGCACTGGGTGCCTGCCATGGATGTTCCTTCGACGATGAGTACGCTGCCGGTTCCACCAAGATTTGGCAGGAATCCCACCACTCCGTAGACGCGATGCTGTGGGTCGTCGTAGTTCGATGTCCACCTGGCAGGTTCCGTTCCAGTCGGCGCGCGATTCAGCACCGAATATTGGCGGATGTGTGCGTCGGCGAAGACGAAATTCATCTTCGGCTCGAACAATTCCACCCACGGATTTGCGGCCGCCGCTCCGATGAGAATGGCATTCGCCTCCTTGAGATCATCTACGCGCAGATCGCGAGCGTAGCTCAAAACAAGCCTGCTCTTCTGGGCGTCGGCGATCTGGGTCAACTGTTTCACGATGCTCAGATCAACGATCGATGTGTATCGCCGGCTCGCGAGGTCGGCAGGATTCACCTGGCCTGTAGGAATGTCTCCGGTACTCTGCGCCCGATAACTCCCGCTTACGTAGCGTTCCAGATCGATAGTTTGCCCGGTGGCACTCTGCCACATGACCAGCCCCGTGTCGCTGGGAACAACGATCGTTCGCTGATTGGGACGAAAGAGAAGACTCCACAAGGGATGCAGCGTTGCTGGGGATGACGTATCGGCGGTGACGCGTTTCGCGCTCCTGGCTCCGACCACAAGCAGCGCAACGAGGAGGACAACGAGGAGAGCAATGACCAGTATCCAGGGAAGTCGTGCACTTCGGAAACTCGAGGGGGGCGTTGCGATGGTTCCAGAGGAAGACGATACGGCTGGGTTGACCGCGGGCGCAGAGGGAAGCGTGGCAGCTCGACTCTGTCCTCGATTGGGTTCAAAAACGGGGACATAGCTGCCTCTGGGCAAGGTGATGCGTACGGGCTCGTTCGCGCCCTCACCATTGAAGTAGAGGTCGAGGCGCTGCCGCAGGCGACTGGCCTGGGGTCTTACGATTCCATCGATAGACGAGTCGTAGTCCTGAGGGCGTCCGAAGACCGTGGTTCCGATCTTCTGTTCGTTGATTTCGCCGGCGCGTCCGCTCAGGGCGAGATCACAGATGCAAATCAGAAAACTCGAGAGGCGCTCACTCTTTGCAAACGCAGAGGATTCAACGACCCGCTGCACCAATTCACGTTTTGCTTCGATGGCGACATTTTTGGATGAGGGACCATCCCTGGTGGTGGCAACACCCATCACGCTTCCTCACTGTATGACTTCGAGTAGATCACAGCTACATGAAAGATAGATCAACCGGATTTAACCCGGCATTTATGTATCAGGTCCTGTTCGTTCTCTGATACATGAATGAAAACACGCTGCTTACAGGATGTACCGGTGTCGTAGCCGCGAAATGGCTTGGACCTTTTCCGGACCACTGCTAGGTTCGGCTTCGAGTGACGACTTTAGCCAGTTCACCAAATATCCAATTCTCATTTCTCCAGGAGTTGCCGCCGTGATTCGAAGGTTTTCGCTACACCCAGCGTCGGAAACTCGCAATGATATGGACAGGGCCTTTGCTCGGCCCGGATCTTTTGCGGCTCGATATGCGATCCTTTTCGTCCTGCTCTTGGTATCGACGATGCTCGCGCACGCTCAGTTCGATACTGCGGAAGTTCTCGGAACCATCAAGGATCCGAACGGAGCTTCGATCTCCGGAGCATCTGTTGTGCTTACCGATCTGGCCAGGGGGATCAAGGTTTCCCGCCAGGCTGATGCTAACGGCAATTATGAATTCACGAATGTCCAGGTGGGCGACTACAGTCTTACGGTTCAGGCCGATGGCTTCGTGACTTCGGTGACCGACCGGTTCACGGTCAATGTCGGCGCGAGGCAAAGGGTCGATGTTGGATTGAAGCTTGGCTCCAACACGGAGAATGTCACCGTCTCTGGAGCCGCCAGCCAGCTGGAGACCGATACCAGCGACCGCGGGCAGACGATTCAGGGGACCCAGGCCGTCACCCTGCCGTTGAATGGCCGCGCCTATGCGGACCTTTCGAAGCTGGTTCCTGGCGTTCGCCAGTCTTTGGACGGAACCGTCGTGGCAAACCCTCCGCGGGATGCCTCCTACAATGTCAATGGCCTGACCTCGCAGTACAACAATTTTGAGCTCGATGGAATCGACAACAATGCCTATCAAGAGGCTAACCAGGGTTTCTCGAATGAGGCGGTCATTCCCTCGCCGGACGCCGTCGCAGAGTTCAAAGTCGAGACTGATAACTACTCCGCCGAATACGGTCGCGCGGGCGGCGCCATCATCAACGTGACAACACACAGCGGGACTAATGCCTTTCATGGGGTCGCGTACGATTATCTTCGGAACACCGTCCTCGATGCGTTTGGTCCCTTCCGTGGCACAGGGGTGAAGCCAACGCTGGTACAGAATCAATTCGGTGGCACATTCGGTGGTCCCGTTCTCAAAAACAAGCTGTTCTTCTTCACGGACTACGAAGGTTTTCGCTCGGTAGCTCACATCCTGACGACAGCGAACCTGCCCACCCAAACCGAGCTTGGAGGACTCTTCACCTCTGACGGCACACCTGAAGGCACTCCCATTCCGATCAAGAATCCTTACACCGGCCAGGTCTATGCCAACGGACAGGTGCCGCTTACGGATGCCAATATCGACCCTTTGGCGTTGACTACGTTCAAGCTTTTGCCGGCGCCGAATATTCCCGGTGCAGCGCTGACGGCAAACAATTTTCAGTATCTGCCGGCTACCACCGATTTCGAGAACAAGGGAGATGCGCGGGTTGATTTCGTATTAACTCCAACGCAGAATGGTTTTTTCCGGTACAGCCAGCGAGCAGCTGAGACATTCCAGCCCCCGAACTATCCTGGTTTAGCTGGTGGAAACAGCAGCGGAACGCTCTACGCACGCACCCGTCAACTTGCGGCTGGCTATAACTGGATCGTCTCCGCGAACTCCATCCTGGAGCTTCGTTTTGGTCAGACCTGGACAGAGAGCGGCAAGACACCGGCGCTTATTGGTCAGCCTAACCTCATGGCGGGCATTCCCAACGTCCCGCAAGACCCATCGCTTGGAGGCGGACTCAATACGCAATCGGTCACCGGTTTCTCACAGTTCGGAACGCAATCTTCGGCGCTTCAGTTCACGAATCCAACGCAAGCCAATCCAAAAGTGAACTACACCTGGGCCAAGGGCAAGCATAGCGTCAAGGTTGGATATGAATATGGCTGGCTGGCCCAGGCGATTTCGGATTTCCATCCAAAGTTCGGTTCAGACACATATTCCGGTCAGTACAGTTCAGCGGGTTCTGCAACCACGGTGCAAGCCGCTAACCTAGCCGACTTCCTATTCGGAGCCAGAAGCAATTACGCGCTCAACGCTCCCAACGAAGTGAACTATCTGCGCTTCTGGCACTTTGGATATATCCAGGACGACTGGAAAGCTCTTCCCAAGCTGACAATCAACGCTGGTCTGCGGTACGAGTTCATGTCTCCTTATTATGAGCAGAACAACAACATCCTTAACTTCGATCCGGTAAACCAGCAATTGCTTCACGCCGGAAATGGCGCCGATGTAAACAGCACAGCGCAGGGGCACATCTACAAAATTCATTACGTCGGAGGATCTTCGCTTGCGGATCGCGCACTCGTCGATCCTGACTATAAAGATTTCGGTCCGCGTTTTGGCTTCTCATACCAGGCACTGCCCGGAACAGTCATCCGCGGAGGCTATGGCATCAGCTATGCGTTTATCTTCCGAGTGGGTGGGGAAGGGCTGCTGGCGTACAACGGTCCGAACAACTACTCAGCGACGCTGCCCAACAACCAGACTCCGTCTCAGGGAATCTGCACGTCTCTGACGCAAGATCCCACGACATGCTTCCGCAGAACGCAGGATGGCTACGAGGACAACTTCGCCGGACCAAGCAACTTCGCAACGGTTCGCGCCCAGACACGCTACACTCCGAAGAATTTCAAGAACGCTTATGTGCAGGCCTTCCATCTTTCGGTTCAACAGCAATTGCCAAGAAAGACCACACTTGAGATCGCATATGTAGGCAGTCATGGGGTCCACATCCCAACCCTCGCCAACTACAACCAGGCCCGGCTCTGCACGGCGACGGAGATATCCTCGGGGGCCTGCACATCGAGCGGAAGTGCGTCCCTGCTGAACCGCAGACCCATCGCAAACTTCACAGACATCCTTACAGAAACCAACGCCGACTTTCTCACCTACAACTCACTGCAGACGAAACTCGAACATCGATTCAGCGATGGCTTGTTTCTCATCAATTCCTTCACATGGTCGCAGGCATACAACGACTCCTCCGCCGATCTCGAAGCTAACAATGGAGACGGCGCCGTTGTGAATATCGCGAATATCGCTGGAGACCGTGGTCCATCGGGATACAACCAACCATTGAATGACACAACCTCGTTGATCGTCGACCTCCCGTTCGGAGCCGGCCACAGATGGGGTGCAGTGGCGCCAAAGTGGGAGCAGCAGATCCTGGGAGGGTGGCAGTTGACGGGCATCAATAGCGTCACCAGCGGCGTACCCCTAAACCTGACCTATACGGCGAATGCAAATCAAGTCGTTTCGACAACCAGTTCTGCCTACTCGCTGCGTCCGAATATCGTCAGCACACCCCACGCCGTCTATGGTCATTCACTTACGAAGACGAACAGCGCTGTGAACGGGTACCTCAATATCGCAGCGGTCTCGGCACCTGCAGGATCAGAGCTCTTTGGAAACGCAGGACGTAACACCCTTCGCGGGCCGGCGTTCGGTCAGTTCGATCTCTCGGCCCATAAGCGGTTCCCGCTCTTCACCGAGGCTCAGAGTCTTGAATTCCGTATCGAAGCCTTCAATGTGCTCAACGCTACGAACTACATCAGTCCTAATACCAGCATCGGGACCGTTGGAGCTACCGGAGTTCTGAGCCCGAACGCAAGTTTCGGAATGTTTAGCGGTAGCACAAGCGTGTTTCCTTCGCGCCAGGTCCAGGTGGCACTGCGACTGGCGTTCTAGAACAAAAAACCTTCACGTCTATGCGGTGGCGCAGGAACAAGGCGCCACTGCTCGGACTGCGCACTTTGCAATTGCGGTCCGAGCCCTGGCGTGTTGATTCGATTCTTGTTGCTTTCACAACCACTCCCGGAGTCAAGAAAAACGAGCATGATGTATTTCTCCCGATCGATCCAGACCCGACGCCAGTTCCTGCTGCGCTCATCTGCCCTTAGCTTAAGCGCGCTCGTTCCACCACGGTTGATTGCGCAACTTACGCAATCCGCGAATCCTCCAGAAGACGATCCTCAACTGTCAACGATACCGAGAGACACGCTGCTGAAATTCAACTCAGACGGCACCGCGCGGCCGTTTGCGGGAAATACCGTGATCTGTCACTTGCCACAACAAACCCGATTCCGCGACGCCGTAGTGGCATTCGGGGATGCGCTGCATGCCAGTTCCTTTAGCACCAAACTTGCGGTGCTGCCGGGCGACAGCTATCACGTCACCATACTTGGCGGACCGAATGATCAGGATCGCCGCAGATATGGCTGGCCGTCAGACATTCCGATCAGTACCCCGATCGCAGAGTGCAACCGCGTCATTGGCGAAAGGATCGCGCGATTTAAAATGCACGCTGAGTTGCCGATACGCTTTTGCTTAGACAAAGAAAAGACAGTGGCTCCGCAGCGGCCGAGCGGATTGCAACTGGTGCCTGCAGATGCGAACGAGAGGCTTAAGATCCGCACACTGCGCGATCAGATGGCGGATGAAGTCTTTCGGTATCGCGCGGCAGACCACGATACTTTTGGATTTCACATCAGCATGGCATACCAGATGAAGGGCTTTACGGCTGTGGAAAGACGGGAGTACCAAAACACATTGCACAACATCTAGCCGCCATCGTCGGTGCGGCACCGGTCATTGAGTTCGGGGTTCCTGAGTTTTGTACATTTAACAATATGTATCGATTTGAGGTGCAGACACTGCTTCGTACTTGAGTTATCGAATGTAGTTTGAGATTCTTCATCCGGACTAGGTAGAAGCCGGTTCCGGAACATTGAACGGATCGGTATCGTATATTTGTTGACTGTGAATACGACCATGACCTATGACGTTTTAATCGCGGGCGGAGGCCCGGTCGGACTTTTCCTTGCCTGCGAACTTCGCCTTGCCGGCGTGTCGGTTTTACTGCTGGAAAAGAATGCGACTTCAAGTGCTCCGCTTAAAAGTGGATGGATGGGCGCACGCGGCCTCAACTTTCCTTCGACGGAGGCCTTCTATCGACGCGGGCTGCTCGGTGAGGTAAAGGCTGCTTCGTTTGGATGGATGGCCGGCGGCGAGCGTCCTGGCATGGAATTCAAAGGTGACGGCAGTACGCCGCCATCCTCAGCTCCGCGTTTTGCGGGACACTTTGCCGGCATCATGCTTGATGCCTCCAAGGTCGACTTCTCTGGTCAGAAGTGGATTGTTCCTGGACCCTCCGTCGGCGGAGGAATGGTAAGCCTTGAGGCGCTTGAGGACGTGCTTGCGGAGCGCGCCAAAGAGCTAGGCGTCGAGATTCATATGAGCCAGGAGGTTACGGGCTTGAGTGAGACCGCTGATGGCGTCTCCGTACAAACAGGCGACGGTCACTTTCACGCAAGATGGCTGGTTGGCTGCGATGGCGGTCGCAGCAGCGTCCGCAGGTTGGCGGGCTTTGAGTTTGAGGGCACTGAGCCTGAACTTACCGGCTATATGGCGACCGTCGAATTCGAGGATCTCGCGGGTCTGGCACCGGGTTTCAATCTTACGCCGCGCGGTCTGTATACGCATGGGCCAGCCCCGGGTCGCATCGGTGTCGTCGATTTCGATGGGGGCCGCTTCGATCGCACCTCGGAAATCACTCTCGAGAATCTTGAGCGGATGCTGCAACATGTCTCCGGGACAGAAGTGAAGCTCAAGTCGGTGCAAGTCGCCACCAGCTACACAGACCGAGCGCGTCAGGCGACGACGTATCGCAGAGGGAGCATATTTCTTGCGGGAGACGCCGCCCATGTACATTCTCCTTTCGGTGGACAAGGTATGAACACAGGTCTGGGAGATGCGATGAACCTTGGATGGAAGCTCGCAGCTACCATCAAGGGATGGGCTCCTGATGATCTACTCGATACCTATACCACGGAGCGTCATCCAATCGGCGAATGGGTTTTGAATTGGACGCGTGCGCAAGTCGCCATCGTCCGACCCGACCCGCATGCCAGAGCCATGGCTGCTGTGATCCGCGATCTGATCGCAACCAAAGATGGCACGAACTACTTCGTAGAAAAGATCTCCGGCGTCGCCATGAAGTACGATCTGGGTGAGGAGCATCCTCTTGTTGGCCGCAGTGCTCCCGACTTCGAGTTAGAAGACGGAAAACGTCTCGGAGTTCTGCTGCGAGATGGTCGGGGTCTATGGCTCGACTTTACTGCGAACGAATCGTTGAAAGCATTGTGCGAAGGACGGCAAGATCGGCTGTGGTACTTCAGTTCGCACGCGAAGGATGAAAAAGGTCTGGCGGCACTCCTGGTTCGTCCAGACGGATTCGTAGCCTGGGCTACGGACGCGAAACTCGAAAAAGCAGGAGCGGAGCAATCCGTAAAGCGTTGGTTCGGGGACGCAAACATTCAGTAACGCGAAACGCCCATCTGGGAAGCAATGCGGTCAGGCTCTCAACTCTCTCTCGCGGCAGCTTCCAACGCGGGCAGGTCCATCTTGATCATCCCCATCATGGCTTCCATGGCTTTGGGGTGACTGATTAACTCGCCGATATTGCGTGGCACAACTTGCCAGCATAGACCGAAGCGGTCTGTGAGCCAGCCACAGGCCATGGGTTTGCCGCCTTCGATCAACTTGTCCCAGTAGCTGTCGATCTCTTTCTGGGAGTCGCAGCGGACGAACAACGAAAAGGCGGGGTTGAGCTGATGCGCAGGGCCACCGTTGAGGAAGACCATCTCCTGCCCCTCAAGCTCGATCGTGATCGTGGCAATCTTGCCCGCAGGCCAGGGGCCAACGCCTTTGGAACGCAGCTCATCGAGCTTGCGGGCGTGCGGAAAGACGCTCAGGTAAAACTCGGCGGCTTCTTCAGCGTTGTCATTGAACCAGAGGAATGGCGCAACTTTGTTCATGGCTGGCATGGTAGCAGACAGGAGGTCACTACTAGCAAGTGAGTTGTGCAGGTTTGATGGTCGCGAAAACCTCGGGGCCGGCGCGAAGGCTGTGGAAAAGATGCGAGGTGGAAAAGTCAAAGAATGACTTTTCCACCTCACTTGGAAAGCGCTGTGCGTTTTCGCACTTTCCACACAGCTTTGACGGCTGGCGAGTACAAATAAAACGAAACTTGTTTACCAATTCAGAAAGGTAAACGTCAGAAGGGGATATCGTCGTCCGTGATCTCTGCCGATTGACCGTAGTCTTCAGCAGGTGCCGATGATGACCGCTGATCGAAGGACGTTGTGCTGCCCGCTCGCGTGTAGCCACCGCCGCTGCTACTGCTTTCTCCTTCGCCGCGTCCGCTCAGCAAGGAAAGGTCGTTGATGATGATCTCGGTGCGGTATTTCTTTTCTCCGCTCGTCTTGTCGTCCCATGAACGGGTCTGAATCTTGCCTTCGATATAGAGCTTGGAGCCCTTTTTCACATAGTCGCGGATAATCTCCGCTGTGCGCTGAAAGGCGACGAGGTTGTGCCACTCGGTGCGGTCGGTCCAGTTGCCGCCCTGATCTTTTACCCGATCGGTAGTCGCCAGCGAAAAATTGGCCACCATCGTTCCACCTGGAGTGGCGCGAATTTCAGGGTCTTTTCCCACATTGCCTAGAAGAATGACTTTGTTAACGCTTTTTGCCATAAACCTTTGATTTCTCCCGGAATTGTCGTGGAGCGTCGCTCGCTCGTCAGCCGACGATCAATTCTGAAGCATAGCAGAATAGGGCATCGAAGCCATACTTTCGCTAGAAACCGGAGTAATCGGGCTTTCGTTTCAAGGCTTGCCGTGAAAACCTCTCGGGAACTCAATGTCGGCCTCATATGAAGGAAATTTATATTGCTATATATCTAAAAGATATATATATTTTCGCTATACGAGGAGTTAGCCATGATTCCACTCCTGGTTTTGCTCGGTGTATTCGCTGTATGTCGCGTCTCTGGGTGGATCGGCGTCGAGTTTTTCAGCGAATGGCAGCATTGCCTGCGTGTCGCGCTGGCTGCCATGTTTCTGTTGACGGCCTCGGCGCACTGGGGCGCGAAACGCGCTGATCTGATCCGCATGGTGCCGCCGGGATTGCCGCGTCCTGACCTGTGGGTCACGCTCACAGGAATCGCCGAGATTGCCGGTGCGGTGGGGCTGCTCTTTCTCTTGACGCTCAAGGCTGCCTCGGTCGGCTTGACCTTGTTCTTGCTTGCTGTTTTTCCAGCGAATGTGCGGGCCGCGCAAGAACACCTGTCGATTGGTGGCCGAGAGGTTCCCGGCCTGGCTGTGCGTGCATTGGTGCAAGTCATTTTCATCGGAGCGGTGATCGCAGCGGGGTGGTTCTGAGATGGCGGAGCGCGTAAGCCAAAGTCAGTTTGCAGTACTGGGCCTGTTAAGCCTCGGGCCGATGTCGGGTTATGACCTGAAGCAGCTTAGCGCATGGTCGGTGGGGCATTTCTGGCGGGAAGGTTATGGGCAGATTTATCCCACGCTGCGGCAACTGGAAAAAGAGCGCCTTGTGACGAAGAAGACGCAGCGGCAAAAGGGCAAGCCGGACCGCAATGTGTACTCGCTCACAGCAGCAGGGTTGGAGCGACTGAAGCAGTGGCTTGCCGTGTCGCCGAACCCCGAGGTTCTACGCAATGAGCTTTTGCTCAAGTTGTTCTTCGGACAGTGGACGCCAAAAGAAATGAGCCGCGAACACATCGAAACGCACTGGCAGCTCTACAAGCAAGAGCTTGCAGCATTGGCGGAGATTCGGAAGCGTCTGGCAGAGGAACACGCAACCGATGCTGGACGGCCGTTTTGGGAGATGACGTTAAGCTATGGCGAGCATGTGAGCAAGGCTCAACTGGCCTGGTGCGAAGAAACGCTGAAGAAACTGAAAGCAGGCGAAAAGTAACGACGAGGAGGGTAGCCATGCACGATCCATTTTGGATGAAAGCATTTCTCGGGGTACACATTATGGCCGGAGCATCGGCATTTGCTCTGGCTCCTATAGCGTTATTGACAGCCAAGGGCGGCAAGGCGCATCGCCGATGGGGCAAAATTTACTTCTGGGCGATGGCCGTTGTCACTGTGACGGCGCTGGTAATGGCGATTTACCGGCCTGTGCTGTTTCTTGCCCTGGTGGCAGTCTTCAGTTTTTATTCGGCATTTGTGGGATATCGCGTGCTGGGCCAGAAAGCCGCATACAAAGGTGAGAAAACAGTCACTTCGCTGGACTGGTTCGCCGCTGTCTTTACATTCATGGCCAGTGCGGCTCTCGCATTCTTCGGGCTATTGAAACCGGCGCTGGTGCAGAATCTCGGTATTCCGGCAATTGTCTTCGGTTGCGTAGGCATGTGGATAGCGGGTTCAGCCATGTGGGAGTTCGCGCATCGCCCGAAAGAAAAGATGTTCTGGTGGTACGCGCATCTGGCGGGAATGATTGGCAGCTATATTGCGGCGTGGACGGCATTCAGCGTAGTGACCATTGGACCGCTGTTGCATGGAGCATGGTGGATATGGGTCGTGCCGACGGGAATCGGTGTTCCGGCTATCGCGATAACAACGGCTTACTATCGCAGAAAATTTACGCCGAAGCCTGGACACCGGGCGCAGGCTGTAGCGTAGGCGATCGCCCTCGGGTAGAAGGCGTGCAGTATCATCGTCAATGATGCTTGCTTATTTTCGCTTTGTCTGGAATGCGACCCGTGGCCACCGCCTGCGGCCCTGGCGCAGCGAATATCTTAAGTGGCGCATCGAGACGTATTCCGGCAGGAAGGCCGAAAGCCTTCAGCCGAGAGACATCATCGCTTTTCTTTGGAGGGAACGGTGGAATCTCATGCGCTTTCTCCGCTGGACCGATGAGATCGAAGGCATGAAGCGGATTTCGCATAGCGACAGTGCCCAATAGAGCGAGCCGGTCAGGCACTTGGCAGTTGGGCTGCGCTCTGTTGTCATAGGGGTATCGTGGCGTTTTCTTTCCTCTGGCGCAGCTCGGTCTGGATATGGTTCGGAATTGCGATTGCGCAGGTCGGCATGGCCCAGGAACTGTTTCCAGGAGAGCCGGCGAAAGCGCCGCAATCGTCTCAAACTGCGCCGCAACAACCGACGGTAAATCCGCTGCCAGACCAGCAGGTTCCACCAACCATTCACGTGAATACCAGTGTGGTGCTGGTGCCGACGCTGGTGGAAAAGCCATCGGGCGAAGTGGTCTATGGGCTGACAGAAAAAGACTTCACGCTCGAAGACAATGGTGTGAAGCAGGATATCCATGTCGATGACGATCTCGATACCCAGCCGGTTTCGCTGGTCGTCTGCATGCAACGTGGACGGTCGAGCGTGCTTGAGTTTGATAAGCTCGCCAAGCTTGGCCCACTGCTCGATCTCTTTACTGCGGGCGGGCGCGGGGAAGTGGCACTGGTGGAATTCGATTCGAAGCCAATGTATCGTGAGGGCTTCTCGCGCGACACCGCCAACATCACGGAAGACCTGCAGCAGCTGAGGCCAGGAGACGGCGGCGCCGCGATCTTTGACGCAGTAGGATATTCCGTCGATCTGCTCGAACATCGTCCACCGGATCACCGGCGCGTGCTGCTGCTGATCAGCGAATCGCGCGATCACGGCAGCAAGCATGTCAGCGCGCAGGATCTGGTCGAGCGCATCGGCACCAGCAACACGCTCGTGTTAAGTCTCACCTATTCGCCTACAAAAGCCAGTTTGATGGATTGGGGGAAGGGGAATGGTGAAGGCAGATCATCGATGAACCTGCTTGCTCCATTGATGATGGCGATTGCGGCGGTGCATAAAAATGCCGCCCGCGAACTCGCCGTAATGAGCGGCGGTGAGTATGCCGCCTTCACCAGGGAAAAAGCGTTTCAGGATCGCGTGGATGAGCTGGCGAGCCATGCCCGCAATCGCTATATTCTCAGCTTCCGTCCAACTGACCTGGCGCCGGGGCTGCACAATATTCAGGTGAAGCTCAACAACGATTACAACGCGCACGTGGTGGCGCGAGCCAGCTACTGGGCAGTGAACGACGCAGCCAACGATCCGACGAAACAATAACGATCTCAGGAATCGTCTACCTGATGTGCAGGACAGACGGTCTGGTTGCACTTTGATTTTTTCTGAAAGAGGAGCATGGAAATGAGTGAGTGGGTAAAACTAACAGCGAGCGACGGGCATGAGCTGGACGCCTATGTGGCGCAGCCGGAAGGCGAACCGGTTGCTGGATTGGTCGTGGTGCAGGAAATCTTCGGCATTAATGCACACATACGGTCTGTTGCCGACGGATATGCAAAGGATGGATTTCTCGTAGTTGCCCCAGCTTTATTTGACCGCGTCGAAAAGCATGTTGAGCTGAAGTATGAAGGCGAAGATAGGCAAAAAGCGATGGCGCTCATGACAAAGTTGAACATGGGGGATGCTTTGAACGATACGGCGGCTGCTTTGGATTATGCTCGCATCAAAAGCGGCAAGAAAGCCGGAGTGATCGGATATTGCTTTGGCGGTACGCTGGCGTGGCTAAGTGCGACGCGGCTGAAAGTGGACGCAGCTGTTGGATATTATGCGGGGCGCATTGGCAACTTCAGCGCTGAAGCGCCTGCGGCTCCGGTCATGCTGCACTTTGGCAAGTTGGACAAGCACATTCCTAAAGAAGACATTGACCGGCTTCACGCGGAGCATCCTGAGGTGCAGATTTTCTGGTATGACGCCGATCACGGATTCAACTGCGATGCACGGTCAAGCTATGAACCGGCATCGGCGAAACTGGCGCGCGAGCGATCGTTGGCGTTTCTGACAAAGAACCTTACCGGAAATTAGGCGATTTGCGCGGAAGATGCACGCATCATGGTATTTTCTGCGCTGCTTCCATATCTTTGCGAAAAACAGTTGCTAATTTGGGATAAATAGCGAATTTTGGCGTCGACATGCGATCGGGCTGCATCTATGGAAAGATACTATTTCCAAATGAGATGACATCGCCCGATATTCTTGACCGCGAAAGGTGACGACGCGCGACCATGGCGACAAGCGAAGCGATTGCTGAACCAAGACTGATAGCGCAGGAGCGCTGGCGTCCACGCGTCAATCCCTGGATCATTGCCGCAACGGTGGCCTTGGCTGCGTTCATGGAAGTGCTGGACACCTCCATTGCCAACGTGGCCTTGCCGCACATTGCCGGCAGCCTCGGCGCCAGCCAGGACGAGAGCACCTGGGTGCTGACCGCATATCTCGTCTCGAACGCCGTCGTTCTGCCCATGGGCGGATGGGTTGCGAGCATTATGGGGCGCAAGAACTTCTTCATGTTCTGCATCACCATCTTCACCATCAGCTCGTTCCTCTGCGGCATTGCGCCTTCGCTGGGGATGCTCTTGCTCTTCAGAGTGATACAGGGGGCGGGCGGAGGTGGTCTGCAGCCAATGGCGCAGGCCATCATGGCTGATTCCTTCGAACCATCCAAGCGCGGCCTCGCATTTTCCCTCTATGGACTCGTTGCGATTCTCGCTCCCTCCATTGGCCCCACACTCGGCGGCTGGATCACCGACAATTACAGCTGGCACTGGATCTTCTACATCAATATTCCTGTCGGGATACTGACACTGATACTCACTAACCGCCTGGTGGAGGATCCGCCATGGATCAAGGCTGACCGCAAGAATCTGCTGAATGTGGATGGACTGGGTATCGGGCTACTCGTGATCTCGATGGCCTCCTTGCAGATCATGCTCGACAAGGGCGAAGAAAAAGACTGGTTCCAGTCAAACTTCATCCGCTACTTTGGTATCGCTTTTGCTATTTCGTTTGTCGCCCTTCTCGCGTGGGAATGGTTCGCGAAAAATCCCATCATGGAATTGCGCCTGTTCAAGAACCGCAATTTCGCCACCTGTTGTTTCCTCATGCTCTTCACCGGCGGCCTGCTTAACGCAACAACCGTGCTACAGCCGCAGTTCCTGCAGGCGCAGCTTGGCTACACGGCTACTGTCGCGGGCCTTTCGCTCTCAGCTGGCGGACTGGTTCTCATCTTCATGATGCCTCTGGCCGGGCAGATGATCAGCCGGATTCCAGCGCGCAATATTATCGCGTTCGGCTTCTGCGGCTTCGTCGCCGCCTATTATTACAGCGCGGTTCACATCAATCTCGGCCTGAGCTTCGGCACGGCATCTGTGATCAGAGTCCTTCAGGTTCTATTTATCCCGTTTATCTTTATCTCGGTCACGACAGCGGCCTATTTCGGCCTGCCGGTGCAGAAGAACAACCAGATTTCCGGACTCATCAACTTTGTTCGCAACATTGGCGGCAGCATTCTCATTTCGCTTACCAATGCGGGCGTTACCGAGATCGGGCAGTTCCACCAGAACCAGATGCTCAAGAACCTCACGCCAAGCAACGCGAACCTGCAGAACCAGATCAACTCGCTCAGCAACGTCTTTACCCGCAGCGCAGGCTTGGCAAATGCGAATCACCTGGCGCAGGGACAAATCTACAACCAGCTGCAGCAGCAGTCGCAGACGCTTGCCTATCAGGACATGTACTTCATCCTGTGCGGAGCCTCGCTCATTATGATTCCGCTGACTTTCCTGCTGCGTAAAAACAAACCGGGAGCAGGCGGCGAAATCGCCGTTCACTGAGGTATAAAATCACTCGTATGTATAAGCGCTTCGTCGCTGTCGTAAGCACTGCCATCCTGCTGATCGCAGGCATGGTGTCTTCGGCTGTGTGCGAGATGACGTGTCTACCGCAAGCGCCAACTGGAGCCTGCTGCGGTCGTCAGGTGCAGCAGACGGTGCATCGGGACCACTGCAGCAACATCGGCGCAGTTGCCATCATGAATGGCCATCAGTGCGATCTTCCGCGGGACAATCCCACGACTTTCACTGCCGACGCTTCTGTCATTCAGCTTCACGCAATAAATAGCACGGGCACGATGCTGCCAACACTCAGCGCGAGGGCTTCCCTTACGGGCAGACATGATTTGTCTCAGGGTGCATTCCTGAAACGGCCTTCCATCACCCCATTACGCATCTGATACACAGACTCCTCTGAATCGAAAGGCAGCGGTCGCAAATGCCGTTGTATGTCTTCGTCTGCTTACCTTGAGGAGTTTTTGTGAAGCGCATTTTTTGCTTATCGTTGCTGTTGTGCAGCGTTGCGGCTGTTGCTCAGCAGCCTATGTCCATGCCAATGACAAGTGGTTCAGGCATGGCGGGAATGATGGATCGCGGCAACCACACGTTTCTGCAGCAGATTGAGCACCACGCAAGCTCCGGCACAAGTGCCGAGCCGAATTCAACACCAACGCCCATGTGGATGACCATGCATCGCGACTGGATGCTGATGTTCCACGCCAACGCATTCATTACCGATGAGCAACAGACGAGCCAGCGTGGCGGAGACAAATTCTTCTCGACGAACTGGTTCATGCCTATGGTTCAGCGCCAGCTGGGACCTGGCGTTCTTACGCTACGGACCATGCTGAGCCTTGAACCTGCGACGATTACAGATCGGCAGTACCCGCTGCTATTCCAGCAGGGCGAGACCGCTTATGGCAAACCGATTGTCGACGGACAGCACCCGCACAATTTCGTGATGGAGCTGGCTGCCCTCTACGATTGGAAGCTCGGTGAAAAGTCGCTGCTCTCGTTTTATGCAGCGCCGGTGGGCGATCCGGCGATCGGGCCAACCGCCTATCCGCATCGGGCATCGGCATTTGAAAACCCTGTGGGCACGCTCGGGCATCATCAGGAGGATTCGACTCACATTTCCTACGACGTGATTACCCTCGGCTTCACGCAGGGCATCGCTCGCATCGAAGCCAGCGGATTTCATGGCCGTGAACCGAATGAGCATCGCTGGCAGGTGCAGCAGGGAGCCATCGATTCCTGGTCGACGAGGCTCACGGTGCAGCCCGGGCAAAACTGGAGCGGCCAGTATTCTTACGCGCGCATCCACAGTCCTGAAGCGCTATTTCCAACCGAAAATCAGGAGCGCATGACGGCGTCAGTCATGTACAACCGCCCAATCCAGCATGGCAACTGGGCAAGCACCATCGCATGGGGAAGAACGCGCTCACTCACAGACAACGTCATACAGAACAGCTATCTCCTCGAATCGACGTTGCGATTTGCCAAGGATAACTATGTCTGGACGCGCATGGAGAATGTGGACCGCACCACGGAATTGCTGCTCGGCGAAAATCCCGTTCCGAGCGGGTTCGGAGAAGAGCCCGCAGGTCGGGTGCAGGCATATACCTTTGGCTATGATCGCGACGTTCATCTTTTACCACATTGGGAAACCGCGATTGGGGCGCAAACCTCCGTCTACAGTCCCGGCTCGCGATTGGAGCCTGTATACGGGAGCGATCCGATTGGAGTCGTTGTATTTTTGCGACTTAGACCACTCGGAAGTAAAATGTGATAGAAGGCTCATGTTTTAGCATCATTCGCTTTCAAGCAACATCGAGAACAGATAGAACAGGTTCGGCGCTTCTTGTGAATGACGAACGACGCTAAAGAAAAAATAAAACCAGAAAAACCGGCATCTTCACGGGACTATTCGCACGCGTGGCGCGCTCTGCGCCACCGTAACTTTCGCCTGTTCTTTGGTGGCCAGAGCATTTCGCTCATCGGTACCTGGATGACGCGCATTGCCACCGCATGGCTCGTCTATCGACTCACAAAGTCGTCGCTGTTGTTGGGCACGGTCAGCTTTGCCGGGCAGATTCCTACGTTCCTGCTTGCACCCTTTGCTGGTGTCCTTGTTGACCGCATGAACCGGCGCAATGTGCTTGTCTGGACGCAGGTCCTGGCGATGGTGCAATCGCTGGCGCTGGCCGCGCTGACCTTGTCGAGGCACATCACCATTCACGAAATCCTTGCTTTGAGCGTCTTTCAGGGCGTCATCAATGCGTTTGACATGCCCGGACGCCAGTCTTTCATGGTGCAGATGGTCGAAAACCGCGGGGATCTTTCAAACGCCATTGCCATCAATTCCTCCATGGTGAACCTGGCGCGGCTCGTCGGGCCATCCTTGGCAGGACTCGTGATTGCTGCCACGAATGAGGGGTGGTGCTTCCTGATTGACGGCGTCAGCTACATTGCCGTCATCGCATCGCTGCTGCTGATGCGAGTGCATGTAGATGCTCTGAAGCGCTCGGCTGCGTCGATGCTCGACCAGCTGAAAGAAGGCTGGACCTATGTTTCAAACTTCGCGCCCATTCGAACGATCCTGCTGCTCTTTGCTGTGATCAGCCTGATGGGCATGCCCTTCGTGGTGCTGATGCCGGTTTTTGCAGCGCAAGTGCTCCATGGAGGTCCGCACACGCTTGGATTCCTGATGGGCGCACTCGGCGTGGGGGCACTTACATCGGCGCTGTCACTGGTGCTCCGAAAATCGGTGCGCGGACTGTTAAAGATGATTCCCATTGCAGCGGCTGTCTTCGGAACCGGGCTGATCGCTTTCGGACTTTCGCACGTTTTGTGGCTCTCGCTGCTCCTGATGCTGTTTACGGGTTTTGGCATGATGCAGGGATTGACGGCCAGCAACACCATCATCCAGACGCTGGTCCCGGAAGATAAGCGCGGACGCGTGATGAGCTATTACACGGTTGCGTTTGTGGGCATGGCTCCGTTCGGAAGCCTGATGGCGGGCGGCCTCGCGCATGCCATCGGAGCGCCGCATACAGTTATCTTCAGCGGCGTGGCGTGCATCGCCGGCTCGCTGTGGTTCTGGTCGCGGATCAAGGTCATTCGCAAGGATATGCGGCCTATTTATGAGCAACTCGGCATCCTGCAGCCAAAGGTGCCTGTCGTTATCGAAGAAGAAGCCAGCAGCTAACTTCTCCTCTGCTATCCTTTGTATCCAGAATCAGATTCTTAATACCATTTGCAACAGATTCAGGGAGCCAGCGATGCCATTCTCTGCTTTTTTCTGCGGAACGCTCGTGTTCTGTGCGGCAGTCTTTTGTTTGCATGCAACGGCGCAGGTTGACCAGAGTTATGCGCGCGATCCAAAGCAAGCCGTCGATCAGGACTATACCCAGGGCATTGCAAAATATACAACGCTGCCTGAGCTAAACTCCTCGCTGACGGATTACCTGCCCGCATCGCAGACGGTTCCTACACCCGCGAAAGTGCTAGGCGATGTTGCCGGCGCGCCGGACATGCTCCCGTATGCTGAAGATACCTATCGCTACTTTCGCATGCTCGAAGCGGCGAGCCCTCGTGTAAAGGTCTTGACTATCGGGCATACAGAAGAAGGCCGCGAGATGATCGCCGTGGCCGTGGCCGATGAATCGCTGCTGAAAAACTACAAAGAGAATGATGCACGATTGGCAAAGCTGGCAGACCCGCGCACGATCAACATGAACGACGCGACGGCTGTGGAATTAGTGAAGCAGTCTGTGCCTGTCTACTACATGACAGGTACGACTCACTCGACCGAGACCGGCGCGCCGACGGCGCTGATGGAACTGGCTTATCGTCTCGCGGTCGATAATTCGCCATACATCCAGTTCATTCGCACGCATATGATCACGCTCATCACGCCAGTCGTTGAAGTGGATGGACGCGATCGCATGGTCGATGTATACAAGTGGCACAAGGCGCACCCGAATGAAAATTATCCGCGCCTTATGTATTGGGGCCATTACGTCGCTCACGACAACAATCGCGACGCGATGACGCTGACACTCGATCTCTCCCGCAATGTGCTCGACACTTATCTTGGATGGCATGCGCAGGTGCTGCACGATCTGCACGAGTCAGTTCCATTCCTCTATGACAACACCGTCGGCGACGAGCCGTACAACGCGTGGCTCGATCCGATCCTGACCAACGAGTGGGAGATGATTGGCTGGAATAACGTGCAGGAGATGACGAAATTAGGCATGCCCGGCGTTTTCACGCATGGCGACTTCGATACGTGGAGCCCTGGCTATCTGATGTTCCTGGCAGCGATGCACAACGGCATCAGCCGTCTGTATGAAACATTCGGCAACGGCGGGGCAGACACGGTCGAGCGCATCCTCACGCCTGGCGAATACTCGCGCACATGGTTTCGACAGAACCCGCCGTATCCCAAGGTGAAGTGGTCGCAGCGCGACAATAATAACTATGAGCAGACGGCTCTGCTGGTTTCGCTCAACTATTTCGCGCAGAACGCGCAGACTTTTCTGAACAATTTTTATCTCAAAAGCAAGCGATCGATTCTGAAGCCGAACGATGCCGGTCCGGCTGCCTATGTCCTTCCAGCCAATGAGGACTCGCAAGACCGTCAGCGAATGTTGCTCGACATCCTCCGCGCCCAGCATGTCGAGATCAGCAGAACGATGGAAGCGGTCACCGTTGCCGTGCCTGCCAAACCGAAGCACGAGAACAAAGACGATGCCGGCGACAAAGAAGCCAGGCCCGAACCGCCGAAAACCGAACAGAGAACCTTTCCCGCAGGCAGCTATGTGATTCGCATGGACCAGCCGTACTCGCGCATCGCCGATGCATTGCTTGACCGCCAATACTGGGCGCCCAACGATCCGCAGAAAACTCCGTATGACGACACAGGCTGGTCGCTGCCTGCGCAGTTCAGCGTGGAAGCCGTGCGCGTGACTGAACCGGCCATCCTGAAAGCTCCGATGCAGATGGTCAAAGATGAAGCCGTCACAAAGAGTGGTCTGGGTTCCGGCTCGATCTATTTGATTGCCAATCATGCCGATCCTGGGGTCATTACTCTGCGCTATTTGCTGAAGAACGCAACTGTATCGGTTACAGATGCGCCCTTTACCGCAAACAGCCAGCAATTTCCCGCAGGATCATTGATTGTGAAAGATGTTTCGTCCGACGAGATGAAGTCTGCGCTGGAGAAATCGGGCCTGACCTCGACATCCGCGAGTGCCGTACCCTCCGTTGCTGCACACTCCCTCATTGCCCCGCGCATCGCGATGATGCACACGTGGCTAAGCACGCAGACCGAAGGCTGGTGGCGGCAGGCCTTCGACAAGTTGGGAGTGCCCTTCGATTACATCAGCACGCAGACAGTAAGTACTGAAGACGATTTGCGTTCAAAATATGACGTCATTATTTTTGCTCCAGTTGGAGGAGTGCACACTCAGCAGATCATTCAGGGGCTGCCGATGTGGGGTAACGCCCTGCCGTGGAAGAAGACCGAACTCACGCCGAACCTGGGCCGCATTGATTCGACCGATGACATGCGCCCCGGTCTTGGCTATGTTGGCGTCGATCACCTGCGCAATTTTGTCGAGCAGGGCGGACTGCTCATCACCTCACAAGACACAGCGCAGTTCGCCATCGACACCGGCCTTGCGCCGGGCGTTTCCGTAGTCACCCATGGCGATTTGAAAGTTGTGGGAACATTGCTCGCGACAACCGTTGTCGATGCGAAGACACCGATTCTTTATGGATACAGCAAGCCGCTTACGGTCTACAGCGAAGATGGCCTCGCCTTGAACGTCAGCAATACAGTCGGTGGCACGCGTGGTCCACGTTTTGGAAGTAGCGACGAGCGGCCAACTGGACGCGGCGGCCCGGACGATCCGGATATCCCGCAAGGGCGCAAGTATGTTGCTCCTGAAGTGCAGCCAAAGCCCAAGCCTTGGGAACCGATGCCGTTGAATGAAGAGCAGATGCGCAACAACCCAAATGTGATCCCTGCCAACTTACGGCCGCAAGTCATCCTGCGCTATGCGGATAAAGACGGGCTGCTGGTATCAGGGCTGCTCGATCATGGAGATTTGCTGGCCCAGCATGCAGTGATCGTGGCGGCGCACCTGGGCAAAGGATCGGTCCTGCTCTTCGCCAACAATCCGGTTTATCGCGGTGAGACGATCGGCAGCTACCCGCTTGTATTCAACGCGATTCTCAATTTCGACCATCTAGGTGAGAGCGGTAGCGCAGGACAGTAATTCTCGAGGAACGTAGTCAAATACCGGGCGCGACCGCAAGGTAGCGCCTGTTTTTTACCTCATAAATATTCGCGAAAAACTTCACTTGTCGATAGACAAATGCGCCTCAGACCGGAGTATGCTTGCTGCGGCTAATCTGTTCTCCGTGGTTCGCTTTGAGTGTTGCGAGATAGATAGCACAGTCGTCGTTCATAGCCATGCAACTCTCCTGGGACTGCACGGACGGGTTAGTTAACCTCTTCCTTTTGGAGTCCACAATGCAGGCACTTCCCTCAATATTCATCCGTCGTATTGGCAAGGCGTTGGCCTTGACCCTTGCGCTCTTCGCGTTGTTTGGCGGACGAGCGTATGCAGCAACAGACTGGAGCTCGATTGAGAGCGCAATGAAGGTAAATGGCGTTGTATTGCCTCAGGATGTTTTGCGATTCGAATTAGTCCGGAGGGATATTGGCAACATTACTGTAAATGGACAGGTCATCGGTGAAAATGAAGCGGCAAGTGGGTTCGTCAGCTTCAAAGAGATCGAGAATGGCAGGTTTTTTGCTGATGGTTCTATCCCGGTTCGCGATTCCGAGGTACAAGCCGTGCAGACGGCGCTGCGGCAAGATACACGCATTCATATCACTGCGATTGGAAACCGCCTCGCGCAGGACACTCCCAGCCTGCTTTGGGTTCATTTTGAAGCCAGAGGCAACGGAGCATCTCTCGCCACCTCTATTGCTTCTGTACTGGCGACAATTCAGAATCCGCAGCTAGGCTTGTTTGTACTTCCGGGAACGGAAAACATCATTTCCCTCAGTGACATTCCGCAGCAGTTCCAGGACCTCTTCAAGCAGGGATTTCTCGAACAACTGGGCAATACGATTGTGTTTTATCTGCCGCGCCCCGATGAAAGGCGCATCCGCCTGGGAGAAGTACCCGCATCATTCGGTCTCGGCGTTGGCCAGAGCTTTTATATTACGATTCTAGGCGACGTCGATTCAGAGACCGTCACTATGGACGTGGACTTCGCACTGCGGAAAGATGAAATTCAGCAGGTAAGCGATGTTCTGCGTGGTGGTGGATTTTCCCTCTCGTCCCAATCCAATAACTTTGTAAACGACGACCCGTCTTTGTACTATGTGCACGTGTCCGCAATGGGGAATGGATTCGACTTTGCTCAGCCCTTATTTACCGCCGTTCAGATTATCCTGGCGCACAGCGGAGGCCACGGCCACGACTAGCTTCCTGTAGTGAGTTCCAGCAAGAGAAAATCTGGCCGGACGCTGTCGCGCGACAGCGTCCGGCCTCTTCATTTTGCGAAATGCATTGCGGCTTGCCTGCAGCGCAGGTACAGTCGTTTTTCCTCTACGTCAGTTTCATCGCATCCGGGTCCCAATGGACGACAGCACCGCGCTCCATGCTGAGATTGCTGAGCAGGGCAGCTCCGGCCGCACGGTAGCCGAAGACAGCATCTTCGACGACAGGTTGCCGCGATCTCACGGAATCGAAGAAATTCTTGAAGTGATCGTAGCTGTCGCTATAGCCATGCGGTGCTACATATTTCTCGTATCCTGCTGGCGGCGCTCCTTCGGGGTGCGTGAGCGGATACTTTTGCCCGTACTCTTCGAGAATGCGTTTCTGCATCACTTCGGTGAAAGTGCCAATCGTATAGCCTGGCTCTTTTTCGCGCGGTACACGACTTACGCTGACTGAATTGCCGGCAATCTCCATCGTGCCTTCCGAGCCGGTAAAGATCAGTCCTTCGCTTTCCTCGCCGCCATCCACGAAGTTGACGCGAAGGCTCAGGTTGAAGCCCTCTCGATAATCGAAGAGACCCAGCATCACGTCCGGTACATCCCGGCCGTCTTTCCAGAAGCGCAATCCTCCGGTCGCCATGGCGCGCGTGGGCCCGTGTGAGCCGGTGATGAAGTGAGTGCCGCTGAAAAGATGGACGAAGAGGTCGCCTGCGACTCCGCTTCCATACGCTTTCCACTTGCGCCACTGGAAAAACTGTTCGGCGTTAAACGGGATCTTAGGCGCGGTGCCTAGAAAGCGAGGCCAGTCGCACGTTTCCGTCGATGCATCCAGAGGAACGGTATAGTTCCACGCGCCCATGGCGGAATTGCGATCCCACCGCGCAGTCACCATGTTGAGCTGGCCGATTGCGCCCGACGCGAGCAGTTCCTTTGCCTTCACGTAGATCATCGAGCTTACGCGCTGGCTTCCGATCTGGATGATGCGGTTTGTTTTGCGTGCCGTCTCGATCATCTCCGGCCCATCGGCGTAGAGGTGGATCATCGGCTTCTCGCAGTAGACATCCTTGCCCGCCTTCATGGCGTCCACGCTGACCTGCTTATGCCAATGGTCAGGCGTACCGATGATGACGGCGTCGATGTCTTTGCGCGCCAGAACTTCGCTGTAGTCGCGCGTGGTAAAGATGTCGTTGCCCCAAAGCTCCTTGCTGTGCTCGAGCCGGCCGTCATAGCAATCCGCCACGGCCACGAGCTTCACGCCCGGAACCTGTACTGCAACCTTGGTGTCGCCCTGGCCCTGACCGCCTGCGCCGATCAACGCGATCTGAATATGGTCGTTTGCCGCAACCGGTTTGGCCGGTTCGCTTTGAGCTGCAGTCAACGCATGTATCTTTGTTCCAAGCATCGTATGCGTTCCAAGCATCGCCTGCGCTCCGAGCAATGTCTGTCCTGTCGCTGCTCCTGCCACTTTAAGAAAACTCCTTCGATTCAACTCCTGCACCGTAGCTCCTTCACTCGCAAGTTGCCCATCGTCTGTAACCATACACGGATTGAGCGGCTTAAAAGTCTCTCCATGGGGCGCCCAAATAAATTTCACTCACAAGAATAGTTTTTCACATACAATTCCACCGTTCGTTATTTCACTTGAGGGAATACCTTGAAATCTGTTTACCGCACCATTGCTTCGGTCGGCGCTGCCGTAGTCCTTATTGCCGCCGGTTCTTTAAGCTATGCACAACTGGAGGGCAGCAAGCCGGATACACAGCCTGTTCAGCACCCGGTCCCGGCCATTCAGGATACCGAGACTCCTGCGCAGCGCGATGCGCGCATGCAGTGGTGGCGCGAGGCGCGCTTCGGCATGTTCATCCACTGGGGGCTTTATTCCATCCCCGCAGGCACCTGGGATGGCAAGCAGATTCCCGGCATCGGCGAGTGGATCATGAACAACGCCTCCATTCCTGTTGCCGACTACAAGGCGCTCGCGCCCAAGTTCAATCCCACCGGCTTCAGCGCGCATGACATTGTGGCGCTCGCGAAATCCGCGGGCATGAAGTACATCGTCATTACGGCGAAGCATCACGATGGTTTCGCCATGTTCGACTCGAAGGCAAACTCCTTCAACATCGTCGCGGCGACGCCGTTTAAGCGCGATCCTCTACGCGAGCTTGCCGAAGAGTGCCGGAAGCAGGGAATGAAGCTGGGCTTCTACTATTCGCAGGACCAGGACTGGACTGCTCCCGGCGGCGCCGCGTTCAAGACCGGCGACCATCAGCCTCCGACCTATCACTGGGACAAGGCGCAGGACGGCAGTTTTGATACTTACCTTCATACCAAGGCCATTCCGCAGCTCAAGGAGCTGCTCACCAAC